>Ga0307509_10002640_pt1 | contig 28653 bp, 25 predicted proteins | sample 10_EM_MG_FD_202245 | JGI IMG/M metagenome (GOLD analysis project Ga0307509, IMG submission 202245) | Populus trichocarpa ectomycorrhiza microbial communities from riparian zone in the Pacific Northwest, United States - 10_EM | ecosystem: Host-associated > Plants > Roots > Unclassified | place...
GCTCCTTGGGGGCGGTGCTGGGGTTGGCTTGAGTGGCGGCCAGAAGCAGCGGTTGTCGATTGCGCGTGCGAGGATTAGGAACCCGACTGTTTTGATTCTTGGTGAGTTTGGTTTTTTTTTTTTTTTGGTGGATTCGCAGTGTCTGATTATCCTTTTAGACGAGGCGACGTCCGCGCTGGACGCGACTTCCCGTATTCTCGTCTTTGAAGCACTTAAACGATGGCGCCAACAAAAGACGACCATCGTCATCACACACGACTTGTCCCAAATCGAAGCTCAAGATTTCGTATACGTTCTCAAGCAAGGTCGCGTTGCCGAGCAGGGGTACCGATATGACCTCGAGGGCGTTACAGCGCACCATGAAGCCGACCAAGGCGAGTTTCGCAAGATGATGGAGGCGCAGCGGGCTACAGGCGGTTTCTTGCCTGAGAAGGATCTCGACGACAACATCAACAATAACGACTTGTTGGAGGAGGAAGAGGAAGAGGAAGAAGAGGAACCGCGTGGGAAGCTGACGAGCTATCTCAAGCATCAGAGTATCGCTGTTCGGCCGCTCACGTTCGGGAATTGGATGTTCGAGGTCGTTGCTGATCTTACCGGTGCCAAGCCTGCTCCTCCACCCTCAGCGTCCAAAGCAGCGTACCGCGTCAGCCGGTTCGTGCCCGGTGGCGATAAATTCGCCACGGCCCCTTCTGAGCGCCCCCGTCGCCCGTCGAGTATCCACGTCCCGTCGTCGCCGACCTCCCCGCCTGCGGCGCATACGACCCAGAGCAGGCGGTATAGTCTGCCGTTTACGCCTACGTCTACGACGTTTACGTTTGATAACCGCTCTACTATTGCTGTGGCGATGGCGGGCAAGGACGAGGAAGAGGAGGCGTTTGATAAAGAGAAGAGTGTGGTCCAGATGAATGGTGTGTCGGCGAGGAATGGGAGAGGGGCAAGGGGGGTTAGGACGAGGTGGGATGCGGACGTGCCGCTTCGATCTGTCGGTGTTGTCGTCGAGGAGAAAGCGCCTACAAACGAGATCGAAGACATGCAGCGCCCGTCGTTCTGGGCCCTCATGCGGACCGTGTACCCTACCGTCCCCGGGAAGCCGCTCTTGTTCTTTGGGCTGCTCATCTGCATCCTCAGCGGCGCCATGACGCCCATCTTCTCGTACCTCCTCTCGCGGCTCCTCTTCGAGGTGTCCACGGGGGGCCGCAACGTCGCGGTCATCAACAGCTTCGGCGGGCTCGTGCTCGGCATCGCGGCGATCGACGGTCTCCTCCTCGGCTCAAAGTATTTTATAATGGAGACCATCGGCATGTCGTGGATCACGGCGCTGCGGCGCCGGTCGCTCGCGCGGGTGCTGCAGCAGGACAAGAAGTGGTTCGACCGGCCGCGACATACCCCGGCGAGGATCGTGCAGGTGCTGGTGAGGGACGGCGACGATGCGCGGAATTTGGTGAGCGTGGTGTGGGGGCAGTTTTTTGTCGTCGGTGCGATGTTGGGTGTTGGGCTTGTGTGGGCGATGGTGAGGGGGTGGCAGTTGACGTTGGCCGGGTTTGCGATTGCGCCGGTGTTTGCGGTGACGATGGCTGTGCAGACGGGGTTGGTGGCTGGGTGTGAGGTTAGGAATAAGAGGGCGAGGGAGGAGGTTGCGAGGGGGTATTATGATGTATGTTTTTTTTTTTTCTTTTTTATGTTTGAGTTGGTTCTGATGTAAATTTTCTTTTTTGGCAGGCGATTATCAACATTCGTGGAATCCGCTGCATGTCGTTCGAGGGCATCTTTAAAGCTCGGTTTGATACCGCTGCTGATAAAGCGCTCTCGACGGGTGTCCGAGGCGCGTTTGTGGAAGGCTGCACGCATGGTGTTGCCAGCGGGCTCATCTACCTCGCCGAGGCGCTCCTCTTTTACATCGGCGCCGTGCTCATCGCGCGTGGCCTGTACACGTACCTCCAGATGGTGGAGGTGCTGAACCTGGTGGTGTTTTCGGTTACGATTGGGTCGCAGCTTATGGCGTTTAGTGAGTTTTTTTTTTTATTCCTTGCCTTTGGGGTGTTGTGCTGATAGATATGCTCGTTTTACAGCCCAAAAAATCGCGAAATCGGTACAAGCCACCTCTGATTTCTTCAACTTCCTCCATCTCCCATCCGCCACCGACGAATCTCATGGAACCCTCCAACCGACTCTCACGGGCTCGATCAAATTCGACCACGTACACTTTTCGTACCCTGAACGACTGGACGCGCCTGTGCTCAAAGATTTCAGCTTGGAGATCGCGCAAGGCGAATGTGTGGCGATTGTCGGCGCTTCCGGGTCCGGCAAGTCGACGGTCGTCGGGTTGTTGCAGCGGTTGTACGAGCCGAGCAGTGGGGGGATCAGCGTGGGGTGCGTCAACGTGCCCACACATGCCGACATCGACGCCGCCCCGCTTTCGCACATCGCCGTCACGCACCTCCGGGACCAGATCTCGGTGGTCAGCCAACACCCGAACCTGTTCGACGCGAGTATCGCGGAGAACATCCGGTATGGGAACCGGGCCATTTCGGATTCGGATATCCGGGACGCGGCGAAGAAGGCGAATGTGCACGAGTTTATTATGGGTTTGCCGGAGGGGTATGATACGATGGTTGGGGAGAATGCGGCGTTGATCTCGGGCGGGCAGGCGCAGAGGGTGCAGATTGCGCGTGCGTTGGCGAGGAAGGGGAAAGTGTTGATTTTGGATGAGTGTACGTCTGCGCTTGATGGGGAGAGTCAGGGGAAGGTGCTTGAGACGATTCGGGGGGTTACTGCAGGGGATGAGAAGCAAGGTGGGGGGAGGACGACGACGGTGATGGTGACGCATAAAGTGGAGGTGATGAGGATGTGTGAGCGGGTTGTTGTGCTTGAGGCTGGGGAGGTGAAGGAGGTTGGGACGTATGATGAGCTGATGAGGCGCAAAGGGGTTTTTGCGACTTTGGCGGGTGGGGGTGAGTGGGTTGGGGAGTGTTAGTGGGGTTTTTTTGTTTCGTTTCTTTGTTTTTCCCTCTCCGCTTCTTGGCGTCTGCGACACACACGTACATCACATCCTGGATTGTTGATTTATTATTATATTCCTTATGTTCTTTCCCCTTCCCTTTCCATTCCTTTCCCGACTCTCGCTTTTATTGTACTCTCGTTTTCGTTCCTCCACTATTTCCTGCCTGCGCATGGCTTCATTCATTCATTCATTTCTGTTCTTTTTTCCCTTCTTCCTTCTGACGACAAACTGGCATCATCTCAACCCTCATCATCATTTGTACTACGCATCGCAACCAAACCTCGCACCCGCACCACCATATACATATCATATGTACGACATTTATAACTTCAATAGTAGTTTACGACTTGTAACAAAAAAAAAAATCTGTCTTCGAATTACGAATTTATGAATACATAGAAGGAACAATGAACAATGTTTTTTTTTATGTTTTTTACTGTGGGATTTATCATTTGAGAGTCTTTGTCTTTGTCTTTGTTTACTGGGAGTTCGGTGAACTCTGGAATGGTTGATATTCGGTACTTGGGCGTGTCTCCTGATGATCCTTCTTTTGCTGTAGTGTGGTAGAGGCAATGGTTGTTTTTTTTGGAGAAATTCTTCAAAATGTGTGTGTATGGGCCTATGCAGCACCTGAGCAGTGACGCAGTTTGCGCCTGACGTTTGAAGTCTGTACTCTTGAAAGTCTTCCGAGCTGAGATTTTATTTATTTTCTACCAAAATTGTGATTGGAGTTAAAAGGAATCTCTATCTCCTTGAAGTTGTAGTGTATATTTTTTGTTTCGTTACTCTACAATAATATATATATGATATGGGGAAATTCAACAAGTCTACATATTGATTTTCACAGAAGTATAACACTCTGATTGCTTGTGTAACCCGTAAGTGATACAGGCTTGGCATGCCAGTGAATAGGGATGAGTGCGCTGCTCAAGGATTGAATCAAATGTATTTGAACTTGGTTCACCTCCAGTGTAAATACTGCCGTGGCCGTCTTCTCTCCACACGAGTACTTACATGGTCCATCGAGGTTTAAGCGAGGGCAGGATAACGGGTGACGAGTGATTATATTACTTACAATGAAACTTGTTGCTGAAAACTGTAACGAGTCGTGATGGCCGTAGACTGTAGACCGAAGACCGAAAAAAAAACGAAAACTGAAGCTGAATGAAGGCTGGTGCTGGTCCGAAAGCGTAGTGTCGAATGCCTCTTGTTAAAATCCTAGACGAAGTAACAGTGAGTCTCAGCACGAAAGAGAAGAGCTAAATATATTATTGGTACCTAGACGAAGTAACGGTGAGTCCAGGAACAATATGTGAGTCTAAAAACGAAAAAAGGAAGAAAGGGGAAAGTACCTCAGCACGAAAGAGAAGAGCTGAGATACGTAAACGAGAGGAGGAAGCTTGGAGGAAGCTATATAAGTAAAAGGAAACCTTCTAATCCTATGTGTCCATTCGTAAATAAAAGAACCAGAGTGACGAAAATGAAAGATGCAGGGCGACGAATCCTGAAAGATATGTGAAGAAAGAAGAGAAGCTAAATAGTAAATGTCCACAAGGGCGCTTGATGAATGTCACGTGACATATTCCAACACCTTTGTTATCACCAGATGGAGATGGCAGATCTGCAGCATGACACGAACTTGGACGGAGGCAAGGAGCGATGCGGATTGCGGACAATGACGGAAAACTGCTAGCTACAGGATCACATGTACAGATTTAATCTAATCTGACAGGATCCCCTGATCCACTGTCGTTGCTTGTCATTGGCGAATTTAAAGAATTTATAATTGTCAAGCTAATTGACAGGATATTTGTTTTCTATCTTCAACATTTTCCATCTCATTTCCTTGTACATATTCCATACGCCGAATTTGATATTGAGACGCAACCACAGCCACAGTATGAACGCGGTCACATGATGTATTTTGATGGCTAATAGGGGTTCGTCAGGCCATTGTTCGTCTGGCCCAACCTGGGCCAGATTTACAGGTTTTCTTCTTTCCACGATCTCCAACTAAACTTGAATTGGGCCAGATAACCCGGCTATAAAGTTCAACATGGAGACGTTCAGGCCCACATCCCAACTCTTCCCAGCTACAACTTCACCACTATCATCCGAGTCGCAATTGTCATCCGACTACAGCTCAAGTTCTTCAGGTTCGTATAATTTCGCGCGCTCTCTATTTTTTTTCTACTCTAACCTGTTGTGATAGATTCATCTTCCATGTCCACGCCCATCAAACCGAGGACGGTTAATCTGTCCGACCACGGAACCGATCCCATGAAAGCGGCGTTGAAGCTGGACCTCACCGGACACAACTTCAAGGAGATTAGCGTTGTGGATTTCGTTACAACTGTCTGGGGTCTCGACGAGGACGTGGCGCAGAAAATTGGGAACGCCAAGTTTACTCTACCAGAGCACCCCGCGAATTTGTATGAGAAGGTGCTCACCACCAGGAACTACAGCGAACGTCACCTGCACGCTCCATTCTTGGAGATCCACACCGACCTTCTGGGGCAAGTCTGCGACCTTCTAGGTATCTCACCCGAGGAATTCAATAATATCTTTTGGGATGGAAAAGGCGATGCAATGATCCGCAACCAATACACGAGACGGAAGCCTGACCTACTGAACATGAACCGCCTCGTAGTCGGCATCGTATGGGAGTTGGTTAACGCAGTCGTCGAATTCAAGAGACACGGTAGCGACAAGGACGAAGAAACAAAGGAAATCCCACTCCTAACCATACCGGAGGACACCAAACTCAATGTTCCCTTCGCCACTTCGGAGGCCAGAAGTAATAACAAGAAGTCCGGAAATCCTGGGAATTCGACGCAATGGAAGCCAGCTGGAAGCCATCAAGCCTCTGCTTCAATACAGAGTGATTTCTTGTCGTCAGTTGGCACCAACAGCACCATTTATTCGGCCACGACGATGTCCAGTGGCAAGCGTTCCGCTGAAGAAGCACTAGGTCCCGACATTCCAAGCGGTCGTACATCCACAAGGAAACGTGCTCGGGTGACGAGGACCACTCTCGATCAGCTCCAACTCGCCACCTACGCACTTGAGTGCCTGGGAGCTTCCAGCCGCCACTACACGACGGGCATCTTTATCGACAAGTACCATGTCAGCCTCTGGTGCTACAACCGAACCACGGTCTTAAGGTCCTCTATTTTCAAGTGGAACGAGGATCTCCAGTCGCTCGCACTTGCACTCTTTGCGCTTACCCGATGCGACATGAAGCATGCTGGTTTCGATCCCAACGTCCATCATTTCGTTCCCCCTCAACCAGACGACCCAGTCTCCGCCTCGGCAATCCTACCCCTAGAACACCCCGTGGAAAAGATGGAAAATCTCTGCTTCCATTCTCCTCTGGCGCAGAGGGCGTCCCTGACTGGGTTTTCTGGATTCACAAGGTCCTCTACACGTACCGGGGTATCGTCGGACGTGGAACGTTCGTTGCCACCGTTCGAGCGGCCATCGTTGGAGAGGTAATGAAGAAAGAACTATTCGCATTCAAACAAAGTTGGCAGTATCAAGTCCGCGCGCACGAGGCCGTTATGATATCCAAGCTTCGTGAAAGGCTTCCAGAACACTGGCGAAAGCGTCTTCCAAAAGTTAAAGTTCGATGCCGAAAGTCTTGGCCTTCCGCATACTCTGCTCAAAGCAACAGATTCAGGGCTTGTTAACAAAGGAGGTTCAGGGACGAGATCTTCATATATTGGTCTCGACTTTTTGCCACAATCTATGGGAGGTACGAGACATTGAAGAGTTCAAACGTGTTTTCCTGGACTGTCTTGAATGTAAGTGCCGATCATTTTCCCATTGTTTCCCTCCGCCTCATTGCTATCTCCATACAGGTCATTATCATGCGTATCACACTGGACATATCCTCCACCGCGACATCAGCGAAAACAATCTGATGATTTTCCGAGCCGAACCGTCAGCGGATGCGGTGGGAATCTTGAACGACTTTGATATGGCGGTTGAAAGATTGCCCGAGGTCAAAGAAACTCAAGTCAACGCCGCCCACCACCGGACGGGAACTTTACCATTCATGGCCCTCGAGCTTCTGGACAATCACGAAACCGAGCCGGTACATCTCTATCGACACGATCTTGAATCCTTCTTTTACATCCTCATTTGGGGCGCTACACATTATGACTTTGAGTCGCAAACAAGAAGGAGCACACCAAACCTGATGAAGGACTGGCTCAACCCGAAAACGGCTCCTGACATGAAGTTCAGACTGCTTAATGGCCCTTACTTCCAATCCGCCATTACCCCACTCAAACTCAAACCATTTGATGAGCTTTGGCAGAAATGGGTTGTTCCACTCCGTGTGGTCTTCGGTCGTGCGTTTCACGAACGCACGTATGGCAGTAGTGAGGCAAACTTCGACAATATCACGATCAACGGTCAAGTTACTTTTGAGAAGTTTATGGCTGCCATAGGCGAAACGCCTCAGGGGCTTAACCCAAAGTCGGTAATTGAGGTCGCTAAATAATATTTGCAAATGTGTATCATAAACCTAGTGTCTTTTGTTTTCTGATACTCTTGATGATTCTATGAGAGATAAACTTTATTAGGCACGATATGGGCATCGCATATCCAAATGAATACCCCATGCCGATTGGTATGGTCTTACATAGTTGTGCATGACTCCAACATGACTCCGACATGATGACTTGGTGTTCCACTACTCACATGTTTCAACGAATCTGTCCATTGCGAGTATCCTTCTCCTCCCCCCTAAGGCACAGATTCTCTAGTACTAGCCACCGACAATTACATCAAGAGATGGCGACTTCAACAAACGCAGTTGAGCGTATTCTACTATTCAGAGAGTCACAGACGAGTGTACGAATTTGAGAAGATGAAACTGCAGAATACAATGGAAAGAAGGGTGTATTTATTTCTGACGAGGAACCTCATTTCCTCAAACACGACCTAGGGTACTACTTAGAAATTATTGCTCACTTACATGTAATGGCAGTACCCTACAACTCCTGTTGTTGGCGAATTTAAAGAGTTTATAATTGTCGAGTTAATTGGCATTGTATTCATTTTTATCCTCAACATTTTCCATCGCATTTCCTTGTATTCCGTAAGCCGAATTTGATACCTGGTATATTGACTTTCTGAAGACGCGACCTTGACGTGACCAAGTATGAACGCGGTCACATGATGTACTTTTGATGGCTAATATTATTAGTAATATTGTGATGCCACTGATAGGTTTGGTCTGGCCCAGGTTGGGCCAGATTTACAGGTTTTCTTCTTTCCACAATCTCCAACTAAATAATCGTGTCATATAAAGTTCAACTGGCATGGAGACGTTCAGGCCCACATCCCAACTCTTCCCAGCTGCAACTTCACCACTGCAATCATCCGAGTCGCAATCGTCATCCGACTGCAGCTCAAGTTCTTCACGTTCGTATAATTTCGTGCTTTCTATTTTATTTCTACTCTAACCTGTTATGATAGATTCATCTTCCATGTCCACACCCATCAAACCGAGGACAGTTAATCTGTCCAACCATGGAACAGTGGAACCGATCCTATGAAAGCGGCATTGAAGTTTGATCCCACCCGATGGCACAACTTCAAGTAGCGTTGTGGATTTCGTTATCACCACCTCGGTGATAAAAATGGCTACCTGTTGGGCGACATGGAGAAAGCGGTAATAATGCTTCGAGCATGACGGTCAGGTATGCCAGGAAGCCAGTGACGGTGCGGAGTTTTAACAATCAAAACTATGACCTCATGTCCACTTTGAATCACTTTGAATTTCAAATGTGATGTTGCGACGAATTCGTCTTCCAGTCCACTTCTGCTTCCTCCCTGGCTTGTCACAAATTTTTTGCTACTAATCACCTACCTGAAGGAAAATCAGATCCGATGAACATTGAACGCATCAAGCCGTTCAAAGAGTCAAGGATCGTCGTGCGGGTTAGGGAACCTGAAGAAAGCGGTGAGGAAGTCACATTCACCTCTGACGAAGAACCCCATTTCCTTAAACCCGACTTAGGGTATGGATTCAACCCTCTTAAGCTTGGCGAACATCTTCGGAGCCCTAAGGCTGATTGCACCTATGAAATTGTTCGCAAGCTGGGCTTTGGTGCTAATTCAAGCATCTGGTTGGTAAGGACCAGCATGTGAGTCCCTCGTTGTTACTGTCTGTAATTGCGACTCAGCTTTATAGGAGCTCGACGATGGAAAAACATTTTCTGGCTGTCAAAGTGCTGACCGTAAATATAACGGCAGGAGTCTTGTATGACGAATATTGGGAGTTTTCTTCTGCGCAACGAATCACCGATGCAAATCCAAATCACCCGGGTTATCAGCATTGTCTCACACTCCGCGATTCATTCATCTGCAACAGCTACCACGGTCCTCACATGTCCCTCGTCTTCGATGTCCTGGGGTCAAATTTGCTATCCCTTCAAAGAACGCAGCCAAACCATGCGTTTTCCTTGCAGATTACCAAACGGATTATCAAGCAGGTCCTCCTCGCATTGGATTACCTTCACCGTGACTGTGGCTTGATTCACAGAGGTGAGCGCGTTGAATTCTCTTCTGGATACAATGGAGTCAACGATATATCAGATGTAAAACCGCAAAATATTATGGTCTCCACAAACGTACCCGATGCGACAATCGCTGACTATTTGGTTAAAAACCCTGCCATCCTCTACGAGCCGCGAATAGAGCCCGACCTTTCCGTGGATCCTATTATCACAGTCAAGTCGCAACCGCTCCCGGACTTTGGTCTTGATCCCAGCTTGATGAGTCTCATTGTCAAGTTGGCGGATTATGGCGAAGGTGCACATTCAAATACTTACAGGCATCACAGACTGACTCCACAAAGCCATTGCTGTGGAGAAGATCGACATAACAGACGAATGCCAGCCTATTCTCCTGCGAGCTCCAGAAATTATTCTCGGTCACCCTTGGTCTACGCCTATCGACATATGGTCTGTCGGATGCCTTGTAAGTACATTTGTATTATTTTATGTTCAAAAGATGAACATTTTTCAAGGTATTTGAGCATCTCACCGGGTCTGCCTTCTTTGAATTATATCAGTCTTCGACTGTCTCCCTAGCTGATTCTCATCTACAATGGATGGTTGAACATCTAGGTGATTTCCCACAGAGTTTCCTTGCGAATTGCAGTAGACGAGCCCAGTATTTCAACGAAAAGGGTGAGCAATCCAAAATATTCCCATCTTCATTCCCGCCTTAACTGTATGTTTGCAGGATCGCTTCTTCACGTGAGGAAGCTGTTTCCGCGCACCGTCGAAGAATGCATCGCGCATTACGATCGTCTAGGAGATAAGGATATTGCGCCTACTGCGGCATTTATCCGGAAATGTTTGACCATCGATCCATCTGTTCACCCCAGCGCGTCAGAACTTCTCCGAGATGAATGGCTCATTGACATCTAAGTTCGCATGACTTATAAATAAAGCCTCCACAGTCCATCATTTGTTCGTCGTACTGACCCTAGGAGGCTATTCGTGCATATATCAGGTCTTGCAAGTGTCGTCTCTCCGTTGACTGTTGAGGAATGTTAGCCTACTACAAACGGGCACCTTCGCGTGGGGGTCCGAGTCCAAGAGCGGATGAACCCTGTTTGTGGCTCTACTCTTTCCAAACTCTATCAACTCTAGGGGATGGGTGCATGAGTTAGAAAGGAGCATAATGTCAAAAGTGGATTCGGCGCAATTGTCGTTTGAGTTCAAGTCGTCGGCGGTGTGGCTTCTGGGCCCGACCAACTTGCGATTACATGAAGGGATGCCTGCCTCAACAGGCGCATTAAACCATTTAGAGACTCACAGTCGAGTGTGTGGACTCAAGAGGGTGAAACTGGAGAATACAAGACCAAGAGAGGTGTATTCGTCACCGCGCTCACCTTTGACTTCTTCACATGTGAAATGGGGCCATCTGCAACTTGAAGGATCTCAGCAAGCTCATCCAAGCATGAATCAACATCGTCATCATCATCAACAGGTAGAACACAGTGTTGGTATCTAAGGGGTTATTAACCCCAATTTTTTTCTTAAGCCTTATCCCTTAAAATTTAAATAAAACCTTAATTAAGGCTTGATTCTAAGGGGTTATTAACCCTTCATCTAAAAATAGATAAAGTCTGCTAAATACTGTGGACACCTATAAACAAACTCTAATTCTCTAGCATTAGGCTTTTTTTACTTTCTATAGCTCCTAATTTACCTGGAATTCCATCGACTTAGCCTGATGTCTGCTCGAGGTACATAATTATGTCACGTGATTTACATTGTTAAGGCTTAATTAAGGGTTATTAAAATCTTCCTTTGATACTAAGCCTTAATTTAACCTAACCTTTAGGACTTAATGCCAACACTGGTAGAACGGCACTCGACGGAGCCAGAGTGGAACCTTCTGGTTTTAAATCCATGGCTTCCTCATCCTCCGATTCATCGTAGTTTGCACCAAAGTTCGCATTGACCTGCAGGAATTATTACCTGATATTTGGTTTGGTAAAAAAAAAACTAAATTACTGTAAACCACACTTTGTAAAAAAAACCCTAGTTTTACACGCACCCTATGCATTAACGCATCGCTTTACACGTTATGGTTAGAAGTCCGAAAAGTTGTTGAGCATCTGACGTTCTTGTCTGGTTTGAGTCAACCGCTGCTGGCTCTGTATTCTTTTGCGAACTCCAGAAGTTATTCTTGGCTACCCTTGGCCAGGGGCCTACATCTGTTGACACAAGGTCTGTCGGATGCCTTGTAAGTGCGATGTATTTTGATTATCCTCATCATGTCGAACCAGTGAATAGGATACTGTACTATTACGACCAATCGTTCACGTCATTGTCACATCCGAAAAAAAACTATTTTTTTTATTCGTCTTAAATCAAAAGAAAAAGTTCGGCCATCTCGGAGTAATTTATTTTTTTCCAAAATCGTGAATAAATAGTATAGTATATTTTGAGGTGTTTGGGCATCTCACAGGCTCTGCCTTCTTTGAATTGTACAAGTCTCGCACCGTCACCGTGGTCGATTCTCATTTACAACGGATATGTAGTTGAACATATAGGTGGTTTCCCACTAAATTTCCTTGCGGATTGTAGCCGACGAAGCCAGTGTGTCAAGGAAAAGGGTGCTAAAATCCCCCTATTTCAAGTTTTATTGTCCTCTTATCTAGACTTTCGCAGGAGAGCTCCTCCGTGTGAAGGAGCTGTTTCCGCGCACCATCGAAGAATGCATTGCGTATTAAAAACGCGTTGAAGCTAAGGATATTGGTCCCATTGCCGCATTTATGCGAAAGTGTGATCCATCTGTGCGCTTCACCGCCTCAGAACTCCTACAGGATGAATGGCTCAGTGATATCTAATCTCAAGGAGACTTTATCTTTATGAGATCTGACCCTTCCCCGGCACCGATCCAACAAAGTTGTTTCACTGTCAGTACTGACAAATGTATTAGATGACATGTCAAACTCCTGAACACTGCTCCTGGGAATCATCATAACAGCTTTCTTCGTTCGGTGTTACCAAGGCATATAACTAAATTTCTCTTGCAGAGCAAGAACTTGAAGAAGTGGTTCGACAAAGTTAACTCTTTCACATTGCCTATTCTCGATGTCCTGGTTCTCAAGGAAGTTAATGCCGAGATCGCCGACGTCAAGCGTGTCGCCCTTTCTGCTTCTGGGCCTGGAAAATTGTCTCTCGTACGCTGCCGATGTCTCTACGAACCACGAAAAGTATTCCTTACAGAAACGTTGCTATACCAGGTTGACATTCGAACGAAATTTGAACTGCAGCAAAGCCGCCAAATTCATTATCAGGGATACGCTACTATGGTCGGTGAGAATGCAGGCTCAACAACTATAAATTTTTTGAGCGCTCGCTGTAAATGATTACGACCACTCCTCCTGTATCCACTCGAATATTAATAGAAAGGTAGAAAGGATAGTCTTTGCGCCGATCAACATTGAGATACGAATATCGTGGCTATACAGCGGCTATTAGGTTTGGTGCAAATCGCCTCTTCTTTACTCCCAGACCCTAGGGATCATCGAGTTCGGAAATGGGAGGGATAGACACCCTCTATTGCTCCGATCAGGTTTGAGTAGCAACCCGGAAATGTGCACACAAGTACGGCTACAAGATCCTTGGTGTAAACCGCATTTGCAGGGGGGGGTTATGAGTATTCGAGGAACCTATCCCTTAGATTGCGCTCGCTGGACTGAAAAGATACCCGGTGCAGTCCTGGGAGCGAAGGTGTTAAGGTCGGACGTAAATCTTCACCTTTGATTCCTTTGCGCGAAATTAATGTTCCCCACTGCCCCCACCAATCATCCACCTGTTCAGTCGCGTCGTGGGCGTATAGCTCTAGCTCGTTGCCCCATACAGATCTAAACGCAGATTCGTCCATGTGATCCCAGTCGCCATGTATCATCGATTGCCGCAGGAGTGCGTCCCTGGCATCTTGCTCCGGTCCGGGGGCCATCCTGACCATGGCGTGGAAAGCGTAGTCATACTGCAGAGCGGTTACGCATCGTGGTTGGCGAATTTCTTCATAGGCATTAAGAATATCTGAAATCTGATCGCGTCTCCGTATCCTGGAAAATAGGGATCGCAGGGTTTCTGCGTCTTCGAATATGAGAGCAGTGCGGTGATTGCCTCCGGGCTGCATAGGCGAGAATTAGTTAGCGAATAGGAAAAGATACGGTGCCACGCCGTTTACCAGGAAAGGGTGAGCGGCGTCTCCGACCAGAACAATTCTTGAATTGTCACAAACTAGGTCTTCTGGGCTCTCTTCTGAGAGCACGACTCGTGCTGACACTGTTTTAACAAGTTCTAGTATCTTTCGTAATCTATGGAAGGCTTTAGAAGCAAAATAGAAGAGTGCAAACGAGAGGAATACTTTGGCTCAAATCTGTCCATGTCAAGTTGATAATAATCGATTGGGTGTTCACCCCAGACTTCGTCCCCGGGACGGAGTTCTCTTTCGTAACTGTAGGACATGGTTGCGGTGAGGTAGTTTCCTGTGTTCTGGTATCAATTTAATCAAAGTAAGGCCATGGTTTTAAAATTTGAGGAGATTCACTCGCAGTACAGTTCATGTGAATGATATAACCCGACCCCAGCCACAACAGCCACTAAATGAATGTATGGAAATATTATGTGTCATTCAACAGAAAAAATAATGATACTTACGTCAGAAGGCGTTATCAAATGCCTCAACTCGTCGTCTTGGTGGAGGGCTTCTACAGGAAGAAGGAAAGTCATATGGAGGTGTTGCGATAGAGGCGTTTCCTGGTCCTTCTCAACTGTCGTCCCAACCATTGGTCGAAGCACACTATCATAGCCATCCGCGGCGACCAGAAAATCAGCCACCAGAGTCTGACCGTTGTCGAGCGAAACCTTTACGATCTCGGGAGAAGTTTCAACACTCAGCATCCTTGTTTCAAATATGATATCAATGCCCTCCTCCTCCACTAGGGAAAGGAACAGGTCACGAAGATCTTCGTGCTTTTGGGTTATAGGTAAATGTGATCGCAGGTGAAATGATTCCACACACACCTGAATGAACAAGAATTCGGCGAGGAGATCTTCCAAGAAATCTTTATCCATTCCTATGGACCCAATCAGTTGCCCCGTCCCCCCTAATGACATCGTCTCAGTAAGCAATCATTCGAGAAGATTAGGGTTATTGTACCATTCCGGAAGGTCATAACTTTACACTTATGTGTAAACCGCTCTAACAGCGGCTGTAGTCCCCATCTGTGCAGTATCTTCGTCATGTTTGGAGGAGATCTACCATACCAGGTCAGGTCAACCGTCGGACTACGACTCATGGCACTCTCACTGAAGGACTCCTTTGCTCTGAGGTAGAACTATCAGTCTTTCTCTAGGCCGTAGCCTTCAAGGTACTTACAGTAGATTGTCCATTGCTCTGCTCGACCACCCGCACATCGTGCCCTGCACGTTTCAGTGCATATGCTGCAGCAAGCCCTGGTTGTAAAAATTGAGCTAGAGTTTCGTGTGAACCCAGTGACCTCGTGCTCACCTGCGATGCTGCCGCCGATCACAACTATCTTCAGCGAGATTTCTGCATGTTCGTGATTTTCCAAGTCTCTGATGGGCATAGTAGCGTCGTCCTGGGTTCAAGGGAAATTGGGCAAGGGCAAGGCAAGGGTTCCAGGGAGAGTGACTTCGCGCTGCTCGGAGAACAGTCCGCTTGTATAAATACCTCGGACATACCGACGGTGATCTTCCCCAAAGCCACCGCATCATACTGACAACCCGTCAATCAGATCGTTCTAAAGGTTTGGCAATCTCCAACAAAAGAAGGTAACGCCTGGGAAAGACTCGGATGAATATTTTCCGTAGGTGTTGGGCAGGCTATAGGCTTTACCCATGGGGGATACGGTCAATGGGAGTGATACATTCAAGGGAACGGGAAACTACCTGATGACTAAGCGGCATTACTACACCGATGTTTGAGCCATGGCCAGGATCGCCGGTTAGAAAATGCATCCCAGGAATGGTTCTGGTCGTCTGAGCTGTTGATGCTGGAGCCACCTTAACGCCTAAACTTGGCCATCAACTTCAAGTTGAATCAAGTGACTTCGGATATTTGGGTTAGGGTCAGTCCAAGCCTAAAATTAGTAGCAGCATACGAGTCGGTACAATTAAAATCACAATAAAGACCTGAGGGTGGAGTAACCAGTTAACGAGACCATCCAAAACGTCATAATATTCCGTCAATACTTAAGTCGCCTGTCTATAAACAGAAATTTCAGTACTTTGCAATACCATTGGAGTTGACATACACAATCGAAAATTCTCCTATTGATAACGAAAGTTCCGTAATGCGCCAATCAATATCTCACATGATTAGCGGCTGACCCCCAATCCTCTACGTCATCGGAACCATCTTGCGCGAATCAGGCGAGGTAATTTCCCCAGACAACCCTGAAAGTCGCTTCATCCACATGGTCCCAGTCGTAGTCTGTCGCAGGATTGTATCGCGTTTATCCTGTCGTGGCCCCACAGGTACCCTTGTTGACCTGCGTTGCTGTAAATCGTACGCTTGTGTACTAGCGCAATGGGGATGCCGAATTTCTTCGTACACAGAGTAGTCGATCCCGACTTTGTATCCGTGAGAATAGTAGACCCAAGGTTTGGGCGTCCCCGACAATCAACGCGGTTCCGTGGTTGCCTCCCGGCTATTGTTACGCTTAGCCAAGTTGAAAGACCGAATGGAAATACAAAAGTACCAGCAGAGGATAAGCTGCTTTTCCGGCAAGCACAATCCTAGATTCGCGGCAGACGGTGTCCGGAATTATTCGCTTTAGTACATACTGTAGGTTCGCGACGGCACTGATTCTGCGACTTTCAAAAGCTTTTGTACCCTGCGCCCGAAGGTCAATTCTGAAATCCGTCATGGCTCATGGAGGGGGAGGCGGAACTGACTTTGGTTTAAAATTGCTCGAACACAACCAGAAATATTCTGGGTCGCTCTAGTCCGACCATTCTTCGTCTTCTGGATGCCCCGGGCCATTATAATTACGGATAATCGTGGTTGTAAATTCTTCCCCTCCGGCCTAGATCATGACGAAGGAAAATATACAGCAGGCGGTCAATTAACTTACCAACACATTGGCGTTGATAATTTATCCCTCTTCCGACCAAATCGTCCACTAAAAGGGATCAAATACCATAAACAGGCATGTAAACAATCGAAACGCACCTCCTTGATGCTAAGCAATTGTCTCAAATCGGCATCTGCTTGCATCTCTCTCGTTGCTACCATCCATGGTCACTATCACGTGGAGATCATCCAAGCCTTCCGAGTTTGTAACAACCCGGCGTAGCAGACTATGATATCCATCCGTGCTAACAATCACATCTGCTCCTAGTATTTCCCCTGATTCCAGTGCGACTGAAACACTTGAAGGATCGGCCTTGATGACCGTGGTGTTAAACTGAAATTTTACGCCTTCTTTCTCGGCGACAGTGAAAAGCATATCATACAGGTCTTTGTGCTGAGATACGTACCGAGATAGACTCGCTTCCAGTCTCTATTGGAGCCCTTAGGCACTCCTCGTCAGGGGCCGTAGATCCCCGCACCACCGGTTCCTGGTCATTCAAGTGAGGCGGAATCAAAAACACAAAAAGGTGGCCAACGCACCATTCTTAAATACGAATAAGCCATTTTTTGACGTCTGGTGGTGATCTATCAGCGGACGCAGTAAATTGAGCATTCAACAAACCTCATCCGAGTCGCGTTTATGCAACTATACTTACCACCAGTGCTCTTTGTTCCTAGAAAGAATATTTGATTGATCAATGTCTTCTGCCAGCGAAATAGCCAGAGCACACCTTGACCTTTCCATTCTTCTTCTAGTGTGAGCACATCGTGTCCAGCATTTCTCGATGCGTGGTGAGGCTTTAAATCAATGCCGTACCAGAGGCACCAGCGCCTACGATAATGAACTTCAAACAAATCCCCACGCGCTGTCTGGTTTTTTGCCAATTCGCATTCGCTGAGCCAATCAATTTATATCGGCGAGAGCGTGCCAACTGCTGCCTGAGGAAGCGATTCAAGGCGATTAGAAGTTGATGACGGTTCCATGCGGCGACCGAGGTGACTAACGTGCCATGTTAGCACTTATCGGGTGTAATTCGATCCAGTTGGCAGTTCCAAGTTATATAAAGCAAGAAGGGCCAAACATTGGAAAGGGCATTTTACAGTAAGCCAAGAAGTCGCTTCGGCACATTCTCGGACGGAGATAAACTGATACGAAACTTATTGGCTGCGATAATCGCAGCCTCAGTGCAGCGACTCTGTCGGACTATAGAGGGCTGATTAATAACCAGCACCAGAGCATCCTGGAAGAAATGAACAATGTCAACTTTGTGCGGATTTTAGATTCCACCTTCTACCTTCATGTGACGAGGCTTTGCTGGACACCTGTCCAACTTTTTTTTTTAAGCGGGCTCTCCTTCCTTGGACGGCATCTCCCTGTGCATCAAGGTTTCATTTCAAACAGCATCCTCTTCGAAATAGCTCGTGATGGACATCGAGCGTTGCGTCTCAGCGACATCAGGCCGAACAAAGACTCTTGATCTATGAATTCGATAAAGAGCGAAGGGATACGACAGCGCGGTTGACACAGGAACTGTCGATTCGAAAGCCCATTAAAGAGAGTCGTATCAGAGAAGCTTTTGGCCGGTATCCATGGACGGAGTTCGTGGCAGTGGTAAAGATTTGGGGGCAAACCAGGTAAGGAAACGGCGGCCCGCCTAGCTCCACAGTTGACACATCCAAACAGGACCAAACTAAAAAACCCTACTGCCCAGCTTTTAAATTTACTCTGTTTACCCTGACCTCTCCGCTCTTACTTTTCTATGAAACGCAACAAAGACGACTCTAATCAAGGTATATCCATATTTTTCTTGAAGGAATTAGGCTTATTTCAGCTTGCAGGCTCTGGAGTACAATTTCGACCCTTTGCTTAAATAGAGCCCACCGAACTTGAACGGTAGGATTCGATTTTCCTTTCACGAGACGTAGGCTAATTCATGGGAGCATAGTTCTACGAAAGTCGTTATGAGTCACATCCTAGACGACGAACATGATACGGCCTGGAAGACCCTCATCCGGGACCGAGTCATGAAAGACCTCGAAGTTATGCTCGAGGAAACCGATGCTGCCTTCGAACGCAAAACTACTGAACAACCCCCCGTATCTGCTGACATCCGACGCCGACAACGGGTTGAGTACCACCGCGAAATCCAAAAGTTACAATATGCCGCCGAAGCGCGTATCAAGGCTGAAATTGAACACGAGGAGAAAGAAAAGGAGAGGAAGAGGAATGCGGACGAACAGAACGCCTGGTCTCTTGATGGTGAAATCCCTCAAGCAGTCGTGGACGAGCAAAGGGCGATTTTGAGAGAAATCCACAATTCGGCCCAACTCGTCGAAGAGCACAACGACGCCCTTTTCGAACAGGGTTCCTCTTCGCGACCATCTGATTCCCCAGGAGAACCCTCCTCCCCAATCTCTTCCACCGGCCCCACCGGCCTTTATGCTCCTAAACCTATTCAAGCAATTAAAGTCCCTTCTCCGGCAGATTTGGAAGCACGTGCACGCGCTGAAAAACACGCGCGCCAGCAAAAAGAATTCCACAGGCGTGCGCAAGCCATCTTAATGCGTAAACAACAGGAACGACGATGGAACAATCAGCTCGACTGGGTGGAAACGAGGAGTTCTTCGTCCTCTACAACCTCTGCTTCAGACCAGGAGACGTCCTCCAAGGAGTCAAACCCACCAATGAGCGAGGAGGACGTCGTCAACCTCGTCATCTTCCATGACCAGCAGTGGGAATGGATTTCCACTCTCCCCCATCTCGAGTGGACCGACTTCCCGTGGCCGGTCCTCAGTTTCGAGAGTCCCGGTGGCAACGACGATCTGACCCCCGAGGCCGTCAAGGAGTACATCTTTGCTCCTCTCACCATCCACCGCGATAGTGCTATTGTCAAAGACCGCCTCAAGGACCTCATCCGCAGGTGGCACCCCGACCGCTTTGAGGTCAAATACCTCGCCCGCATTGCGGACCTTCACGAACGCGAGACGATCAGAGACGGTGCTGGTGTTGTTGCCCGCATCTTGAATGATCTTCTCGGGAAATGGAACGACGCCTAAGTCGATCCACTCTCCTAATCCAAACCTTTCAACATCACCTTGGATATCACCGCGTCTTGCCTAAAAAGGAGCTCACCTCCTGCCTCTAGACCCGCTTTCTTGGAATGACCGCTTTCCACAATTATTTATCGTCTATATATCTTCTTGCTTTGCAGTTTGCTCTCGTACTTATACCCTGCTTTAATACCCCTTAATTGCCTTCGCGCCAGCTAGATGCCGATTCGCATAGTTTACATACATTATTCTTACATATACCACAGACGACATTAAGAGTTTACACAACAGCTTTGTTTTCTTGTGACCAATATTACTTATTTCCACTGAGCTGGTGCTGCGCTGGTATCCTGCCATATGACATTCTTGGGTCTTTCTTGCCAGCCAAGAGCCTTTCAAACCCATCAGCGATGCCTTGTGCTGCGGGCGACAAAACTGGGCTCTAATCAGGTGGATGACGTGTTCATTAATCATTTATGATGAAACTGAAGGGGCGTACCTCTCTCTGTACTTCTCTTTGTTCCGATTCATCTTCGTGATCATTAAGCCCTGATGACAAGCCGATGACGTTGACGAGGGGCAGAACATCTTTCCCAAGTAATTCCGAGACGACAAGGAGATCTTTGCCATCACCTTTGCCTTTAAGTTGTTCCTAAGTAGTACGATTATTAAATAGGTGTAATTCGATGGAACGTGCTGCATACCGCGTAAAATTCGAGAGACTTTGGTGGTTCGTCCGTTTGAGGATTCCCCCCCAACTTGAGGTGTTTGCAAAACCTGTAGAGCGGGGAAAGTATAGGAAAGCGGCGTAAAGAAATGCAGAAAGATAGAAGACGAACTTGTCAAGTGCGTGCTGCATCTCTTTTGCCTGTTTGAGGAGAGCTTCCCAGTCCTTTACGAGCGTTTTGGAGTCGTTGGTCATGAGTATTTCGCAAAATGGGTAGTAATAAGTTTGTCTAAACATTATGAATAGAAGTTATTCATGAATTTAGGAACAGTTAGAAACTGCAGACCTTGGTGATGAGGAGAGACTATTGGTGGTGGTGGTGGTTATCGTTTGATCAACGCACCACGTCTTTTCTGAGATTCAATCAGCGACAATCACCACTCAGTGCCTAGCACGGGACCTGGATTAAAGCAGACGTAGTACTCGACCAGTTCAGAGAGCGTAAAAAAACCAAACACAACGGGCGCTCCCACTTGATCAATGATATCATTACAGACGCTTAGCCGCTCGGTTAATAATAATATGTACATAGGTTTGATTCCCAAATATAGATTTAACCTGCGCCACACTCGATCTCACATTATCAGAAGATATCAATCTCATTGCTCGATTTCGCTAATAGGTACTACAATCGACTTTTATCTCACTTTCCTTGCGGATAGAAGGCATTCTTAAGGGCCTCTGCAGCGTCGGTAACCAACTGCTTGCCGACTTGAAGTACACTTGTGGAAGGAAATTAAAGCGAAATAGCGATATGAAAATACAGGAACGCTTACCCTGTTTTTGCGAGATGAAGAAAAGATGAAGCGGTTAGCTTGTGGACTTCAAATGCCGAACGGCTAACTTCTCACCGTCCATTGACATCAAAGGGTGTGGGGCTCCATTGTAGACCTTTATTTCGACTTCAACGCCAACATTTCTGATCTTTTCACCATATTTAATCCCTTCCTCCTTCAATATATCCAGCTCGGCGACCGCAATCCATGATTTTGGGAGCTTCGCTAGTAGGTCATCGGGAGCAAAAATGGGGGATGCATCCCACTTCCTCAGATCCTCCTGGTTCGGCAAGTAATTATCGCGGAACCAAAGCATTCTTCCAGGAGATAGCCATGGAGAGAACTGGTTCTCAGCCCATCCGGAAGAGGTCTCTACATTTGCTGTGTTATCTGTTACGGGCACAATGAGGAGCTGAAATACTAAGGGGATCGGAATATCCATTTGGGCATTTTTAAGCGCCAATATTGTTGCGAGATTGCCACCACTAAAAAGGCGCTCAGAATAAGGAAGGAATTCAAGGATAAGGAACGAGACCTTGAAGAACCCCCAACTGCAATTTGATTGGGGTTTATCCCAAGCTCCTTCTCTCCGTTCTTAATAAGCCAGTGAAGAGAATCCACTGCGTCTTCAACTGCAGCGGGGTAAGGGTCCTCAGGAGCCAACCGATAGTCCACAGACACCACAACACATTTTGAGCCTAAATACCAGAAGGCTCTCATTTTGGATTAAATGATAACTGGAGGGGTTAAACGTACGGACGGACATATTCGTACAAAACGACGTTTCAGTGGCGATATTGCCCAGGGTTCAGCCTCCTGTATCAGTTATCTGGCCATAAGAAAATCCTGACATCATTAAAAAGATGACACCCACCTCCATGGAAGTAAATCAAGGCCGGCCAGCCATGTGTCGGAGGTGGTCCCTCCGGAGTAAACGTCCTTATCTTAGTTTTGGGCAGATCAAAATCCTGGGTCTTCCCGACTTTCAAGGGCTCGGAGGTTCCTGGAACATTAGGTCTATTTCGAATGGCTGGATCCCAAGGTAAAGTGTGGGGAGGAACCACGTTCACGATGTACTCATTGTGGAACGCGATGTATTCAGGATCGAGTTTTGGGATGACAGATGGATGGATAGGTTGTTTGGGGTCTTCAACAACTTGAATGTTTGAAGTCATGACTCGAGATCCGACTGGTTTACTTGAAACAAAGTTGTTGATGGGTGGATGGCGAGTTGTTTCCCAGGACCTGGGGCAGTGGACCAACGGACCGGGAAAGAAGCGTGGTAGTATCACCGCTATAAATATGGAATAGATTTAAGTGACGTCTTTTAGGTTTACAATAAAAAGTATGTGGAATCCAGTGTGCATGATTTGAAATAGAAGTGTTGTATTGGATAGAAACGGAAGTTTACTTGCGAACAAATATAAGTACATCTGACCCAGGGAAGTATGAGATGGCTGAAAAAAAATCCCGAGACGCACTGGTACTTCTTCTAGTGATTTTTGGAAACTTTGAACACATTGGCTAAAAACGAGGGTAAAGGATTCGTTCCTAGCAGTCAAGGGAAATTTTGTGAGTGACGCAAAGAGAATAAGAAAAAGATATCGACCTGTTTTCGGCGAGTAAGAAGCAGGAAACAGAGACAAATCCAGAACCAGAAGTGATCAGGCTCCAGGAGGGTGTAAAAATTGCAGCAACTAAGCAAATGACTCGAAGAGAGTCATGATGGTTACCGTGACATTGGACTTGAATTGTCGGCTGCCTTGTCGTCTTCAATTCGCCGCCAGTCGACGGCGCAAGCTGTGACTCCCTTGAAGGACGCCTTCAAAGTGTTTTCGGCAGGTATTCAACCGCAGTTGCAAGCCACGGATATCGCGCACGCAGCGTTGACCACGGGGATCTACACCTTGCCTGCTTCAGAATTATCGGCCCTCAAAGCACCTCTCTCCTCGGTCTCGACTCTCTTCGATCGTCTTAACGCATCGCCTGAGCTCGCCACTCGTCTGAACGCGACCTACCCAAAGCGGGGGGTGTTCAAAACAGCAGGATTGACCAACGCGCTCGCAGATCAGAAGACCACCATCGATCTCTCGGCGGCCAGTTTGGAGAAAATCTCTACATTGGCCCCTGAGCTCATTGGTCAACTTGGAACGGAGTTTACTGATGTCCTCGATTTCTTCAAGGCTGTCGAGGGCGAGCTCGTGCCGACCGTGATGCAAGCGACGAGCGATGCTGCTGGCATCGATATGGCAACACTTCATTGCGAACGCAACCACAATTATAGGCTGGTGGACTACTTCACGAAACAGAGTGACCATGGCGAGGAAGCTGCAAGTGCGGAGCGCACAAAGACTACGGAACATTCAGTATCATATTGTAAGTTCCTTGCCGGTATATTATCAGATTAAACACTGACCTCTCTCCTTCAAGCCAAAACCGTTTATCTGGGTTGGAATACATTCACCCGACTACCGGCGCCTGGACAACCGTCGCCCCTGACCATGTAGCCGTCGTATGGGGGTGGTGCAGTGCCATTCTCTCCGGTGACAAGATTCGGGCCACCCCTCACCGTGTCCAGTCTACGCTCCCTGGAACACGCAGGCTCTCTGCCGTGCTCTTCTCCGCACCTGATATTAACACCACCTTGAGGCCTCTCAACGGTAATGGTGGAGGATTCTGCAATGAGATTCGAAGTGGACAGGTGGGTTAAATCTAACATCAGGGATTTATGAACGGCACTCACAAATCATGCACTTGTACGGTAAATAGGTCACAGTTGCGCAATTCAAGGAAATCTCTGGAAAGCAATGGCGTCAGGGAGGGTAATGAAGATGGGCCCCGTCTTACTGGCTACGATCCCCTTGAAGCATTCGTTAGAAGAGTTTGATTGGACTTAGGAGCTGTTTAGTACCATACAAGAGTAGTGGGAGCCTGAATTCAGAGTACCGTATAAATGTTCAACTTACCCTGTCATGTTCCAGGGTCTCCCAAGCAGGAACTGTGGCCTAGAAAATCGCTGTGATCTGAAATATTGGAACCAAATGTATGAGAACAGGTGTTGTAGTCGTGGCAAAACGAACGACAGCACGGCCCGATGTGGACATCCGACACAGGTTGGATTATTATCTATCCCATCTCCATCACTACCACTTTTTGTAGCTTTCCATTATTATAAGCGACCGTGTGTATAGATGTTTATATTACATAAAAAAGATCGAGCAAAGCCAAACTGTCCACTTTCCAACGCACTAAGTAGAAGATCAACTTGAATACATGGCTTTCGTGTTTCCGACCACCTGTTGTCCATTCCTAAACCTATGATACCCCTTTATCATGCTCCAAATTCCTTCCCAATAATCCTCATCGCCTTCATAAGGGACGAGAACCTGCAGGCGAGGGAAGAGACAATCGATATACTGAGATATAACCACTGCCTCGTTGAATTTCTTCGTATCGGGAGGCAAGATGCTAGATATTTCCAGGTAATCAAGGGAATGGGACTCAGTGTTCTGGTCGATTTTCTCCTGCAGATACCCCACGTCCCGCAACGCCAAATCGACAACCACGCAAAGAACGCGAAGTTTAGGACACCACCGTGCGAGCGTCGACAAAATTGCAATGGAAGGAGAGAGCAATAACGCCGTGCATGGTAAGTGAAGAATCTCGAGGTTTGTCCACCGCCCCTTTTGGCATATCCTTAACACATCTGTGTCATTGGCCTTGAGTTCGGTTCCAACCAATCTCAAAGATTGGAGCGAATGTAGTGGGAGAGGAGAGAGTGATTTCAAGTGGATTTCCAGTTTCCCTGATTCCCTCGATGGGAGGCACTGTACGCTGATTTTAAGATCCTTCAAGCTACCGGGAGCCAATGACCATGGCATAGGGTTGGGTGTGGCAGGAACGTCGAGGAAGCGAGTACTGAGAGTTTCAATTTGAGAGAAAAATAAGGGTAGTGAGGTGAAAACATCATCGATGACGGCAGTCTTCCCTGATATCTGCAGACGCTTGAGTGCCCAAGGCTCTCCATGGGAACAAAGGGAACTGGGTTTGTCTGTCAAAGTCGCTTCCTCTCTGAACCTGATCGCCAAAGTCGACAAGGTGGTGATTTGGGAGATCTTGGCCAAATTCGCGTGCGACACAGGAGTGGTAATCGTCAACGTCACCGTTTCAAGGGATTTAAAATGAGCCAAGTCACCAATCGCCCCTGATGCGAAGGGGCCGTTAATTTGGAAGCTGAGTTCGTGTAGGGAGATTGCCTCGCGCGATAAAGCTGACAAAAAAGATACGACGAATATTTCGCTTTTCAATCCCTTTGTAGTTCCAAGTCGCACAAAAGAAAGTGAGGGTGAGATACAGTGGAAGGCGAGCGTAAGATTATCCACGATATCGTCGTTAAGCGATTCAATGGTAAGAGCGGTCAACGCGGGGAGCAAAGGTGCAGGGTGGATTCTAGCAAGCTGAACATAGACATCTTGAGCCACAACATCTTGAGGTTGATTCAGCACAAGGTTCGTAACCCTTCTAGAATAAAAATCAAAACGAATCCAGTCCTCTCGAGACGCTGGACCACGTAAAATCTGGGGAAAGTGGTGATATTAATGATCACCTAACCGACGATGTCAAAGAAACCTACGTAGAATCCGCCATCACTAAGGTTGAAGCACGGGAGTATCTTCAAAGCCGGGTAAACGGAGCTCTGATGGGCCCATAAAATCTCCAGACCGATATCACAAAATGCTTTCGATGTTAAGCACGCCCACAACAGACACTGATTTGCTGATGGAGACGCCACGTTTAGTGTTTTTTGGTCCAGTTCCTCGTCAAAAAGACACCTGCTCAAGTGAAAAAAAACCAACATGACGATGCGGTTTGTCGAGAGAGCTTTGGCTGTTGCTTGCGTAACTGAAGGACTGCAACTGGTGAACGCTAGGAGATCCGACCCATCCTGAACGACCTCTCCATTGAAAGCCTCTTTACATTGAAAAACAGGAGGTCTGGACTAATCAGGAACACCCATGAAGGAGAAACTAGTTGTAATCACCTCAAGAGTTCTGGTGCCATTTTGAGATAAACAACCAAGAAATCGCGGAGTCACTGACGCCCCTCTAAATTTGTGAAGCAATTCTTTATTCAAGTTATCCAAGGGGCGAGTCAAGTAGAGTGGCGCCTCAAACGACAGTAGGATGTGGATAGAACCTGGTTCAATGTTGTTGATGTGACCAAAAACACAGTATTCCATGCACGTGACGGTTCTCCCACCTGGTATTAAAGTGCATTGACCATAAGAATTCAATAATACACGAGTATAAACTGACGAGATTAAATATATAACTTGACTTGACTTTCGGAGTAGACTCGACAAGATTTGGTGTCGTCAACATGAAAGGCTAATTTCCTGTGCTTCCTGCTAATCGTTTAGACACAACTCCTGATATCACGAAGGGTTCTAGAATCATTGAAAATGGTGGAAACTGTTTAAATTGCTAACCATTTCTCCATATTCGTGTTGTTACCCTTTGAGAGAGCTGAGATGGGGTAAGGTGCGACTGAATCCGTCGAAATTCTGCGAGAGCTTCTCGCGCAGTGAAACCCTTCAAGGGATCGGCCATTGTGTCAAAGAATGGCCCAAGCTCTGGAACGATGTTTTCAATATGCTGTAAATGTAAATTTAATCACGATTAGATGGATTCGAAAAGAAGCAGAATTTTGGAAGCACACCCTGACGTATCGCTGAAGTACCAAGCCGAGAGCTAGCGTATCGAATTGAAAAGGGCTGTAGGGTTCTGTCGGAACATGAATATTTCGAAGTCTCCATCCCCATGTTTGCCATTCAGAGTTGGTCACAGAAAGTGGAGTATCTTCAGGATAAAGTATTGTTCTTCCAAAGTCGTAGACAGCATATTTTGTCTCCGACGGGCGACGGGTTCCAGTAGCATCATAAATCTTATCCAGACTTATGCAAACATTATACCCTGCATTCTGGGCCAAGAAATCGAGGTGGCAAATTCGGTGTTCATGGAGGAAGTCGAAGGCCTACAATGAGAATGAATACAAATTATTTCGGAGGTATGGTGGCTGGTGGGAAAATACCTCGAGAAACGTATGAGCGCAATAGGTAACTTCTTCCACTGTGTCGAATTTAGTATCAAATGCACCATCCCACCTAAAAATATCGGAAAAAATAAATAAACCAAAACTGGGGTTAGTCAGAATTTTACCTGGGCATTACGGCGAATATAAAATTGTGGATATGCAAGAATTCCACCACGTGGATTGTATGATTGCGGGGGTCCGAGCGCAAAGGTTCAGAATTCAGTAATTCTAAAGCTCTGAGCTCCGCAGACGGCACAGATGCATCCGATACAAGCCTTAAATTTGATCAGGAAAACGCGGTTCAGTGGTTTTTTCAAACACTCACTTTATAACGACATCACGTCCAAGTCGATCTCGCGCACCCCAGACTCGCGGGGCCTATCGGTTTCGAGCTTAACCCACTGTACAATTTAAATGTGAGTGGATGATAAAAACTCACCAAAAGGCTCATCTTTGCGTTGTCGCTCTCGTAGATGCGACGTCCATAAGGGTATTCCTGGACGGGTGAAATTTGGCCGGATTCAATAACAGGCAGCAGGTCCGAAGAGGTTTTCAGCTTTTCGTATAAGACATAACCTCGAGAGGCAAAAGAAGGCCTCAAGAAATCCCAGGCCTTCTCGATGCGTTGGAAATGCTGGACAATAGCAGCTTCATCCTCAACGTTAGGGAATTCCCATTCTTCTGCCGTTGCAGGTATTGGGAACCCCCACAGAATGGATCGAGCTAGCCAATTTACCTTTGAAATGATTTGTTGCATCTTCTGATTAGGAAGTCAGAAACTTGCGTTGAAATTTATATGATCATCAATTCCCACACTCCCAGAAAGATTGCCATAACGGGAACAGAACGGCCTCAATGACTCTCAATTCCACGTGGCAGGGCTGATCTTGGTACAAGGCCATATTGGGACGCTTTTTATCCTTCTATCACTGCCGCGACCCAATTATTTTGCCGGGGGGTCAAAATTACTGGCAGATTGTTAAAATTTTGATATCAGATTTAACAATAGCAAAATCCAGTGAATGATATTCAATTTGCCAGTGGTAAAATGTAAGGAAAAGGTAGAATTTTGATGGAATTTTGCTTCTGTCAGAATTCTACATTTTGCATCAATTTTCCCCTCAGCAATAAGTAACCAAAATTCAAAATCTTCACATTATTTGGGTGGCCATTTAAATTGTAGATATTCAGCTTGTCAAAAGTTTTGGGAGAATGTAGAATTTTCCTTCCGCGTTTTGCGCATGGCAAAATCATGGAAACTTCCTTATTTGGAAGTTTCTCCCATTTTGCCATTGTCAAAATGCGGGACCCAAAATTCATCATTTCCTCGACCAATAAAATCCATAACTTTT
>Ga0307509_10002641_pt1 | contig 28646 bp, 29 predicted proteins | sample 10_EM_MG_FD_202245 | JGI IMG/M metagenome (GOLD analysis project Ga0307509, IMG submission 202245) | Populus trichocarpa ectomycorrhiza microbial communities from riparian zone in the Pacific Northwest, United States - 10_EM | ecosystem: Host-associated > Plants > Roots > Unclassified | place...
GCTCCAATGACCATGTCTTTGGTGAGGGGACGCAACTACGGCGGCGTCTGCCGATGTAGCGCCGTCCCAACGCTGGTGCGGGAGGGGGGTGTTGGCTTGTCCTTTTGAACTCAGAATCCTAAGGTATGGTAACTATAGGTCTTTATTCACTAGAAGAAGGCTAAGCCTTCCGGTATGCCTAACATCAATACAAGTAATATGGCAAGAACCAAACAAGCGCTAGAGACTTAATGATGCATGCCGGGACCTAAAACTCACCAGTGGTTGTCATGGTAAGCGGTTGGATCAGGGGCAGGCATACTGCACAAGGGTCCGGCATTTAGCTTTCGAACACACAAAAAAAATCAAGCAAGGACGGAAGGAGCTGGCAGGAACACTTGTAAGCATTGCTCATACCCACCGCCTGAAAACTTATAGTATTTATACAAAAGCACACTGTTTACAATCAAGTACTCAGTTTACACACTTAACAAAGTCAACACTCCATACAAAATTTAACATCCATACCCGTCATGAGTTTCATGTCCTCAAGGATTGCCCATAACAGGGTAACGGCAACCCAACGCGGAACTTGCGACTCACTCCTGCCTACCACAAGTCTAACAGCTTCCAACGAATTAGCCATACAGAACACCAGAGTGTTTGAGTCACCATTATCCGCAAAATAAGTACTTCCTGAGCCACTAAATGAAGAAATAACTGCAACTTCTTCCATCATACAGCCATCCTTCCAGATGATGACACCAACGTCATTTACCTTACCCTTTGTTTGGCCTGTTGTTCTCCCAGTTTTCCACACTGTGGCCCCTGGCTCCAGCAAACCCATTCCGCAAACCTTCTCATTTCTAAAGATATGACTAGTAGTGAGTCGATTCCCGAGCATTCTATTCAGTTAGTACCGGGGATACTAAATACTAATAAGAAACTGAAATTACCCACCTTGTGTTGCAAGCTTCAAACAATGCCCAGTCTTGCCGTGAGGTTATTATGGCACTCTTGACTGCAAACTCCCTCTTCCCTTAGAATCGCAATAGTTTGTTATGCCTTTGCAAGATGGGAAATCTGTGTTCCGCCTTTGCTACCAAAATCCCAAGATCAGGTCCAATCAGCTTTATTTTGCTCCCATCATAAAGCTCAAGCCCATCATTATCTGGTAGTTCTGTATATTTCTCTCTTAGGAAATCAACTTCATCTTCACAAGCCTTCAGTTTGCACACACTCCGAGATGTCGGAAAATATTTGGTGTATGGAATAATTTCATCCAGTCGGGCCATAATCTCTAAACTGCTTGGTGACACAACACTGGAACCAACATCACACTCGTGAAGGCAATGTCCGCATGTTATACCCCACTTCTTCCCGTCATTTGTTGCCAACCAACCCCCGAAGCTGCCTCCGTCCGATATAGAATATTTTCCTCCAAGGGAAATATCTGTAAGTCCCACCTTTTCCTTGTGGTTCACACCCAAGCACCATGTGGGTAGTATATCGATGGTTGGTACTGCTTTGTCTCTTATCACCAGCAGTGGGATATTTGCAATAGTCTCAGGTAATATGATAGATCCGATCTGCCCTCATTCTGGAAATCCAAAAAGTATTGTTGGAACTGTTGCCTCGTGTAGCTTTTTGCTGTACCGTAGAATTGTGCCGTAGCTGCCGTGTTGTTTGGAGTCTTGCAGGAGGGTATGAATGAATTCAAGTGCGACGTTTATTGCTTCAGAGGGGAGCACTCCAGGAAGCAATACCTCATAGCCAACTGCCCCGATGCTCATGGGGTGGTCCATGGTACCGTCAGTTTTGGTATTGTGGTAGGCTGGTACATAGATCAGAGCGGTGAGCACCAAGATTAAGCAAGGATGCAAGGTATTTATCTTACCGGTTGTGTCAACTTCCTCCACAATTTGAGTGGAAACGAGTTTCTAACCCTGTTTTAACCACTCTTTCCCACAATCTGGTTTCCTCTCACGCTGCTAATTCAGGGCTTTCAGGCCGGCCGCAGACTCAGGACACATCACTTGTATGGTACGGAATGTAGTAGAAGGTATAAGAGTTTGTCAAATAAAAGTAAAACTTAATGAACAGAAGAGGTTGTGCGTTAGGGAGAAGTTGTGCGTAAGGGAGAGGTTGTGCGTTAGGCTGCCTTCTAAATATAATTTGCAGTAGGGGGGGTGACTATGGTCAGTTAGCATTTTCTGGCTTCTGAGTTCAGCAGAGCATTCACAGGGACCGGTATTGCAGCCCACACTGGGCGCTAAGGGTAGCCATGCGAGTTACCACATTGGCAACGGTCTCACAAACACTTGCTCAGTGAATTCTCCAGCAAACACAGCGCGAATGCTTGTGTCACCAGTCCCGACTTCTTGCCGCCACCAAAAAATACTCACTCGCTATCACTCGAATTCCCTAATCCGGTTTGGTCCGACGCGCCGGAGACGTCTCTTTTCGGAAGTGGACCTGACTTTTGTCAACCCCCTAGTATAGTACTGTACAGTATTTAAAATCCTGGTGGGGGTTCAACAAAAAAGACTGTCTGGTCTCTTCATGCTGGGGGCCCTATCAATTGCACTCCGAGTGTCTCTAGCGCTGGGGGACAAGCAAACCAAAACCTAGCGCCCGGGGAATCGATCATTTGGTAGTCATCCACCAGGTTGTGGGTGGCAGCCATGCACCCAGTGATGGTGTAATTGCAGGGTCTGGAGGAGGATGTTCTTTGCTCAAGAGGATCAAGAAAAGGATCGCAAAACACCCCAAAGAGGCATCCAGGGCACCACTTTTGGACCACCGTGGTGAAATATCACTCGTTGTCCCGGACAGATTCTTTAGATTTTGGTCTGTGTGACAGCGAGGTGTGACTGTATCTAGACCCGCCCTCAAAAATTCCCGCAAAATTCACGTATCATACAAAGCTATCATATTCGTTTCTATGTCCGACCCCTTCCCGTGCCATGCATTAATCGATGGTTGTAACCTGGCCTTCAGTTGTTTCCCTTGTTTTCCCGCCCCCCATGCCAACCCCACTATTGAAACAAGAAAAAAGAAAAAAGAAAGAGAAAACCCCTCAGATCTACAAACATACTTGGGCTTCTCGTGCCTGATAAAATTACTGTCCAATCCCCTTCGCGCCTCTTGGGTTCACCACACGAGCGAAGACTATCGAGAGTGTATCATGTCTTCTTCGCAAAAGACAGGTTTGCATCCACCAGTTACACCCCCGCCACTTGTTTCATAAGCATGTACTCGAGTAAGCACGGCAAGGCCGCTGACTTTTTTTTGATTGTTATTCCTGGAAAGCAATTCTTTCCGTCTATAACAAGACCGGATTATTAGATCTCGCCAATGGTCTAGCTCAGCAAGGGATTAGACTTTTGGCATCTGGAGGCACCGCCAAGTTGATTAGGGGGGCTGGAATTAAGGTTGAGTATGTACACAAGGTTCCTTATTATATTCCTTTGGGGGGGGGGGTCTCGGTGCAAATGCTAATCCCGCACTCTTACACCGTTATAGGGATGTGAGCAGCATTACCCATGCTCCGGAAATGCTCGCCGGAAGAGTTAAGACTCTCCACCCCGCCGTCCACGCAGGTATACTCATCTACACCAACCGAATCTCAAAGAAGAACTAACCTCCCTCCCATCTTAGGTATTCTTGCACGGGACCTCGAGTCCGATGAGAAGGACCTCGCCGAGCAAAACATCGATAAGGTCGACTACGTCGTTTGCAATTTGTACCCCTTCAAAGATACAATCGCCAAGATCAATGTTACGATTGCGGAAGCCGTGGAGGAGATCGATATCGGTGGTGTAACACTCTTGCGTGCTGCGGCCAAGAACCACTCCCGTGTTACTATCCTTTCAGACCCAGCCGACTACCCTTCCTTTCTGGAAGAGCTGCGAAACGGCGACGGCGAGGTTTCTGAGGCTTCTAGAAAGCTGTACGCTTTGAAAGCCTTTGAGCATACCGCGGATTATGATACCACAATTGCCGAATTCTTCCGTAGAAGGTATGCTGGCGACGGTGTCCAGCAGCTTACCCTCAGATACGGCGCCAACCCGCACCAGAAGCCCGCCCAGGCTTTCGTTGGGTCTGGAAAGATCCCCTTCAAAGTCCTTTCTGGGTCTCCTGGATATATCAACCTTCTCGACGCTCTGAACTCCTGGCAGCTTGTCAAGGAGCTCAAGGAGTCTCTCAACCTTCCGGCTGCTGCCTCTTTCAAGCACGTCTCCCCTGCTGGTGCTGCCGTTGGTATCCCCCTCTCTGAGGTCGACAAGAGAGTTTGCTTTGTCGATGATATCGAGGGACTCGACAATAGCCCCCTTGCGTGTGCATATGCTAGGGCCCGTGGCGCCGACAGAATGAGCAGTTTCGGAGACTGGATTGCTCTTAGTGACGAGGTCGATGCTGTCACCGCTAAAATTATTGGTAGAGAGGTCTCTGATGGTGTTATTGCCCCTGCCTATACCCCTGAGGCATTGGAGGTTTTGAAGAAGAAGAAGGGTGGAAAGTACACTGTTCTTCAGATTGACCCCAATTATGAGGTAAGTTGCTGCACGCTATTGTTGCATCCTTTAAATACTAACTCTTGGACCAGCCTCCAAGCCTTGAAACCCGCCAAGTCTATGGTATATCTCTTTGCCAGCATAGAAATGATGTCAAGATCACCGAAAAGACATTCTCCCGTATCATCACTCCTAACTCAGACTATAAGCTCCCGCCTGAGGCTCTGATTGACCTGACCGTCGCTACAATCGCACTTAAGTTCACACAGTCAAACTCCGTGTGCTATGCCAAGAATGGTCAGATTGTTGGTCTCGGTGCGGGCCAGCAGTCTCGAATTCACTGTACCAGGCTTGCTGGTGACAAAGCAGACAATTGGTGGTTCAGGAAACACCCCCGTGTCCTTGACTTCAAGTGGAAGAAAGGCACCAAGAGGCCCGACAAGAGCAATGCTATCGATCTATTCGTTTCCGGCTTGGTTCCCAAGAAAGTCGAGGGTGATCTCGAGAGGGAGCAGTATGAAAGCGTCTTCGAGGAGGTTCCTACCGATTTTACACAGGAAGAGAGGGAAGAATGGACGAAGCAGTGCACCGATGTCTCTGCATCTAGTGACGCTTTCGTAAGTTCTCCAGCCAAGTTTTTATCAAAGGGGCACAGGTCTGATGTTTTTTTTTCGCGCAGTTCCCCTTCACCGACAATGTCTTTAGAGCCTATCGGTCGGGAGTCAAGTACCTTACTGCTCCTGGTGGTTCCGTAATGGACCAGGCTGTTTACGAAGCTGCCGATAAATGTGGTATGGTCTTTGTGCACCAGGAGACTCGATTGTTCCACCATTGAGTTTGTTGGTTCGGGGAAGGGGTTTGAGCTCTCAGGCGATGGTGGTTATGATGGTTGGGTTGGAACTTGGGAATTTGGGCGAAAACTGGGAGTAGAACTGTATTCATTCAATAAACCGGGATTTTAAACATCGATATCTAGGTGATATCGTTAAGTAGATAAGGGGCGAAGCTTTTATGTTGTGATATGGTGTCTCGGGGTAGTTGGTCAAACTGTGGCTAAGGTCTGTAGTGTTTTATGCGAGTGATTATTGGTGAAAAGTGCGGCAAGGGTTATGCTTGGCGCCGAGCCACCCGTCAACACGACAAACGCGTTTGCCCGACAAGAGATTTAGAGAAGACAACTTCTAAGGGGATGCTCCCTCATTCTGCTTTCTGATACCCACAACACTACACAATAATTCATCGCTATGGCGCCGATATCAACCGATCGTGACCTTTTAAGTGATGCTATACGAAACAAAGCCCGCCTACCGTACCGCCCTCTATTTGCATTGTTCACGAACCTTCCAAGCTAATACAAACTTATAGTTCCTGGAAATCCACATTCGTCCGTCTAACATCCCCGGTAAAGCCTTGCCAATCCTCCGTAACTGCACTATCAAATCACCTTGCCTCGGCAACGTCCATAAACCAACTTTCGAGATGCTATGACCCATTCCCACCCCCCTCCGCTGACTCAAAGACTGAATTCGAAAAGCGCACTGCACCCATAAATTTCACGGCAGCAGACCAGCCAGCAGCAGCCCCCGGTGCTAGCGCGGAGGCTGGCCATGTCTTACCACCCATTACAGAATTAAAGGAGGCGGCGCTGGAGTTCTCGAAGAGTCTGCACATCAACGAAGTTGGAGCTCTGCGGATCGTCGTCCTTGAATACCAGGAGCGTCCGGCCGTCGCGCTGCTGAGCGCCAGTGAGGATAGCTCTGCAGGGAATGTGTTCGACAACGGGAATGCTGAGAGCCAATTGCATGCCGGTGGCACGACCCCAGACGAGGAGACGAACGGGAAGGTTTTCTGGCGAAGGGTGGAGATTTACTTGCAGGAGAGGCGGTACATCATTAAGGTTGCGGCCTTAATGGTTCGGCTGGCGATGTGCGCAGAGAAGAGCAAGAATGTTTGGTACCATCCTGCCAGGGTGTTCGCTACTGAAGGGATTAACATGAAGGACGGGTACTCGACGGAGGTCGTTGGCAGTATTGCGACTAGGTGGCGGAATGGGAAGAATGGGCAAGGTCTGCCGGAATGGGTTAAGCAGCGGATGGCTTCGGAGGGAGACGATCCGGCTTTCAAGTGGGAGTTACAGGTGTGCATTTAAGGTCCCTCGGTGTTCTCGAATTTCTCTACTCTTTTCCGCAGGTGGAGGTTTCGTATTGGGTTTCGCGTCGTTTGGGAACTGATGGTGTGGCTATGGTAGACAATACGAGAAATAATCCATCTATTACAGTATATGTTTCTGCTCTTTTATAAGGCCCTGGAGGAGAGCACTTCTGCATTTGTTATTGCATGGTTTACTCTTATGAAAGATACCCAATTTCTGACGGAGCGAAACTTCGTAAGTTCATTCTCCCTCTGTGCTCTTCTCAGATTTCCTGATCAATTACTTAGCGTCCTTTCCCCGACAATCCGGATATTGCTGGTGCTTATGGATACGCAGCTTCACTTACACCCATTGTTTCCCTTGTCGCATTACAATACCCCAGAGTCGAAAAGTTCATTCAAGAGGAATGGGCGACTCCGGTCTCAAGCGAGTCCTCCGCTACACCGCCTGTAAATCCTGGGCCTCACCGTGGATTGGGCCAGGTTCCAGATGGTAACTTCTACATCAAGAATCCTGTTGGGATCAAGGCCATCACTCAGTGTTTCATTGAAACCGCACATAATTCCACAGCCAGCATTCCCGGTTTCTGTTGGTGCTTAATACTCTACGACCTCCTCTCGTTTGTCAGTGAGAGACGGCAAGAAATGGATGAGATGGACCAAACTGGTCAGGAGAGTAGGAATCCAAGAGTTGAGTTTTTCGAGAATGTGCTTGGGGAGCTGTTTGACGGGGCTACAGAACGGGGAACAAAGGCTCTTGGAAAGGCAACCGCCGATAACGCTCTAGAAACGGTTATGCTCATGATTGAGCCTACCGGGGGACGATCTCTGGGACCGAGGTTCTGGATAGAGGCAGAGGAAGACGGCCGCAGGATGAAGAATGTGATTGCAGATCTTCTCAGAAGAGCTCTCCATGCTCTTCCGCTTTCTGCGGCGGTGCTGGGAGCTGTTCTTCTGGCCAACGAGGTCCAATATAAAGATTTGGAGGGCCACCAAGCTTTCCTCAAGGAGGACTCCGACACCAGTGACACGATTACAGGATGGACTGGTAGCCCTGCCGTGAGATTTACAAAGAATGAGGAGTCGCAAAAGTTCCTACGACGAGCTAAAAACCGATTTCCATATGAACCGATTATTTTCTTGAAGATCATGAAAGCCCTGGCAACCGTGAACGTGGGTGTCACACACTATCTGATGAACATGGACACCTATACCCAGATTCTCCCGCAAGGATTTAGCGACTACGATGTCGACGATGAAGACTCGGATGTTACTCGGATACAATTGACCAATGATTTGGTTGTTTTTGCGCCGCGGAAAGCTGGTTTCTTGGAGGAGGAATACAGTTCTAGGGGAGGTATTGTGATACCCGCTGGTACAATAGGAGAGATGATCTCAACAGGAGGCAGCCGTCCAGTTGTCGCTTGGCAGCATGAATACAACGCTTTCCCAGTACTTGGAAGAGTACTCGAGCAAGCACTCATTGGTGACGGCTCGAACTCTGGACCCAGCCATGCAGCGGTGGGAGAGCTAGGTAGTGGCGAAGCGGTTACGGAAATTATAGGCCTTCTTACCATTCTCATCGCTTGTGGTAATGAGAGCGCTCCGGGGGAGCTATCCCCTGCCCGGATACTCGAGGAGGCGAGCGATCTCGTCGGCCGCAGTAGGGACGTAGTTTCTATCATTTTCGATCTTCTCGAGGCAGGATTACAAGCAGCGACAAACTCTTCAAGCGCCGGCAAATCGACTGATTTCATTGTCGCAGCGGTGCAATTCGTCGATGCTTTAGTTCCGGCTCTTCCTGGTCGGGTGTGGCCATACATTGCTCGGAGTACCATGTTGGAGCGGCATGGCCGTGGCGGGGCTTTTTCTGGGATTTTGTCTGCTGTGGAGGTTGTGAGGGGGGATTACGAGTTTACCATCAATTGCCTAAGGTTGTATGAAGACCTTGTTGAGGAAGCTATCAAGAGTAGCGTAGTCAACATGGGTGGTAGTAAGAGCTTGTCTGTGGTCTCTATGGCCACTTCGTCGGTTACCCGTTCCGGTGTGAGCACCGCGGTACAGAGAGATATTCTGCTAGCTTGGACTAGAGTTATTGTAGATGTGTTTGAGAGCTATTATGCTTGGAAGTACATTAATGAGGAGCAGAAGTTGGAGATTGGTAAATTATCTAATTCCTTCAATTACATATGCCGTAGCTAATCTGGTGCACTAGGACAACGGATCTCGAGAATATTCACCAAAATCCTCTCGATGGTCTATGGGATTGACGAGTCCTCGGATCTGAGTTCGAAAATTACCGGTGTTTTGGCTCCTAGTGCTCAGCATATCGTTACGATATTCTTATCGGAGGGTGATAACGAGCTTCCTATGGAGCCCGTCATCCGGACAATACGTGTTGGGCTCGAGACACCGGAATCAAGCTTTCATCTGAGATCCTTGAATTCTTGGGTTGAACATGTAGTTTCGGTGATCAAATTTGCTGAGGTTTGTGTTCGAACGCGGGGGTATTTAGGGTACATCTTCCGACTCCTGGAATTGAGAAGTCAATTTGCTAATTTCCGATCCAGCTTACCGCCTTCGCAGCTGGAGAAACAATTGTACAATCTCACCGCGCCTTTAGCTAAATTATATGTGGTCCACGACAGATACCGAGCACCTGTTTTAGGGATCTTTGAGAGTCTTGTTGCAGCGTCCGGAACAATTCAATCCGAACCACCCTCATTGCTAGGACACCTCGGTGCCGATTGTGCTAGCCATTTTACGGCCGTTCTTGGGACTCTAGACAGGCCCTTTGACGATGAGCATCTGGAAGCACGTATATGGGGCTTTGTGTCTGCGGTTTTGAGCACTAAGCAGCAGGGCTTGTCGATATTGCTCCTTCGTGGTGAGACGTTATGGCAAGGTGGTCTGAATGGGCGTGACAAAGGGTCGAAAAAGTCATTAATCTCAGTCGCGTTGGACTCACTGTCAGAAATCGACAAGATATCTTCCACAAAATCGCTGGCAATGCTAGAAGCCGTGGCTCTAGCTCAGAATTTCTGGAGCCTTGCTATGGATGATTTGGGAAAACACCCCAAGTTCCTTCCTGCAATTACTAGATTTGTGGAGACACAGACAATAGAGTTCCTGCCTGCTGACTCCAAGGAAATATTGACAGAAAAGGCGATTAGGGTGGCGGTGGCAGCTCACATTGCACAACTTCTGGCTATCCACTTACATTCCCGGAGACCATCTTCGCGTGATGGGACGTTCTTTAGACAGCTCATTCCCAAGCTGAAATACTACTTCGACCAGGCGACCACCATCAGCGGATATAGAGCGTCATTGCACGTAAATCTGCGCAAGAATTTCGAGGAGAAATGGCCTGGCTTGACACTACTAAAGTTGAGAAAGACCACACTTCAGCGAAGGAGCTACGGCGTCGACTACTTCTACGACATGGACCTCGCCGGAAAAGTCCTATCCTTTGATCCGTCCTGGGACAGTAGGGCAGATGGGTACGCCAATGAAGTAGAACAGGCGAATCTGAACCTCTCGCTCGTTGATTCCCAAGTCGTAAGAACCACTCCCAGCAGAGGAATAACGAAGCAGGACGTGCTCTCCCAGGTCTCAGGTACTAACGAAGCTTAGGTCCTCCTGCGCGCGTGGAAGCTTCTCTCAATGGAACTCTGCGACTTTGTCTCAACCAACAGGGAACTCGAACAGCCCTTAGTCGATGTAGTGGAAAAGTGTCTGCAGGCAAACATAGAAACTGGCCTACCCCCGCCAATCTTCAAGACTATAGTCTGTGAGCGCGCGGAATTCGCATTTGTCATTCTCCGCCGCTTACAGCAGTCCATACAAGGTGCCAACGGGCAATTCGACAGAATTTTGGAACTGGCCTGGAAAGCTATATACACCTCTACCACCGAATTCCGGCAGGCGTTGGCCACGGCAGATGTCGGGTACTACAGGTCCTTGCTGAGGATAATCTATCTAGTCCTGCACGCGAACGCCAGCAAGCCGAACCAGACTACCGAGAGCGCATACATGGTCCTGGACATACTAAACCTGGTCGTAGCAAAGGGCTTCAAAGAGCTAGCCAGCGCAACTCACACGCACTCGGAAACTGCGAACCCAGAGGACATAGCACTTGTGACAGCAATCCTGCAAGCCTCCCTAAAACTGCCCGGAATCTCAATAATCCACGATAGCCTCGCAACGCACATCGCGGAAAACGGGACAATCCGTGCAGCGACAACCCTCTATTCCTGGTCCGAGCGTCTCGCCACGGAAAACAGGACGACGGCAGCGGCGCACGTGGCGAGCTCCAGCGCCAACGACCCAATATATGGTGAACTCAGCCTACTCTTCCTCCTAGAACTCTCCACGATACCCGTGCTGGCGAACCAACTCGCGACGGAGGGGATCCTAGACCAAATCCTGACTTCCTCCCTCACCACGCACATCGCTCGCCAGAGTGCCAACCCGGCCAGTTCACCGCGACTCCACGCCATCTGGACCCGCACTTTACTTCCACTCTCGCTGAACCTACTCGTGCACATCGGACCGCGGATCGCGCGGGAAGTGCACGCATTCCTGTCCTTTTTCGCCCCGCAGTTGCGCGCTACGATCACCGCTTGGAAGGCCCGTACTGTCGTCACGCTTGCGGCCGTTAACGAGGCGGTTAGCATTGCTATGGTGCTCGCTGTCCTCGGTCGGATGATGGGGTTGGCGAGTGGTGGGGCTTGTCTCGACGGATTTGATAAAGCGGCGTTGGTGGAGGAGATCGAGTACTTGCTTTCTCATAGGAATTATTTGAAGAGTTTGGTGGCTGCCACGAATAAAGACGAGGAGGAGATGCTAAGGCGGGAGGAGGAGGCGGATGGGAGTGGGAATGGGAATGGGAATGGGGGAGGGGGGGGGGGAAGTGTGGAGGGGGGGTTAGTCGCAAAGGTTACCGCCGGTTTAGGGGTTTTGCAGGGGCTGTTAGCTGAGGATGAGGGGGAAGATTGAATGCGTGGTTTCTATTAGAGTAGACGGGGGGTAATGATAGCAGTGTGGGGTACTATGGTTTGAAGTGTGGGTTTTTTATTCTTATTTTTTTGTATTCTTTGTTGTCTACGAGCACTTTTTTCGTTCTTCGCCTGGTTGATTTTGTGTTGACAATGTTGTAGTATCAAAATCCGCAGTGGCAGTTTTGCGGTGGTAACCGGGGGGGGGGGGGGTTGTATAACAGTGGTAACGCGCTTTTACGAAAATCGAAATCGAAAGGTTTTTTATCACCGAGTGATTTAGGGTGAACGAACAAGAACCCGGGATCGCGCGCACAATACCGACACTGTATTTAATGGCTCGGCTACTTAAATTCACTGTGTCCCTTACGGACACCCGGTCCATCCTCTAACGAATTTGCGCGCCGGCGGTTTACGGTACAAAGCCAGAAACCCTAGACTATGATGGAAAAATAAAAATAAAAAACCCTGTCCGACCACGTGACTCCGAAATTCGAAAACCCTATGCCAGCCCCCAAAACGAAAGTATATGATTATGCGTCATCTCCACTTCTAGCTCTGGCATTGGTACCATAATTTTGGCGCTCGCCGGACTGTCCCCTAATGTCTTCCCAAGTAGCATTAACTCTGCGACCGGCGCCAGCAAGAAGATTCTCATCTTCGTCATTCTCTGCATCTTCATCTTCGGTTTCTCTATTTTCAAGTTTTGGAGGCCTGGCGAGACCTGTAAGGAGGGTGATGAGGTAAACCCCTAGGAAAGCAAATTGCGACCAGAAGGCGAATGCACCAAAGTAGGGAAAGTTGAGTGTGACACGGTTGAGGAATGTTGAGACGATAGTCGGTGTGCAGATGTCTTGAGGCCCGGATTCGGAGCATGGAATGATGAACTCCTTATGGCTGGTGCAGTCACGGTAGAGGCCGGTTTCCAGTGCCTGGAGCTTGGAATGTTAGCTTTGTTTGTCTTAAGACGGGGCTGGAAGAGAAGGACCTACAGTCTTATTGCAGAACTTTTGTCCACCGTAGTGGGCGTACTGCGGGGCAATGATCATGGTAATAGAGTAATTGATGGCCAAAACCGTGAGAGTTAACATGACCGTTGCCATCAACAAACCTTGCGGCTTCGTATGGCCAGGCCTTATCTGAAATAGCGATACCCACAAGAACCTTATTCCAACAAATGCTGTTCCCACAACACTCGCAATAAATAGATCCAAAACTAGAATCAAAGCCAGGATATAGTCGATGGGAAATACTGTGCTAGTAGCAACAAAAAGCCAATTGATAGGGTTAAGGATGTTTATCTTGGCAAGTATGTATCCGCAACTTTTCCCGCAGACAGAGTTCTTGGATTTATCGATCGAGGTCATCAACATTGAAATGAATATCGAGATCGACAACAGAAGGACCAGGATCCCCAAAAGGATCTTGAAAGGCCTCCCAATAGCCTGTAGCTTTCCAAGCCATTTCTGTGTACTATGGGTACCTTCTTCAGCAACTCTCTGTCTGCGCACAAGACTTCTCTCCTCACGCTGCAGACCTTCCAGCTGGCGCCTATCCTTGGCAGTAAACCTAGAGCTAGGTCCGCCGGCGTATCCCGCCTCGATAATTCTCTGTCTCTCGCGGTTCAAAAGCAGATCTTGGCGCGCCGAAGCTGAGACGGATGGGAGGGATGTGCCGTTCACGGATCTGATGAGAAGCTGGGGTGTGAGGGCAAGCCCAGGAGCTGTGTAGAAGACATAGGGAATAATTCCGAGGCATAGCAAGGTCCCAGTGATGAATGTCAATGCGCGTTCTCCGTCTATACGCGTGTCCTCATTAGAAAGCCATCACACTAGCTGTAAGGCACCAATGGGATACGAACGGTTTTCTAGGAGCAACCTCTTGAAGTAATCAAGGTCCAAATGCCCCCCTGTTTCCTGTGCGACAGGAAGAAAGAACCCTACTACAAGCAAAATCATTACTAGCATAAGGAAGCATAAGCTATATTTCATAGCACCTTTGATCCTTCCGCTCGTGGTTGCATCGACATCCCATTCCTCGTACCTGTGCGGGGATCAGCAACACGGACCAGGTGAGAATATTCAAATGATGGTCTACCAGAAATAGGCAAATGGGATGACCAGAAGACACATGACCACATCGAGTGAATAGAGTAGGTAGTAGACAATCTTCAAGCCTAGAATAATATGTGCGACAGTTTCCGGACTCGCCCAGCCCTTCTTGAGACCCGTGGCGTTGTTTGTGGTACTGGAGACGAGAGCAATGTCGACTGGGAGAAGGCAAACAGTCGCAAGAAGAGAGGTGAGGGAGAGAACGCAAACCACAGTCACAAAAGCGTCGCGATCATGACGGTCTTGGTATATTTTAACCTATCAACAGTTAGCAAGCCTTATCGACGGGGGGTGGGAGAGACGGGAGGCGCACGAATACGGATGCAGCGATCACTGTAAATGCAAGGACGATGATCGCAGTGATCCAGATGAGAGGGATCGCGACGACCATGGTTCAGGGTGAGAGGAGAGTTGTAGGGAGATCCAAGGTTGCAGGGGGTGCCGCCCAGCGGTGAAATTGGAACAAGCTCAAAACGCGGGTATCACGGTGCCTATCGATAAAGGAAGCTGGCAGCTAGAGAAGCGTGTCTCAAGGTCTCACGCCCTTGAAGAAGTAATGGTATTGTAGGGGGCAGGGTTGGGTCGGGCGGTAAAGAAGGAAAAGGAAATTAGGGTAGGGAGGGAGAGAGAGAGAGAGAGAAAGGGGGGGGCAAGAATGAAGGAAACAAAGGATGGATGTTTGCCCGTTTCTAGGCAACACTGCTCCTACCGTATAGACGAGCAGAATGACGTCTCGCGAAAATCGGATCTGGTGAGGGACCCCTGTAACTACCGGTAGGGTTGGCAGACGCCTATTCTGGCTTAGTTATATATAGTATGTTAATCCGCCAGGGGGACTTGTATCGGCCAGCCCCTTTGCAGCCATTTATTAACTGTTTTTGCTAAGGATATTCAGTTAACCGTAATTTACACGTTTTTGGCATTCATTCTGGTCTTACAAGTACCAAAAGCTTGATCTGCTTCCAAACCCCAATATCCCCAAGAGGACTTGAGGTATTCTCCATTTTATCTTGATTAATAATATGTAGAAAATCATCTGCTCTATGATATCATCTACAGCCCCTAGTCAGAAGTGTTTGTGATACGCTGACTAAGCGCCTTGCCAAAAATGCAACATGACTGAGTTGGTGTCAACAGTACTCGTACCCGAGTACCTGATCGTGACCGGACAATCACATAAAAGCCCTAATACTGCCTTTTTAATTATTTTGCCCCATAAATTTCCAATGGTTAGCCGATCTGAATATTCAAATTCTGTAACATGTATACATGTTCTGGTAACTGTATACAGGAGGGGAGTGCAGGATTTCCTATGTTTAGTTTGATTACCCCGCCCACCCTGACCAGCCTGATCACCCCACAGTCTCAGAGCTATATTAAGGCCCAGTAGCTTGTGTTAAGTTTAGTTCCGCATGTTGATTGTTTCATTTAAGATCACAAGTGAAGGAACGGTCAGGTAAGCTGAGGATAGCATTGAGGCAGTGTTATGACTCATAGGTTTCATGTGAGATCACAGGACATGCAGGGCCAGGTGTACGGCCCGGTAATGATCGTGGTTACAGGATATCTGATTACTATCGCTCAGGAGGAACTCTTGTATTTTAACTCATCTCCTAGTAAGAAGGAGAATGGCAGACTTCAGCAGACTCATCTTTTAAGAATATACTTGGTTAAATGGCGATCTCAGAGTTCCACTTGCCGTTTACTTATTATCTCTCTCTGTTCTCGAGGTCTCTGAAGCCTCTCTTACACCTAGCGCTTGCCAGTCAACCACTAGCCCTCAATTGTACCTCTTTGTTAAACAGAAGTAAACCTGTTACAAATAGTTTGAGCAACAAGTGCAATATTCCGGAGGCAGTACATCAGCAAAAATTATTCCTGCATCCTGTGCGTCCTATGTGTGTCTGACGCTCTGGATGCTCAAAACGTCAACCGCTACTCTGGACGTGGCGCCTGCAGGACGTGGCGTCCGGACGTCAACACCTTTGACTCGCCATGTCCAAGTGCCATCCTGAATTATATAGACTTCGGCGCCTATGTCCTGAAGCCTTTCATGGCTGAGTCTTGGGGTTCCGATTACCTTCTATACGAAGCCCTCAAGTCGTGATACAATCTGTTTCCTAGTTCTCGCATCAGGATTGCTTCTGATGCTCGGTTCTCACTTTATAATTATGAAGTCCTCTGAAGATGGTCGTCTGGACGTTGCACGCACTTGATGCCCATCATTCGGATGTCATCCTGATCCTGCATGGCAGTATCAAGAGAGCTTCCGGACGGCCTGTGATATGGGCTTATGAAATCCCAAAGTTGTCCTGAAGGTTCACGTACACACTCAGAAGGACGTCGAGTTCAGAGTCCGCTGTGTATTGGACATCTGGATGCTACAAGGATAGCATAATCACGATGTTGCTAAGTTCAGGGCATCATTACGTTGGCTCCTATATTATCGTTACTCTTCTAAGACCCCTTCTGATTCTATTTTTACTATTCCTATTCAACTACTACACAAATAGTCAACCACGATCACCTGAAGTGGACCTTCAGGTAACGGTCATTTCCATGATTCGGAGATCTCTCCACACTATTGCTCAGAATGGAGCTCAGTTCTGCAAAAAGATTCAATTACATTGTTTGCTATATGATATTCATCGGTACTTTACAGATACATTTCGCCAAGTCGACGTCCACGCTCCGCCGGGCTGAGTTCATAGTGTATTATCTGAGACTGGTGGGAGACAATCTTGAGATTTGTCAAGACTCAAAGAAAGGGGGCTGGCCAGGTCAGGGCTCTGCGTGCTCTGAGGCTCTAGTCTGACGGTCAGCTCCTGTAAGTTATCTAGACTAGGTGGAAACGAGTCGAGCATCCGCAAGGCATGCGCAAATGCTGTCTGGCTGTAGTCAAACGACATATCGGTGGTCTGAGACGTTTCCTGAATATTTGCCTGATAATCGCGGGGCGTGGTGCAATTGTTCGATGTCAGTTCTCGTGCGGTAGCTCGGCGTGGATTCCTTCTGGAAAACTGACACTGAAGTTCGGCGTGAACTTCGTCATGATTGTCGTCAAAACCTTCTCTCCGTTCCTTCAATACTTGATGCTCTTTCTGCATCAGTTTGGCAATCGTCTCACGTAAATTCATCAGCATCAGTTCTTGTGTCGGCTTGGGCATAGCCTGCCAGGTGTTCTTCTGTCAGGATAGAAGATCTTTGATAAAACATTAGCCATCGGATCAAACAAAATTGATGCCAATTGTGGGTATCTTACCTCCAACGGCGTCAGGTTTGAAGTCTGGAGTGTCGTGATAAATACCAGCATATCACGCTCGAAGTGTATGGCACAGTATTGCAGCTGTCAGGCATATCATCGGACCTTTGATGAGGTCGACAAATTCCGGATCCTGTATTCCAAGGGCTCTCTTGCTATTGAAATACTTACTGTATATGATGTCGGCAACCTGGGGTGCGAAGAATCTGAATTGTATTCTGTATGCCGAGTTCAGAGTCAGCTGTGCGAAGAAGATGTGTGGATGGTATCATCACTCAGATACAAACCTGATATTCGGATGGGGGGCACATGAACCGATCATCTTCAAGGAGGAATTTGACCCTATGAGTGATGGCCGTCTGGTTATCCAGTACTTTGTAGAGATCTCGGATGTTGTTTTTTATATGATATACATATTGAGTGCGCACGCCGGTGTGTTTTTGACGTATCTGAGATAGTTAATACAAGATCGTATATTTGGTGATAGCTGACAACACTCATGATGTGTATACTCTTCTCGGATGGTTAAATATTTCCAGCATCCGTAATCTCATCTTAAGCCCTATTCCAAACTCTATACACCTCCGACGTCAAAGCAATTGGGTTTGGAAGTAGGTCAACAAAAAGAGTGTAACGGAAGGTTAGAGTCTTCGCAACACTTAGTATTTCTCCTTCACTACCAGTTACAGTGTTTCGTTGTGAATTAATTCCTTGCCTGATAGTTGTGCGTCCTGAAGAGCTTCGTTCTGAGAGTGGACTCGAACTTCTGATAACAGACTCAGTTAGAGTATTAGGGTCGCTAAGTGAGAAAGAATATCTGATTAAACTTGAGGAGAGGAAGGTCTGGGATCGGATAGGTATACAGGGAGTTATTATCACTCCAGACCCGGTTGTCCGCAGGGGAATTGCTACATCCTGTGATTCTGAGCATGTCGAAATTCTCACGGCCTTTGCTCTCTTGTTTCCTGAGCCATGGCTCCGCGGTTGGACTGGACGTCATGCTGCAGACTCATGGTAACAAGCAAGGTCTTCTTTATTGATTTCGGTATCTGGCTCAGTTTTACCTTCCAGGAGTGAAACATGGTACTCATCACTGCTACAGTCAGAGAGGTGCACTGGTTTACCTTGTCCGTCAGTATCAGTGTCTGGTTCAATATATTCTGGGGTCTGATATGTTATCGTTTTTGCGCGCTTTCATTTTCGTCCAGAATGATATCTAGCGTTTGGTGGGAATGGATTCACACCTGATGACTGAGTGCTGTGGGAAGTGCTAGATTCTGTCTGCTGAGTCGCGGAAGGGATATTCTGATGTGCTTGTGTTACTTCGAGTCTAGGATGCTTCTTTTTGCCTGCTCGGTTAGTTTTCTGATTCCTGGCTGTGTTACCTGATACAACGTCTCGCGTACGCTGGCTGTGATTCATAGCTTTTATTGTTGGCTGGCTCGATGCCAGGGTGTGAGTACCAGTTTCGCGCAGACGTGCTTTTCTTTTAGATGGAATCGGGTTTGGCTGGCTCGTTGCCATACTGTCAGTTCAAATTTCTCTTATGGGTCAGTTCTGATTGTCTGTGGGCGGCAGGCTGGCAGTTGGTTTTGGGATACTTGCGGTATATAGGAGATTTCGTGAAGGTAAAGCCTGATTGTTTTGTTTTTGTGTGTAGGGGCGTGAAGTTTGATTGTGTTGATTTGCGGGTTAGTTCTTAGATGTCGACGCTAGTATAAGGGGGGGTGGACTCACAGTCTGTCACTTGGTGTGCCGGTAGAAGATCTACTAATCCTATTTAGCAGATCTAATATGCGGTTTCCCGACCTGGCATTATAGGAGAGCTGCTTACTTCTTCTGCGTGATCATCGCAGCAGATTCTCAAATTGCTTCGATTTGTGGAGCTGCTCTACCGTTGAAGCACTACATTGATGGTGGGTGCAGTTACTGGATTTGGTAGGACGGGAATCTGCAGAGCTCATCTGTCCTGTGGATATATAAGGGTTTTTATTATGGTCAAAACATTTGTCGTGATGTATGTTTCGACACACACAAGAAAAATAATAGATGAAATAAATTGGGCGCTGATGTTGGAGCCCGGGCGAGTCCAAGCCTTAAGCAGTATTAGTTAGTGACAACGGCTCTTGGTGTGACAGTGGCCAAGCTCAAATAGGATTAGAAGCATATTCTCATCTTCAAACTGCGAATCTGCAGCAGGAAAAGTATTGGTGTGTGTATGCAAGGAAAACAACCTTGCAAGACTTAAGCAAACACTACACATGTGCGCGAATGCCAGAGAAGTTGACTGGATTTAGGTGTACACAACCTGTGACTCGGAATCCATCTTGAGATTTGTCAAGTGATTGTGTCTTCGGTTGTCGTGATCTCTGAGTGTGCGAGGTGGTGAATGGCATCTCTGGTGCCGTCCGGAGTATGTTTGGGAGTATAGTTAAATAGAAGATGGGAGTTGCTGTGCGAAGTGATTTCCTGACGAAAAGGGTTGTTGAGTTTGAACAATCTTAATCTTGGAGGATGGTGTGGAACCTAGATGATGGATAATCTTCAGTCTTGGAACATCTATGTAAGATGTCTAGGGAAATGTGCCAAGAGAGATTGGTACAAATTGCGCTGTCTGGGCAAACCCTAGCTGGAAGAAGTATTGGTTAGCAAGGGGGATTCTGCAAGAGACACTGACGAAGCGTAAAGGGGTTTGGAACTGTCTACTCAATCCAGTATAGTCGCTGAAACAGAGTGTGAAATCAAAGCATCATTATAATCACTAACACAATTTGGTCTATCAAGTAAGGCCAATGCAGGGGGATATCAGGATTGATTGATTAATATAATACATATCACAAGAAGAGATGAAAATGTAACAAATGCTGGACGCCTAAGAAATGTGGGTAGAATCTATGATAAAATTGTTTAAGTGTAATGGAAAAAAGAAGGTTCAGCCATTTTTCCCGTAACCCCCACGACGAGCTTTCCCATACAGGCGAGTTGGGCCTCCTGTTGAATCAATCTCGTTGGGCTCTTTGGGGCTAGGCCCCTCACACCATTCATTTCAAGTTTCACCAGGATGATTTGCATCAGGGACAGTGGGGTCTCGAGATCCACCCACTGCTATTGGCTTAGGGGTGGCGGGCCTCCTAATATCAGAATGAACAGTAGACGAATTCGGAGGATGAGTGGTAATGGCGGACAGAGGGGGGTTATAGGATGATGGGGAGCAATAGCTGGTGGTGAATTTGCCATTTGAGGGGCTTGAGGGGACGTGGGATGATAAATAGGAATATCACATTCCGCTGAAGAATCAGTATCGTCAGCTGCTGTGTTATCAGTGCCGTCGTTTCCATGTTGGCGTCCAGGGCGCTCCTGGCCTCTAGACTCTGGGTCTGTAGATTGAGTTTTGGACGTAACAGTAGTGACATCAGCATTCTTTAGGTACTGAGACATCCAGGGTTGCTTTTCGAGAAGTACCCTAACCTTGGCAATGCAGTCTTTCTCAGTTTTTACTGAAGGGTGAGCTGCTTTTTCTAGATCACCTGAATGGCGGGTCGGTCTAGGGGGTAGGTGGAGCTCTGCCGATTGATCGCTCTCCATGTCAGGCCCGGTTGACGATTCCCGCATGTCAATATCTTTTTTCCTACTTCTTTCATTAGTATTGGTGATTATATATTATGACGATGAATCTAACAGGTCTCGGATTAAATGAATAAAATCTAAAAAATAAAGTATACTTCATGATAATCTTCCCCACTGAAGGCGTTACGCCCAAGTGAGAGAGGTGACGCCACCTTGTCGTCAACAATGATGGTCTCATCGAAATCATCATCGTTGTAGTCATCGCTATTGTTGGTGCCATTTACTTCAGTGTCAATATCGTCATGCACACTATCAGCAGATCCAATTCGATGCCACACTGAGGGATTGAAAAATTGATGGCGACCGGAAACAGGCCCCAGGGTTTCAGCTTGGTCCTCGTCAGTTCCTTGCCATTTTTCAAGGACTAGGAGATTGAGAGGATCTTTGCTCGGGTTGGCGAGCAGCTAGGCACGAATATCTCCATCTTTATACAAGAAGATGAGCTCGGACAGTGGTAGTGGTTCGGAGGGACATGGACATAACATGCTGGTACCGTGGCCTGTCGCCCCGATGAGATATCGTGGAGACTTAATCGGTGCCTCAACATGCTAGTTTTGTAGCACAAAGACAAGTGTGCTTATAGTCGGTGTTGATAGAACACCCATGCAATGCTTCTGTCCAGACTGGTTGTGTACCAGGGGTATTCCAAAAATGGATGTTCACCTGCTGGAGCCCCAGTGCGATGAAGAATGTTAATTCTTATCGCCCTGGGGCCGTATGGGGATGTCCAATCATGATGCGCTAATTAAAAACAAATTATTATGACTGTTACGCAAACAGAACGGAGTGAAGTTGGATACTCAAACTTACTCATAATGTCAGAGGCCATTTCGGCAGTTGTATTATCTGGGCGTTGAGCTGTATCGTCTGGGCGTTCCGTGTGAAGACGGTCATTCGTCGCCTGAAGTTTCTTTGGAGTGGCCTTGACCAAGACTCTTATCGGTCGTAGAACTTCTTCGACAACTTCACGGCGGTGGTCGCTTTTTATCTTTGTTACTTGATGATTAACAGGGGGGTGGGAACAGGCAAAGTTCTGGACTGAGTCCAATTGTTCGCCTGTTTGGCACGCTGAGTTCCATGCGAATGCCGTTATGTATCCTTTTACCTGATCTCGCCATGTCTTGTATGTTGCCGTGGACTCACGTGGGTTCATGAAGCCACACCAGCCTTTTGCGTATGATATTTCCCCGAAAGTGCCCCTGCTTGCGGCTGGTGTGAGTTCAGTATTGAGTGATGGAGGTGTCGTATGTGATATATCACAAACCTTAAATCTTCGACAGCAGGCTCAATGGCTTACTTTTCACCAGAAGACATTGACCTACTGTCCGAATATAATGAGGTGTCAGTTAATTGTTAAACTATCAATCATTATCATAATAAGGCGTGATAGCTCACATCCTTGATGCCTTCCCCGCAATAGCTTACATTCTTGATGCCTGCCCTGAAATAGCTGCCACCCGGGGATTTGTTTTTCTGCGCTTCACATTAGTGGAATTGACGCTTCATGTCAGGACATCTTGACGTCTGTGGGGGCCAAGTAACGTTAGCATAGTGGGGACTCAATTGATGGAGAGAGAGTGCTTACTTCTGGTTTTTGTCCTAGGCGGGGTATTTTGGTGATTTTGGAGGCATTGTGGGAGTAAAGACCATCAGTGGACTTAGGCAAATGTGTATTGGGCAAAGTGCACACTTGAGAGATATGCAGATATGCAGATGGGTGAACAAATCTGTGTAAATTGACCTGGACAGTGCTGGGGATTCAGACCCTGGGGGTGGTTCCCACAGTGTCGTCCGGGATAAATCAATCAAACTAAAGTGATGAGTTGAGGAGAAGTGTGACTGGGAGATGTAGCAATGGGAGAACTGGCGACAGAGGCTTTTATCGCGAACATCAGCAAAAAAAACTAGCTTGCGTCCAGTGCGTCTGACGCACCTGACGCAAAGAACGTCAATCGCAAATTAGGACGCTACGTTGATCTGTAAGGACCCAACAATAGGTAGCTACAATAACTACCACCTTAGCCCAAAATGGTATACCAAGTGGTAATCAGAGGTGGTATGGTCTGGTATATTAGTATACAAAGAATGCTGGTTCACTACAAGGCAAGGCCTAGGGAACAGTGGAGTGGCCTTAGGCACTCTATTAGGCAGGGTAACCTTTCGGGAGAACATTCGCATAAGATCAAGAGAATTATGGGAATGTTACACATATCTCTGAGATGACTTCTGTGGTCGACTGCAGGACTTCATGAGCGGTTAAAGGCATAAGAGGGCAAAGTTACCCTACGTTGGGAATTTGGTTATTATGCCCATGGGTCCCAGTTACCCTACTGAGGAACCCAAGTTATCCTACCTTCACCGGCAAAGTCATCCTACAACTGAGAGGTCGATTGCCTCATATTCTATGGGCTCTTAGATGTTCTTGGGCGCAGACGCATCTGCGCGGGGAGATACCACACCTGTGTACGGGTGGCGCGAACATCCTATTGAACTTGGGTGGGTTTAGCTAACACCCCCCTCTGGCCGCAGCGTTGGGACGGCACGTCATAGGCAGACGGCTGCATAGTTGCTCATTTGCTAGTAAAAAGAGGCCATTGGAGCGGCTGCAGTAACACTGTATACGTTGTCGCCGTCCATCCGACTGAATGTCGTTCGCAGGATATATAAGGGGAGTATGGGTAACCTCCAAAATGGAGGTCGCCCATATATGGTCTCTCGGGCACCTAGGAGTCTATTCTAACCTACGGGTAGTAGGGTAGTCTTCCTAGTGGTACTCAGGTAGTCTCAGAAGGCCAAGGTGCTTTCGAGACAAATACCTCAGTAACCAGCCCGGACCTTCTCCCCTTGAATTGTAGCATCACTATGGGTTGTTATTGGACTCTAGAGGTATGAGTGCTGTCACGGTAGAGCATGTCCCGAAAGGCTGGCTACGGGTAGCGCCCACTTAGCCCTCCATCGGTTACATCTCACCCGGGGAGCTTGCATGTCAATTTATCACATTGAATAGTGGAGTAGATTAAATAATGGACTGCATATCTTGTATCGACGAAACTGCCACTGGGCCAGTGAGCTCACCCCCTAGCTATTGACTCCGGTTGTTGTCATAATAGTTAGTTACTTGTATGACTTCGATAGGAAGAGTTTTTCCACCTGCGGTTGTATTGGAGATGCATTGCAGAAACTCATATCCTATTGACGGAGTTAAGATGTCCCCGAGTTGGTCCGACACTTCCGGCAGGATCAATCCTGATGGAGGGTAGACCTCGGACAAACCCTAAGCAGGACTGGGTGCTCGAACCAGGTCGGAAGTAGTGGTGAATATCAAAGGCTATTATCTGATATCTACTTAAGTTTAAGCGTTTGGCATTCTACCTCGACAACCAACTTTTCCTCGAGAGAACTAAATTGAGTGAAGCTTCCAGCTTAACTATATTAAGTTTTACCGTTGATTCTTGTGAATTCTTTTACCTCATCTTTATCTTCTACTTTGCGTGTTTCGTGTGGTCGCAACCTTAGAGTTCACTTCTCTACAGGGTGCCCTCGTTACACAATCCGACGTTGCGTCCTGATTTGCCTTTGTTTCCACCCTGAATCCTGACACCACCCAGGCACAGACCTCTTCGCCCTGTACGTCCTGACAGCGTCTGGTGCCTTGCCGCTGCGTCGTGACAGCGTCTGGTGCCCTGCCGCTGCGTCGTGACAGCGTCTGGTGCCCTGCCGCCACATCCTGACAGCGTCTGGTGCTCAGGGCTGTCGTCCTGGTGACCCGTGATCAGCCCTACGTAATGCCCACGTTCTCTGATACTGTCCTCTTGCGTCCTGACGCCGGATCTCTCTCTCCCGTAGTTAGGGCTTCTTTCATCTGGCCACGTCCCGTGCAGATATTTCTGCTCTGTGGTCCTGCGTCAGGATCTCACCATCCTGATCCATCATCTCCAGATGCGTGATGACTTCTTCCACATTTTACTTCAAATATGGTGCGTCCCCTGATTCTTACACATGACATGTTCAGACTCTCTGCGCTGCGATATCCTGACTCTGGTATGGTGTTTTGGCGTCCGATAAACTACTTCTGATGATATCGCCAGTTCTCCCGGAATGCATTTTCTTTCGCACCTCACGCTTTGGCGATGAGCTCTACTATTTCCACTTTTGGTTCTGTCTTCTTAGGAATACGAAATAATTATTACTATATCTTACTCTACAAACACACCATTTCCTATGTATCCTATCATACGCTTGCCCCATTTCCCTCCTCCTCGGTTCCTGGGTCACTATGAACTGTTTCCTCGAGTTCTGGTTCCAAGATCTCACGACTCAGAGATAGCTGCCACGACGGAGTTGGGCTCACTGCGGCGTCCAACATTAGCCCCACGGTCTACTCTGGTGAAGAGTCCGGACTCACAGGATCCGAATCTAGTTATCTCAGAAGGCCTGCTACTGACGCGGCGCCGCAATCGAAAGACGCTTCTGCTGTCTGCGAACTGTTTTGGCTCTCCGGCAGAGGCCCAAGATGCAGGTTATTCAGAGTTTGACTCCGTGGTGCTGTCCATCGCTGAAGGTTGGTCGAACTTTGACCCTCTAGTTCTGTTGCCACAGCAGCCCAATCGTCCGTGAAGCCTTCCCGGTGATCTTGTCCGACTCCATGCTCTCGCTCTATCTTTCCATGGATGGTCCCACAAATTTGGTCGAGAATCAGAGTTTGAACCGAGTCGGGGCATGATGCCCATGTTTGCCTTTGGCGCGCAAAAAGATCTTAAATGGTTGCAGTTAGGTTAGTCTTCTCGGGAAACAGAAAGGTCAGGGTTCTGGCTCACCTCCGGCGGCTTCAGGCTTGAAGTGGCCCTGATCCTTATATACTCCTGGCTGCCATGCTTGCAGTGCATGGCAGATTATGACACACGTTAAGCAAATTATGGTACCTTTGATGCACCCAAGAAATGCCGGATCAATAATTCCACGCATTCTCCTACCCTCGAAGTACTTTCCCCATATTGCCTTGGGGATCTGTGGCGCCAGGAATCGATTTGTTATTTTCTGCGTCAAGTGAAGTCTGATTAGTTGCAACAAGATAGGTCGCATGGTTAATAAGAGCAAAAAGGCACCTCAGATCCTCCCGGGGAGCACATAAATCTACTCTTTTGCAGCATGAAGTCCACCCGGCGCGCAATTGCCGTTGGGTCTTCCGGGAGATCATACAATTTTACGATCTCATGCTTTACGTGGTTGACAAACTGGGATCTTACCCCCAAGTGTTTTTGGCGTATGTGGAAAGGTTAGTACTAGTCCAGACGTCTAAAAGATTCTTCTAAAATTGGTTGATGTCTACTTACCAATTTTACGCTTTCCTCAGATGCTTCTATATTCACTGCATCGGATATGTGATTGAGTGCCAGAAGCCAAACACGGTGCACCTGAGTGGTCAATGCAACTAATCTTGGGAGTGGTTCATCAAAAAGGGTATATAGGAGAATAAGTCCCTTGGCCCGCGCTATCACGGCTCCCTCTGCTCCCATACCTGTATTGAGCCCTGAGTTAGTCTCAGGCCATATGTGCTCATGGCCCGGCATGCCTTGTTCGCCCCGAGGACTTGAGCATCGGACTGCTGATGTTGTGACTCTGTGTGTAGCCATTGATGAATAACGCGATGCACCGGATGTCGAGATCGTCGGTGGAGTGTACTCACTACTTCGTATTATACATGCTTGTGATTGATGACGTGTTATTGATCTAGTGCCATCCGCATTATCATTCGCATCTGTGTCTGGCTCTGTGTGCAATTTGGTTTGATCAGATATGTGGGAGTTTTGGTACTCATCGCTGCTATCATCGCTGAGATGAAAGGTTTCTGTTATTTGTTGTCCATCCTCATCCTGATCGGCCTTGTGATCGTTATATGCCACTGTGTGTAAAGTGTCCCTTTGGGGGCGCTTGGCTGGTCGTGCCAGAAGACGTCTTACAATCTGTGGTGGGGAAGATTTCCAAGCCCCCGAATGTGCACTGTGAGTGCTGCCTGATTCGGTCGGCTGCGTTCCTGATCGGGCTGCCTTATCGCCTGGTACGACGTCGCGCCTACGTCGGTTCTGATTGGCTACCTGTGCGGTGGGTTGGCTGCATGAATTGGCTTCTGGTTGTTTATGCATGTTTGAATGCCGGACGTTTGATAAAGGTAGAGGATAGGAATTAGGACGTATGAAAAAGCGATGTATTGTGTGGTAAAGATGAAGAGTGTGTTGTCTTGATGAGTAGGACACGTCTTGTCTTATACGCTAGGACTTAGGGGGCGGGTGGGGGGGGTGGGGGGGGTTGAGAATCACATACGATCACTCGTTAATGAAAAAGACTATTTGGCTGCAAAAAGGGGTTTTTCTGCTTGTTCATCATTAAGTTAATACTCTGGACGAGGTCATGTATGATGTTCGTCTAGACTCTGGTATGAACCAGGTCGACGGAATGCGGGGGTTGCTAATGTAGGAGGCGTCGTTGATGTCTGAGCCTAAGCAAAAACGAGCCACAACCAGTATCGCTTAGCGACACCAATTCTAGCAAGACACACGCCACGCTAAAAGCAGTTTAGATTTATCGATCTTAATCTCCGGACATTGATTTAACACCATTGAACTTCGAGATATCAGTTTTCACGTCATGCATGCTCGCGAATTGTCTAGTTCTATTGGCCATCTCCTGCAGCGTTATGGACAGACTATGCGAGGCGTGCCCAATCGGGAAAAACATAATAGACGTTATCTCAAGGTGAAGTAAGGTCAAGAAGCTGATGCAAGGGCACACACAGGTATCATTAATTGTGTTCTATCTGATACTAGCTACGAACAAGAAGCAAAACAGAAAGTCAATGACACTAAAGGGAAAACAACATCTAGTAAATGGTAAGGTTGTTTGGGTAAAAATGAAAAAGAAATTACTGAAAAAAGTAGTGAATCTTGTTTTATTTGCTGCCTGTGCTGCGTCTTGCTGAACTGCCCACCTGAGGAGTAGATAGGTGTTGGTTGGGGCTAGCGGAAAACTACGGTTTTCAGATCCGCGTGCCGGGTGAGTCACTCGAGCTGGTGGCTGGGTCGGGGCTCTTTGATTGTGGCTGGCGGCTGTTCAGGTGGGGGAGAGGGATGTTCGATTGGTCTCTCTGGAGTCGTGAGATCGAGCGCAGCATGTGGAGCTGCGGGAGGTGAGAGTGGAAGTGCGTCGCAAATCATAGATAGACTGGCAGGAAGTGTGTCCTCGGCGCCATCGTGTCCTTGATGCCTCAAAGATACAGCTCCTGGGTTTGCCAGCCAAACAAGCATCCAGGGGTGGTCCTTCGCCATTTGGCGAACCGCTCCAGGTTTCTCCAACTCAGAAGGCCCAGAAGGGCCTGAAGACCGCAACCCCGACACAGTCGCAATTGGAATAGAGCCCGCCGGCACCCCGATTTGCGATGGAATATGCCGCCCGCGTGTTGAGGGGCCCGGATCTCCAAGTGCCTGGAGATCCTTCTGTAATTAGCTATTATCAGGAAAAATACGATTTACGTCGGGCGGACGCAACCGGCGTCCGGACAGATTGCGTCCGCCCTATGCGTCCCGTGCGCCCTGACTGTCCGCTGGATGTTTCTTCTCATCCCATGCGCCTGGTGCCTCCCAATGCCCTTATCCCCCCTCCCATGCACCCAGCCGGCTTGTTGCGGCCGCCCTCGGTCCCGACACCCCCCTCATCCTTCCCCTCATCCTTCCCCTCATCTACTGCTCTCGTCTGACGGCATCCGGTGTACCCATCCCCAATTCCCTGCACCCGGACCACCTGCCCCCTACCTTCTCCCTCTGGCGACCTAAATCCGCCCCGTGGCATCTGAAATAGTCCGGCCCCTTTCGACGCAGATGACCTCAAGCCACTTTTATCTTTTCCTACCGGCGCACCACTCATAGAGGTATCACGATCGTCATTCTATTTCTTTTCACTACCGTAGTATTATCTACTAGTACAAATTGCATATAGAACAGTTCAATAT
>Ga0307509_10002642_pt1 | contig 28645 bp, 17 predicted proteins | sample 10_EM_MG_FD_202245 | JGI IMG/M metagenome (GOLD analysis project Ga0307509, IMG submission 202245) | Populus trichocarpa ectomycorrhiza microbial communities from riparian zone in the Pacific Northwest, United States - 10_EM | ecosystem: Host-associated > Plants > Roots > Unclassified | place...
CGCGTCTGCGCGCGACGGCCATCCGCTCCTCGGCGGTCGCGTTCGCGGGGAGCGGCGCGTGGAGGACCCGGATCGCGGCGTGGATCCGGTGCAGCCGCATCGCGTCGGCGGCATGCAGCTTGTCGCCGACGGTCGCGATCGTGGTCTGCAGCGTCTGCTGCTCGGCCGCGACCTGGCGGGCGAGCGCGTCGTGCGGGTCGTCCCCGGGGCCGCGCGCAGGTCGCGGCCCCTCCATGTTCGGGACCGGCGGCGTCGGTTTCGCATCGGCGCTCGCGGCGATCGCGAGGGCCGAGAGCAGCGCGACGTGGAGCCGGCTAGCGCGCGACACGACTGACTCCTGCGAGGCCGCCGGCGACCAGGCCGAGCAGCGTGGACGCGACGACGAACAGCGCGATCGCACCGACCGCGGGTGCGGTGACGCTCGGTACCGCGAGCGTCTGCGCGAGGTCGTCGCCGAACTGGAGCAGGCCGACGCCGAGCACGATCGTCGCGCACAACCCGGCGAACAGACCGAGGAGCGCGCCGGCGAGTGCGGTCGGGACCGCGGTGAACGCCGGCGACGCGCCGAGCAGGTGCAGCACCTGGTGTTCCTGCTTGTCGCGCTCGAGCCGGACCCGGACCGCCGCGAGCACGACGACGAGTGCGAGTGCCGCGAGCAGCGCCGCCGCGGTCCAGATCGCGGAGCGCACGGGCGCGGACAGGCCGGTGCGCGCGACCGGGGCGGCGTCCTCGACGATCACGTCGTCGACGCCGGGCGTGGTCCGCAGCGCGTGGAGGATCGGGCTCATCGCGATCACGTCGCGCGCGCCGGGCGATAGCGTCGCCTCGACGGTCGCGGGCAGGCTCGCGAGATCGACACCATCGAGGAGCGCGGCGTCGGCGCCGAGCGCGCGCTCGAGGCGCTTCGCGGCCTCGGCCGGGGGCACGAGCTCGGCGCGCTCGACCCCGGTCACCCGCGCGAGCTGGGCCGCGAGCTGGCGCGCGGCATCGTCGGACACGCCCTCGCCGAGATAGACGACCATGCTGCCGCCGCCGGCCTGCGCGGGAGCCGCGGCCGACAGGTTGTCGGCGACGACGAGCGCGGCGCCGGCGATCACGAGCGCGCTCACCGCCGCGACGAGCGCCCACACGATGGCGCGCGGGCGCGCGAGGAGCATGCGGATCGTCCGCCGCGACGCGGACGCGACGTGCGCGGTGATCAAGTTTCCTCGTCGGCGACGCCGGGCATCGCGACCGCACGCCGGTGATCGAACGGGCCGGTCGAGCGGTCGAAGATCCGCTCCGGTGCGGGCCCGGGATCGGGCTCCATCGTCGGGTCACCGAAATCGGAGGACCGGATCCGCCGCGGCGCGATCGTGCGGAGCTTGCGGAGCGTCTTCATTTTCATGCGACCCCCGCGGTCCGCGCCGACAGCGGGAACGGCACGAGGTTCGGGATCGATTCGGGCTGGACGAGGTCTTCGATCGTGACGCCGGGGACCTCGTCGAGCGGGCACAGGGTGCCGTCGATCAGCGCGAGCTGGCGCCACTTCAGGCGCTCGGCGATCGTGCGGAGCGCGTGGTCGCGACCGAACACGAGCACGCTCGCGCCGGCGGCCGCGGCGTCGGCGAGCGCGCCGCACACGAGCTCGGCGCCCTCCGCGTCCTGCCACATCGTCGGGTGATCCGCGATCACGAGCTCGGGGTCGCGGACGAGCGCGCGGGCGACGGCGACCCGTTGCTTCGCGGACGCCGACAGACAGTCGACCGGCAGCGACGCCTCGCTCTCGAGGCCGAGCTTCGCGAGGATCTCGGTCGCGCGCAGGATCGTGATGGAGCGCGGGACGCCGTCGATCTCGAGGGGCAACGCGACGTTGATCTGCGCGCTGCGATCTTCGAGGAGGCACAGCTCCTGGGGAACGATGCCGACGCGGCGGCGCAGCATCCGCAGCGACGACCGGCGCAGCTTCGCGACGTCGTGACCGAGGACCTCGATGCGTCCCGCCGCCGCGGTGACCTCGCCGAGCACCGCCGCGACGACGCGCGACGTGCCGACGCCGGCCGCGCCGACGACCAACGCGATCTCGCCCCGCCCGACCTTCAGGTTTCCCTCGCTCACCAGCGGTCGACCACCGCGCGGGTGGTCGAGACGAACATCGACCAGCTCGATCATGGCTCCAGCTACACACGACTCGAACCCGCGGGCAAAAAACCGGCGGGATCACGTGTACGATGATCGCGTGCGACGCGCCGTGTTGATCGTTGCGATCCTCGCCTGCGCATGTCGCGCGAACGAGACCGAGCGCGTCGACAAGGCCCAGACCCGGCTCGACGAGCACGACCAGCGGATCGCGACGATCGAGCGCAAGGGCGCCGTCGATACCAGCGCGGTGGCCTCGGCGTTGCTCGCGAAGGGATCGGCCGCCGGGATGTCCGGACCGCCGGGACCACCGGGGCCCCCGGGGCCGAAGGGCGACGGCGGTCCTCCCGGACCCGGCGGCATCGGCCCGACCGGACCCGAGGGGCCGCGCGGCGCGAAAGGCGATCCGGGTCCTCCCGGGCCGGAAGGTCCGCAGGGGATCCAGGGCCTGCAGGGCGCGCAGGGGCTCCAGGGTCAGCAAGGCGCGCAGGGGCCGAAGGGCCCGTCGGGTCCGCCCGGTGCGTACGGTCAGAAGACCGATCTGACCCGCAAGGAGTCGCGCGTCTCCGTCGGCGGCGGCCTGGTCGCGACGGTTGTAGCGTCCTGCGATCGCAGCCAGGATCTGCTCGTGACCGGCGGCTGCTACGCCGATCCGCAGTGGCTCGCGCAGCTGATCGCGACCCGCCCCGTCGGGATCACCGACGCGGCGAACCCGGCATCGTGGCGCTGCGACTACAAGAACACCTCGCCGTCGACCACGATCGAGATCGTCGCCGAGGCCTACTGCGTCCGCCCGCGCGAGTGATCACAGCTGGACGACCGCGTTCCGCCCGCGCTCCTTCGCGCGATAGAGACGGCGATCGACTTCTTCGATGTACTGCGCCGGATCGCGCTGGCCGGCCGGGATGATCGTGCCGACGCCGATGCTGACGGTCACGACGTTCGCCACCCCGGACGACGCGTGCGGGATCGCGATGCCCGCGATCGCCTCGCGACAGCGCGCGGCGATGTGCGCGGCACCGGTCTCGTCGGTCTCGGGCAGCACGAGCACGAACTCCTCGCCGCCGTAGCGCGCGAGGAAGTCGCGCGGCCGCGACGCGCCGACCCGCAGCGCCTCGGCGACCTTCTTCAGACAATCGTCGCCGCGGACGTGGCCGTAGTGATCGTTGTACTGCTTGAAGTGATCGATATCGATCATCAGCAGCGACAGCGGGCGCTGGGTTCGCCGCGCCGCGCCCCACTCGGTCGTGACCACCATGTCGAACCGGCGGCGATTCGCGAGCCCGGTGAGGCCATCCTTGTACGAGAGATCTTCGAGCTCGCGCTGGAGCGTGAGCAGTTGCTCCTCGGTTCGCTTGCGCTCGCTGATGTCGAACATGAAGCCGATCAGCGCCTCGACCTCGCCGGCGTCGGTCCGCTTGACGTGGACGACGTCGCGCAGCCACACGTACGAGCCGTCCTTGGTCAGCGCGCGATAGTCGGCCTCGTGATCGACGCCGGCCTTCGATTGCGCGACGCAGAAGTCGACGACCCACGCGCGGTCGTCGGGGTGCATGCGCTCCGCCCAGTCCTGCACGGTCGCCCAGCTCGCCGGCGTCCAGCCGAGAAGCTGTTCGATCTGCGGACCGATGTACGAGAACTTCATCGTCTGCCAGTCGATCCTCCACGGGATCGCCTTGGTCGACTCGAGCAGCGTCTTGTAGACCTTTTCGTCGTCGTTCATGCGTGACCACCGGCGCGGTGAAACAGCTGCACCAGTTGCTCTGGATCATCGTAGACGATTCGCTGGCCGGCTCGTAGCTCGCGCCGCATCAGCCGGATCATCTGTTCGAGGACGTCGTGGGGAAACGTGTGTGCGGGTTTTCCGGTGACCTCGGCGAGGCGCCCCGCGATCACGGGCGCGTCGCTGCCGAGTGGTGCGATGCGGTAGCCGTAGCGCCCACCGATCGCTTCGGGTGGCAGGTCCATGAAGCGCGTCGGCAACTGGCGAAAGAAATCGAGTGTGAGCCGATACGCATTCGTGCCGAGGATCGGCAGGTCCTCCGGAATCGGCGCGACATCGTCGACGCGCTGGAGTGCGCTCGCGAACGGCAGCAGCTCCTTCACCTTGTAGGCCTGCTGGATGTGCGGGTTGCCGACGCGCACGAGGTTCGCGAGCAGCTCGCCGAGCGACGCGTGGCCGATGATCGCCGCGCGCTTCGGCAAGCCACCCCACACGCCGTCGGCGCCGTTGAGCAGCGCCTCGATCAAAGACGCGTTCTCGAACCCCGCGCCGCTGTGCATGTGGACGAGGAGCTGCTTCGGCGCGGGCAAGAAGCTCCGCGCGATCTGGACGTACGCACCGACCTGGAACGGCATGTACGTGCCGCGATCGTCCTCCATCGACACGCCCTCGACCGGCAGCTCCGCGAGCAGCCGGAGCACCTCGCACGTCTGCTCGAGGTTCTCGCTGAACGCGTCGCAGCCGTCGACGATGTTGATCAGGATCCGCGGCTCCCCACCGCGATCGCCGCGCACGTGCTCGTGCAACCACTTCACGGTCGCGGGCAGGCTGCGCATCAGGGTCGGAAAGTCGTAGAGGCCCTTCATCCCCTCGGGGCTGAGATAGATCTCGTGCAGCGTGTTCGGCACGCGATACGCGGCGAGCTTCTGCATCGACACCGACGGCGTGAACACGTCGTTCTTCACCAACCCGATGTCGGTGAACGCGAACCCACCGGTCGTATCGATCCCGTGGTCGCGCAGATAGATCATGAAGTCGTCGTCGACCTCGGGCTCCTCGGGCAGCGCGTAGTCGAGCGTGCCGAGCAGGATGTTCTCGAACCCGAACGCGCGCAGCTGCGGCAAGATCCGCAGCTTCTCCTCGAGCGTCTGACCGACCCGCGATCCGAACGGATTCTCGCGCAGCGACAGATCGATCAAGTACGGCTTGAGGTTCTTGAGCCGCTCCACCTTCTCTTGCGCGCCGGCGGCGGTCGCACGCGCATGCTCAACCAACTCCTGCACCTTGGACATCCGGCCATCGTAGTACAGGCGCGTAGGGCGCCGCGCTGCCGCAAAACGCGGCATCGGAGAACCTAGGAGAAGCGAGAAGGACCTAACGCCCGTTCGCGATCGATCGGAGGTGGGAAGCGCGAGCGTCCAGTCAGCGACCGATCGATCCACTGGAAGAATTCGAGAGGGCGACGGGTTGCGGGTGAGCTACCACGAATCGTGAATAGTGAAGCGGAACCGGGAAGCTGAACGAGAGCCGGCGAGAAGAACCGAGGAGTCGCTGCTCAATCCTCTGGCCAGCACGGACGGCGCTCGAACGGATAGCCCGGCAGCGTGACGCGCGTTCGCACCTGTCCCGCGTAGACGCCCCGCCAGTTCGGCACGAGGCCGCGCTCGTACAGCGCGCCGAGCGACGCGATCATCCGATCCCAGTCGCTCGTCGCGACCGGGTCGAGCGACGGGAGCCAGATGCCGGGCCCCGAGGTCTTACCCGCGAACACCGGCGCCCCGAGCTCGAGGAACACGTCGATGCCGACGCGGACCAGCTCCTTGCTCGCACGCTCGATCTGGATCTCCTTTCCGAGCTGCGCCCAGTGATCTGGACCGAGCTCGGTGACCCGCGTGCCGGTCGCGGTCGAGATCATCGGCACGGACGGCGCGCGTACCGGATGCGTCTTCGTCCCGCCGCACGCGAGGGCGACCGCGTGCTCGATCGACACGGCGCCGACGGCAGCCGCGGCCGCGTACTCGCCGGCGCCGTGACCGAGCACGAGGTCGGGATGGATACCCCAGGTCTGCCACAGATCCGCGAGTGCGATCTGGATCGCGACCGCCGCGGGCTTCGCGAGCTCCGCCTTCCACGCGCCGTTGTAGAGCGCCGCCACGAGCGAGGTGCCGAGCATCTCGGCGACGACCCGATCGCAGCGATCGATCGCGGCGCGAAATCGCGCGTCGAGCTCGTAGAGCTGGCGCCCTCTGCCCGCGTCGGCCAGCGTCGAGGTGAACAGGAACGCGATCCGCGCGGCGCCGCGGCCGAGCGCGCGCTTCGGCTCGATGTCGCCGCGCACGACCGCGGTCAATTGCTCGCCGAGCGACGCGAGGGTCGGCGCGACGAGCGCCACCCGCTGCGCGAAGTGCGAGCGGCCGAGGTTCGCGGTGTAACAGACGTCGGCCAGCTCGGAGCTGCCGAGCGCGCCGGCGTAGCGCTCGGCGAGCGTGCGCAGCGCCTCCTCGGAGCGCGCCGACAGGCAGCAGACGTGGCTCGGCACGTGGTTGCGCGCGGGTGCAGCCGCGGGCGCGACGTCGCGCGCGAGCACGGCGACGGCGTTCGTGCCGAGGAGCCCGAACGAGTCCACGCACGCGATCCGGCGATCGCCGGCGGGCCACGCGACGGGCGCGGTCGGCGCGACGAGGCCCTCGCACGCGGCGACCTCTGGCGCGAGCGCGCGGAGGTGGAGCAGACGCGGCACCTCGGCATGGCCGAGCACGAGCGCGGCCTTGATCACGCCGAGCATGCCGGCCGCGGCGCGCGTGTCGCCGAGGTTCGCCTTGAGCGAGCCGACGACGAGCTTGTTGTCGGGCGCGCGATCCGCACCGAGCACGCTCGCGAGGGCGAGCGCCTCGATCGTGTCGAACGCGCGCACGCCGCGCCCGTTCAGCTCGACGTAGCCGACGTCGCTCGCCGCGACGTTCGCGCTCAGGATCGCCTCGCGGAGCACGCGCTCCTGCGCCGCCTCGTTCGGTGCGGTCAGGCCGTGGCCGCGGCCGTTCTGAGCGACCGCGACCGAGAGCACCTGGGCGTGGACGCGATTCGCACCCTCTCGCGCATCGGCGAGCCGGCGCAGCACGACGACCCCGCAGCCGTCGGACAGCGCGGTGCCGTCGCTGTGCGCGTCGAGCGGGCGGCACTTGCCGTCGCTCGAGATCAGCTTCGCTCGCGCGTACGCACGTGGAAAGTCGGCGGTCAGCGTGAGGTTGACGCCGGCGGCGATCGCGAGATCGCACTCGCCGCGTTGCAGGCTACCGACCGCGAGCTGGAGCGCGACGAGCGACGACGCGTCGCCGGAGTCGACCGCGAAGCTCGGACCGCGCAGGTTGAAGAAGTACGACAGCCGGTGCGCGGCGGCGGCAGGCCGGTCGGCGAGCGAGAGCTCGGGACGCGCGCGCAGAAAATCGCTGCCCGAGATCCCGACGAACACCGCGGCGTTCGAGCCGGAGAGCTCCGCCGGACTGATCCCCGCGTCCTCGAACGCGCGCCAGGTCGTCTCGAACAGCACCCGGTGCTGCGGATCGATCGTCGCGGCGTCGCGCGGGGCCATGCCGAAGAACGTCGCGTCGAACTCGGTGACGTGATCGATCGTGCCGCCCCATCGCTTGTGCTCGCTCGCACGGATCCGGTCCTCGCTGACCTCGCCGACGACGTCGCGATCGTTCGCGATCAGCTCCCACAGCTCGCCGACGTCCGACGCACCGGGCGTCGAGCACCCCATGCCGACGATCGCGACCGCGACCTCGTCGCCGCCGCGCGAGCGCTGCGCGCGGGCCACCACGTCCGCGCTGGTCAGGCGGCGCGCGATGCTGCGGATCGACGAGCGCCCGCGCAGCAGCGTCGCCGGCACCTCGTGGCCGAGCCAGTCCGAGAACGCGGTCTGGACCTCGACGATCGTGAGCGAGTCGAGGCCGTAGCCGCCGACCGGCGCGTCGAGATCGATCGCCTTCGGGTTGAGATCGAGCCGATCGGCGAGCCACGCGGCGAGCCAGTCCTCGATCGCCGAGGTCGCGAGATCCGTCTGCTGCGCGACCCAGGCGTCGACTTGCTCGCGCGCCGTCGCGACGAGCTGCTGCTTGCCTGCCGTTGCCGAGAGCACCGACGCGACCGTGCCGCGGTCGAGGGCCCGGCGCACGGCCTCCGGGTCGTCGAACGTCGTGAGATGGATCCGCACGGTCGCGGGGTGCTTCGCGGCGACCTCGACGAGCACCGCGAGCTCGTCCGAGACGACGACGGCGTGGCCACCCTCGAGCGCACGCGCGAGGTCGCCTTCGCTCACCGCGTAGCGCGAATCGGCGAGGTTCGCGGCGAGCTCGGCAGACCGCGCGACGACGAGCACGCCCGGCCGGCGCAGCCCCGCGAGATCGATCTTCAGTTTCGCGGGCGCGGGCTTGCCGGCGATCGGCGGCGCCGAGCTCGGCGTCTTCGCGCGCGGCGTGCTCGGGACGTTGGTGTGGCGCTTCGTGCCGTCGGAGCGCCACTCCGCGAGCACCTCGAGCTCGCCCTTGTCGAACGCGGCGTGGCACCCACGCCGCTGGAGCTTGCCGCTCGAGGTCTTGTGGATGCTGCCCGCCTTGACGAGCACGATCGCGAACGGATCGAGCTCGTGGTGCGCCGTGATCGCTTCGCGGACGTCCCAGAACAGCTTGTCGACATCGAGCGGCTCGACGTCGGGGCGCGCCGGCTCGTCGGCCCGCCGGTCCGCTGCGCCGCGCCGTGCACTCCGCCGATCCTTCTCGTGCCGGCGATCGATCTCGGCGACGACGACGACGCGCTCGCCCTGCTCGCCTGCGAGCGCGAACGCCGACACGCAACCCGGGCGGATCGCGGGGCTCGCGCGTTCGACCGTGAGCTCGATGTCCTGCGGGTAGTGATTCGCGCCGCGGATGATGATCAGGTCCTTGACCCGGCCGCACACGTAGAGCTGGCCCTCGAACATGAAGCCGAGGTCGCCGGTCCGCACATAACGACGGTCGTCGCCGGCGAGCGTGACGCCGTAGGTCTCCGCGGTGTCTCCCGCGCGCTTCCAGTAGCCCTGACCGACGCTCCCACCCGCCACCCAGATCTCGCCGACCCGATCGTGAGGTGCGCGCTCGCGGGTCTCGGGATCGACGATCGCGACGGTCGCGCCGGCGACGATCGCGCCCGACGCGACGAGGGTCTGGCCACCGGTGTGGAGTCGCACCCTATTCTGCTCGAGCGCGGCCTTGTCGAACTGGTGCGAGATCGGCAAGGAGCTCTTGCCGTTGCCGCTGACGATCAGCGTCGCCTCGGCGAGGCCGTAACACGGGGTCATCGCCGCGCGGCGCAAGCCGACCGGGGCGAACTTGTCGGCGAACCGATCGATCGTGTCGAGCCGCACCGTCTCGGCGCCGTTGAACGCGAGCTTCCAGCACGACAGATCGAGCGCGCCGCGCTGCTCGTCGGTCGTCTTGCGGGTGCACAGATCGTAGGCGAAGTTCGGACCACCGCTCACGGTCGCGCGCGCCGCCGAGATGCCGGCGAGCCAGCGATACGGCCGCTCGAGGAACGCGGTCGGCGCGATCGCGGTGACAGGACAGCCGGAGTACAACGGCTGGAGCACGCCCAGCATGAAGCCCATGTCGTGGAACACGGGTAGCCACGAGAACATCCGATCGTCGGGCGCGAGCTCGAACGCCGCATAGACCGACGCCGCGTTCGCCAGCATGTTCGCGTGGCTCAGCATCACGCCCTTCGGCGTACCGGTCGATCCGGACGTGTACTGGAGCAGCGCGAGCGCGTCGTCCGTGTGGTCCGGGCGGGTCCATGCATCGCCCGCCGCGCGATCGACGGGGTCGGTCGCGAGCCACGAGAGCGCCTTGAGGTCCGGTGCGAACGCGAACACCATCTCGGCGAGCGCGAGCAACGGTTTCGTCGATAGTGCAAACTTCGCACCGGCGTCCGCGACGATCGCCTGGACGCGCGGCAACGTGCGCTGCAGGCGCGCGGGATCGGGCGGGTACGCCGGGACCGGGACCGCGCCCGCGTAGAGGCAGCCGAAGTAGCCGTCGACGAAGTCCAACCCCGGCGGGTAGAGCATCAGCACGTTCGTGCCCGCGGCACCGCGCTCGCGCAGGGTCGCGCCGATCGCGCGCGCGCGGCGATCGAGATCCGCCCACGTCCGGGTCTCGGGCGAGCCCTCGCCATCGCGCAGGAACCGATACACCTCGAGGTCGGGCCGCGTCGCGGCACGCTCCCGCAGTAAGTCGACGATCGTGGTCATCCGGTGATGCCGAGGGCGTCGAGGCTCTGGCGCGTGGCCTCCGCGACGCGCACCACCGCTGTCGGCGTCAGCTCCGCGTGACACGACAGCCGCGCCACGCCGGTGCCCTCGTCGACGCCGGGCGCGACGAAGATCGACACCAGGACCCCTCGATCTCGCATCGCGCCGAAGAATCTGCACGCGTCGGTCTCGCGCCGGAACACGATCGGTACGATCTGGGACGCGCTCGGCCGCGGATCGATCTTGCGGCGGATCAGCTCCTCGCGAAGCAGCTCGGCCATCCGCAGCGTGTGGTCGGCGCGCGTGCGCTCCGCCAGTGCGAGCTCGAGCGCCGCGAGGTGACCCGCCGACACGTCGGGCGTGACCGCAGAGCTGAACACGCTCGAGCGCGAGCGGTGCGTCAGGAACCAGATCACGTCCTTGGCCGCGACGACGAACCCACCGTGGCCGCCGAGCGCCTTCGAGAAGCTGCCGGTGCGGAAGTGAACGCGCTCCGCGACCCGCTCGGCGACGGCGAGGCCACCTCCCGCCGGTCCGAACATGCCGAACGCGTGGGCCTCGTCGGCGAGGAGCACGCTGTCGTTCGCCTCGACGATCTCGAGGATCTCGCGCAGCGGCGCGATGTCACCGTGGACGCTGTAGACCGTGTCGATGCAGACCAGGCCGGGCCCGTGCTCCGCCATCTCCTCTGCGAGCGCACTCGGATCGTTGTGCGCGAAGCCGATCGGCCGGCCTGCGGAGAACTTCGCGCCGTCCCACATCGACGCATGCGCGCGCTCGTCGAGATACACCGGCATCCCGGGCTCGACGATCGACTCGATGATGCCGAGGTTCGCGGTGTAGCCCGCGGCGGTGAGAAACGTGTCGCCGCCGCCCATCACCTCGGCGATCCGGGCGCGCAGCGCGTTGCTCTCGCCGCAGGCACCTCCGTAGATCACGGACGCCATGTTGCCGTTACCGCTGACCTTCAAGGTCTCGCACTTCGCCGCGACCACCTCGGGCCGCGCCGACAGGCGCAGGTAGTCATTGAGATGGAGCGCGATCAGCTCGTCGTGATCATCGGGCAGCTCGAACGGGTATGGATCGAACGAGTCGAGCCTTCCCATGTAGCTGCGCATCCGGCGCTCGAACCACGCTGGCGCTGACGGTCGAGACGGCACCATCGTGATCGATGATGTGTTTTTTGTGTGAGCCGGTCAACGGTTCTGGCCGTCGAGCCTCGTGTAGGTGGCGTACACAGGTGCGAGCATTCTCATCATCGCCACGACGTTGCGCACCCCCTCGCGCCGGCTCCACGCGGTGGCGCGCTCGAGTGCGTCGGGGTGCCTCGCCCCGATCGCGACGGCCAGCTCGTACGGGGCGAAGCCCCCGGTCGCGTAGTTCCGCGCGGCCTCCGCGAGTAGCGCGGCCTCGGCCTGGCGGTCGTCGCGCAGCGCGGCGAGCTGCGCGCGCAGCAACTGTGCGTGGGCGCCACACCAGGAGATCTTGGAGTACATCGCGAGCTTCTTCGCGGCCCGCTCGACCTCGGTCGCGTACTTCTTGTCCCCTGTCTGGACGAGTAAGCCGAGCGCGACGCGGCCGCGGAGCTCGGTCATGTGGATGACGACCTCCTCGACGCGCATCAGCATCGCCTTCTTGAGGAGCGGCCACACGCGGGTGAGGCGCGCCCACGCGACGTCGGCCTGGCCCGCGTACAGCTCGATCTGGATGAGCGAGTAGTCGGACCAGAAGTGCTGGACCTGATAGCCGACGCCGGGCCACCGCGCGATCGCGTCGTCGGCGATCTTGTGCTGGGCGGCCGGATCGTCGGTCGCGAGCGTCATCGCGACGCGCGGACAGCCGAGCACGATCGCGAGCCAGCCGTACAGGTCGCCGCGCTCCGAGGTCTCGCGCTCGAGCTCGGGCAGGCGCTCCACCAGGTAGGCGATCCGCCCGAGCCGGTAGTGCGCCCACGTCCCGAACAGGCGCGCGGTGGCGAGCTCCCACGCGACGCCACTGCACTGGGTCCGCAGCATCTCCTCGGCGCCGTCGCAGTACTCGCGCGCCTCGCGCATCTGGCCCATCTCGTACGAGGCGACGCCCGAAGTCAGCAGCGCCAGCGCCTCCGCCTGCGGGTTGCCGATCTGCTTCGCGAGCTGCATCGCCTCGTCGAGCAGGTGATGAACGCGCGGAGCCATCTTGTGGCCCATCGACGAGATGAACCCGGCTTCCATCGCGAACCCGCGCGAGATCCGGTACGGCTCGCCGGCGTCGAGCGCCAGCGTCAGATTCAGGACCTGGAAGTCGTACGCGCGGACCACGTCGACGATCGCGAGGCTCGTGCCGATGCCGTAGCACGTGTCGATCAGCTGGATCTTGTCGGGTGCGATCTCGCCGAGTAGCTTCGGCTTGTACTTGAGGCCGCGCAACCGCAGCTTGAACCGGCGCCACAGCAGCGACAGCAGCGCGCGGGTCGGCGTCGCCGGCATCGCCAGCTTCACGGCGCGGAGCACCTCCGCGATCGCCCGCATCCCCTCCTCGAACTGGCCGCTGTAGAGCAGCTGCTCGGCGGCAAACCGCTGGTTGAGCAGACGGCGCTCGAAGCTCGCGCCCTCCGCGGCGGCGAAGAACGCGGCGGCGGCCTCGGGACCGCGGCCGGCGTTGCGGAGCGCGTCGGCGAGCCGCTCGTTCAGCGTGCGCCGGGTGTCGGGATCCGACGGCAGCTCGAGCGCGAGGCGATACAGCGTCGCGGCGCGATCGAACGCGAGTGCGGTCGCCGCGCGATCGGCGGCCTTTGTCGCGTATGCGAATGCGCGTTGCGGATCGCCCGCGCGCTGGAAGTGGAGCGCGAGCGCTTCCGGATCGGGATCCGGATCGGCGAGCATCGCCTCGGCGATCCGGCCGTGGTCGAACGCGAGTTGCTCCGCCGGCAACAGGCTGACGAGCAGCTCGCGGATCCGGTCGTGGTAGCACTCGGCCGACTGGTCGTCGCCGCCGCCGGTGGTCCGGATCAGCTGAGCGACGCGCAGCTGATTCATCACCGGGATCCGCTCCTGCGGCTCGAGCCCGGTCGCACGTCCGATCAGCGCGTGACCGATCGGCTGCCCCGCGACCGCGACGACCTCCATCACGCGGCGCGCCTGCGCGGGCAGGCGCTGGACGCGCTTGCCGATCACCATGTCGAGCGAGAGCGCGACGCCTTCCTGGAGGCCCTCGTCCTTCACGTAGCGCGCGAGCTCGTGGATGAAGTACGGGTGGCCTCGAGACTCGCGCGCGATCGTCCACGCGGCGTCGGTGTCCACGCCCTCGCTCGCGAGCAGATCGTACGCGAGCGCGCGGGCCTCGTCCTCGGAGAGTGGGCCGACCTGGATCTCGCGGGGCGTGAGGAGGCTGCCGCTGGCGAGCAGCGTCGTGAGGAGCGGGCTGCGCGCCGCATCGTCGGTGCGATAGCTGAGCAGCAGCAGCATCGGCGGGACGTTCGGCGCGCGCATCAGATCGGCGAGCAGCGGGGCGCTGTCGCGATCGCCCCACTGGACGTCGTCGATGAACACGACGAGCGGACCGCGCTGCCCGATGTTCGTGAGCAGGGTGCGTAGCGCGGCGAACGCGCGGCGGCGGAGCTCGAGCGGTTCGGGCGTCGCCTGCTTCTTCTTGTCATCCGCGCGCGCGAACGCGGGCACGCTCTCGAGGACCGGGAAGATCTGGGCGAGCGGCATCCGATCGCGCGGTGCGAGCGCGGCGACCTCGGCATCGTCGAGTTGCAAGAGGTAGCGCGACAGCGCGTCGATCGCCGCGTCGACACCCTTGTACGGGACCTGCTCGCGCTCGTAGCAACGACCCGCGAGGACGACGCCGCTTCCGGCCCGGACCTCGTCGAGGAATTGATCGATGAGCGCCGACTTGCCCATGCCGGAGCTGCCGTGGACGAACACCGTCTGGCCCGCGCCGCGCTTGATCTTCGCGAACGCGTCGCGCAGCTCCATCAGGTGGAAGTCGCGGCCGGCGAGCCCGCGCCTCGCGTCGCCCTGGAACGAGTTGCGCCGGCGCGCGGTGATGTTGACGTCGAGCGAGCGCGAGTTGCGAGTCGCACCGAGCCGGCTCAGCACCTCCTCGCCGGTCGGGCGGCGGTCGGGATCGCGATCGAGGAGCTGCATGCACAGCTCGACCAGATCGCGCGGGAGATCCGAGCGAACCGTATCCGGGCGGACCGGATCGCTGTCCTGCTTCGCGAACAGGATCTCGCCCATCGTCCCGACGTACGGCAGCGCACCGGTGAGCACGCGATAGAGCACGACGCCGACCGCGTACCAGTCGCTCGCCGTCGTGACCTTGCCGCGCGCCTGCTCCGGCGCCATGTACGCGGGCGTCCCGACCATCTCCTGATGGCCTTTGCGGACCGCGCCGAGCTCCGCGATCACGCCGAAGTCGAGCAGCACGACGCGACCGTCGGGCTGGACGAACACGTTCGAGGGCTTGATGTCGCGGTGCATGTGACCGCTCGCGTGGAGCGCGTGGACGCCGTGCGCGAGCTGGAGCAGCGCGTCGCGCAGGCGATTCCAGTTGATCGGCGCCTGATCCGCTGGCGGGTGCGCGGCCTGGACCGGCTTGGAGCCCGCCGGCTTGGTCGTCAGCACCGCGGTCGCCTCCTCCGCGGACCACTCCTGGCTCGACGCGCTCGCGCTGATGCTCCGCGTGCCTTGATCGGCGGACTTGCCGCTGTCCTGCTCCGGGCCGCTCCGGCCACGCACGTACGACACGAAGTCGACGCCGTTCAGGAGCTCCATCGTGAAGAAGTAGTTGCCCTCGGTCGAGACCAGCTCGTAGAGCGAGATCAGATTCGGATGGGCGACGTCCGATAGCGCGCGGAACTCTTGCTTGAACCGATAGATCGCACCGGGGTCGACGCGGAGCAGCGTCTTCAGCGCGACCCGGACGCCGCGCTCCTTGTCGAGCGCTTCGTAGACGATGCCCATGCCGCCGCGGCCGAGCTGGCGGATGACCTCGAAGCGCTCGGTCGAAGCGAGCTCGAGCTTCGTGGGCAGCGGCGCGGGGGGCCGCTCGTCGGTCTGGGTCGACTCCTCGAACGTCGCGAGCACGTCCTGGCCACCTGCACGCTGCGCAGGATCGCGGTCGAGCAGCCGCATGCACAGCGCGTCGATCTCGGGCGGGATCCCGTCGACGAGCTCCGACGGCGGCGCGGGATCTTGCGAGACCAGCGCGAGGCGGTTCGCCGCGAACGGAACGCGGCCGGTCAGGGCCTCGTAGAGCATCACGCCGAGCGCGTACCAGTCGCTCGCGGGCGTCAGCACGCCCGCGCCCGATTGCTCGGGCGAGATGTACATGCCGCTGCTCGAGACCGGGTTGTCGAACGTGTTGTATTGCGCGGCGTCATCGGTCATCCCGAAATCGGTGATGACGACGCGCCCCTGCGGCGTGACGAGCACGTTGTTCGGCTTCAGGTTGTCGTGGCGCAGCCCCGCGTCGTGCAGCGCGGCGAGGCCATCGGCGAGCTGGCGCATCACGGGGCGCAGGCGCTCGAGATCGGCGCGCAGCCGGCGCGGCGACGATGGCACCGTGTCGCCATCGTTGGGGCGCTCGCGCGAGACCCACGCCATGACGTTGACACCGTCGACGAGCTCCATCGCGTAGAACGCCGAGGTCTCGCCGACCTCGAGGTCGTAGAGCGCGACGAGGTTCGGGTGACGCGCACGCGCGACGACCTCGAACCGCTGGCGAACGACGCGCGCGCTCTGCGGATCGAGCGTGGGGAGCGCCTTCAGCGCGACTTCGTGCTGGGAGTCGACGATCCGCGCGCGATAGACCGCGCCTCCGATCGTGCCGCGCACGTCGTAGCGCGCCGTGCTCCGGGGCGCGACGACTCCCTGTTTCCCGAGCACTCAGGTATATTTGCCTGACTTTGCGAGGGGCAGCAAGCGCGCGCTTCGTGCGGGCCGTGATCCGTCGTCGCTGGCTGGTCCTCGTCGCGATCGTCGTGATTTCGGCGGTCTCGGCGTACTCCGCGCGCGCGATCGAGGTGCGCTTCGCATTCCGCAACTTCTTCGACTACCCCACGAACCCCGACGTCGCGACCGTCGACCGCTATCACGACTACTTCGAGGATCCCGCCGGCTTCGTCGCGATCGTGATCGAGAGCCGCGACGTGTTCGACAAACAGACGCTCGCGTACGTCGCCACGCTGACCGAGGCGCTCGAGCCGAACCCGGTGTTCTCGCACGTGCGCAGCCTCACGAACGCGCGCGCGATCCGCGCCGACGGTGACAGCGTCGATGTCGGCATGTTGTTGCCGCAGCTCCCGCGCTCGCCCGCGGACTCCGACAAGGTCCGCAAGATCGCCGCGGACAGCCGGCTGCTCCATCGCCTGCTCGCATCCGAGGACTCGCACGCGACGATGGTCGCGGCGCAACTCGCCGTGCCGCCGTCATCGAGCACGTTGCCCGATCTGCGCCGCGCGATCGAGATCGTCGACGGCGTGCTCTGGACCCACCCGCCGCCTCTCGGGATCGCGATCCGCGTCACCGGTGCGCCCGTGCTCGAGGTCGAGGCGAGCGACGCGCTGATCTTCGATCAGATCGTGTTCACGCCGATCGCCATCCTGTTGATCGTCGTCGCGCTGTGGCTCGCGTTTCGCTGCATCCACGGCGTCGCGATGCCGGTGATCGCGATCTCGTGCGCCGCGATCTGGACCGCCGGCATCTATCCGTGGTTCGGCCGGCCCGTCGACATGGTCGCGTCGACGATCCCCGCGACGCTCCTGGTCTACGGCGCGGTCGATCCGATCTTCGTCCTGCGCCGCTATCTCGACAAGCTCCGGCTCGGTCGCGCGAAGGAAGAAGCGATCATCGAGACCTACCAGGAGCTGACCCTGCCCTGCCTCCTCAGCTCGCTGACGACCGCGGTCGGGTTCGCCGCGTTCGCGACGCTCGACCTCCCGATCATCGTCAACTTCGGCGCGATCATGGCGATCGGCGTGATGCTCGCATTCATCACGACGATGGTCGTGCTGCCCGTCTTGCTCGCGATCCTGCCGGTGCCGCCGCCGCTCGCGATCTCGACGCGGATCGCGACGCGGATCGATCGCGCGCTCGCCGCGTCGTGGCGATGGCTGGCCCGCCAGCGCCGCAAGGTGGTGGTGACGGCCGCGGTTCTCATCATCGGCGGTGCGCTCGTCTCCGCGCGCCAGACCGTGTCGGTCTACTACACGCGGATTCTCCCGCCGGGCACGACCGAAGACGACATCCGGTTCCTCGAGCGCCAGTTCGTCGGCGTGATCCGCAGCGCGGTGTTCCTCGAGGGGCCGAAGGACGTGATGAAGCAGCCGAAGGTGCTGCAGGCGATTGCCAAGATCTCCGACGTCGCGGCGAGCTATCCGATCGTGACCGCGGTGGTCTCGGTGTCCGACATGGTGCGCGAGATGAATCGCGCGTTCATGTCGGGCGATCCCAAGGAGCTGCGCATCCCCGATTCTCCAAACCTGACCGCGCAGTACCTCCAGATGTTGGATCCGGCGGACCGTCAGCGTCTCCTCACGGAAGATGACGCGCGCTCGCACGTCATGATCTTCTCGATGGACCAGGGGACGGCGGCCTGGCGGCCCATGCGCGATGCGGTGATGGCGACCGCGCGCGCCGAGCTCGCGCCGTATCACGTCGACGTCCACATGACCGAGCAGAGCCCCGCGGGATTCGACGCGCTCGACGCGCTCGTCTACGACGTGCTGCGCGGGTTCGTCACTGCGTTCGTGCTCGTGCTCGTGTTGATCGCGATCGTGTTTCGCTCGATCCGGATCGCGCTCATCAGCGCGGTGCCGAACCTCGTCCCCGTCGTGGCGTGCTTCGTCCTGCTCAGAGTTTTTGGCATCTCGCTGCGCGTCGGCACCGTACTGTTCCTCAGCGTGTCGGTCGGCGGGTTGTTCAACACGACGATCCAGCTCGTGGCGCGGCTGCGCCAGCAGCTCGCCGCGCATCCGGAGCTGACCCCGGATGCGGCGATCGAGGACGCCGTGCGCGATGTAGGTCCACCGGCGCTCTACACCGCCGTCATCCTCTCACTCGGCTTCGCCATCTTCGGCCTGTCGAGGTTCCCGGATCTACGCGTGTTCGGGCTCCTTGCCTCGAACACTCTGCTCGTCGCATTCGTTTCCGATATGATGTTGAGCACGACGCTGCTCCGCGTTTTTTACCGATGGAGAAAGCCATGAAGTTGATCGCGCTTCTGTCGATCGCGGTCGGGTCCACGGCGTTTGCCGGCGACCCGAAGCCGGAGGCCAAGCTCGACGCGAAGACGATCGTCGACAAGGTCGTCGATGCCGACCCGTTCGGGATGATGGACTCGACGCTGTCGGGTCGCGCCGTCCTGCACGACAAGAACCACGACGAGCGGATCCTGGAGTTCCGCCTCGATGCGCTGCGTTACAAGCCCGGCCTGTCGAAGTCGGTCACCCGGTTCTCGGCACCTGCCGACATCGCCGGCGTCGGCTTTCTCCAGATCATGCGCGACGACGCGGACGACGACCGCTTTCTGTATCTGCCCGACTTGAAGAAGTCGCGCCGGATCGCCGGCGCGCTGCGCAACAACTCGTTCATGGGCACGGACTTCTCGTTCGCCGACCTCGACATGCGCGACCTGCGCGAGAGCAAGGCGACGCTGAACGGGACCGAGAAGATCGGCAAGTTCGACTACTACAAGCTCGACGTCGCGCCGACCCGCTCGGATACCCAGTACTCGCGGTTCGTGATGTGGGTCCGGACCGACAACTTCCTCGTGTTCAAATGGGAGATGTACGACAAGTCCAAGGTCCTGATGAAGACCTACCAGGCGTCGGAGATGAAGCGGGTCGACGGCCACTGGTACGCCAGCAAGGGCCGGATCGAGAACCATCGCGAGAAGCACACGACCGACATGTTCCTCGACAACATGAAGGCAACGAAGGTCGCCGATACCGAATTCACGGTGAACAAGCTCGAAAAGCTCTGAACCATGTCGAACCGGCTCGTACCGTTCCCGGGAACCTTCGACCAGCGCGAAGAGCGCACGGTCATGGTGCCCGTGGCGCGGCTCGTGCTGAGGACGACGGCGGGTCCGCTCCGCGGCCAGCAGTACACGTTCGATGGCGGCGTGTTCGTGATCGGTCGCGCGCCGACCTGCACGATCTCGATCCCGAGTCAGGCGGTGTCGCGCGCGCACGCGCGGATCGAGTACGCGAACGGCGGCTACTGGATCATCCCCGAGAAGACGGTCAACGGCACGCGCGTGAACGGCAACCTCGTCAACGAGCCGACCCAGCTCACCGACAAGGACAAGATCGCGATCGACGACTCCGCGTTCGTCGTGTCGTGTCGCACGCCCGGCGAGGAGGATCTCGACTTCGAGGATCTCGCGCCGCCGCCGGCCGTCGCGAAAGGGAGTCAGGGTCCCCAGCGCGAACATCCGCCGTACGGCCGCGATTCGGTCACCGCGATGTCGCCGCCGGCGCCGCGACCGTCGACGCCCGCGATGTCGCCTCCGTACCGGCCGTCGATGCAAGAGCTTCCGCAGCTGGAGCCGCGCTACTCGGCGCAGGTCGTGGGTCAGATCGACGCGCGCGCGTTCCCCGAGCGACCGAGCGGCCCGCTCCCGCAGCTCGATCCGTACCGGCAGTCGTCGCCGAGCTACGCGCCGCCGCCGATGTACGGTGCGCCGCCGCCGTATCCGTACTATCCACCGCCGCAGCCTCGGTCCCGCGCGGGCATGTGGTTCTTCGCGGGCATCGGCGTCCTCGCCGTGATCGCCGCCGTCGTCGTCGTGACCGTGAAGCTGGTCGCGCCACCGCCGCCGACCGCCGCACCCGCGCCGGCTCCCGTCGCGATGCAAACCGTACCCGCGCCGGCTCCCGTCAAGGCCGAGCCCGCCCGGCCCGCGCCGGTCGAGGCCGCGAAGCCAGCGCCCGCGCCGGTCGAAGCCGCGAAGCCAGCGCCCGTCGAGGCCGCGAAGCCGGTGCCCGCACCGACCACGACCACCGCCGTGCTCGCGATCGAGAAGACGCCGATCACGACCGATCAGCGCGGCACGATCCTCGACCTCGCCCGTGTCGGCGCCGCGATCAAGCGCGACGGCGCCGTCGGCCACGTCCGCCTCGGCTCGGCAAACTTCGAAGCCGCCGCCGCGAAGCTCGCCGCGCTCCAGAAGAAGTACGGCACGTCGGAGGAGTACGCCGACTTCATCGCCGAGGCCAAGCAGGACTACCTCGTCGCCGCGCGCCGGCGCGAGGTCAAGGCGATCGCGAGCGATGCCGCGGGGACGGTGACGAGCGTGAAGCTGAAGGCCGGCGACGAGGTGCGACCGAACCAGGTGATCGCCGAGCTCGCGATCGCGCGGCTCACGGTGCCGGTCGAGGCCGTCGACGGAACGGGGAAGAAGTGCACCGCGGAGCTCCCGGGGAACAAGACCGTGAAGGGCACGCTGCTCTCCGGCGGCTCGACCGAGCGCACGCTCGAGCTCGATGCGGTGCCGAAGGACCTCGCGGCGGGTGAGCTCGGCGATGTTAAGATCCACTGTCCGTAGTGCGCCGCCTCGCTCTTGTTGCCTTCGTCGCGCTCGCGCTGTCGAGCACGCGCGCGCGCGCCGACGAGCCGACGCCCGACGACGGCAAGGAAAACAAGGAAGACAAGCCCGACAAGCCCGACAAGCCGGCCGACAAGCCGAAGGCGCAGGGCTCCGTCGCGGTGTTCGATCTCCGGCCGACCCGCTCGAACGGCCAGACCGATCTCGCGCTGCTCCGCGAGGCGGTGAAGCTGACCGCGGACCTGCGCGACGCGCTCGCCGCGCAGACCGACGTCCCGCTCGTGTCGCCCGCCGACGTCAAGGCGATCCTCGGGCCGCTCTATCGCGTCACCGCGTTCGACTGTCGCGAGAACCCCGCGTGTCTCCAGCCGCTGATGCGCAAGCTCGCGAAGAAGGGCATCACGCGCGTCGTGCTCGGCACCTACGAGGTCGCCGCGGATCGCGTGCAGCTCACGCTCGACGGTGTGACGACGTCGAACGGCGCGTTCACGACGGTCGAGCTGTTCGAGACGGCGCGCGGCGGCGAGCTCGACGCCGACGCGGCCGGCAAGCTCGTGCTCAAGGTCGCGGCGGTCCCCGGCAAGAACGCGCCGGTCGTCGAGACCACGCCGCCGGTCGACACGGGCGGCGATCAGACCGACGAGCTCGCCCCGATGGCGCCGCCGCCGCCACCGCCCGTGCCGGACCGGATCCAGATCCTCGGCTGGGCCCGGACCGAGACCACGGTCGGGCTCGAGAAGAAGACCGACGACGTGCTCGCGGCGCCGTACAATCAGGTCGAGTCGCGCGAGCAGCTGTACCTCGCAGCGCGCTACCAGCGCGGGAAGAAGTTCGAGGCGACCGCATCGGGCCTGCTCGAATTCGACGTCTTCGATCACCGCACCGCGTACCAGGCGACCGTGCGCGAGCTCTACCTCGGCGGGATCTGGGATCACTTCGATCTCCGCGTCGGCAACCAGCGGATCGCGTGGGGCAAGGGCGACGCGATCAGCCCGAACGACATCATCAACCCGCGCGACCTGCGCGACCCGCTGATCACCGATACCGAGCTGCGCCGGATCCCGACGTTCGCGGTCCGCGCGGATATCGAGGGCGGGTCGCACGCGCTCCAGATCGTCATCCAGCCGTTCTTCATCCCCGACGGCTACGACATCAGCGGCTCGAACTGGTCGATCATCCAGCCGACCACGCCCGAACCGATCCGCGGCGTGTTCCGGCTGATCGACGGCCTGTTCGATCCCAGTCTCCACGAGACCGGGCAGAAGCTGTTCGCCCAGACCAGCCTGCCGGATCGGCCGAGCGGTGGCGCGCGCTACACGTATACGGGCCATAACTTCGACGCGAGCCTCTACTATCACTTCGGCTACACCTCGACGCCCGACGTCGTGATCAACCCGATGTTCGCCGGCGCGATCAGCATGGTCGACTGGCGGATGGCGACGCCGACGGCACTTGCGCCCGTGTTGGGCCTCCTCGACATGGGCATCGCGCCGTACACCGCGTCGTTCGATCGCCGCCACCACGTCGGCCTCGACGGCGTGACGACGGTGGGCCCGATCGCGGTGAAGGTCGACGCCGCCTACGAGACGAAGGCGGTGTTCTACCAGCCCGACATCGAGTCGTTCGTCACGGGCCAGACCCAGGGCGTGCTCAGCCTCGAGTACCAGACCGGCGAGATCGGCAAGCTGCTGCTGCTCGAGGGGATTTACACGCACCTCACGCACACGCCGCCGCCGCTGATCGGCTACGAGCGCGATACTTACGGCGCCGCGATGACCGCGCGGTGGACGTTCGCCGACGTGATCGAGACCGAGCTCAAGGCGGTGTTCGAGATCCAGCCGCGCACGGTCGTGTTGATCCCGCAGCTCGCGTACCGCAAGCACTCGAACGGATTCACCGTCGCGCTCGGCGGCCTGTACATCCACGGCAACGGCACCAGCCTCGGCGCGTACTACACGCGCAACAACGCCGCGTACCTGACGATCAAGTGGCCGTTCTGAGCTGCGGCTGCGCGCCGATCTTCGAGGCGACCTGCTTCGCGTGCTGCGCGATCTCGCGCAGGTTGCCGCTCAGCGCGTTCGTGTAGCCGAGGAAGAACAGATCCGGCGCGTTCGCGTGCTGCTTCGTCCCGGACACCACGGGGATGCCGGCGTCGTCGAGTACGCCGAGGTGGCCCAGGATCGGGACGAGTGCGGTCCGGTAGCCGGTGCACGCGATCACCACGTCGGGCTGGACCCGCTGGCCGTCGGCCAGGACGACGGCGTCGCCCTCGAACGACGCGATCGTCGGCACCGGCTTGATCTTGCCCGACTTGATCAGCGAGACGAGCCCGACGTCGAGGATCGGTAGCACGTGGTCCTCGAGCACCGCGGTGTAGCCGCCGCGCGTCGCCTTCGGCAGGCCGTACTTCCTGAGGTTGCCGACGAACAGCTTGTTGACGCCGGTCATGATCGGATCGACGAGCTTCGGCGACAGCGGGCGCAGCATGATGCCGAACGCCTGCGTCGCGATGCCCATCAGCGCGCGCGGCAGGATCACCGGCGGCGTGCGATACGACCACCACACCTCGCTCGCGCCCTGCTCGACGAGATCGGTCGCGATCTCGGCGCCGGTGTTGCCGGTGCCGACGACGAGCACCTTCTTGCCCGTGAAGTCCTTGCCGCTCCGGTACTCGCGCGAGTGGACGAGCTTGCCCGCGAAGCCCGCGCGCCCCGGCCAGTCCGGCATGAACGGCAGGTTGTTGTAGCCGGTCGCGACGACGACGTACTTCGCGTCGATGTCGCCCTTCGACGTCTTCACTCGCCACGCACTGTCGGTCCGCTCGACCCGCTCGACGGTGGTCCCGCCCTCGATCTCGATGCCGTGGTGCTCCGCGTACTGGACCTGGTACTTCACGAAGTCATCGCGACTGACCCAGCGGCCGTACTCGGCGGGGATCGCGAGCCCGGGCAGCGCCGACATCTTGCGCGTCGTGTGGAGATGCAGCCGGTCGTAGTGGTTGCGCCAGCGCGCGCCGACCGAGTCGGCTTGCTCGAGCACGCGAACGCGCAGACCCAGCGGCTTCAGCGTGGCGGCAGCGGCGAGGCCCGCAGGCCCGCCCCCGATGACGGCGACGACGTCACTCATGCCGCGATCATACGACGATCAGTAGCAGACGAGGTTGTTCCCGAACCCCGGAGGCAACCCGATCGGGAGCGCGGCGGTGGTCAGCTCGGTGCCGTCCGCGTTGTAGACGCGCAACCCACCTCCCGTCGTGCCGGCGGTGTCCGCGACGACGACCTGTCCGTTGGGGCACGGCGCGACGTCGCGAATGTTCTGCGACGCGGGCGCGATCAGCGCGCCGAGCGTGGTCGTCGCGGTGTCGTAGGCCCGGAGCCCGCCGTCGACGTAGTCGGTCGTCGACGCGAACCAGATCTTCGCGCCATCCGTGGCGACGTGGGTCGGTTCGGCGCCACCGGTCGCGAGCGCGGAGTTCTGGACGAGGCACGCCGCGGTGGGTGTCGGCCCCGGCGTGATCTTCATCGTGCAGCCCATCGCCTTGTCGTACGACGAGACGATCAGGGAGTTGTCGGCGAGCTTCGCGATCAGGTTCTGCGGATTCTTCACCGGCAGATCGATGTGGGTGCGCACCGTGTCGGTCGTCGTGTCGATCACGACGAGCTTGCCGACCGTCGCGGGGACGAACGAGACGAGGTTCTCGCACGTCACGTACAGATCGGTGCCGACGACCGCGACGCCGACGCAGTCCGGCTTGCCGTCGGTGCTGCCGGTCGCCGCGTTGAGGTCGATCGTCGTGGTCGTCAGCTCGCCGAGCTTGCCGACGACAACGCCCGCCGTGCCGAGCGCGGGCAGGTAGAGCTTTCCGCTCGCGAGCGCGACGTCCTGCGGGTTCGAACCGGCGCCGGTGCCGAGCTGGCCGAGGAACTGGAGCGAACCCGCGTCGAGGACCGTCACGTTGTTCTCGGTCCGGTTGACGAGATAGAGCCGATCGTCGAGCTTCTCGAGGAACGGATCACCGCCGACGATCCCACTCGACGCGCCCTGGTGCATCTTCAGGGTCCCGACGTCGAGGACCGAGAAGATGCCCGGCGGCGGACCGAAGTTCGCCGGCGGCTCGGCGGCGACCGCGCGGATCGGCGGCGGCCCACCGTCGGTGCCCGGACCGGTGGCATCGGGGCTCGCGTTGCCGTTCGAGCCGGCGAGGTTGTCGCCACAGGCGGCGAGGACGAGCGGAAGGATCAACAGAGACTTCATCGGTGACTCCAATCGAGAGCTAGGTAGTAACTGCGGCCGGGAAGGGGAAAGCCCGCGTAGTCCGCGAGCGGGGTGGGCACGGAATCGAGGCCGGGGCGCGGCGGCGGCACGAGCGCGAGTTGCTCGGTGCGCAGGTCAGCTAGATTCGCGACGGAGATGCTCAGCCCGACGTGCGAGACGAGCTCGACGCGAGCGCCGACGCCGAGCAGCACGCGCGCGGGGATCGGCTGGAGGTTCGCCTGGTCGAGGAACGTGTCGCTCTGCCAGGCCGCATCGAACCACGCGGCCACGCCCCCACGCACGACGTCGGTGCGCGCGTAGATCGCATCGCCGGGCTGGCGCGGCAGCCGCTTGTTCGCGAACGCGAGATCGGGGACGAGCTGCGCGGTGACGAGGTGGGTGTAGTTCGCGGTCAGCGACACGGTGCGCGCGATCCGCGCGGACCCGACCAGCTCGCCGCCGTAGGTCATCGCGTCGGCGATGTTCGCGGCGTGGAACACGAGGCCGGCCGTCGGCACGAGCGCGATGGTGTCGTGCGCGCGCGTCGCGAACCCCGCGACCTCGAGGAACAGGCGATCGACGAAGATCTCCGGTAGCTCGCCGTTCGGGATCTTGTAGCCGCGCGCCGGCGCGATCACGAAGCCGACGTCCGCGCTCGGCCCGCGCTCGGGGAGCAGCGCCGGCGAGCCGACGATCGTGCCGCGATCGCCGAACAGCTCGATCAGCGTCGGCAACCGCACGTACCAGCCGGCGCTCGCCTTGATCGCGACGTCGTCGACGACCGCGACACGCGCGGACAGCCGCGGGCTCGGCACGACGTCGTTTCTCGGTCGCTCCGGCACGAGCGCCATCGGCCCCTCGGTCATCGGCGTCGGCGCGGTCCGCAGGGCGTCGAGCCGGAACGCCGGCGTGATCACGATCCTCCCTTCGGGGTCCACGACGAGATCGACCGCGGCGAGCACCGCGCCGCCGACGCGATCGCCGACGAGCGCGGCACGCGTCGCGCCCGCGTCGCGATCGCTGAATCGATCCGCGCGGAGCTCGAGCCCGGCGGTCGCGCGGTGACGGCCGAGCGGTGCGACCCAGGTCGACGACGCGCCGCCCGACAGCGTGAGGTAATCGCGGGCCTGCGCGCCGAGGCCGAGCTCGCCCATCGGATCGCGGAGGTGCTGGCGCTCGACGAGCACGTACCCGAGCTGCTTCGCGAGCAGCGCACCGACCGGGACATCGATCCGGCCGTCGGCGATGCCATCGAACGTGACGAGCGACGCCGCCGCGCTCGGTTGCGTCGCGCTGCCCGGCAGGCCCTGATCCTTGTAGGCGAGCCGTAGGCCCGCGGCACCGCCGTCGCGCCCGGCGCGCGACGCGAGGTCGACCTGATCGAAGGCGTTGTTCGCGCGCTTCTTCCAGCCGTCGTCGCGCGGTTCGAGCGGCGTGCCGTTATCGGCCCAGTACGTGTAGTCGCCGGTCGCGCCCTGATAGCCGAGCGTCGTCGACGACAACCACGCGCCGTGGGCGTCGCCGTAGTGGACGCGGAGATGGCGCGCGCCGAACGAGCCGCCGCCGAGCGACGCGGTGATCCGCTCGCCGTGCTCGCCGCGGCCGAGCCGGGTGACGAGGTTGAGCGCGCCGCCGACACCGGCACCGCCGAGCTCGACCGGGACCGCGCCGCGATAGAAGTCGACCTGGCCGAACGAGTCGAGCGCGAACCGGCCGAGGTCGGTGGTCACCGCGGCGATCCGCGCGATCGGTACGCCGTCGATCAGCACGACCGTGTGCCCCGGCGCCGCGCCGCGAACGGTCACCGATTCGTACGCGCCGAGCCCGCCGAGCGAGCGGGTCTGCGCACCGACCGCCGCACCCACCGCATCCGCGACCGACGCGGTCGCCGGGTGATCGTCGGGATGGATCACCGTGACGAACGGCGCGTCGCCGAGCGCGCGGTCGCGATCGCGGACGGCCTCCGGATCGGGCGCCTTGTCGACGACGATGATCGTCTCGTCGGCCTGTGCGACCGACGACACGAACAGCGGAAGAAGCGCGATGCGTTTCAAGGTCACCCCACGTGACGAGGGGATGACGGCGCACCATGACGACGCGGTCCTTCACCCCGAGGCGCGACGGAGAGGTGTCCTGACTTCCGGTTCGTCCTTCGCGGCGCCTTCCCAGTTTCCCAGTGGCTGGCAGTCGTGCCCTGCCGCGTCGTCCCCGGTCACAGTAGCGGGGGCTGTGCCAGTGTCTCACTGGCTTCCCTGCATCCGTCGGAGCTGTCGTCGTTCGTTATCGCGTTGTGCGTGTCCTTTCGCCGACGGGATAGCCCGGGCGCTCCGACGAGTCAACGGTCACACGTGGCGCTAAGTATTCTTCAGTTCTTGCAGCTACCTTGACGCCGAGTTTGGCAGCCTTACGGCAGCCCCATGACAGACCTCGCCGGCAAGAACTTCATCGTCACAGGTGCCACCAGCGGCATCGGCAAGATCACGGCGAAGGAGCTCGCGCGGCGAGGTGCGCGCGTGCTCGTCGCGAATCGCTCGAAGGCGAAGACCGATCCGGTGATCGCGGAGATCCTCGCCGAGACCGGTAACGCGCCCGAGCTCGTCGAGCTCGACCTCGGCGATCTCGCGTCGGTCCGCAAGGCCGCCGACACGATCCTCGCGATGAACATCCCGATCCACGGCCTCGTCAACAACGCCGGGCTCGGCGGCCAGCGCGGCCTGACGAAGGATGGCTTCGAGCTCGCGTTCGGCACGAACCACCTCGGCCACTACCTGTTCACGCGCCTGCTCCTCGATCGGATCAAGCAGACGCCGGGCGCGCGGATCGTCAACGTGTCGAGCGGCTCGCACTACCAGGCCAAGGGCATCGACTGGGGCGCCGTCCGCGCGCCGACCAAGACCGTGACCGGCCTCCGCGAGTACGAGGTGTCGAAGCTCGCGAACGTGCTGTTCACGAAGGAGCTCGCGAAGCACCTCGAGGGCTCCGGCGTGACGACGTACGCGGTCCATCCGGGGCAGGTCGCGACCGACGCGTGGCGGCGCATCCCGCAGCCGGCGCGCTGCGTGATGAAGTGGTTCATGGACTCGCCCGAGGACGGCGCGCGCAGCAGCGTGCGGGCCGCGACCGATCCGGCGCTCGCTCGAGAGACGGGGCGCTATTACGACAAGGACGGCTCCGAGAAGCGGCCATCTCGCCTCGCCTTCGACACCGCGCTCGCGACCCAGCTGTGGCAACGTTCCGCCGAGTGGACCGGCCTGCCCGCGTAGTACAGTGCTCGGATGAGCGGGATCCTCGTCGCTGCGGTGCTCTCGACGATGCACTACGAAGGCGACGTCCCCGCCGCCGGTGGTGATTACCAGGACGTCGCGATCGACGTGCCGGCCGGTACCGTCGAGATCCAGATCGCGCACACCGACGGATCCGACTACACGATCCTCGACTGGGGCGCGTGGGGCCCGGACGGCTTCCGCGGCTGGGGCGGCGGCCTCACCGACGACGCGGTGATCGGCGTCGATCAATCGTCGCGCGGCTATCTGCCGGGCGCGATCGCGGGCGGCACGTGGACCGTCTCGATCGGCAAGGCCAAGCTCGACGCGGGTGGCGGCCACTATTCGATCGACGTGATCTGTCGCGACGTCCCGACTCTTTCGGTGCTGCCGCAGAGCCCGTTCGCCGCGCCCGTGCTGTCGCCGGAGCGCCGCTGGTACAAGGGCGACTTCCACGTCCACTCC
>Ga0307509_10002643_pt1 | contig 28644 bp, 24 predicted proteins | sample 10_EM_MG_FD_202245 | JGI IMG/M metagenome (GOLD analysis project Ga0307509, IMG submission 202245) | Populus trichocarpa ectomycorrhiza microbial communities from riparian zone in the Pacific Northwest, United States - 10_EM | ecosystem: Host-associated > Plants > Roots > Unclassified | place...
GGGAGATTCTCAGAGTCAAGCTGGGCAAGATTCAGGGTCAAACAGTGTTCACACTTTGTTCTGACGAACTGAACTCTTAGAAAGATACTTCTTTACTAGAGAAGTCAAAGTAGCGTGAACATTAGTAAAAATAGTAGGGCTCTCCCCGATGGTTGAGAACATCATCAAGCAACGGAGAAGAGACCTTAACAATATTATAAGTTATTATGATATTCTTCTATTACATGAGCAAAGAAAAAAGGTTACACCCGGATGCACCCCGTGCTCCCTGTGCATCCGGCGGTCCAGGCGCATAGAACGTAAACTTGCATTCTGGGTGAGCCGTCTTTTATTGGGTGCTTGTGGACAGGGGCCCATGCCGCCCGGACGCACCAGATGCAACCAAGGGCTGAGAAGATACCGGACGCAGAAAGGTTCTCCAGACGCAGAATGGTTCTCCCAACGCAATCCGGTAGGATGGTAGAATAGTGGAAGTACTCAGGTGGAAGTGGCTATCATCGGATACCTGCCAAGTCAATAACTCTACCTTTGAGGACTCGGAGTTTGAATGTGTTCGTGAAAACTGTGGAGAATATCGATATTGTCTGGAAAGATCCATCCAGGATTACTCATGTTTACTTATTTCAGTCATATAGATACTAAAATAGGAATATATTTATTAAAGCTAGTCTAGAAAACAGTAGCACTCGGTAGCTAACAATTTGAAAGTACTTGCCCGGAGAACTAAAGTACAAAAGTATGGATAACCCTTAACCAAGCGGGCGGACAGTGTCCGGACAGAGTGCGTTGGATTCCCCTCGGCAAGGGTAATTCAATCGTATAGCTCTTGAAGCGTGCAGATAGCTATAGAGGTCCGCAGGGTGAAAAAGGCAGATACCTCAGCAGGCAGGTGTCCGCCAGAGTCGGGAAGGGTCTCATTGGAGTCCGCTCGCCAATGTGAATCGAATGGTATAGGTCTCGAACCGTCCGCATGCCTGTAGCACTCAGTAGCCAACAATTTGAAAGTACTTGCCTGGTGAACTCAAGTACAAATGTTTAGATAACCCTTCAACCAAGGGTCGGACAGCATCGGGACAGGGTGCGTTGGAATCCGCTCACCGAGGGGAATCGAATGGTATAGGTTTCTGAGCGTCCACATGGCTACAGCAGTCAGCAGGATGAAAAAGGCAGATATCTCAGGGGGCAGATGTCCACCAGAGTCGGGAAGGGGCTCACTGGAGTCCACTCGCCGAGGGGAATCGAATGGTATAGGTCTCGGAGCTTCCGCATGCCTGTAGCACTCAGTAGCCAACAATTTGAAAGTACTTGCCCGGGGACCTCAAGTACAAATATTTGGATTACCCTTGAACCAGCGGTCGGACAGCATCGGGACAGGGTGCGTTGGAATCCGCTGGTCGAGGGGAATCGAATGGTATAGGTTTCGAATTGTCCTCTTGCCTATAGCCGTCAGCAGGATGAAAAAGGCTGATATCTCAGCGGGCAGATGTCGGCCAGAGTTGGGAAGGGTCTCATTGGAGTCCGCCCGCCGAGGGGAATCGAATGGTAGAGGTCTCTAGGTGTCCGCATGCCTGTAGCACCCAGTAGCCAACAATTTGAAAGTACTTGCCCGGGGAACACAAGTACAAATGTTTGGATAACCCTTCAACCAGCCGTCGGACAGCATCGGGACAGGGTGCGTTAGAATCCGCCGGTTGAGGGGAACCGAATAGTGTAGGTTTCGAAGCGTCCACATGGCCATAGAGGTCAGCATGATGAAAAGGGCAGATATCTCAGGGGACAGATGTCGGCCAGAGTCGGGAAGGGGCTCACTGGAGTCCACTCGCCGAGGGGAATCGAATGGTATAGGTCTCGAAGCGTCCAAATGCCTGTAGCACTCAGTAGCCCACAATTTGAAAGTACTTGCCCCGGGAACTCAAGTACAAATGTTTGGATAACCCTTCAACCAGCGGTCGGACAGCATCGGGACAGGGTGCGTTGGAATCCGCCGGTCGAGGGGAATCGAATGGTATAGGTTTCGAAGCGTCCACTTGGCTATAGTGGTCAGCATGATGAAAAAGGCTGATATCTCAGCGGGCAGATGTCGGCTAGAGTCAGGGAGGGTCACATTGGAGTCTGCTCACCAAGAGGAATCGAACGGTATAGGCCTCGAAGCATCCACAGGGCTATAGTGGTCAGTAGGAAGAAAAAGGCTGATACCTCACCTGGCACTGGCTGATGTCCGCTAGAGTCAGGCAGGGCCTCATTGCAATCCGCTAGAGTCAGGAAGGGCCTCATTGCAATCAGCTCGCTTAGGGGTAATCAATAGTTGTCAACCTGGACGGAAGTGCATGCCCCTCTCCAAAGGTTGATAATATTCAATAGTTCCACTGATTCGATCATGAAGCCTGCTACGAGGTGTGCAAGAACTTAGAAACCTCAGGCTTTTGCACCTGTTGTTAGCAGTGATCAAATAAGGGGTATGTTTTGGGTCGTTACCGGGACAATAGATGGTTAGTCATCCTATGTTTAGATCCTGTTTCGTCTGAAGAGCCTTTACCTGGTGATAAAGTAGTCTGTTGTAAGTAGAGGCCATCAGGGGCAGGGAGAGTTCCCCCATGCAGACCCCTATGGGTCACTTACCTTGGTGTTCTTTGGGAGATTCGGGTGTGAAATGGACCATCCAGGTGCACTGGGCGGACAGGATGCCAGTTGTATTGCACCCAATGGACTAGGATGCAACCATTGTGCTGGGGCCATCTGAGGGCGGGCTGGGTGGACAGGATGCTCCAGACGGAGTTCCTGCGTCAGAACGCAATGCCAATCCTTGCGGAGAAAACGCTTTTTTTGCTGATGTCACTACTTCTTCTACATTTACCTTTGACAAGCATTCTTCGAAAAAAATGGTATTCAATACTAAAACTACAACTTACACATGGATCCAATTTCTCAACGAAATGGCTAAGATTACCACTGCCAGTGGCTTCAAGCACAAGTCGATTATGTGTCAACAACCAACTATGTTCTAAATAACAGAGTCAGAAAAGCTATGGTTGCAGGCTGCCACAAAAGAGACATCAGAAGGCATTGCAGAGAGCACATGGAGTGAGGAGAAGGATGACGCCTATATTCTGAATTATGCTAAGGGTCTCACTCTTGATACCTTTAAGCCAATAGTACGAAACTCAGACATTCTTCCCATTTTTACAAACACGATAGGCAATGCAATTAACCCCCAGTCTGCCAAGATTGTCAACTATGGGCTATTATTTCAGGAAAGAATCCTTGCGATTTACCATCCCTACTTGAATTCAACCTCCTAACAGTTTCTCCTGTCAGGGAATTCCTTTAGTCAAGAGGGTGGTATAGTCCAACTCAGGGGTCTGGCCACAAGGTGAAGGGGGTTTGGATTAGAGGAGGAGGTAATAGAAATATTAGTTGTCATGAGAGGACAAGGGAATGGATAGCAGAGGAGATTAAGGGTCACAGGGGAGGGGAGTTGGGGGTTTGGATTCTGAGAAAGAGATTGATTATACTTGATATTTAGTTTGTTTGTTATTTATTTTTTTAATGCAAGTTCATTTTTTGAGCTACCATATCAGTTGAGTGCAATGTTACAGCTGCCAAATATTTAATTAGGAAGCTATATCCTTCCTGGTCTGGAGGGGGCTTTTGCTAGTCTTGCAAGTACCACTCAACAATTTAAACCATGATAAAATTGGTTGCACTTATAGCGAGTGAAATCTATTGTGTCTCTCAGAAGGGCTACCCAAAACACCCTATCCCCTCCTCTTTTAGTCTCATTATTGCCCTATACAAATTGATAAAATATATAGATCCATGGAGAGTCACTTAGTGCAACAGCCCAAGATTAATGGAATCCTGCAACGCCCCCACTTTTCCACTGTTCCTAATCGATCAGCGCTCCTCACCCTTCTCTCGCCACCCAAAGTTTTCCGCCCTTTTCCACCATCCCTTACCTCGTAATCATGGCCAGCGCTAGCTACTAATACTAGCTTATTTGGTTAATCGTGATAGGAAAAACATTGTTTCAAAAGTGGTGTAGTGCTCAGAATACCACATAATCAGTACTGTTCAGCATTGCCATGACGGAAACAAGAGTAGCAGCGTAGATTTGCTCCCAGATACTAAAATAGACTAACGTTCAACATCCAGAACGAGGATAGCTAGGAGATAAACCAAATTGGTTGTGATGGGCACCGGAAAAATACCCTGCCGTGAACCGACCGCACTTCGCAGCACGCTACGCAGCCATGAATTTCGGCCACAAGGTAAGGGATACCTGAGTACAATACAGCAAATAAGCCCCCCAACTTTTATTTTTGCATGGTGGGAGCTTGGATTGAATCCCTTAACCTGTATTCAAACACTGTGGCTAGAGGCTAAGTTGATAGCGTGGGTCATGAGCTTAACTAGACTAGGCAAAGTGGTAAGCGATCAGAATCCCTTACCTTATAATCATGGCTAGAGTCTATTTGGGTAATCGTGATAGGAAAAACGTTGTGCTTCTGAAGTGGTGTAGTGCTCAGAATACTGCGGAATCAGTAATTTTCAGCATTGCCATGATGGAAGCCAGAGTGGCCGCGTAGATTTGCTCCCAGGTACTAAAATAAGCTAATGTGGACACCGGAAAAATACCATCGATCGTTACTCCTTTTGTGTTGAATTTTAACTCTGGTTGCTACTTCTTTCATCCATGTGATCGATGATCTCTACTTTAGCGTGACACTAAAAGTGCCTGAACGAAAGTACAGGTTAAGGGATTAGGTGTGAAAGTGACGTTGAGACTTTGAGCTGTCGAGAACCCTCGGGAGGTGTGCCGAGGAATCATGGGTTGTGGCGGGGCCACAACCTTGGCACGGTTAACTTGAGTGCTGGGGAATAATAGAAGTTTTCTCTCAGCACCAAAGTGGCTGACCAGCAAGATTGTCCGGAGAGTGAAGTCGAAAGGAAGGCACTTTGGAAAAAATGGGGCTTAGCAAACATCAGAAAGCCGGATGATGGTTTGGGAAGAAAATACCGATACTCCGCTATACCACAGTCTAGACTTGACCATTTGCGGCACAGCTACAAGTAGCTAATTAAGGTGAGTACTATACCCAAGAGGCATATCCAACCACTTTGTGCAACGACCAGGCTTTAAGACGTTTCGCAACCTGATCGCATTTCACCCACATCGATCACCCTTCTGCCCCCCGCTTTGATGCGCTGCGTTTCCGATTTTCCACCCATGCGCGAGCATACGATCCTGGTGACAAAATCCGGGCCTCCTCCCCATTTCACACCAGTAATGGCCGATCCCAGGCGTTCATCGATCATCTAAAGGCAATATAGAATTAATAAAATCAAGATATAATATAGGCAATTATCTAAACTAGAAATTATGAGAATTTTTCCACTTTACTGTGAGGGCTCTGAGCTTGGGATTGCGATTGGATGTGATTACACTGTACGTTTTGTATGGGAACTCATACAAAATCAGAAGTACCTTTTGCCCACTATCATTATTTCTGGTATTGCACCAACGGCACTAACTAACAGTGCTTGTTGCATAGTGATGATAATATGAAGATGGCTCTAAAGACTTTGAGGAATTTTAATATTTGTTTTTGCAAAGAAATAAGGCTGTTATTTTGTGGGGTGAAAATGCTCATTTTCGATGTAAAATGGGGCCATTAATTTTGTTGCCGGGATTGTAAGAGTAATGTGTAACTCAATGATAGGCCATCTCTGAGGTTGTGAAGCAAGTGCCGTACCCTGCGTATCGACAAATAATCTCCTAGGAAAAGAGAGCTACCGCACGCGGAACTTGTGTGCTGTTCTGATTCCCCTAGCCTTTGTTAGGTCCAGCATCACTGCTACCGGTAGCTGAGGCCTTAAATACGGCGCACCTGCCCGCCAAACATCCACTATCCTCAACTCTGTTCGACATCAACTTATCGTCAAACAATACTGAAAGTGCCGGTGCTACTTCATACCACACTTTGGAAAACCGCATCCCCACTTCCTTCAACTAGCTTCAATTATAACTTCCTCAGACGACCTCTATTTTCTTTACAAGACCCAACCAAGAGCATAGACGATGCCGGGTAGCTCTTCAACTAGCGGGTTAGTTATTCCTCTTAAGTCTCCCTACGAGGGCACTAAGGTTCGCTATTGCTAAGCACTAAATAGGTCCTCAGCAGAGAGAGACGCCAGGAGAGACGCCATGAAGAATAGTAGCCCCCAGTGGGGCTGCCCCATATCCCGGAGAGAAACCTATCCAAGATCAGCAGAGACAACCAAGGGAAAGGGTGGTGAAAGGATAGTAAAGTAAGCAAACCCCCCATCCGAATCTCACCTTCTGGGTACTGTAAAGTTTGGTAATAATAATACAAATTGTGGCGGCCCTACCAATAGCAGCACCAACAGCACTCCCGTCATTGGGCTAGGGCTCCGTGATAATAAATTTGGTACTGTTCCCGCAAGAAAATAGCGGACGAACAAAGATGTTTGAGTGGATATGAAGGAAAGGTACGATGAATGATTACAGAATGTCTTTAGTGATTTCATTTATTCTGAAGCTGAAAGGTGATGAACAGATTAACGGAGATGAATTGTGGGCTTGTATTTCCTTTATCATCATAGATAGAGGTATGCACGGAGTGAAATGGATGAGTGTGGGAAACGATGGAAGGGTTAAGATGGCTTCCTTATACTCTATATATTCTTATGTTTTGTTTAGTTGGTTTAGGTGAGAGTGAGAGCGAACGAAGTTTCTGATTCACTTACCCTTTAGTCCAACCCTGGTCTAGTTCTTGTGTTCGCGTGTTTGACTGTCGCGCCTTTAGTCTATTAGCCCACGATAGCCTTGTTTTGACAAAAGGTGCGTAAGACTTCGGCTACCTTCTGCGTTAAAGGTGATGGAGGAGCGGGGGCTTCATGATTTTCTAAGGGGTTTAAGAAATGTTTTGTACTTGGTGCGGGCTACAAGAGTAATAAAAATTTCATTACCTTTCTCCGCTATCTCGTATTCCTCAAGCCTCTGGACACGCTGGTCAGGGGAACCTTAGGCAAAGGGATCAAACTTAGATTCGTGATTGCGCCCGAATTTGGCGGAGTTGGACTTCGGTTAAAAGATTAGTGAGACGGGGTATATGAGTGAAGCCTATGGAGAGATGAACGCTTAAGCGAGGAAACTTTGTATGTGTATGTCTTGAGATAGAAAGAGGCATACCGATGGTGTGATTGCAGGGTCTGGGGGAGGTGGTCATTTGCTCAAGAGGATCAATAAAAGGATCCCAAAACACCCGCCACTTTTGGGCCGCCTTGATGAAATATCACTCGTTTTGTTGTCTGCGCGGCCTTTTCTCCGGAGGAAGAGCTCGGGTTAACTTATACCAAGCGGATGACGACCAATCAGGAAACAGGGCGCGAAATCACCCGGCTGCGATCGTACTGGTGACAGAGAGGAGCAGAGAATGACTAGATTCTATTGCAAGTTCAGCCCCATCTTCATTTCAAGTTCCGTTCTTGCACTTCCCTTCCACTCACTGCCCGAAATTATCACGAGCCACCAAGAGTGGTAGTCAATTACTGCCATTTCTAACATACATCGTCTTTCCTTTGTTTGAAGCCACGTTGCCATTATTGCGGCAGATATCTCACATCAACCACATGTACAGTTCAACATCATAAATCCGCACTGGGAGAAGGCATAAGCTGAGTGGTGTGCCATGATCCCACAAAATCAAGCATGTCCCACACAAAACCACTACCGCCGTCTATCACCAAACAGGTAAAGAGAAAGATCATAAAAGAACACAAATAAACAAGAATAGAAGAAAAAAGAGAAACAATTTTCATTCCATAACCAGTATGCTCCCACCAGCAAATTATTCATACACCTGCGCTTCCAGATCAGCAGATTATCCAACGACATCTTGAACGGCTTCTCCGGGCATGTCTTCCATGACGTCCGCACCAACTCCCTTCGCTTCGCCAAGCATCCACTCGCCAGCTGCTTCTCCTACCTCTAGTCCCCTCCTGCCGGGATGCTCTAACACCTCTATGTGCCCTTGTTCCTTTTCAAAGCCTGCTCGTGCATTAAACATTAGTTGTAGAGTAATAGCGAATACAACTACGCCGACCAGTGAGATAAACACTAGAAAGGCAGTCAGTTTCATGGAGGTTTGCCGGAGTTGCCATTTGCCCTCGGTTTCGAACACTGGGATACAAAATACGACGACAGTGTTGCCCATCGATGTAGTTGCTAGCTTTACAGTGGTGCCGGAGGATGGGAGAGGTGAGAAGGAGAGTTTGGTGATTTGAAACGGATGCACGTCTTTGAAAGTTTTGACTGCCTTGATTAGTTCTCCGACAAGGAATAGTTGGACGCTTTGGTCTGCGCCGGCGACGGCCAGGAGGGCGCTAGTCGGCGAGAGCATTAGGGTGTCCATGCCAGTAACAGCTTTTACCCCACTGTGTACGTTTCGTCTCGAAATGACCGCTCCCGAAGCGTCAATGAGCAGCACGATGGCACCCGAGCGGCCGAAAAGATTATACACAGCTACCAGCCCACGGTTGTTGGAGAACCGAACAGACCGGAAGCTACCCTTCGGCCTTTCCGAGCTCTTCCATTTCAAGATGACAGGTTCCGGGCCCCGCTCCTTCTTCTCCGTAGAAGCGATGTAGATGTCCCCAGGTGAGCAGTACACCACTCGTTTTCCGTCCCTCGATATATCCACGTCCGCAACCTCTTCCTTCCTAGGTAACCGTATCCGTCGCTTCACATTTAAGGAGGAAACATCTATAACTATAACCTCCGATGCTGAGGTCGGCGCCAGGCCACTCCCACTCGCAATAACCGCCAGCTTTCCCTCCCCGTCGACACGGACTAGTCGCTGATATGTCTCTGCATCTGTCCGACTGAAGAATGCGTGTTTGGAAGCAAGGCTGATCTCGCCTTCTTTCGGAACATCGAAGACCCGGAAATGTTCATTCGATTTGGCTTTTTGAGAAGAGTTGATTCCAACGAGCGCTTTGATTCCCGATGGAGTGTTCAGAGTTGAGAGCGACATGGCGGCGTCTTCGTCCATACTGAGTTCGGTTTCCGAGGTCACTGTCAAACATTTTCCCGGCTTCGTCAAGGTATCTATCAGCGTCTATAGCCAGTTAGTATCACTCACTAGAGGCCAGCTTGTAGAAAGCAAGAGGAGAGCCAACAATTTTGTTGCCAACACCGCTACGCCCTTCACCACCGCCACCGGCAACAAGCAAGCGGTTGGTATCGATAAAGGATGCGCCGAACAGCGGGTATGAAAGTGTGAGCCTCTCTGAAGTTATTGAGGGTGCCATACTGTATGTAAAAAGCGTTGAGAGTAGGGGAAGCCCTTCACAATGGAAGGTGGACTAGGTCAGTCTCAGGGAGCGAGAAGCTGTCGACGTGTTCCTGAAATTAGAGCCTCATGCTTGGCGGGTCAATCTCAATTGGTCATCCATATACAACCACTCTTTATCACTCGGAAATCGTAATTTTCCTGCTGGGTTCTAGATCTCGGTGTGAATTGCAAAAGGCTTGTCACCAGAGACCAGGAAACTGTCTGGGTTCCCTTTTTTTTTTTACCTTGTCTCCACTTCTGGTAGGATGGCAGGCAGCCGATCGGAACACTGTCAAGCCCGCCAAGAAGTGCCAGCACAAACAAACTGAGAAGCTTTGTCCCTTTCCCTTCGCCTAAAAGACGGTGACCTTGGGCCCTGCTTGGCATGCTAGGAAGGGAAGCACCGATTTCCTCACTTTTAGATCCACAAAAATATAAAAATATAGAGATAAATGGGGGCGTGTTTGGCACACACATTAAACATTTAATTGCATTTTTTATCTTCAGGCCCTGTTTGGCAAGCAAGAAAAATGGCGTTTTTCAGACTTTATGGCATTTTTGTTGAGATGAAAATTTAATGAGGCATTGCGGCCTTGCATCTTTTCCTTACAGGACCCCCACCAAGTTTTTCTTTTGATTACAATGGTCAGAATAGCAGCTACTCGTACTATTTGGATATCAATCCTTTTATACCTATTAGTCGGAGGGAGATTTGAGTTTTAGCAAAACTAAGTTTTCAGGAAAAAGGGCCTTTTTTGGGGGTGGGGTGGGGAGCCAAACAGGGCCTTAACATGTTTCCATGGGTGTCTGCATCAGTAATAGAGCTCTTCGATGAACGGGGGAGCGCTTTAATCGGGATAGTGATGGTTTCCACCCCGTAGCCCTTGCGAGACAGATGGTCAAGTATTAAGCGTGGGTAAATGATAAACCTTATCCTAGCTATCGGATATGTGGGACGGTACTCGAGAACTGCAAATGGGGATACGGAAATGGTATGGAGAGAGTTGGGGGGGCCCTTGTATGGGGAGAGGAAGCGAAGAATTTGTCAGGAGAACATCTGAGCCCAGGGAGTGTTTACTAATGTCCCCGGTGGGCCGGGTGAACAAAAGCCCGGCCTTGCCATGGGTAGTTATCATAGAGAAAATGTATGGGGGTATCCGAACCCCTAATGCGGATAACACCGCTGGCTGGCTGGAGTGATGTGACATTTCGAAAGACCAATTTCCATTTGCTTTTGAACATGGACAAATTTCAAGGTTTGGTTAGGATAGGAGATCTATTTTGCAACCTAGATTATGAAGTTAACGAAAACACTATTTTGAACAGTATTGTTTCGAAAATGCCCGCACTGCGTGTCCAATACTGTGCCGTACTCAAGATGTGGTTCTATCCACATTTTCTATTCGCATTGACCAACTATTTCGTGATTTAGCACAGCCACATACTAATTTCCGCCACTGCCACTGCCCTTTCCTGGCGCCAGTGTTCACTGTCTCTAGTTCGTTGTCCTCTGGCATTTTGACTGGTACTATACTTGTATGATAGGATATGCGGATATGGAAGTGTAGCGGAGTGTAAAATGGGTTGTGAGAGTGGCAAATAGCCCAGCGAATCAATGGACAAGCAACGAAGGGATAAAACAGGATACTCTTGGTACAGCTCTGTAAGGGTAGAGCAGGCCGTTACAGAATGGAAATAGCATCACAGTAAATAATAGTGGGATTTGATCAATGCAGGGACTTTTAATAGCAGCAAGAGATGGTATCAGAAGCAACAAACCTCCGGCCCCCTTTCGGGGGAATCTGGAACTGGAGCGAGCCCGCCAAGCTTTAGACTATAACCCATCTATTTTAGGAACCCATGGCACATCCAGTAACCCCAGCCCTAGCACCGCGACGCACTGTGCAACGGATCTCAAACCCAGATCAGATCCGCGTTCCCTAACTTACAAGTATCATGGCGAAGGGAGTGTCCGTCTCCCCTTCGTAACTTACAGTTATCATGCTAAAGTCCGCACGTTGCCGTACGGAGCCTATTTCTTGCCCGAGGAAGCAGAACAACCGCTGCCCCCCCTTGCATCCGAATGCGCGCGCTTACAGTTACTTATTGCCAGTTCTATGGTACAAGTACCGTCTCCAGTTACAACAGTCTGCGCTATCCCGCTGCGGCCCTTTCACTCTCGAGTCTAACTGCAATCGGAACTGCTTAGTGGCCAGGTCCTACGTAATAATACATTGCCAAGACCGCAAAATCAACCCCATCTAAGAAATTTGTCGGGTATAACGACCTCCCGGCCGACCATCCGTTTCTTACATAAATTTTTAGCTTTTCTGACTGTTTCGCTTCCGGTTCGACGCTTCCGGCTCGATAACTCCTCCTCGAAGCTGGGCAGACAAATCAGACAAATCAGACTGAAGGCGGAGGCAGGACCGAGTACGATTCTGTAGTGAGAACCGAAAGGGTGGAGTGGTAAGAGGGGGGAGGGTGGTTTTTTACCAATACTTTGACGCGTGTTCTCTTTTTGGATTGGCCTGGAGGTGCGGGAATTGATGATGTGATTTGGATTTGTTTTCCGGGGGCTAAGGGTCAAGAAGGCACTGAATTCTATGATATGAATACTGCATCATGTCAGTGCTCGAATGCCCGGCTTCAATTCCCTAATGTACTTGTAAGAGGGCTAACTGACCGTGGCTAGGCCCTTGCGGTACCTTATACCGTACTTCCGTCCTCGCTTCAGCCCTAGAAGTAACTCATCTTGATGGATGAGTGAGTGGGCAATGAATGATGGGGGAAGGGTGTTTCTTCTGGATCCGGGTCAATGGGTGTGGCAAGGGTAGGGTACGGTAGTGTAAGCCATTCACAACGTTGTGGAAGGGGTACATTAATTACGCCGTCCTTCCGCCTGTTTGTCTACTTTTTTTTTGGAATTCAATTCTCCCCCTGCTTGTCCCCTGGTCTTGACTTCTTGGGTTTGGATAGTACGCAGGATTGATAACTCCCCCTCTCCTCCACTCTTCTATCTTGCACACGCTCCACGGAACCCTTCTTCCATCCACCAAGTTCGCTCGTTTCGTTTTACAGACAGGTCTTCTTCGTCCATCTACTACAAACAAGCAATACTACACACGCCTTCTGCCATTCACCGCTGTGCAAAATATAAACAAGAATCAAAACCACACATCCACCACCCATCCTCATAGGGATAGAGCGAGAGAGAGGGAGAGAGAGGGAGAGGGAGAGAGAGAGCGGGGGCAGAGAAAAAAATGTCGAACCTTTACGGCACCTCATCCACAAAATCCCTAACCGCCGCACTGGCTGTCGGGGGCGTCTTCGTCTTCTTCTTCATTGTTGGCCTGGGTGTGATGTTGTGGTACTACCTCCGTGCGAAACCCGACTCGCAAATCGACGCCTTGTACCCGCGCGACGTGGAGTCTGTTAGGACGTTTATTCCTCCCTCGAACACTGCCATTACTTGTATGTTCTCCTTGTTGCTTACTGTGGGGTAATAGGAGATCTAATGTTTGATAAATTAGTAGGTTGGAACGAGAAGGCCCCGTCGACAGTCACCGGCTCCAGCGAGGAGAACTTGGGAAGTGGAAGTGGAGCTGGGGAAAGGTTGGGAGCCCCGCGGATGGAGGCATCCAGACATTCCAGCGCCTCGGATATGAGCCAGAGCTTGAACGGGCTGAGGCCGGTCGAGCCCGTTGCTGTTGTTCGATAGTTACAGCTGTCCTACGTATCTGCGGTTGAAGGATCGGCTGGCCTTGATATTGCTAGGAGGTGGAAGTGGCGGACACTCATTTTCCTTCCTTTCTCTTTGTCTTCTCTTTTTTTCATTGGAAAAAAACAAACTCTCATTCACGAGATCATGAGGTGGTGGGTACTGTATAGAAAGCATCTTGCATATTGGCGTTTTCAAGGAATTTCCTGGATTTCATTTTTTCATATGTCTTTGGATTGGTGCATCGGTAGGAGGGGGAGAAGGGGATTTATTTATTACGGGTGGTAATCGTAATGCACACTGTACAGTCTTTTCTTTCTTTCTTTGGGTTTGGTATTCATACATAGCGCAAGGTTTGGGAAGTGGTGTATATCTGTGTGTATTCTTTTTCTTATTTCCATTCATTGTGTTCATTCCGGATCTTCTTTACTCTTGGGAGCTGGTAGCGGTGGTTGTGGTGAATTATCGTGAATTGTTGTGCTTGCAATGTTATATAGTCGGTCGGCCGGCCGGTCCACCATATGGTATGGTTGCTTGGGGGGGGGTTCTCTTGTTAGAGGTCAATTGGTTCGACTATCTTTTAATTCCTGATATCAGACCCTTCACTTCTCTTATTCTTAGGCATTGGGCTAATTGCGTGGGGTAGAAATAGAATAGAGGGTTCACAATATGGCACCAGTATCATACTTGTACGGTACATCGTACAAGCTATCTACAACTACAATCACAATTCCCATACGGATCCTCTCTCTGCATCCACACACGCGCCACCCCTCAATTTAACCCCTCCCGCCCCTTCCATTCCCGTCCACCCGACAGCCTTCCGAACCCCCTTCCCTACCCGTCTCTGTATGCCTAACTGCGCCTTCTCTTGCCGATTGGTGGTCTTCCAGTTTCGCTGAAAGTTAGAGTGCCGAGGATTTCCTGCAATGCCTTAATGCGAGTTGGATCTGGGCTTGGAGGGAGGAGTGGGGGGGGAGTGTCTGGAAAGGGAGATTTTGGGGTTCTCATTTCAGCTTCCGTATGTGTATTAAACTCGCGTCGGGGGGGGGGGGTATGTCGGGAACGCAGATACGTGGGGAAGTAAACCTCAGTGCTAGTGCTCAGTAGAGACTCGAATACTCAGAATGACGTCAGATGGTAATTCTAGTTCCTACGCACACTGCATGTCTCTTCCCGGCATACTCCCCGAACCGACATACCTCCCGACGCGAGTTTAGATTGAAGGAAAGTGAGTATGGTGGGGAAGCCTTAAACCGGAGAACCGGCGACATTCGTTTTCCTTTGTACTCGAGCAAAGCATGTTGGTTTGTGCCACAATGTGGTTAGAAACCATTAATTTATGGCTCTTGGCATATCAACTGTGGTTCTTGGCAGTTTTAATGACCCGCTGGGTACCTTGCTAGAACGCTGCAACTGGAGCTTGGTGGAACAATGGAAGACCATGTGCCAGACACCTAATTTTCATTATACTGACGATCCAACCTATCAAGGTTATCGCTGTACGAGTACGGCATGAGATACTCCATGGGCCAGGTAGTCCGAAGTTTCCTCCTCTGGAAAAGAGTCGACAAACACAGCAAAAAACCTGCTCTCCGAGACAAATAAAAGGGAAAAAAAGACACCGGACCTTACTAGGAGAGGCAAATCTAACGGCCTAGCACATATCCCAATTATTCGGGTTCTTATGGTAATGTGGGAGTAACGGGTGGCATAAGGCCTGGCGATGGTTGCGTTTCATAGAGGACAAGTAGGGGAACACCCCCCACTTCCCCAACCACACCTCAGCGAGCCAACATCATGGCAGCGAAGATCCTTAAGATACTTATCTGTTCACAACCTGGTACGCCATCCTTTTGATTGCTGCTGTTTCAACCAACGAATGTCGTGATAGTGGAACCAAGTGTTCCATAACGGCACGCGTCCGACCGAGCTATCAGGGATTTCTTTCCCATATAGTTTGGTCTGGTTTGCAAACCACTTGCTCTAATTATAAAAATTTAGAAACCTCGGAGATGGGCGCCTATAGAGTGGTCGAGGATCTTACCGCGAAAATGGACACAATTTGTCCAATTCAGGGCCGAACTGGCAGCCCAGTTTCCCCAGATAGAGGCCCGGTTCGGGGAAGCGAAGGCGGATTACAAACGCCTGGGAGCCGAATTCCCATTTTTTTCAATGGTAGCTGGGGCGTGTTGGCTCCGCTCTGATTATTTTCTCGGCGCAAGCTGCCAATGAATTCAGATTTCCACTGTTACTGACACCATAATATTATGTTGTGTTTGATGGTTATGCGATGGGAAAGCTGATGGATGTATACATCCCACAAGCTGCTCCTAGCATTCCTTCCCCACCTACCACAGTAAGGTTCAATGGGAAGGTGCTCAATAGCATATAGCTGATAGCTTATTAGCAGGAGGACCGGAAGGAGTCTGGCAGAGTAGGGGGTGGGGAGAGCGGGGGGGCGGCGGCGGCGGTGGTGGTGGCATTTTCTGCTTGGATGTGGCAGCGTAATGCTCTTCTAATTTTTTTTCCTTTGGGATTGCGTATTTTCAGTATTTATGGGCGGGGTAGATTTGGGTGTACCCGGGCATGGACGTTAGTAATCGGATGGACAGGGGTTCGAGATGTTAAAGCTTTTTACCCTTCCTAGCACTATCATACCTACCAAATTAAAACATTTTTTACCCCTGACAGTAATGAGCAGGGGGACTTCAAACCCCTGTCCATCCTATCACTGCCCGAGTAACGTCCATACCCTAGTACTTTTAGTTCGTAATGGCCCACTACCAATTTTCTTGATAGGCCAGTTTGTTTAATCTACCGGTATTCTCCCCCATATTGCTACCGGTATTTTCATTGAGCGACCCCCACACAGCCGAACCCGGCCATCGGGCACTGGGATCCGTGGGGACACTGCGGGAACGGAACGACATCAACCCCAACACAGCGGACCATGGTTGATCTAGCCGAACACCCCTCAACTGGGCTGCCGGGAATGGGGCATGAGAGAATTACCCGGTTCCCGGATGTGCACCAAGCCTTCCACCAACAGAGCTCTTCTTCCCCGAGTCCTCCAAGATACCAGTATCCGAACCCCTTCCAAAACGACGCGGGGGCTTTGATATCTGAATTGACAAGTTGCCGCGGGTGTCCGAGCTTTGCATTGTCCGCTTGGAACGTCCCGTTACCTTGTTCGTTTTTTCCCAATTATCCTATCTCCTTGGCATCTCCCCTTGTGGTGTTTGGACTTTGTCTTAGTGTATATATATCCACGGGCTATTGCTACTTTGTTATGCGAGCTCCATGCTACTAATTTCCTTTACCTGCCCTTTCGTCTTCATATTTAGGAAGATAGATACGGGGAAAAACACCACTGTTTCATCACAATCCTCTCCCCAAGCCAAACTTTGGAGCTTCGTGGGTTTGGGTCAAACAAAGATGCCCCTCCGGAGGCTAGTAATACTCTGGGCTTGCCTTGCCAATGAATATTGTCAAAGGTTTCTTGGCCCCCAGGGACAAGAGAAGGGTTGCCTTATTGTCCAACCACCGGGGATGAAGGTAGAGATTAGTTGTCGCTAAATTTTCTTGTGTTATGTACTGATGAGGCTCCCTTTTCTGCCTGCTTACCTCATTTTAGGGGAGGATATGCGGTTGGTTCATTATCGGAGGGACTGTGGGATTGAGGGGCATTGGGCAGGGGTGGGTTCGTTTGTGTAAAGATTTTAGGCCGTACTCTAGGGGAAAAAACAAAGCATAAGCCCCACGCGGGGGTCGAACCCGCAACCTTGAGATTAAGAGTCTCACGCTCTACCGATTGAGCTAGCGAGGCATGTGGGTCGCTACCATCTATCGCAATTATGTGCTCTAGGTTAGAACTGACAAGGAATAACCAGAGTAGTTAGTCAGGCGTCAAGCCTAGAGAACCTCTCCGCTAGGTGTTGTACTAGCTCCTTTCTTAGCAAACGATGAATGCGAGTAATAGACTAAGTAGCACCACGATTAAGCCTTTAGCAGCCGAAGCTAAAACAACCTCGGGAAAGCGCATGATCGCCTCGCACTCAAAGCATACCTCACTACTATGTCGGGGAGAGTATTGCCCGATGTATAGCACCCCAACGGCTCTCGAAAAAACACGCCAGCGATATAAACTAGACCGCAAAAACTGTGGAAACTCACTAAGCCCGGACCAGGATATGCTAGATCCGGGCCAGTGAGGGAGTAGGATTCATCCTCGGCGGGTGTTTCTCATTGGCCGGTATAAACTGGCAAGCGCTCGCCAATGGCAACTTATTCTTTATGCCGAAATCTCAAGCTATACGATATCTTACTGGACGGGAATCAAGATATCCTGGTCTGGACTTAGCAAGTTTCCGTGGTTTTTGCGGTGCACGATAGAAGAAAGCCAAGAAATTACCGTATATCACACACTTTCTGTGTATCCGTCCTTCCCTCTAGAATGTGTCCCCCCTGCCCTGCTTGTGTTTTAGGCTTGGTAAGTTAAACTGACTCTGCAAACTTCTGCGGCCGCATGAATGGATTATTAGCTGAGCGATTAATTTCGTTAGTATACTGAGGCATTGAAGTGCAAGCACTTGGTCGATGTTGATGCTGGCAACGGGAGATCATGTGGACGGTAGGTGGGAGCTGCCTTCAATCGTGTGACTTATGATCCCTACCTTCCAGGAGTGAACAACACATATACCTACGGCGCTCTTATGCTCGAGCTTTACTTTATTTCGTCCCCTTTTATTGACTCGACCCCAAATTTCTACTTTACAACTAACAGGTGGAGTGTGACGCCGTAGTCCGGAGAAATAGAGAGCTGGCGTTTTTCCCAAGAGTAGTAACGCTCTTCCCCACTGCTGGCATTGTTCCACTCAGTTTAGAATGGTAAAAGCCACTAACAAGAGCCTCCCGCCTCGGGAACCACACGATGGAAAGGATAGTTTTTCAACTATCCCTCATTTGGCTCGTCTGGCGGATCTTGGAACTCTGGAGCCTGCAGTCCCCCTTTCCACGATTCTTAACTCGCCCCGTTAGCAGATAGCGGTGGCTCACTGGAGAATCTGGAGGAGACATCCAAGAGGGGAGTTCTGATTTTCCCTCAACAGTTTTGGTAAGCTTAAAACACGGCTATGTACATCACCCTAGCCAGAAACATCAGGGCTGTCGATAATGGAAGTGAAAGAAGCGCTTAGAGGTGTCGACGGTTGGAGACGTCAAGGTGTGTCTTGTCTATTGGAGGTTGCTCCATTCATCACTCACCAATTCATAAAGTATCCGGATATAAGAAAGTCTCGCAGCACCTGATGGCATAATAATCCCAGTAGTGGAACACTGTATAGGAGCAGAGATAGCGGAGGCACGGGGCGCTCACATGTATGAAGGAACACCAGAGTGTGGACATCAGGAACGTTCTAGGGCATGAACGGATGTTTGGGGCATATGCGGAGACATAGGGTCGTATTAACTTGAATAAGAGAACGGTGTGCTATGTAGTCAAGAATTCCCTACCTTGGAGAAGGGGCGGAAAACACAGCAAAAAAGGGGGTGAAAAAACAAAAAAATACCGTACCTTACCAGAGGGGGCAACTCCAACGACATAGCACACCGTTCTCTTATTCAAGTTAATACGGTATCACATGTAACTTACGAGCAGAGTTTTCACTATCATACTCAAGGTGAACCGTAGCTGGCAACCTCCATAGAGAATACACACCGGAATCTCTCCACCCGTCAACACACGAGCACACGGTTGTTAGCAAACCTCCATCACCACCAAGCCAAATGGCTATACTGTACCATATCTGGAGGGTTTCCTTCCCCGCAAAGGGGCTCCTAGTGGCCATAAACTGTGTTGACTGTACCAGATGATGAATATCTCGGCGCCAAACGGTTTTCTCTACGAGTATCCGGATATCATAATACCGGTCTCTATGAACTGGCGAGTAGACACAAGTTTTTGTGAATGCTTGCTTAGCAAAGGCTGCGCGTGAATCGTGCAGCACCATTACATCGAAAAACCCCATATGATATAGTAGAATGTGTTCCTGTTTCTTTACAATTTTCCAACGAGCATGGGGAATTTCCTTTCACGAGAGGTTCTGGCTTAAGGTCATAAATTGTTTTTGTCAGGGATTGATTTATGCATTGAAGGAAAGTGATATGTTATATCGTTATATGTTTTATTTGGGGTTGAAGTTTCCTTTGTTATTATGGATTTTAGGCCGTACCTCAGGGTGTATGCCATGGTGTTCCTGCAGCTAGCCCGGAATAAGCCGAGGATTTAACAGAAAAAAAAGGGTTCCTGTTTCTTTGCTATCATACTACAAAATATTTTATGCTCAATTCTCTCTCTTTTTACTACCTATTGCGATACTATTATCCGCCTTTTGTTCAATACAAGTTGGATGCACAGACGTGTCTCAGTATCCTGTAATCACCAAGGCTTATCGGTCACTGTACTCGGGGGGTTCACTAAAAACCGGAAAGGGGGGTATCCCTGTTCGTGTAGCTTGGCAACCAGAACTCGAGAAAACTTGGAAAGTAGGAACAGGAAACGGCTTTCATAAACCCGTAGAGTGTTTGCTTTCATAAACCCGTGTGATAAAAAAGGAGAAATGAAACCTATGATGGTGTGTAGTGTAGAGCATGAGGCTTTCATGTGGCAAGAACCTCAATGGTGTTTCTTTCTCAAGGTATCTGGTGTTTTAAGATGTCCAGAACGCCGCCACTCTTTCCAGACATTGTGATGGCCGGATTGCCACCACCCCTGCTTCACCACGGGTAGTTTCCGATTTTTAATACGGAGGTACAGGGCATAAGTTTTGTAGGTTACACAGGGGATGAGGGCAGCAAATCTCGCTTGTGGAACCTACAAAACTTATGCCCTGTACCTCCGTATACCCCCCGAGTACAAGTGTAGGGAACCACTGCGCCGGCATCCGTCTTGGGAGCTATGAGCATGTGGGGGGGCACACACCGTTACACCTGCATTGTCGATCGGTTAAGCGTTGACCTGATTGGCGTATTCATGGTTTGCTTATCAGCCTCTCCCTTTTGGCCACATTCCCGGAAAAACTCTTTTTACCCTTTTTTAAGACCCTAATCTCTGGTTCCGGAGATAGCGAACGACAAGACCCCCCCAGTGTTTTCATTAAACGAGAAAGTAAGCTAGTCCGAGAAAATGGCCAGAGCCCCCACAGCATCAACAACCCCGGAATTAGTGATAACATTTCCGACTACAACTCCGGCAGCTTGAAGAGCACCACCCCGACACCCCCTCACTCAGGGGAGTTAAGGGGCCGTGATTGAAGCCGCCCCCGAACCTCTACCCGTAGCACCTAGAGTACAATGGCTGCAGTAGCGTAGTATTTACCTCCTTATTCAATCCACACCGAGACTCTTTCGCACTAATTTTCCTACCCTGCAACCCCACTACCTCGCTGCTAACCTATTCCATTACCCCTACAGGGCCCCGCTAGCCATTCCTAAGCAGATGTAATCCCTCCCCGTCGCATAGGGCGAGACCCCATTACCAGGGCCCACAATCCTAACATTCTCGCTAGTTTCCTAGACCAACAATCTCGCGCTCGGGGCGATACCCTCGATCCCGGCAAACCAAACACCAGCCCTTCCTATCCCCTTCCAGTCCTATTTCTGGCTATTTAGGAAAACTCGGTGGAAACCACATGGCCCGCACACGATAATGGCGAGATGAACCGCTCATCTCGGCACGGTTCCGACCTATGCACATGACATCACCCAGGCAGAGGTTAAGTTGCCTACGGCGAGCACAAGGGAACCGAAGGCACCTAGCTAGCGGATGTGCTCCTGCGCCCGGGATAGTCGGAAGAGACTTCGGGTGAAAGAACATGATGGAGCGCTCCGTTCATACGACCAAGTTCACACGCACGTAGGATAAGACAGCTGCAGGTCGCGAAGAGCCTTTCGGAAGAGATTGTACATAGAGTGGGCATAGCTAATCAGAATGAGGGGAGAAACAATGAGCGCGTGGATGCCCTGGAACTTGCGGAAGGGGTCTCATTCATAGGGGTCTAGATGAATGGACTGCGGAGGTTAGGATTTTTAGGCCTAGTGGATTTTCCCGCGCTAGCAATGTCTCCCGAGGAGTTGGTGGTTCGGGCATTGGTGGAGTAGCTATCCCAAGGAGGATTGGATCGCTATATGGGTGGGGTGTTATTGGCGGCAATGCTAAGATCTGCGCTCGGCATTTCACCAAGCCTCCGTGATGTGGAATAGAAAATGGACCCACCTGCGGTAATTTTATTGCTTTGCAGCGTTGGCCTTGTGAGTACCATCTCCAAAGCTCCAAAGTGATCTGCCGCACCCCCGTAGCTATCCAACAAAAACATATCCTTCCAACACCCAACCTCCTGTTCCCCGCGCCTTGTGCCCACTGTACTTGACGCCCCCAAAATCCCCCAAAACATGAGTGTCAATAGCCCTAGTTCTAGTTGTTCAAGTTACCCTGCGATAGTTTCCGGCCATATGCGCGAATCCATAACAACTGACTAATGACTAATGAAACTAGTGATAACAGACTAACGAGATAGGAAAGGTACGAAGGAAACTTGTCCTTGTACTGAGTGATCGCTGGTGACTTTCAACAAAATATATAGAAACTGTACTTATTCACAAATACCCGTGGTACCGACTACTACCCGGCATCACCACTATGGAAACTCAATACCAAAATCCTCTGAGATGGACATATATCAGGAATCCGGGAATAGTAAACCGATAGTTTACATTAGGATATAGTGTCTACTGGCTCTCTCCACTATCCAGTGTTCCCAACGGGCCAGGCCGGCCAGGCTTCGGTAAAGCCGGGCCCGGCCTGTCCAAATTCTCTCGGATCAAGCCTGGCCCGAGCCTGCAGGCCTGGTTAAGCCTGAGCCTGGCCGGGCCGGGCCCGCCTATAGGCCATATAGGCTTCTTCCCGGTTGCCTGATAGGCCGGCCTGGCCTATATAGCCTAGGCCGGCCTATACGGCTTCGGCCGACCCACTCATCGCGAGCGGTCGCTCTGTGTCAACAGCAAAATTCACGGTAAATGATTCCCAATTACGGAATATGATTAAAAATAAAGTAACGGTTTCGCTTATTAGCAAAGAAAACACAGAAAATACTAGAGGTAGTGAATTGATTAGTTGAATTAATTGTAGAAAAAGAGTTGCTGTTGATGGATCAACTGTGTGCAGTAGGACGGTGACTATTTCGAAGGCATCAATAAGAGAGGTTAACTGTAAATAGTTTACAAAATAGGGGGGAATGATGGTATGATAGGGTTGTGCTCGTGACCATGGAGGTAAATTTCTAAGGCATTATTGTGTTGGTTGAGTATCACTCGTTTTGTGATTAATTAAGAAGTATCATAATAGCCGAAGGTAGAGGAGGAAAAAAATCAAAGGCGATAAACTCGAAAGAGAGGGGGTGGGTGCGAGGGTTGAATACCCTTAAGGCAATCTGTTCTCAACGCTAATCTCCGGGCCTATTAGGCCTGATAGGCTTTCGTTGGCCGATCGAATTCGGCCTATATGGGCCTAGGCTGTCTTCCGGACCGGCCTGCCTTAGCCCGGCCTACGGCCTATAGGCCGGCCTACCATCGGCCTGGCCCGTTGTGAACACTGCCACTATCTCAAGACGGCGTGGCAGCCACACCATGGAAGTCCTTCCAGATAGCTGCCCCGCAAGAACTGCTGCCAGAGACAGAGGTGTGCAGCCGGTTCAACACACCTCCTCCCCCTCATATTTTCCCCACTTCTGCCAACTGCCAAGGTCTCTATCCAAAACTAGTGGATTACTCACATATTCTAGGTTTCCGACTTTCCCGGAAGATACCCCCTCAAACAGCCCCTCACAGATCACCTTTATCCCCTCGTTCGTAGCGAAATTCTTGGCGTTTCTGCAACCAACAGAGCACTCCAAATAATTTATTTAAAAATCAAAGAAAAATCATAAAAATGTAGAATGAGAAATTGGACAAGTTAGATATAGTAGAAGTCAAGGAAACAATTTCATTCATGCAATTAACATAGTGGTAGATTACAACAGTTACATTTCCACTCAGACTTTAGAAAATCACGATTCCAACTATTCCCCTGTCCAGTCTGCTTCCTCCAGCGATAGAGGTAGAAATCCTTCTGAGCCTTGAGCAGGACAGGTAAGTGGGCTGCAAGTACTTGACGCCTCTCTGGAAGCTCAGTGTTGACATGTTAGCAAGGTCGCTTAGAAGTGTGATGATTGCTTTGGCCATTTGAATTCTTAAATTCATATACCATATCTCTTTCTTTAGCTAAAATAAATTTCCAAGCAGTCCAGAGACGAGAGTCTTTATGAGTAACAGCATTCCTATTACTTCTAGTACCCTTACATATTGGGTGGGGTTGGTGGGGGTGTTGTGTTCATTAGCAAAAAGGACAAATTTGTCCCTTCTACGAACGATGGGATACAGAATAAATTTCGGTGGCTGCAACTTTTTTCCAACCAAAGTTTCTGGCATTTTGCGGTAGGGTATTTGGGAAGCTGGGGTGTTTGGGACGCTGGCGTATAATTACAATTGTTTGAGTGTCTGCTGCGGGCTAATTCAATAATTCCGGCTGAGTGTGGCCAGGTTAAGAGAAGGTGGAGTGTTAATTTCCTTTTCTATGCTAGCCGTCGGGAACGCCTGCACTAAGACCTCTGGCATCAGAAAGGAAAATATGTGTGTAGTTTATCTATCTGTTGATCTAACTATCACTCCAGCGCTAGTAGGGAAATACATGAAAATAAATATCGGGGAAGGAAAAGCAGAGAAGAGGGATATTTTTTAGAACGGAACTCATGCCGGCGGGAATGATTGTCATGATAAATGGAGCGAGATGAGAAATGAAACAGTCCTCCGGTTACACCATGCTCAACACAATGAACAGAGACTTATGTCCCTTCACTTATAAACATTAACATACCGGAAAGCTTTGGACGGGTTATAACTTTAGATAAAAGTTTGATTTCCATCAATGTGAGCCAGGAAGAACTCCCAGGTCGGGTATTCGGACTAAGGTAGAAGACAAAAGGCGCAAATCGGAGGATGGAAATGGCGACACCAGCGCAGTGAAGGCGCCCAGAGGTTGAGAAGGGAGAGGTCTAGAAAAGCCGGAAACCCGTCGGGTTTGAGCGTGTCAATTGGTGCTCCAGATTTAACTTGCTGCCAATTCTTTCATTGCTGGTTGGGTGGTTGAGCAACTGCGCTTTCCGTAGATATCCGGGCTTGCAAAAGGTTGACTACTTCTTCATGGCCATTCATAGCGGCATACGCGAGTGGTGTTCGACCATTCCCATCGGGACGACTGGGGTTGACATCTTCTCGACCTAGTAATAGATCGACTATTCCTTCGTATCCTTTCCTCGCAGCCCACCCGAGTGGTGTTTGATCAAACTTATCAGGGTAATTGGGGTCGACATCGTCTCGTGCCAGCAGTAGCTTGGCCGCACCTTTGTTTCCCCAGTAAACAGCACATCCGAGAGGTGTTAAACCACCCGCATCGGGGCGATTGGGGTCGACATCATTCTGGTCTAATAGTAGCTTGACAACCCCTTCATGCCCCTCCTCAGCAGCACATGCGAGTGGCGTTTTACCATCCAGACCCGACCTGTTAGGATCAACATCTTCCCGTCCTAGCAGTAGCTTGACCACCTCCTCATGCCCCTCGACTGCAGCAGCCCGGAGTGGTGTTCGATTATTCTTATTTGAGTGATTGAGGTCAATATCCTTTCGGTCAAGTAGTAGTTTGACAGCCCCTTCATGTCCGTTATTAGCTGCCCAAAAGATTGGTGTACAGCCTTCGTTATCTGTCCTATTGGGTTCGACGTCTTCCCGACCTAGCAGTAGCTTAACAACCCCTTCATGTCCGTTATAAGCAGCCCACATGAGCGGTGTGTTATCTTGGCTATCTGCCGAGTTGGGATTGGTATCTTCCCGCTCTAGCAGCTGCTTGACAACCCCTCCATGTCCGTTACGAGCGGCCCATGTGATTGGTGTACAGACTTGGCTATCTGTCCTCTCGGGGTCGATATCTTCCTGTTCCAGCAGGAGCTTGACCGCTCCCTCATGCCCATTCCTCGCCGCCCATGAGAGTGGTGTATTTCCGCCGCAATCGCCTTTATTAATCTCGTACCCTCTTGCATCCATCAATGCAGCCACAAGTCCATGAATTCCAAAGAAAGATGCACAATGTAATCCGGAGAAGCGGTGGGGGGGACTGGCCACTAGTGGAGATCCAGCAGGTACCACTTGCTCCAAAAGTGATACTGCGGATGCGTGGCCTGGGTACAAACTTACGAGCTGCAATGCAAGGGCCCCTACGTGGACTGAGAACTCGCTATTCGCATGTATTCCCCAATATCTCGAAGAGTATTTGAGGAATGGCAGGACTTGGTGGCCTGGGGAAACCTGTGATGGGAGGCTCTTGACCTGTCGCGAATTAAGATAGGTCAAGCAGGCTTTTGCAATTACGGAGTGGGGATGGCTAAAGAGATTAGGACGAGCGCAGAGATACTCTTGGACTGTAAAGTGGATTAATCGGACAGTCGAGGATTCCTTGTCAACTGTGATCAGTCCTTGAGAGCAACCTAACAATGCACCTATTGAAGGAGCATTTTCGCTATTGAAAACAGGCGATCCTATCTCCACTGCCAGTGCATGACAGAGCTCATCTGCCTGTAACGGTCGTTCGGCATGGCAGATCCACATGAGAGCGGCAATCGCAAGTTTTGCCTTTCCCCCTCCCTGTGTCTTTATCCGTTCCAGGGTTGCACCATATGCTTCACCTAGCCCTACCCCATCGTTCACTGCCTTTAGCCTTTTCTCTCGCCGAGCGAGACTAGTTTCTCGGAGGATTGCCTCGATGTGAAGAGAAGCCAGTAGGAATCTAGATTTGGATATGTTAGCTATTGGTCTGAGGTAGTCTCGCATAGCATTGCCCTTGCATAGTTTCTACATACGTTCCCGAGGCTGTTTGGGAAATGCTTTCCATAATATTGTGCTCCAATGCGCTGCTCATCATCTCCGGGGTAGTGTCGCTCCTGAGCCTCTCCCGCAAATACCCAATGATACCATCTCCCGTAGGTTCTATCAGTACAAAAGCAGCCGCTCCACCCAATTTCCGTTCCACCTCGCTTCGGACATGCGATCTTCCGGTCACGAAAATACGAGTATCAAGCGACTCCAGCACGATCTGTCCTAGTGATTCGAGGATTACCATTCGATGCTCCGGCACACATTCGTCAAGTGCGTCAACGCATATGAACGTTCGCTTTGTAGTTGTGATGGTCTGGAACAACTTCAAAATCCCTGCCACTTGCAGTCCTCTACCCCCAATAACCTTCTTCTGATTCCGAAATGATTCGACTACCGCTTGAGGAATTCCCTCCAGTCCACTGACAAGCTGCCGTAGTAGGGAACCCAGCATATTTAATGGTGACTGCTCATTTCTGGAGGCAAAGTCGAAGTAGAAACAGGCAACGGCGGTATCCTCCTCTACCGCCTCGTCGCACAACTTGTCTATCACTTGTGAGCTGTCACCCCAGTCGGTTAGAAATACCATGATCTGACCTCCGGCAGTGATAGGCCCTCTCTTACATAATGTAGCTCTTTCCCGCCCCTGGATTCCCGTGGCAAAACAAGGTGCGATGATTAGATCCGCCCTCCCCATTATCACTATGCCAGCGTCTGAATTCCTGGGTTTCCAGTAGCCAGGATCCTATACTGTCTAGTCGCTGGGCCCCGATGTCTCGATGTCGTGCCCCTGGCTCTAGCGGAGATAGCCAGGCTAATATTTTGGGCTCATCATCGGGGGTGATGTTGATAAATGTATTTCCGATGTTGAAAGAGTTTTTGTTATTGCTGTAACCTTGCGACATCTTTTTCGATTTTCACCAGTGTGAACGTTATGGTGGTTAGGTTAGAGTCTGTTGTCGCGATTAGTTGAAATGGAGGAAAAGCGGGGTCGATGGTGATGGTAAAGCCTTGCGCCTTGCTGACAGCATCCCAACCACAGAAACCGTTACACAAACGATCGAAGGCCATTGATCTCAACCACTATGAGCTGACTCCCAGCAGCTAATGAGCCATGTGTTGCACATACTCTTACTCTATGCCTTTCACTTGACACATTCTAAAACAGTAGAAACTTAAGAACCTGATATCCGGAGCGCCATCCGAAGCCCGTTTTAAAAACCTGACCGCGATTTTATAGATTGCGCGAGGATTGTATGCTAATGCTGAAGCGGGGTGCAAAAGATACGTCCTCACCTATCGTGGGGAAATTAAGACGCGGGCAGCGCTTTTGGTAGGGGAATTAGTGATTTGCAGGTCACAGAGCTATTGAAAAACAAAAAATATTCGCACAGTATCCATTTCTAGCTCACAAGCCTAGGAGAACTGACCAAGGGGAATGCGTCCTAGCAGGAGAGGTGGTATGGGAGGAATAAACATTCATGTCCTAAGGGCTATCATAACGCTTGGATGCTCCTATGACAGAAGAAATAGACATAGCACCAACAACCCCGGAACAGTAATAACCTATCCCGTCAGAAACACCAATAGCAAAAATAACACTACTTCCATCCATTATCTCCTGCTGGGAGTTCGCGGGACACTAAAATTGAAGCCGGTCTCAGACTTCCCACCCGCAGCACTTGAAAGGGTTTCAGCAACGCAACATTAACCTCCGCATCCTTCATTCAACCCACGCCAGGACTCTCTAGCCCCCGCCTCCCCGTCCTGCTAACCTGCTACCCCCCGCCAACCCACCCTACTCCTTGCGCCGGACACCGCCAGCTCATTTCTCCGTGAAATCAGTCCATCTTCGTAGCACAGCGCGGAATTCTACAACGAGGTCCATAGACGCAGCCCTTCCGCCCATCTCCTAGACCCGCAATTCAGCGCTCTGACTACCAGCGCCGTGCCCCAGGCCCTCGGTAGCCCAAGCACCTGTTTTACTGCTCCTTCCAGTTCTTAGTTCTATCCCTAGCCCTTCTCGAAAATCCCCTAGTGGAACAGTCGCCCATACAAGACTACCAAGGAGAACCGTGATCTCTGCAGAGCTCTAACATGCGTGCGGTGCATCTTCATGGGTGTTAGATGCCAAGATAGCGGGGTCCCTTGCACCCAGGAAAGAAGATGAAAACCTCGCATGAAATTGCCTGATCGTGAGTTTAGACTTCATAACGATGTGTGCGCTTATCCATAGTAAGATCCTCGTAAGGCCGCGGGTTTCCATAGTCCTCCACGAGGAGATTTCGTAAACGTGTTTCACCGTGATGCGGCTCTTCACGGTGATCCGGCTCGGCGCCAGGCCTGCTGTTGACACCTACCCCGCTCACCTTAGCGAAGGGCTTGGAGATCGCTACACTCTGTAAAAAGACTTTAAATTTTTCGCCACATCAGCAAAAAATATTCTCCCTCATGTATTACATACATATCTCCCTGTATCACCTGGTAATACCATCTCCCCCTATACCCCCCATGCCTCTCATTTTTCCGTCCTTTTCTAAAGGCCCATGG
>Ga0307509_10002644_pt1 | contig 28643 bp, 20 predicted proteins | sample 10_EM_MG_FD_202245 | JGI IMG/M metagenome (GOLD analysis project Ga0307509, IMG submission 202245) | Populus trichocarpa ectomycorrhiza microbial communities from riparian zone in the Pacific Northwest, United States - 10_EM | ecosystem: Host-associated > Plants > Roots > Unclassified | place...
GTAAATTCATTTCCAAACCGTCTCTGCAGTATTCATTACTATATTCGTTTCAAACCCCCCCCTCCCCCCCCCCCCCCCCCCCACCCCAATCCCATTCCACTGATGAAGGGAAGAAAAAAAGAAAAAAACCCTTGGCATGTCGCATACCGGTATTACCTGCCTGCCTGGCTTGCTTGCCTACCGTTCGCGACGCGTCGCGCCCTACCCTACCGTAATCACGCTCTCTCTCTCTTGCTCACTCTCTCCCCTCCCATCAAGTCAAATTTAAGTTAGGTTGGTTCGAGTCAAAAGCATGTGATCGACGATCACTTTTTTTTGATTCGGTAATTATCAGAGATTGCGCGATTAAGTCACTCTCCTGACAGAAGTTGTCGGTTATTTTGGCATTTTTTATTTTTATTTTTTGCGTGTACGGTACCTTTTTTTCGATGATAACCAAAAAAAGTGCCGGGCCGAGGGGTTAACTTACTGTAAGTTTTGGCCTGAGATGCGAGGTACCGGTACTTTGCAGCAGCTGTTCGTTGAGGGGTTAACTTATGTCGATTGAGTGGTCGATTGATATCTCCGGGCCGTGCGTAACTACCTGTTGCTGTTCTGTAAACCCTCTCTCGGGGAGAAGAGGGAAGGGTAATGAGGATGAGGCTAACCCGGTCGGGGTGATTTTTTTTCTCGCCTATTTAGGGGGGCTTTCTTTCTTTTCTTTTTTTTTTCTTTTTTCTTGTGAGAGTGCTTATGGAAGAATGCCACTGTTGGACCTTGCTTTTTGCGGGAGTGGGTTGCGGCAACAGTTGGTTCTTGTTCCAATACCTGCCCATGATACCATGCAGGCTTGCTAAAATCAAGTACCGGTACCGTCTTGTAACCGATTCATTCATGTCAGAGTTTCTACCCCGAAGAAAGTTTAGTTTGAGTATAAGGGATGATATAATATAATAAGAGCGGGTTGAGATTTCATCGTCATCTCCATCATCTCCATCATCTCCATCATCCTAATCCTTCCCTCCTCCTCCTTCTCCTCCGTCGATCGCTTCGTCAACTCATCTCCATGCCCTGCTGCACTTGGCGTTGCGCATACAGTATGATACTGAACCAGTACCGCCCCAACCCTACTCTCTCTCTCTCTCTCTTTTTTCTTTTTTTTTCCTTACCCCTCCACCGGCGTAATAATTATACCGGCCCACCAACCACAACCCTTCTTAACCGTGGAATTGGAAAATCTCAAGACTAAAAAAACTACGTACGTGCCTACGATAGCAGCCTACGCGTATGACTATTACCCCTCTGGACCTTGGCGATTATAAACGCGTTCTCCCTCACTTCCTCAAGTATGCATGGAATCTTCCATCAACTGCTACCATCCGACGTTAACTCTAAGTTTCCCCCCTCCCCCCCCCAATAAGGGTGATATTGTGTGGCTTTTTGTTCCAGATTTCGTCATGAGACATCACTCGAAGCTTATTATTATTGTCGCTATGGGTTATTATTATTGCTTGGGAAAATTTAACCGTATTGGGAAATCCACGCGCGGAGATGATGGAGATGAGGTCAGGGCGGATTTGGTCGTCGCAGCCGTCTTTTCGTTGTAAGGGTTGTTGGCTTGGTATTGTATAGTACCGTCTTGTACCGTGCGTGTGTTTCCTTCTACCCGCTTCGCTAGTCAGTCAATCAGTTAGTCGGTCGGTCAATCAGTCAGCACTGCCCGGTATCGCGCAGGCAGCCCGTTGGTCGGTCGGTCTATTAGTTTGGGCTTCGGGACCACGTCCGCCCTGGTTCCGGTGATGTTGTGATGGGAAGAAGAAGAAGAAAAATGCGATTTGTTGGGGTTTATTCGTTTGGTTCTGGTATGATATGTCACATTTGCTCGCTTACCTACCCATATTTACAAGTCTGCTCCCTCCTCCTCCACAAGATGATCACCCTGGGAGGTTTCTGGAGCCTGATCGATAAGGTGGAGCAGATGCCGTGGAAGGGAGGGGGGGGGATATCATACCGATAGGTAGGGTACAATGCTCAGCCACACTCTCCCTTACTCTCTCCCTCCCAAGGCTTGCTTATGATACTGGTACAACTAATCATCGGCCTCTTCTCAAACCGTGCATACCGGTACCACTCTCCCGCTCATCCCACACACACACACACACTTCCAAAGGCGCTCCACTGTGCACAGTACCTATCTGTATGTAACCCCAAACTAGCCGTTAGACTGCCGATAACCTTGACCAAGCCACGCACATCATCTTTCCCTCTTTTCCGTCGCCCGTAGGATACACAAGGCATGATTCTCACGTTACGCAGCATGGTACAGTACGAGTACAAAAATCTCACGTCTCACACATGTATCTAAACCGCTTTTTTCAATTAATTAATTTTCCAAACCTTCTCGAACCCTCCTTTCCCCTCCTCCCTCTTCCCCCATTAGTATTTCCTTCATGCCCTAACACAAAAACCTGGGTAAAAGGGGGAAGGTGGAAAAATAAAATAAAATAAAAGACCCGCTGCGTACTGTACTGTACTGTACTGTACAGTACTAGTACAGTAGTGGCCATCGTCCTCTTCCCCCTCTTCCGATCTCGTCTTTAATTTTGGGTGCGGTGTAATGTGGTATGGTATCGTACCGTTGTAGGTACGGTACTCGCTCGCTTCACGAGCCTGGAAGCACGTGCAGGGCAGTACCGTAGCGCACAGCAGTGGATATGGTTATTGCAAGTACAAGTACCTGTCCCGGGTCAAAAGTGCCAGAAGACAAGGAAGGGGGGGGGGGGAAGGGTATACTTTGTATTGGCGCTCAGAGATATGCACAGATTTATTTTTTTACCACATTACTCCTTTTATCCCTGTTTTTCGGGTCCCTTATGGCCCCAGGACAGGTGAAGGTGAAGTACCGGTAATTTGACTTTTTTTCCCTTCAACTGCTCTTGCCTTCTTGTGCTGTTGTACCACCGTTCGGGTACTACTTACGGAAGGGTAAATATTTGGATGCAGCGGTAACAAGTTACCAATTAGTGCATCGACCTTGGGATTTACTTTTTAGTTAATTGTATCGCAGACAGACTGAGAGACTGACAGGCAGGCAGGCAGGGAGCCCACGAGGGCGGGGCAATTCATCACTTGGTTCTCTTTTCCGGAATTGGCATTTGGTGACACACAAAGACGAATATGGAAGGATGGAAGTTGCACAAGGGCACTATATTGCTGCTATAATCATGAAAAAGTGCGGCGACTTTATCCGGAAGGGAAGGTAATGTGAGAGGCATATGTTAGTACTAGAACAATATGCATGTATGTATCATAAGGAATTCTAAATTGGGAAGTGGGTGAAAAATACATGGAGGACTTGCTCGAGTACAATGTAATTTACCGTACAGTACTAGTACAGATGGGGGGGGAGGGGGAAGTGTTTGGAGTCGAAAGGGAAAAGAAAAAAAAAGGGGAGGGAGGGAGAAGGGTTGGGAAATCAAACTCTTCGGTAATGCCGGGGAATTGGACTTTGGTCGGTGTGTGATATTTTTTCCCCTTTCCGTACGCCTTGTACTACTCCGCTTGGCCTTTGGCGTTCTAGATTCATGGTACCGGGAGTACGGTGCTGGTGCGGTGGCCGGATTTTGGCTGGATAAAGTGGGGGGGGGGGAAAGTGTCTGTGTGTTTTGAGCCCTATCTGTCTACCCTGCTATCCCCCTTGCCGCATTGAGGCGGTGTATGGTGAGTGCTGTACGCCGTGCTGTATGATACGGTAAAAGTACAGTACTCGGATGGGCTACGGTATTCACCACGGAACATCCTGAGTTTACCTGCCGTTGGATACTATTGATGTTCGCTCGTTAAAAAGGGTAACTGATCTGAGGCGGTAATTAGAGATGACGGTTGAGATTTAATGCTGTAACGTAACAAGTGGAGTTCATCGGTGATGCCGGGAAAGAGCCCCTTACAGGGCTCTATTAGTCTTCCTTGGATCATAGTGGGGCTTAGATTCGTTAAATTACTGCTGCCCTACAAGTAGTTTGAGGCTCGCTACCAGTTACTTCACTTTCCCCTCCTCAACTCCCCCGTCTCGGCTACCGGTATTAGGTCTATACTATACTGGTGCTTGCGGAGCACAGTACAAGTCCCGATTCCACCATCATCCCAGACTGTCGCTTCTCTTCTTGATAATGCCATCAATCGCACTAGCCTCAAGTATCTGTCTATTAATTCCTACCCGGTTACCGCCTCCCTTACAAATTCGTCCATCGTACCCTCAAGCGCCGCGAACAATTCCTTCCTTCCTCCCTCATTCTAGCACAAAATCTCGGTTATGCCGATAAAAACATCCAGGATAGCCTTCCCTCTGTTCCGGATATAATAGATATCATTCTTTATACAGTTACCTCACTGCACTGGTGATACGGATATGTCTGTGAGACTTTCCGAATGTTACATTGCCGTGCGCGCGTAGGTATTGTGTTAGGGCTGCCGGTATCGTGAGTGGGTCCTTGTGGCGGAGTATCGATTCGATGGATGAGCGAGGGGATGGACATGCGCTGTGGCACGGTCTACCCGCCGCAACGTGCGGGGGAATCCGTGTTTAAGGCGCTCGCGTGCGTGAGTGTGGGGGGGGGGGGTGAGTGGGGATAGGTATGGTGGTGGAGGATAGACTATATATCGCACGTTACATACGATACCACCAGCTATCAGCTATGATAAGTAAATTTAGCGGTACAGTGCCGCTAAGTTAAGGTGGTGGTGGTGGTTTAGCGATAGTGGTGATATATTTGGCTCGCAATCGTCATTTCTCCACAACCCGAATTCTTTTTATGTTCTCTCTTTTTCCAAGGCACCATACCTTACCATATCTAGTTAAACCACCCCCCCTTCTCTCCCCACCCGCCAATCCTAACCGGTATCCGATCTTGAAACACCCCAAAAAAACGGGGTATGCATATATACCCTATTCTCGAACCCGAAGTTATATCGTATCCCAGGTACCGTAATCTCATAAATACTACTATGACGGTTGATGGTATTTTTGCAAAAGAAAAATTACCCCGCCCCCTCCTCCCTCCCGAGAATAACATGACCACCGAAGCTTGAATTTTTTGCCACCTGGTGGCTGGCTGATATGGCTCAAGTGCATATATATATCGTGAAGGAAAAATATTTTTATGCCGGCGCTTATCTTGAAGAAAGATAGCATACTGTAGGTAAAATCTCCAGCCTCAACACTCACCCAGTCATTCGTTTCGTTCTCGCTCTACCTCGTACTCTTGACGCTATCGATAGGCACTACATGTTTTTTTTTTTGCATATTACCCTTTTCTTCCCTTCTTTTTCTTAGGATGAATTCATCATCCCCTCCCTCTCGGTAAATGCATCTAGCCGATATCGAATGTAAAGTGCAAGTACGGTGGGGTTCGATATCGGCTAGATGAACCGCGCTGTTCGCTTTGGTTGTTACACACACACACTAAGGAATACTAGTATATAAGTGTATATTCCACTAATTACATTACTACTTACAATAGTAAAACCAAAACGGGAGTGTGAGAGGAAGGGAAAAAGGGATTGAAGAGAGAGATAGGAAGGTGCAATGTTGAGCGTAGCACTTGTACTGTACTGTACTGTACTGTACTGTGCACTTGCATATGTGTCTGTGTGTATGTATTTATGTATGTATGTACGTACGTATGTATGTGTGTGTGTGTGATACTATATATGCACCGATCTCTTGGTTCGTAAATTTGTACAATACCCTCGGATTTCATGGACTTGTTTAGCTGCTTTAAGAGCCTCCTTTGTTCGCCGTCCTGGAATTCTCCTGGGGTGGTGAAGCTTGTCTGGATAGCTGTTTAATTAGTCTAACATACTCTATTTATTTTCTGTACTCGCTCTTTTCTTAATATCCTTTTTGGGGGGACCTTGGAAGTTTTGGGATTTCGGATCTTTATTTATATTTATTTATATTTTGTTTTTAGGGGTGGGACAGATGAACGAATAGATGAACGAGTGAGCGAGTGAGGGCTGGTGGGTGGGTGCCACTAGTGTTTACTTCAGCCTTGTGTATCAAGGAGTACTATATATCATATGGCCCGGGGGTCGGTCCGTGGTTTGGCGTAATGGATTGGATAGGAATAGTTTTGTCCGAAGGTAGGACAGATGGGGCACTGTTTAACCTGGGGGAGGCGAGGTGGGTACGCAAGTGTGTGTGTACGGGGGGGGGGGTTGGCTCGCGGGGGTGGGAGGGGAGGAGTGACTGATTGGTGGAGAAAGTGAGCTGATTGTGTGTGGGTCCGAGATTTGGGGTTTAACAGTATCGTGGTGATATTAATGATATTTTGCCTTGAAGGGCCACTCGTCTGCTGCTCCCGGAAGTGGGTCTTGTTTGTTGGGCTCGCAGTGAGCACGGGATGCATAGTGTATCATAGATTAACTTACTGCCTACTTATATAAGCTATAGAAACCCTTTTTTACTTCGGTTTCTTCGAATATTCTCATTTCCCTCCCCCCTCCCAGTAGAAAGGGGGAGGGAAGAGGGTATATGAGGGGAAAAATTGGTGTCAAATCCCTAGATTTACCGATTCAGAGAATCACAAGCCCTGCCAATATATCCCCCCTGTAGCAGGCGCTTCCCTCCCTCTTCCCTTCTTTCAGACTAGGGAAACCCCCAACGTGATGGTGGTGTTGTGTTCGACAAACTGCACTTTTACTCAACCATTTTTTCCTGTCCCGCAGGTGTACCGTAGTTTGAGTATCTCCGCTGACTTACAACCTAACTCCGCCCATCCATTGTAATTTGAGAACGAGTGACCTGATAAGTCGCCCGATGGTGAGGCTATGGGGATCTGTGCCGGAATACCGGGACGAATAAGGATGGTGAGTCACTTTATAGGTGGTTGTTAGGTCTTTTTCCCTGCTGATGGGTTATTTGCCGTGGGGTGGTGTGGTTCGTGGTTTGTATATGAAAGGTGGAGGGGGGGGAAGGGCGGAAAGCTGATTAATGGTTTGTCTATGGGGGATGGTTAGAAGGTCCTATCATTGACCTTCCTCGAATAGCTGCCTTCATCTTACTTGTTCGCCTGATTATTTGATTTTCGGAGGTGTCGAGCCTCGTCCGCGACAAGTGATAATGCCCCATGGGCACATGTTCTCACTCGTTTAATCCGGCAGGTAGGACCTGAATTTTCCGAGCGCAAAGGCAAGATGGCGCGCTCCTGAACCTGGCTGATTGGGAGGCGTAAAGTATAATTTCCCTCCATCCTTTCAGCAGAATAAGAAGTTAAGAGGGGGAAAAGGAAAAAAAAGGAATGCCTAAAAAGTCGGAAAGGTATTGGGAGGGGGGAGCACATGGAAAAGCCAAGAATGCTTCATAACCCACCTACCCGAAAACCCACCCCGCTCATCATTTCCCCTTCCCGATCTCTGCAAATTTTCCTCTCCCACCTGGGCGATTATCGGAAACAGACCTATCGCTCCAGGCTAAATTTTCCTCTCTTCTTAATAGCCCACGATCTGGCCATTAGTGAGCCCAAAAACATGGCCCCCCGGCTATTAAGGTAAAAAGAAAAGAAAAGAAAAGCAGGAATGATTCAGGGTTTCACAACTAGATCGAGTGAGGGAGCTTTCTCTTGACCATCGGACATCCGGAAAATATTCGGGGATCGAGATATGAGCCAGAAAATCACCCTACTTTCCCTCCTAAACCTTCTATTTTGGCTGGGAAAAATATTTTTTCGTGTTACAACCGCGGATCCTACTACTCCTCGTCCCTGGTGAAGAGTGCCCGAACTTTGAGGGTGTGATTTAGTTTGTGAGCAGGGGTGTGCACGGTTACTTCCTGCCGAGACTGGTTGTGCTCGGGGTATCGTACGTATGGGGCAGGATCTACATTGAGGGGTTCAGATAAGCCTTTTTATTACCGATCGGGAGTGAGCCTGGGGAGGGGTTAGCAGGATTCTTTAAAAATGATGGATGGCGGTTAGAAGGGGATTGGTGTCCTTGATGAGTTGTGGGACGTGCTTGTGAGGCTTGGTCTGGCTGGGGAAGTGTGTATTCAAGTGCCTGGGTGTGGGTTGGCGAGTGATTTTGGGTGATTTTAAGGTACGGGTTGGAGGAAATGTTATATCAGAGGGTATATGTGTAAGGATTTTTATCTGTGCTTTGGAGGTACATTATCACAATCTTGGAGCCTTCCGTCTGCAAAGTCATAAACTGAACAAATCGTTTTATGGATATCAACCATGTCGGGGAGGAATGAGCCCGGCAAATACACCTCCACCTGTCATACCGTGCCGATGTACTGTGGGGTGATAGCTAAAACAAACCTTTAGCAGGTAGGTAATTAGGCCTGGGGTCTGAACAATTTTGGTTTTCAGCGATCGGAATTATTTGAACCGTATCCCATAACTTACCGGATTCTGCGAATTCCTCAAAACTGAGAGCCACTTTCAATTGTCCAGGTTAATTGAATAAGTCATCCCCCGAATCCAGTGACTTGAGTTGGGCCTAGCTTGGATTACAAAGGCAAAATCACCTCGCAAATTGGTCTGATAATTGCCTTCTCTACGAGCATAATATAACCAGATTGGCTAATTGGGAGCTGCTTAATCACATTATAGATAACACAGCGGACTGTATCGGTGCCCTTGATTGAGCTTTATATTCCACAGCAATAACATGGACTCAGCGTGGGCGAGAAGGGGAAGAGGAACGAAGCTGCAGATTCTTTCACATTACCCGACCCCCGGCTAAGAATTGAAAATCCAGTGTCTTTGGTAAAATCGGATGAAAAGGGGAAAGAAAAAAGAAACTATTAAAGGGAAAACGCAAAGGCAGAAGCGCATTAGGAGAAGAACGCAGTGTAATGCTCAGTACATATCGGGGGAGTCTCACACTGGACCGTTTCCAGGGGTTTTCGAGCCTTCGGTTTTGGTGTCAATAGCACTGCACTGTTTCTAGAGTAGTGGAAATAGTAAGTATGAGACCTAGTATTGTGGCTCAACAGGGTTCTGCTGAAGGCTTTGTTGCAGTTTTATTTGGTTGGATTGATTAGAGTCATTGTGGGTCCATACGTTTTAGGACCTCTCCTTGGCTATCAAGGGCTGTGGGCGGGGGTATGGGATGTGAATAATCCCTTCTTTTAACTATTGATATGTCTGAGGTGAATGAGTAGTGCTTTCAGCTCCCTAGGACTTTACGCCTAAGCCGGGGGCCCATGGCTGGAAGTGTTAGAGCTGCGGAAAAGAAAGCTACTCCGTTAAATCCAGGGAGGGACAAGTGCAGAAAACCTCCATAAATACAGAGACTCACGAACGAAGGGAATGGTCCTTACCACTCTCCAAAGCCTGGAGGAAACTTCCATTATCACCCCAACGAAAAGGTGGCTCGAACAATTGTTATTAGCCTCTGGGCCTCGGGGTGAACAGCTACATCTAAAATGCACACTGAGGAAGACTTCCAATCTTAACTACTGCTATGGCCGGAAAGATGTCTAATGAGTTTAAGTTATCGAGCCCAGGCATAGCTTCTCATAAGTAAGTATTGATTTAACGCTGGTATGTCAAGGGCCCTTGATCGCCTAGCCCCTCAAGGCTTGGTCAAAGAATACACAATTACCTAGCGAGACTCGTTTTCACGCTAGGAGATCAAAATAAGATGTTGCAGCCCCAAGAATCTAGGGGAGCTTAGTGAATATGGGTGGCGAGTTTATTATATGAGCTGGTAATTTTCTTCATATTCAACACCAATATTCTCTTCCCTATCCTCAATAAGCGGAATTCCTCCGTCGACCCTGTCATCTTCCATGATGGGTAATTTTTCCATTTGTCCGGATGTTCCCTGTTACCGGTGTTCCCAATGGTCCAAGTAGGCCGGGTTGTAGTAAAGCCGGGCCCGGCCTGTCAAGATTCCCTGGGGCACGGCCTGGCCCGAGGCTGCAGGCCTGGTAATGCCTTAGCCTGGCCGTTCCGGGCCCGGTTATTGGACCTATAGCCTTAGTACTGGCTGCCTGATATGCCGGCCCGCTCTTGGCGAGTAACCACTCAGTGCCAACGGCCGAAATCTACTATAATATAAGGTATGTATCAACATAGGGGAAATTAACGGTAAACATTTTCCAATTACAAAATAACATTGGGGATTTAGTGTAATACCTGCTGGGAATCAGAGCGAAGAACGGTAAGATAGGGCTGTGGTTGTGACTCTGGAAGTGAAATGTCAAGACTTTCTTGAGTTGGTTGGGTATCATTCGTTGTGGCATTGTTTAAGAAGCAATCACGATCTGTTCTCAGTGCTAATCACCTGGCCTGGTATGCTTTCGTAGGCCTGCAGAATTCCGCCTATATCGGCCTAGGCTGTTTTTTTTGGGCGTCCTGCCTTGGCCTGGTCTACTGCCTGGCCCGTTGGGAACACTGCCGATTACCAATGGCTAATAGCGAACACATCACAGAAGCTACAAATTAGTCAAATTGTACTAGGCCTATCGAAAGGGTGAACGATGAGCTCCTGGTGCTTGGTGGAAAGGTCTCCCATGTGTTACCAACGCATTTAATAATTAAAATGGGTGGCTGAGAAACAGTCTGATAATCACCTCTACTTAGCTTCTTAAGATCAATAGAATGATCTTGCCCGTGATTCCCAAGAACCTCATCACCAAGATCTTGCAATAGATCCTTAAATTTTTTTGTTGGCCCCAACATCCATGGGGGGAGCTTGCAAACCTTGAGGTGGTGGGGAGGTGTCCTTGAAACCCGAGTATGCGACCAGCTCAGTGACGCTCGGTCCCACACATTATCTTTAGTGACAGCCCTTACTTACTCACTATACCTTATTTTGACGCCCTAGGGAGAAAATGAACTTCACCAGATAATGCGGTATTTCTATGATGCCGGATTATATCATAGATCCTTCAACCCCCCCTCCCCCCAGCCAGGAAACCCCACCGAGAGGTTACACTGGCACTAGCCAATACCAAATTGGTGCCATTATGATGCAATAAGGTCTAGTAGAAGATACAAGTATACCCCCTCCCTACCACGAGCAGATGCCATTCTCACAGTGATCTCAGTCGAGTACCGTACTCGAGTACCGTACTGCTAGTGTTTAAAAAGGGATCCTCTAACTTGTTTTCGGGCGCCGGTTTTATTCAACCTCCTAACCCCAAAAGGTATAAATGGCGATTTATCTTCAGTTAGGGGAAGGTCAAGTTTGTTGATTGGCTGGGTCAACCATTTATGACTGAGCCTGTTCCTCTAATAGGTGATGTTCGCATCAACTAGGCGATTGCTTGGGTGAGGGCCCCGTTTGGCACTGATATTAGGCAAGGGGTCGCATCATATTGTGCCGCTCCTATCTACTCGAGTAGAGCGGACGCCCGGACTCATCTGTGGGTGGTAGACGTCTCGAGCTCCTGGAATTGAAGCCAATGGCTAAAACGCCCTCCTATGATTGCTTGGATAGGATGTGTAGAGTGAAACGGGCAATACGGAATGTTGAGGTCATATCATGCCGAGATGGAGGGGGGGTGAGGTATTCATAATGGCGTAAATCAAAAAATTTATGACGATATATCTCCCCCCCCCCCGCCACGAAACCCCACCCACTCCCACACAAACCCTAAGAAAACGGACTTGTGAGAACGAAAGCAATGAGCTAATTCCGAACCGCCAGTATGTAAAGAAATTGACAATAAAGCATACAACCTCATTCAAAATTTCCCACCACAATCGGGGAGATAGCTTCGTGTTTATCAGGGGAAAAACAAAACATTGCCGGGCAAGCAGACTGCTCGCAGAGTCCGGCCGACAATAGACTACGCAGTTGGAGCCCACCAGTTCGAATCCTTGAGGGGGGATGTGTCACACCGGAGTTAGAGAAAATAGCACTCTAACATAATGGATGGGAGGCGCTTCGGCCGACCGAGGTGAGGGTGGTCCGTGGGATTGTCGGGGTTTTTTTTATTGTATGATAGGGTGCTCAGAGGGTGAATGCCTTAAAATATTCGGGACTTAACCCAACGATCTGCTCGGGTTGCCGATCAAAGAAAAAATAGCAGAGAGGAGCTCCAAATGATGTGGTGGTAGCCTCTCGGGTAGGGGCGGGGTCGACAAAAGGAGAGGATATTTGGTCTTGCGGAAATTGGGATGGGACGAAGGGTTTTTTTTATTTTACAATCTGTGAAAGAAGCTCACAGAGACATGGGTTCTATGCATCGTTATAGTTGGGAGACATATTATATTTTAGGGTTTTATGACGTGAAAGACTTCCACCAATCCCATCCCATCTTTACCCCCTACAGTTATATTTTGGAGATGTATAAATACATTTTCAAAATCCTAGGAAATTCTATGATACAGAGTATGAGATATAAATATCGAATCGTGGTATCAAAGAACAAACGAATGAACAAGTAGGGAACTGCCGAGGCGAGAAGGAGGGGGGATTTTGCGGAACCCACTAACCATTAAAGCTTCATGGGAATTGTTCGAATTCGGGGGCCGAGATAAGATTCAGTACGTTGGGTTGGGTGGGTACTGCGTTTTCGAAGTGGCTTCTGAGGAACCCGGTGGGGTGGTGTCCCTCCTCTGATCTACTTCTGCATGAGCCTGTTTAGGCTTATACAGAAGTCTTTAATTTGACAGCTCCATAAAGACCGCTACAAGCGGAATCGCAGAGTGGTGTCTGAAAAGGAAAAGCGTCCACTGAACCGGGAATAAAATTCCCGGTCAAGCAACAACTCAGTTACCCTCAAGCCCGATAGCCCAGGAGAGTGGTGTGATAACACAGCCACCCCCGCGGACCATGGATTGACATCTTCCCGGTCAAACAACGGTTTGACCTTGTCGAATAACAGGAAGCATATTCGAGATGTAATCGTCGGGGAGGGGGGGAAACGGAACTTTGTTAAAGTTTTTTTTAAAGTTGAGACTTTCCAAGAAAATTCCCAAGCCGCTGATCGTGGGGGGATATTCTTGCAGAGTGAAATGTGTGAGGCGGACTGTCGATGCTTCTTCATCAACAGTGACGAGCCCAAAGCCGAGTTTCAAGAGCGCTTATTTCGAAGGAACATCGTGGGGTTGACATCTTCTCAAACTCCCAGAACGGCATCCCAGTCATCTCAGCAGTTTGAAACCTTGCTCGCTATTGAATGGTGCCCATGGGTCGTCGCATCTGTCGACTCCATTTCTACCGCCAGGGCATGCCAGCGCATGACATAGCTCATTGGCCCGCAGCAGCTGCTCGGTGTGAGAAATCCACATCAGAGCTGCCATGCCACTTTATTCTCTCTAGGGTTGCACTATATGCGTTCTTAGGATAAAACAACGAGCCCCTTTGTTGAGCTTTTCTCTTCTCTGATGGATCGTTGTCTCTCCTAAGATTGCTTCGGTGTGCTCGGCAGAAATCTGGACATCAGTGTCAGTAATGTATCACCAGGAAATAGCCGGGGGTCGTACCTAAAGTCACAGTGTAGACAACCAACACCCGGATCGGTGATCGGTCGCCAAGGTGTCTATCACCAGGGAACTAAAACGGTTTTGTTAGCAGGATGTTCCATTTCCGAGAGTATCACCTTCATACCTGATATAGGTCTTTCCGACCCATCGCCAGTTCTCTAACTTAGTCGTAGAAGACAATCTCCTCAACACCGCAGAGCGGGGGGGGGAAAGCCTTATATCTCGGTTTGCTTCGGGGCTCTAAGGGTGGCAGCCATCGTGGAATCATAAGAGGCTTATTCGAATTGTTTGGTATGATGAAGGCATGAGGATTACCGGCGCCCTCGAGATATATCTCGATGGCGCCGGACCCGTCAGCGTGCGTTGCTGGGGGTGGGGTGTTAGAAGGTCGAGTGGTTGTTAGAAGCGGGGGGGGAAGAGGGGATATGTACCAATTTGTGGCCCGGCAAGAGCCCTCCAATTATTTCCTGCCAAGGACGAAGAATCCCACACTGGAGACGCCTGAGGACATGTGACTGTTTTTGGGACAAGGCGTATCTGTGCCGGGGAAGGTGCGAAAGTTAATGGAAGCCCGTCGAAACTATCTTCCACAATTCCTCGGCAACGTTCGCCCCGAGGAACAGCTATCCGAGGAATGGTTCTTTTCGCCAGCCCCCTGCTCGGTTTAAATATATCTAAAACGGGCACTAAGTGACAAAAAGTAATTTTTTGCAATTCTTTTAAGGTGGTGAGCCTTTACCCTGCGTAGGAAGCATACCGGTATGGCAATAGGATGTTACGGACGTTAAGGAGGAAACACGAACGGATCTTTTACTTCACGCGCATTTTATTTTTTTTACAATTTATTCCCCACGCCAAAAACAAATTCTGCATGGAAATGCAACATGATAGTATCATAGGGAAACCACTATTCGCGCGAAAGCGTTTGGTATTATAGCGGTCGCTCGTCCCACCCAGGAGGTGTATGCAAAAAGATACAATGCTCGAGTGCATACCTCGGCTCTTGCGGGAAATGATTATGTATTAGGGCCTGTTTGGTAAAAAGGGAACCGGCGACCGTTTCTGCCGTGAAGATGGCCTTCTCTCCAGTTTGAAACGGAAGGAAAAGAGTTATTTGTATGGCGGGACGGAACGGAACCGTCGTAACAGACCCAAAGGTTCCATTGACTAAGTACCGGTACTGCAAATAAGGGATCTTACATTTATACCAATGCAGCATGCCATATATCTAAACTGTATGGGGTCTATACTTGGAGGAAGTAGGTTAAAGTAGGTGGCCGAGGATATAATTTAAAATTGTAACTTTTATCCACACCTCCAAACTTTGTTTTCACCGTTGATTTTAATTCCTAGTACCCTACCGGTACAAGTACTTCAGCCTTTTCCTCATCAGCCTAATTCTTCTGGTAAATTTACTATCCCATGGACTGATGAGACATGCAGATTCCGCACCTTCCGTATATGGTAGCTCTAGACTGTGGCTAAGGAACTTTCAACCAATAAAAGCTCGGCAATGGATGACTTTTCGAGAGGCAAAGCCACTGAGCCACAGCATAGAGCTACCGTATACGGAAGGTGCGGAATCTGCGTGTCTCATCAGTCCATGGGATACCCAAGAGACCTAGTTAAAAAAATAAACATATCTGGGGGGTGTCCTTCATTTGCTGGATACTAAGGCCCCGTTTAACCGCCTAGTTGAAAAATTTCGTGACAAAACTTGAGGGTGGCGTCTCAATCAGCACAATTTTCCAATACACGGTGTAAAAGCATTTACCCAATTTCTACCATCTTAAATCCTCGTTGCTAGACTGTCAAAACGTGACATGGTCCCGCAGGTGAGATTGCAAATTCCGCCGGGCCCTTACCGGTAATGGAACGTTTACGTTCGGCAGACACCACACCACGCTCTTGCCTGCACCCCTCCACCCACCATCAACTATCAAACCCACCTTAAAGTCTTCCACACCATAGCGAGCGCCTGGAATAGCAAGCCATCCACCCAATTACTAGTCACTATTTAAATCTGGACTGGGGACCAGCCAATCACATTACCCAAACTTGCAGATGGCCCGCTATGTCTAACAGATGAAGTGGAGATAAGATTTCAAGGAGGAATAGAGACCCCGCGGTGGACACATCCAGAGTCCTTTGGCACGGCTTGGCATGCATACGCCAAGCATTCTACCATCCAGACCTTGATTTGACTCTGCGAGAGGAGCGAATTCAGCGAATTTGACCTCAACAACTTTGACCTATCCCAATACCACCAATACCACTTCGTTTTAAAAGAATTCTGTGATTCCTGAAACCCAAGAAGCTTTTATTCTCAACACTAGGAAATATTAATTCCAAAAACCACGGTCTACAGAATGAGCTGTGTTGACTTCACAACCTAACTTTGAGTTACTTGATTCCTTGGCCGGACATCATGGTTTCTTCAACCACATCCACCGCAAAGTCAAACCTGCATCCAGCTGTAAATCCCCTACTCTTGGCATACAAGGATGCTGGATACATCCACCGCAAAGTCTCTAATACCGCAAAAACTCAATAGATCCACGATCGGGGCATTTTAACATGAGTCACTGTCTAAACCACAATAGGTTTAGCTGAGTAGGTTAGCAAAATCACGAATACAAGTTAACGTGATAGAGCAAGCTCAATCTCCGCAACCTATATCCTATTCCTTCTTGGAATGTTTTGTCTTTAATCGGGGTGATCCGAGGCTGGTGGGCGGTAGTGGATCTACTGAATTTTTGCGGCACCGTAAAAAAACTCTTGCAATTCGCCATCTCGGTTAGGTCGCAGATCTCGGGATTCAGAGAAGGATTAGTGTCTTCCTGACATGTACGAGTACTATTGGTATATTACCGATAACCTGAGTGGTTTGGCTTTGTTTGATCTCATAAAACTTGTAAAACCAAACCTATTTTGGGTTAAGGACTTGATTCACAGGGATAATCTGATGGCGGATCTCAAAAGGTTTTACCGTACCCGAGGAGTGATCGTACCGCTTTCCCACATGGCGAGGGGGCGAGGGGGGATTAGGTGTCACGATCAGTGTCCCCATGGCGAACCTCTTTTATGATTCCACCTTACTCGAGTACGGTTAAAATCTTGCTTAAGTTAGATACTGAAACGAAGAAATACCCACTGCTTTGTTTACTTTGGGGAGCACGAGGGGTACTGAAACGATAACTTTCGTCCGGGCAGATACTATCTTCCAGTGGGTCATACGGACCTAAGAGTAAACTGAGGAGCAAACCGACGGAGGAAAACACGGAAATGATATCACGATCTAGAAACCAACCAGTACCAAGGTGGGCAATCGCCGCTCACATACTGAGTAGAGTTAAAGAAACTAAAGACAATGAAAAAAACCGGTGGAGAAAAGAAAAGTCTCTATCGACCAAACACAAGGTCCGCGTTTTCTGTTTTCGTCGTTGTTCCTTTTTTTTCCGTTCTCCCTTGTGTTCCTGTGACTGTTGCCTCCTCCACTTCCACCAAACCCTACGATCCTTGCCCTCTGTTACTAATCCCTGCCCCCTTGCTCCACCCGTCTAACACCTATGTAAACTTTGTGCTATGAACGTAAAATACAGGAAACATTTTCGTAATATCGGTAGGCTTACTTCGAACCCCACAGTACGAGCCAACAATCTACATTATCAAGAAACCCCGCCTAGAAAGACAAACCACACAAGTCATATTCAACACTCCTAAAGTTAAGCCAATCGGCAAACCTCTCATCCAAGAAGAACCCACAGAAAAAAAAGAAAAATCCAAACAGAAAGCCCAACCTTGTCCGGTTGTCCGACTATCTAGGAACAGGTGATCCTCCTCTGAACCCTCCTTCTTGTTGTGAACTCTCCCAAAGTTTTTTCTTTCACTCCTTGTCCGGAAAGAAAAACCGCTGCTGTTGTTGTCGCCGTCGTTGGGAAAGAAAGTAAAGAAAGATCGTCCGCTCACAGGGCCTCTACCCTCCCCCCTGTCAGCCAAGACTAAGCAACAGCCACCCCTGTAGCAAACGCGACACCCCCCCATCATTCAACACAAGCCCAGCGTACTTCTCTTCCCAAGCAGAGTCATATCATGAACTACTATCGATGCTCTCTAGGTTATCTGCAAACTAGCTAAGGCATGCAAACAAAGTAAAGCCGAATTTCTCCCCCGCAATACCGTATAAGAATCCCCTTCGGTAATCACACAATTCCTTTGACCGGTGTGCTGGGGCCTTCCGGGTAGCTAAGAGCACGCAATCAGCATCCCGGTTATCGCACCATCCATCTCGTTTCCCATATGCTACGGCGCACCGTTTCCTCCTAGTCCCTCCAGTTCCGGGGCATCGGATACTCGGGTATGATAAGGAAATCTACGAACGTTGCCAAACACAAAACCAAGCATAAATGGAATCACAATAATAGTGGCACAATGCTTAAATCAACCCACCAGAACTGTTTGTACCGGATAAAGTACCCGATGTTATTCTCATGGCTGCAGAGCCGTCAGCCACACTCAGTCATGTACTCGGGGGGTTCATTAAAAACCGGAAAGGGGGGTATCCCTGTTCGAGTAGCTTGGCAACCAGATCTCGAGAAAACTTGGAAAGTAGGAACAGGAAACGGCTTTCATAAACCCGTAGAGTGATTGCTTTCATAAACCCGTGGGATAAAAAAGGAGAAATGAGACCTATGATGGTGTGTAGTGTAGAGCAAGAGGCTTTCATGTGGCAAGAACCTCAATGATGTTTCTTTCTCAAGGTATCTAGTGTTTTAAGATGTCCAGAACGCCGCCACTCTTTCCAGACATTGTGATCGCCCGATTGCCATGACCCCTGCTTCGCCACGGGTAGTTTCCGATTTTTAATATACCCCCCGAGTACTTTCCCTTCTAAACCCACACTGTAGCTAGAAAATATCAATACATTCATCCTTTGCTTACAAGAAAGACCATCCCTAAAGCTAATAAAAGCCGTCCGCGCCAAAAAGAGGCACCTCTTTTGGAATAGCCACTCCGGAACCATATGGAGGATAGCGTTGAGGCCGCTTTTCTCGATGAGCACGAGCACTTTTCCTCACTTTTTCAAACAGCTCGAGCACTATGCTTTTTACGGGCTGCTGGTCGCTATTCCAAAAGAGGTGCCTATTCTTGGCGCGGAGACACGAGTTTTTGATGATCAGCTATCGTTCCCCAATTGGGGGGAATAAGGCTATTTGGGGTTGCTGTTCCATAGCATGAGATTCGCTTGTACGAGTAATTCAGGAACCATAATCGGGGGCGAAGCCTGATAAGTTTTGTTCTAGGGCGTCGAGGCCCGCTGACATAATTACACTTCCTGTCACCTGTCCTCCTCGATGATTTTAACACAACGCTCTACTGCTGGGATTATTCTTCTATCTAGAGTTCCTCCTCCGAGCCCTCAATTTCTTTTCTGATTTCTCTATTAAAATAGTGCCTATCGCCCAACACGGTGATAGTAAAAATAATGGGTCCCCAAGCTTTTTTGCGATTAACGAAGGCTAAAATAATTCCCGCCCTCTTGTCAGTAAACTGAATTACGCAAAAATTGAGGGAGTGTTTGATCGGACCTAAGAACGATTTCCACCACATCGTGGTGTATTATCCCTTCAAGAGGTAAGAGCCAGGGGAAGGTTTTTGTTTCTTAATCGGAGGAGTGAGAACTATTTTTTTGTTGGACGGAGGAGTAGAGGGCTTTTGTTTTATCGTTTGGAGGAGTAAGAGGATGGTTTGTTTTCCCAGTTGGATGCTTTATGAGTGAAGAACGAAGCCCAGATTAAATTATCAATCTCGCTTCCTAGTTAGCCAACAATTACCATATAAGCCACGTGTCCATAAAGACCTGAGCTAGGTACCATAGCATGTAGTCTATGACGCTTACCGGTATACTATGTGACACGACATTACCCTTTCGGCGACATCATCCTGTCATGCTCTTCACGGTACAGTACACTACTCGGGGCAGGGATAAAATCCGTGAATGTTGGTAGGGCAGTGATTGGCAGCTAGCTCGATAACCAAATATTCGAGCTTAGCCAACTAGCATCTTGGAGAATCAAAATTCACCAATTATTGTCTTTAAGCGCTCGCGGAATTTCTTCTCTTTTAACATACGCCCCACTTGTTGAAAATCACCGGCGATCACCCCCGTACAGAAGAATCTTTTGTTCTTACCTTTCCTATATTGTCACTCGTTATCTGTTAGTCTCATTTGTCACCAGGGTTCAGAATAGTCCGACCGGTCAAGTCTTGGAGGCAGGACCACGCTGGTCAGTCCTGGTTGATGTCGATGACTGGACCCTACTAACTCGGGTGGCCTGGTCCGGTTTGGACTGGTCCTAGGCTAGTCTTTATAAAAGATCACACGAGAATCGGAATGGAACCCAAGTCAACACTCACTAAGAGTAGATGTATAGCTATAGTAGGATCTTACAGCAGCTTGTCACGTTATAAATGAACAGCCCCTCAATACAAGTTGATAGAGCATCCTGGAGAGGATAGCATGTGGTTGAAATGTGATTACCTGATGGATAAGTGGCATAGAATACAGGTATTTTGGTATTTGGTCATGTAATATCACTCACTTAGTGCACCAAGAAAAGTTTGATACTTAAGAACCGATTTTTGCCACCTCTAATCTAAGCGAGGCACTATCTCCACCATATAATCCCTGGAAACAGTAAGTTTAATTAAGAAAAGCTTTGTTTGAACGTGATAAGAATCGCATATCCTATTGCTTCGCGCCCCTTGTCTGACCGGTCCTGATCGAGTTGGTTTCGATAGTCCTGGCTGTCCAGTCTGTTTAATTTCCACCATTAGACTAGACTTGACTTTCAACCCGACTAGCTAGTCCTGTCCAGTCTCCCGCCGACCATTCGGAACCCTGTTTGTGACTCATGATTAATGAAAGAGGAGGAACGCGCTACCTTGATGGTAGGCGAAGTGTATGGATTCGCACTCATGCCCGGGGGGTATCGGAGTGGAAACTGAAAGATGGATCGGAATGGACGAGATGGGGACCGGAACTACATTGTTGTATCTACATTTGCGGAAGGATTCCAGTAAGTGGGGTGGTTGGTAGAAACAATTTAGATTGACTATATAAACCCCCTCTGCCACCATAGATAGATAGTTAAGCAAGGCACGCCTCCGATCAATATATACACGTTTCCTCCTTGACTTCATTGTCTTTCATCATCTGTCCAGCCCGTCCTTCCCCTGCCCAGACCTCATAACAACACCACTACATGTGCATACAGACTATAAACCTCATACCGCCCCCTCCATAAGCTTGTTCATGGTCTAGCCCTACCGGTAGTATCCGAGTAATGACAACAATTCTCCCTGCTGGAGCCTCAGGCGTGATATGCATCAGGGGGGAGTTTCTTGGATGTGCGGAGGACCAGCTTTAGGCGAGGCCGTGGCTCTCGGTATACTTGCCAAATGCAAGGGTATTGGGAAAAGGCGCCGTTTGTTCACGGGCCTGTTCTCCCATTGCGAGAATGCAACCCCCAAAATCTATCAAGGAATCAAGGGCTAGAATTGGCGCCTTATTCTAATATTATACCCTACATTTGGAGAGCAGCCACGGTACCAGTAGAATCGCGCTCTGGTTCTTCCTCTGGGTTGTCGTTACCGCGCCACTTCTACTTCCACTAAGCAGGAGGACTCCAAGGGCCCGTTTACACATAGACGGCCGTCTAGCAACCAGAGGCAGTGCCGACCGCCAAAGAAAGTCAGTTAGGTAAACGGGCCTTCAGTTATATATTACACAGTATATTAGCTAAACGGGCAATAATTTTTATTTATTTACATACCTTCAACTGTCAAATCTCTCTAAAAATTAAATTTGTAATAGTGTTTGTACTAGACGCGCGAAAGTGTTTGACAAATTTTCCACGGTCCTGGATTCTTGTAGCTAGACCGTCAAAAGTTCCGTTGCCTACTCTAGCTAAACGCCATCTATTTGCCGCACACTCCCCCACTGTCAAGCCCCCCTTAACCGTCAGCATCGTTTCAGCCTTTTAGACGGACGTCTATAGGTAAACGGGCCCTAAGCCTTTCAATATCGTGCTCGAGCAGTAGAATCAGCACTCTGGAAGAGCAAAAAAGTGATAAGGAAAATCCCCGGTCAGGTTGGAGGTTTTTCCCTTGGTGAGGGAGCTTAATTTTTTTGGGTCTTGAATTCCGGTTTTTTACGGATCCTGGTTGCAAATTTTAGGCGTGATCTCCCTAGGTAAATTCGATCTACGTGCGCGGCTCAACTACCGGTAAGGGAGTCTCCCCAAGCAAGCAATCTGGCGAGGCTCTCTAAGCATTATCTTCGAAAGCGGGCAGAGATGGTTACCGAATATGCCGATTCGTGGCGATGTACGAGGCTGGCGACAAAAAGGGTGAGCAGTGTAAGGGTTTTCCACCCAGAATAGCCCATTCAGAACCTTCTAGTGATTTAGTGAAGCAATTTGGGCTCAATCTTCACCCATTTGTGCAACAATTCCCTCGGAATATATTTTTTCCAACCCATTAGAAAGAACTCTGTACCTAGACTGGTTGAGGAATTGCCAAGAGAGCAATAGTTGGTACATTGTCTTGGCGCAATTTCTGAGTAGGATACCGTAAAAACTTTTGCGATTCACCGTCTCCGGTCTAGAATTCCTCTAGATATCTCTCTAAGTAATTACAGATTATTAAAGAATTATTGGACACTTTGGCATGCAATATTGTAAAGGTGAAGTTGAAAACAGCCCCATGCCTTGCCATTTCCCATTTCAAAATACATCAAAAACTTTTGCGATTCGCCATCTGAGAGACCCCTGTAAACCGAGTCATTAGCCCAAGATAGGTTTAGTTTGGCAAGCTGAGAAGATGCATCAAGGGGGGTCAGGAAAGAGTTGCCTGAATGCGCGAAGGAACAGCTTCAGGCGAGATTGTGGCTGCAGCTAGAGTCGCAACGGGGGTATGCCGCTTCGGCAGGTATGTCGGGCGCCTAGGTACGCGGAGAGTGTAGGCTGAGTACTGGGGCAGGAGTCGTACTCAAATATACACTATCTTTGTGCCAGCCTCCCGACATCTCGTTTCCATCACGGCCATGCTGAGCACTACAGATTTTGCCCAATTCTGAGAACTACAGCACTTCTCGAGCCTTGAGTTTTTCATATCACGGTTTCCCAAATAAGTTAGTGTTCGACATTTTAAATGGGCCTGAATGTTTCAGCGGTTGAGGGGATACCATCGAAAAAGTGAAACCATTGCATGGAACTATCACTCTCCTCGGCCACCATTAAATAATGAGGTGTTTAATGATAAAAAGTATGCCTGGGCGAACGACCTTGCCGTTCGTTGCAATGTGGGTTGTCCCTGTGAAGGTTTCACTTTTGCGATGGTATATTTCCCGGTGGATGGTATCCAAAAGTGCTGACTCACAAGCGCATGGTATTCTAAAGGTTTTCTCTGATTCATGGAGTTCACATGCATGAGAACTCGGGAGAATCTCTCCCGTGAAATGTCCCATCTACCTACCGGTACCACAGCTTTAGGCTGAGATGGGGAGCTTGATTACCGTAAATTCATAATCTGGTAAAAGTCGGATTGGCGCTAGTGCGGATTTTCTTGAACTTGTCCAACCTCCGCTGCATATGTGTTTAAGCTGTGGCGAATATGCCTTCTTCGTGCCCCCGGCTCGCTTACCTTAGTTTCGCTTTAGCTCCAATCGGACTTTCACCAGAGAGAGACGGTACTCGTATGTTTGCCGTCTTATTCTTATTCGCACTGGTTGACTATTTACTACCGTATGAGACCAGTTTCATATGACACCAAAGCGCTTCCGTCGAAGGGCTGTCTCATAGGCTGCTGTGCCCTAAAGCTACAGTGTGCATGCACAGAACAGCACAGCGCCGTGTTGTGCAGTGATCTGTGAGGCGGAGTCAGGTTGTGGTAATTCATCGGAAACTCCAAGATGCTCGTACCTTTTTGGCTGAAAATAATCGGGCGGTAATTATTATACCACGGAAGAAACTAGATAACCGGCGCTCCCCCCGCCCCGCCCACAGAAAAGCTTTCCAACCCCCAATATTTCCCAATCTCTATCATTTTTACATACAACCAATATTCTGGACCGACCATCATGGCCCGAACTTCACATAGACTCTCGCTCAAATTCGGCAACGAGAATGCCGACTGCGGTAATCTCGAAAATTGTTTCAACACCATTTATAAATCAGACGAAGATGCAAAGATTCTTCAGTGGCTTACCCCAATAGAGCCAAGTAAGAGACATGATGGCGTGCGCACCGAACGACTTGAAGGTGTCGGGGATTGGCTTTTCGAAACAAGAGAGTTTCAGGAGTGGAGCCGCGGTGAGTGTGGACCCGATAAGGCTGTTTTGTTTTGCTCCGGGAATCCGGGAGTGGGCAAGACGTATCTGAGGTGAGTGGCTGGACCTCTTTACTCGAGTACGAGTAAAGAAGCGAATATCACTAACGGCTGGAAACACTAGTTCCGTGGTGATCGACAGGCTCTGTGATCAGGCAAGGGGCAAAGATCTAGTGGTTGCATGGTTGTATTGCGACCACCGTGCGCGGCAAGATCAGACTGTCATCAACATGATGGGGGCGATTTTGACGAGGCTAGTGGGCAGCGAGATCCCGGAAGATATACGGGAGGCATTTCAGGAAGGGAGAAGGCCGCTGCTTGCGGATTTAGTGCGAATTTTGAGGATCGTGATTGCTTCGTCGCCCCGAGTTTTCATCTGCATCGATGGGCTAGACGAATGTTTACCGGAGACTCTTGCGGACCTTCTTAAGTCGCTGCAAGATATTGTTCGGGGGTCTCCTAGAACGAGAATATTTCTCACCGGGAGGCCCCATGTCAGGGAAATAATTCAAAAGTATTTCTCGGAGGAAAAACAAGGAGCGGTGGTGGTGCACGTCAATCCCAACCCGGGCGATATCAAGAATTATCTTGAATGGAGGCTAGATAGGGATACCGATCGAGAGGCAATGAGTGATGATTTTCGGGAAGATATTGTGAGAATTATTCTGGAAAATATGTCTGACTCGTGAGCAGGACCATTTAGCGTTTCCCCTCTATCAATAACATATACTTACCAACAACTGTTTCTAGGTTCCTCCTTGCTTCGCTAAACATTGAGCTTATTCTAGGAGGGACGACAATTAGTCGGAGAAGAAAGAAACTTGAAGAGACGGCGCGAGGCAACGGACTGAGCGATGCCTACACGGCAACCCTGAACCGGTTGAAGGAGCAGGATACGGATAAACGGGCGCTCGGGCTGAATGCGCTGATGTGGGTGTTGTATTCGGAAAGGCCATTGCAGGTCGAGGAGCTTCGTCATGCCTTGGGAGTGGAGATGGATTCTGCAGATGTGGATCCGAAGGACGCTCCTGCGATAAGGATAATCCATTCATGCTGTCTGGGTCTTCTCACGGTTGAAGAGTCGTCGTCCACTATCCGACTGGTGCACTTTACGCTGCAGGAGCACCTCTCAAGTGATCCTAAACTATTCTACAATCCTCATGCAACAATTGCCGAGGTTTGCTTATCATACCTCAATTCCGGACCCGTCAGGCATATTTCGCCAACCCTTTACAGGGCCCCCTCTACAATGCCCCTTTTGGAATATGCTTCCTATTACTGGGGGGAGCACGCAAGAAGGGGGGTGACGGAGAATGTCAAGATACTTGCGCTCAAGCTTCTCGATAGATTTGATGAGCATATATCTGCTCGATTACTACTACTGAACAATGTTCAATATGAAAGTCATCTCAATTCCCTGAGGGCTGGAAAACCTACAGGATTTACCGGACTGCATGGAGTAGCATTTTTCGGAATTGTGGAGATAGTTCCTCCCGTCTTGGAGATGAGGGAATCGGATGTCAATGCAGCCGATTGCATGGAGAGTACGGCTCTCATATGGGCTGCCCGAAGAGGACACGCGGAGGTCATAGAGGCTCTTCTGGAACGGAAGTACATCGATCCCAACCAAGCAGATGCCACAGCTAGCAAGACACCACTATGGATAGCGGCTGCCGAGGGGTATGAGGTGGTAGTGAAGATGCTTTTAGAACGAGAAGACGTCAATCCCAACCATGTAGACACCGGATATGGCAGGACACCACTCTTGATAGCGGCTAGCAGAGGGCATGAGGGCGTAGTGAAAATGCTTTTAGAACGAGGAGACATCAATCCCGACCTGGCAGCCACCGAAGATGGCTCAACACCACTCTTGTGGGCGGCTAACGAAGGGCATGAGGGCATAGTGAAGATGCTTTTAGAACGAGAAGACGTCAATCCCGACCATGTAGACACCAAATATGGCGCACCACTCAGGATAGCGGCTATCGAAGGGTATGAGGGCATAGTGAAGATGCTTCTAGAACGAGAAGACATCAATCCCAACTATGCAGACACCGAATTTGGCATGACACCGCTCTGGATAGCGGTTTTCAAAGGGCATGAGGGCCTAGTGAAAATTCTTTTAGAACGAGAAAACGTCAATCCCGACCATGTAGACACCAACCTTGGCGTGACACCACTCTGGATAGCGGCTGACCAAGGGCATGAGGGGGTAGTGAAGGTGCTTCTAGAACGAGAAGACGTCAATCCCAACCATGTAGACACCGAATATGGCGTGACACCACTCTTGATAGCGGTTTTCAAAGGGCATGAGGGCGTAGTGAAGATGCTTTTAGAACGAGAAAACGTCAATCCCGACCATGTAGACAACAAATATGGCGTGTCACCACTCTTGGTAGCGGCTCAGGGAGGGCGCGAGGGGGTACTGAAGATGCTTTTGGATCGGGGAGGCGTCAACCCCGACCATGCGGACACTAAATATGGCCGCACACCGCTCGGGTGGGCGGCCATGAACGGGAATGACGGAGTAGTAAAGATGCTTTTCGATCTAGAAAACGTCAATCCCGACCTCGCAGACACCAAATATGGTTCAACGCCACTCTTGCTAGCAGCTCGGGGAGGGCATGATGGGGTAGTGAAGATACTTTTGGACGGGGGAGGCGTCAATCCCAACCGTGTGGACACTAAATATGGCCGGACACCGCTCGGGTGGGCGGCTAAGAACGGGAATGCCGGAGTGGTAAAGATGCTTTTGGAGCGAAAAGATGTTGATCCAGACCAGCCAGACACCAAATACAGCCGGACGCCACTCGCGCTGGCCGCTGGGGGCGGGTATGAGGAGATAGTAAAGATGCTTTTGGAGCGAGAGGACGTGAATCCTAACCTAGAAATTGCCGAAAGTTTCTGGATGCCACTCTCCTGGAAGGTTGGCAACGGGTGCGTGGAGGTAGTAAAGGTTGCGAGAGGAGAGGATGATTTGAAAGATCCCGGGTGGGGAGAGAGCGAAAATTCTGACTGGGGAGACAAATATTTCGACTCTTCCGACAGCGAATATTCGGATTCGGGAGACAGCGGAGATTCCGACGGTGGAGGCAGTGAAGCTGCCTTAACCCCGCCACTCTCAGCTCTCCCCGAAGTACATGCTGGAGTTGTGGGGATCCTTGTGGACCCAGGCAATGCTAATTCAGACAAAGTCGACCACGATGGTCAGTCATCCCTCCCACTCTCCCCTGAGCATAGAGATCAGCCTATGGTGGAGATGCAATTCAGATCCCAAGATGCTGACCCCGATATCACAGATTCTAATAGACAACCTTCGCTCTCACCGATAGACTCCGATGAGCAGGAACCAGTACCTGATCCCGAGGACTCTGTACCCAGGTCCTCAGATAATGAACCCTGCAACCGAATCGCCCGCGTTCCCTCTAGCCTCCTCTATGTGGCCCTTCAAGTTCCTGTATACTCCATGGAAATCTAATATCCACCCTAACAATACCCGTTCAACACTGTCAATTATAGTCAACCTGTGTTGGGTCATTCGCTCTTGCCTTTTCCTTTTAGCCTCCCTCGCTTCCCTTAGGAACACGCCTGATCGGGCCTTACGCCATGATGTTGGAGATGCCCTTGTCGGTAAGGTCCGGCGCTTTTTTGTTTTCTCTCTTCTTAAGCTTGGGTTGGGGAATTGGTATAGGCAAGACCTCCGTCGGGTTAGACGTAGGTAGACTTTGATAAGGGCCTTTTTCTAGTTTCTGCTGACTCTTTGCTATTTACCTACTTTTTCATTTGTTTCTTCGCCGGTTTCTTCCATTGGTGTTCGGGTTAGACATGGTCCTATCGTGGTGTTATCTATCTTCATTCTAGTTGTCTAGTTGTGGGCTCAGTTAGTACTCGCCTTGCCCTTGTTCGTTAGTGATTTAGAGTACTGTAAAGTGTGGCCTGTTTCAAGCAGCTTGGTAGGAATAGATAAGTTAGATGATAATCTTGAAGAAGCTCGCTCTAAACTCGTGAGCCGCTCGTTTGCCTCCGCCCGGCAGCTCCTCTACTACGAGGCCACTACCGGTTAGTCCCTTCACAATAATGCCGTTTTTCAAGACTTTTCCTGTAAGATAGTAACCGGGGGTGCCCCAGATGCGTGAAAGGCAAACCCCTAACCCTCTCTACCGGGTATCCCTTGGACCATGTGAAACAGAAAATTCGCGCCCACCACGCTGAGGCCAAAGTTTTGTAGTTGCAGGTCGTGTTTGGTGGGCAAATCGGACCCTTCAGACTTTTTAATGGTTAATGACTCAGCACCCTAGGTGTCCTAAGCTTGTTATGGAACGATATTACCGTGGGGGCGAATTTTACTGTTTCACCCCTCCCCACTCCACTCTCAAGGGATAGTGGTGTGGACATCTTTCAGTTCCAGCAGTGTTCGCAGCCGTCCGGTGCCCCCGTGGGGCTCGGCGGGGGGACTGCCAAGAGCCCGGGACGAGACGGGGCGGCAGGACGTGGTCCGTCCTCGTCTTTCATTCCTACTTGTCGGGCAACTTTAGAAAATGACCGGACGGGACGACAAAATGCCGTCCGTTCTCGTCCCCGAAGCTCGAGGACGGCCGTCATTAGGAAGGACGACAAGCCCCATGATGTGAGACATCTTCTGGTATGGGACGGTAAGTGCCTACACAGGACCGCCGGGGATGATGGGGGACGGTAGGGGACGGCGGAAAACAGCGGAAGACCGCGGGGGACGACTGTGGGCGACGGGGAAGACAGAGGACGACGGGGACGACAGGGGACGACGGGGACGACAGGGGACGACGGGGACGACAGGGGACGACGGGGGCGACAGGG
>Ga0307509_10002645_pt1 | contig 28642 bp, 20 predicted proteins | sample 10_EM_MG_FD_202245 | JGI IMG/M metagenome (GOLD analysis project Ga0307509, IMG submission 202245) | Populus trichocarpa ectomycorrhiza microbial communities from riparian zone in the Pacific Northwest, United States - 10_EM | ecosystem: Host-associated > Plants > Roots > Unclassified | place...
GGGGACTGCCGGGGGACTGCCGGGGGACTGCCGGGGGACTGCCGGGGGACTGCCGGGGGACTGCCGGGGGACTGCCGGGGGACTGCCGGGGGACTGCCGGGGGACTGCCGGGGGACTGCCGGGGGAGGTGGGGAAGGCGGGGGACGTCGAGGCTATAGATGACGGCAGGGACGGCAAGTGTGAGACATTTCCGACGGGGGGGGGCAAGTTTGGAAAAAGACCGGACGGGACGACACGACGTCGTCTACCGCGGTCCTCCTTGAGGACGGATGGACTGCCCCGTTGAGAACACTTCCCTTCCAACCTTAGGGTTGCTCAAGAGTCACTCCCCGTAGGGTGCGTGGACAAAATTAACCGCGCACCAACCATTGACAGCAACGCAACACTCGTCATCACTCTAGTCTACCCTTTCACGACCTCCTAAAGAAATTTCTCTAAATAAAACATTACTCGCGGCAAGGATCAATTCTCACACAGGGAGCGCAAGAATCGCAACGCCACAACGACTCAAATTGATACCACAGTCAAAATGAAATGTCTTATTACCAGATCCCTTGCTCCATGAAACAGAGGGCGACTCGAATGTATAGTTGTACCTATTTGAGGTTGCTAGCTAACATTCACTTCGCAAGGGAAAAATTCAAAGTTACATATATTACCCGATACATCCGCTGATGCCCTAGTGCGCTCACACACGTCCACACTTATGTGCTCCTCCATCTGCGTGCTTCCCGATATCTGCGCCCTCCCTCAGCACTTCTAATACCACAACATACAGCAACTTGGGTTACCGGTATCACACCATCACTTTCTTCATTAGCTCGGATGAAAAGAGACAGTGTTTGGCAGCACCAAATTTGCACGCTAGGAAAAAGAGCTTGGACGGGATTGTGGTTTGCCCCTGTGACTTATTGTCGGGGGGGGGGATAACATAGGGTATTACCCACACAAGAGTAAACTAGCGCGTAATTCCGAAGAACGGGGATACAACATCCGATCACTCTCCCTCCCGCTTGACTGACAGATGGTGGAGAGAAAGGCTGATAAGTGGATGAATTTATGGGGTACGGTGGGCAGATACCTGGGGATTTGCCGGTCTTGATGTCTACGAATTTCGAACACGGGGGTTTAGTGACGGTAATGAGATTTGTGTTATTATGAATAAATGCTCCCACCCATATGATATATACAATGTGAACGTCAATTAAAAATGAAAATGAAAATGGAAAAAAAGGGGGGTATCGCGAGGGCTGGAATAGAAAATATAACGAATCTAACTGACATTAGAGTACCAAACGCTACCAAACTCGGGGGAAGGCTTGAAATAATTTAGGGAATTCCCGTATCGGTAATATATCTTAGGAGCGGGGGATAGGGAGAGGAGTAGGATTAGAGTACGAAGAAAGGAAAATGAGGAAGCGGAACCGAGGGCAAGGATGGGGCGAATAGGGCCAAGGGTGAGTGTGGCTGATCCGGCGGAGATGGTTCGAACTACGAGGTGGTTCCAGAGACTCCGTTTCCAAGAGTGGATGTGTTACTTTATTCCATGCAGAAATTCTCGCAGGCGAAGGAGGTTGGCGTTGGACCATGGCCCGCCGACGATTCGCAATTGGCACGCTCCGTGTTCGGGAAGCTGCCCCATTACACTTCCATGTCTTCCTAAGGCTATGAACGACGGGAGCGTCTTATTATTTCTCTCCAATTGACATCGCGCCGCTGCAGGAACAGCCTCGCTGTGTCGAGATTTGCAGAGCGCGATAGGGGTGTTCGACCACTGCTATCCGATGGATTGGGATCGACATCCTGGCGCTTGAGGAGGAGCGTTACGACCCCCCGATGACCTCCTGAGGCAGCGAAGGATAGAGGTGTTCGACCATTGCTATCCGATGAATTGGGATCGACATCCCCGCGCTCCAGAAGTAGTTTTACTACATCGTCTTGTCCTCCCGATGCGGCAAGCGATAGGGGTGTTCGATCATTACAATCATGCGAATTAGGATTGACATTCCTGTGTTCTAGAAGTAGCTTCACTACGCCTCCATGTCCTCCTGAGGCAGCAAACGATAGAGGTGTTCGACCAGTACGATCCGATGAATCGGGATCAACATCCCTGTGTCTGAGAAGCAGCTTCACAGCACCTTCACTTCCTGATCCGGTAGCGAATGCAATCCATGTTCCGGTCCAGCGAGTCGAATATGGATTGACAAACCCCGCGGGAGCGAGCTCATCATCGACCCCCTCTAGAAGTAGATCCATTAGGAACTCTTGTCCCCCGGAAGCAGCGAACGATAGGGGTGTTCGGCCATTGGTATCCGCCGAATCGAGATCGACAGTCCCGCGTTCCAGGAGTAGCCTCATTACACCTTCATGTCCTCCCATGGCAGCGAACAATAGGGGTGTTCGACCGTTGCGATCTGATGAATTGGGGTTGACACCTCCACGTCCTAGGAGTAGCCTCACTATACCTTCATGCCCTCTCCAAGCAGCGAACGATAAGGGCGTTCGACCACTGCTATCCGGTGAATCGGGGTTGATATCCCTCCGTTCTAGAAGAAGCCTCACAACGCCTTCGCGTCCTCCCATGGCAGCGAGCAATAGGGGTGCTCGACCTTTGCAATCTGGTAAATTAGGACTGATATCCCGGCGCTGCAAAAGTAGCTTCACTACATCTTCATCCCCTAACCAAGCAGCAAACGAGAGTACTGTGCGATGGCCTTCAACAGCCGTGCCGGGCTCGATATTCGTCTGGTTCAGAAACAGCTCCACGATCCTGGTATTCCTGTGCTCGATAGCCCACATTGCTGGTGTCTCGCCGTAAGAATCACGCCTCTTGACTTGCCATCTTTTTATCTCAAGCATAGCGATCGCAATTTCCTCAACCCCCCAAAACGCGATGCAGTGAAGTCCGCTAATTCCTTCAATATCCCTCATCAAGCCTTCCCTGTTCAGCTTCTTTCTCAAGAGAATGGGGGCAGATACGTGGTTCTCGTATCCATCAAGGAGTCGCAACGCTAGATATTTCACTGGCTCCGTTACCCCCCTAGCTGCATGGGCCCCCCAGAAGCAGGTAGCATATTCAAGAAATGGTCTCGTCCTCGGGGCTTTAGCATGCTTTAGCGGCAATGCCCGAACTAACCGACAGTTCAAAAAGTTGAGGCAGGTTTCGGCTATTATTGAGTCGGCTGTTGAAAATACGGTGGGATGTCTCAAATACTGCTGGAGGGAGAAATGTAAGAGACGGGGGGTTGATGACTTTTTGTCAACTATGACAAGTCCTAGAGTGCAGCGCAATACGGTACGTATTGAAGGTACGTTTTGGATGTTAAAGTCGTCCGCGCCTAATTCTACACCTAGGGCATGGCACAGCTCTTGGATTCCTAAGGGTCGTTCACAATGGGAGATCCACATCAGCGCTTCAATCCCCAGCCTCGCTAGGCGCCCGCCCTGTTGTCTTATCCGATCCAATGTCGTGCTATATACATCCTGTAAACTAATACCTTTGGTTATTCTTTGAAGCGCTTGTCTCCTGTGGTTAACGGTTGCCTCCGCAAGGATTGCATTCATATGGAGAGAAACAGGAAGGAACCTAGTGACCATCATCAGCCCAACCTATAGAGTTAAACGTATTGGGAGAACACATACGTCCCGGAGCTCACTTCCGGAATAATTCTTAGCATATCCGCTTCCAACTCCTTGTCCATTGCGTTGTGCTTTAAATCTCTAAGTCTCATCCTCATATATAGCCCAATTTCGTGCTTACTAGGACTTATCTGAAGCTGCTTAACGGTTCGGGGAAAATATTTCTTCACCTCACTCCGTATTTGAAACCCTCCAGTGAGGAATAGTCGAACGTTAGGGCGCATGTGCACAATTTTCTGCAAAGATTCCCAAAGCTCTGAACGGTGGTCCGCAGGAAACTCGTCCAATGCGTCTATGCAGATGAATGCCCTCTCTAAACATGCCAAAGACTCGGCAAGCATCTCCAGGATATCCGGAAGCAGGGGCCTGCGATCGCCAAGCCTTCCCTTCGACTTTCCGAACGCCCTCTGCACCTCCTCGGGGATCTGTTCCAGTGCGCTGACAACCTGTTTTAACAGTGTCCCAAGTAATGCCGTCGCGGATTGTTCATTCTGAGCATGAAAGTCACAATACACACATGCCACTGCCATGTTGTCCGCATTACGCAGTCTATCTATCACCATAGAGCTGCAGTTGTTACTGTTTAGCCTCTCCCATAACCCTTAAGGATAGCAGTCATCCATACTTAAGATATGTCTTTCCGGCACCGGGCTCCCCATAACAAAATAAGACTGGCTTGGCACTTCTATCACCACTTTGACTCCACCGTGTAAACCTCTTTGTAAGAAGGAGCCTGTCGCCCACCCCAGCGACCCGGCTCATCCCTATAGTCTGATGCCTTTCGCGAGGTTCGAGGGGAGACAGCCATTCCAGAAGGGAGCGTTTCTCATCGGCTATAGATATCGCACGGTTATTCAAAATGAGGTTGGAACTGTCGGTAACTTTGCCGGAGCTACTGCTTATTGGGGGGGCGGGGTTTTGGTCTGCTGCTGCTGTCGGATTCATTTCGCCTTGTATGATATATGATAGCGGCTTTGTTGAAATTCGTTCTTGAGGAGGGCGGTGGGCGGAGGGTGTTGAGGCACAAGTGTGGGACGGTAGGCGATGGGTTTCATGGGCGGGGGGATGACCCCGCGTTTTCACATTCACGTTACACAGGGGTTCAACGGCTACTCAACTTTAATCCATGCCCCTCCACAGAAATCAAGAGCCCCCACACAACATGACTTTCGATAAATTCGGCTCAGCTCAGCTCGGATCTTGAAACCCTCCCGAGTCTCCCACGGCATATGTCTAAATTACAGCAGGGCAAAAAGTGCGCAGGGTGTCCCGAACTAAATTAACAGTTTGTGTTTTGTCTTATCTGTGGCCCTTGCTTCCCCAACAAGCTCCCTTGTGGGCCAGTAGATATTTCAGGTAAGAAATAACGATCTGTGTCCAAACAAAGGTTTTGCGAAAATCGATATTGCTGTCGCAGCCCCCCACCGTCTAGAGTTTCGGGATCCTTCTTTTTGCTCGCATGAATACCCGCTCTCGTGTAGAGTATTTCCCCCGGATCCGAGCAATCGGGTTTTGGATTGGCCATGGCATGCGCTCGGCAATGGGTTGTCGTTTTCACATCGTGTGCTGCTAGGATTATGGTGTTATATCTGGGAACTTGTTTGGCGCCCCCCCCCCCGAGAATCTTGAACTGTATATTAAGTTGGCTCCCCAAGTTCTCACCGTAAAATAAAAATAAAACCGCTGGTGGCTAGGACTAAATATTAGCTATCATGAATCGATTTGATGTGTGTGAAATTTTGACTTGGTGGATATTGATCTGGTTCTAGGCTCGGATCATTCTGAGGTGAGGGCTTTAAACGATTTAAATTGTAGAGGGGTGGAATGCATCAATTGATGGGGTCCAGATAGCAGATGCCTGGAATTTGCTTGTCTTGGATTTTGGACATTCGAGTTTAGTGATTACGATAAGATTTTATTATCATGAGCGAATCCTTCTGCCTCTATAACACGGGAAGTACTGTACTGTAAAAAGTGAATCTCAATCAAAAAATGGAGGCGAAAAGAGGGCACGGAAATGTCGTAGAAACGGAACGACAAAATACAATGGATCTAACCGACGTTGAAGTAGCGACCACCGCCGAGCGGAGTGGATGGCATGAAATAGTCCGAATCTCCATACCCGTTGCACATCATAAGTGCGAAAGATAAGAAAATGAGCGGGATTAAGATACAAATGAAGAAATGAAAAACGGAACCGGGGCTAGGGGGAGGAAGAGGTGTAAATGTGGCCGGGGGTGAGAGCAATTGTTCCGGTGAAAACTGCAGGAGGCGGGGAGCTCTTTCTATGGGTGGCTCGTATAGGACGGAAACAGAGATAGGAGTCTCAGGGGCGGGGCCATCGGGTGTATATAAACCGGCGGGCCGCGCCGCCTGGGGCTGGTGGGTCGCCTCATTGCATGAAGCATTCTCATCAGCGATAGAGGTTGGCATTCGATCATTGTCCTCCGATGATTCGCAATTGAGAGTTGTGGAATTCGATAACAGCCTCGCTATGCTTTCTCGCCCGTTCATGATAGCATATGAAAGGGGTTTTCGACCATTGGAATCAGGTAAATCAGGGTTGACATCCCCGCGCTCCAGGAGCAGTTTCACTATATCCTCTCGCCCCCACTCTGCAACAAATGATAGGAGTGTTCGACCATTTCCATCCCGTAAATCGGGTTCGATATCACTGCGGTCCAGAAGTAGGCTGACTAAATCTACATATCTTCTCCAGGCAGCCGAGAATAGGGGCGTTCCGCAATCATTACCCGCCAAATTAGGGTCGACATCTGCGCGTTGCAGAAGTAGCTCCACGACACTGGTAGCCCTCGCAATGACGGCATATAACAGCGGTGTCCGGCTATTGCTATCCGGTAAATTGGGATTGATATTCTTGCGTTTCAGAAGCCTCTCCACTAGATATCCATGTCCTCCCTCGGCAGCAATTATTAGAGGTGTTCGGCCATTGCCATCCGGTGAATTAGGATTAATGTCATCCCGTTCCAGAAGTAGTTCCACTACACCTTCCTGTTTTTTCTCGATAGCGATCGATAGGGGTGTTCGGCCATTACCATCTGGTAAATTAGGATCAACGTCATCTCGTTCTAGAAGTAGCTTAACTACGCCTTCTTGTTCTCTCTCGGTAGCGATCGATAGGGGTGTTCGACCATTGCCATCCGGAGAATTGGGATTAACCCATTCTAGAAGCAGCTTCACTACAGATTCCTGTCCTCTGTCGGCAGCGAACGATAGGGGTGTCAGGCCATTAAAATCCAGTAAATTAGGGTTTATATCGCCCCGTTGGAGAAGTAGCTTCACTACACCTTCCAGTCCTCCCTCGGCAGCGAACGATAGGGGTGTCCGGCCACCGCCATCCGGTGAATTTGGGTCAACATCCCCCCGTCCCAGAAGTAGCCTCACTACACCTTCTTGTCCTCTCTCGGCAGCGAACGACAGGGGTGTTCGACCATGACTATCGGTCAAGTCGGGATTGATATCCTCCCGTTCTAAAAGTAGCTTCACTACACCTTCCTGTCCCTTCTCTGCAGCGATAGATACGGGTGTTCGGCCATTACTATCTGCTGAACCGGGGTTGACATCTCCCCGTTGGGAAAGTAGCCACACTACACCTTCCTGTCCTCTCTCGGCAGCGAACGACAGGGGTGTTCGACCATGACTATCTGCCGAGTCGGGATCGATATCCTCCTGTTCGAGGAGTAGCTTCACTACACCTCCCTGTCCTTCCCCAGCAGCGAACGATAAGGGTGTTCGGCCATTGCAATCTGCGAAATTGGGGTCGATATCGCCCCGTTTCAGAAGTAGCTTCATTATACCTTCTTTTCCTCCCTCGGCAGCGAAGGATAGGGGTGTTCGATCGTTGCTATTCGTTGAATTGGGATTGACACCACCGCGTTCCAGAAGTAGCTTCACTGCATCTTCATCCCCCAGCTCGGTAGCAAAGGAGAATACTGTGCGACCGTCTTTAATTACCTTGTCGGGTTCGATATCCTCCTGTCCCAGAAACAGCTCCATCATCCCTCTTTTCTTATATTCAACAGCCCACATCAATGGCGTCTTGCCCTCAGAATCACACCCATTGACTCGCCACATTTTCATCTCAAGCATGGCAATTGCAATTTCCGCAATCCCCCAAAAAGCGATGCAGTGTAACCCACTAATTCCTAGAATATCTTCCCTCGACCACCACTCACGTATCCTCCTTCTCCAGAGAACAGTAGAAGATGCATGATTCTCGTATCCGTCAAGAAGTCGCAACGCTAGAGATTTCACTGGCTTCGTCACCCCCTTGGCTGCATGGTCTCCCCAGAAGCATGTAGCATATTCAAGAAACGGCGCTGCCTGCAAGACGTTTTGGACGACGGGCGACAGCACCCGAACCAATCGAGTGTTCAAATACGTGAGGCAGATTTCAGCCATCATCGAGTGAGCCGTTACAAACAATGTGGGATGGTTTCTTAGATACTCCTGAAGTGTGGAATGCAGAAGACGGGGGGTTGATGCTAGTTCGTCAATTTTGACCAGTCCTAAAGTGTAGCCAAGTACGGGCCTTATTGAAAGCACGTTCTCGGTACTAAAGTCTTCCGCCCCAACTTCTACCCCTAGAGCATGACACAACTCTTTAGCTTTTAAGGGCCGCTCACAGTGGGAAATCCACATCAGCGCTTCCATCCCAAGCCTCGATTTGCTTTCACTCTGTCGTTTTATTCGATCCAATGTCTTGTCGTATGCGTCCTGTAAGCCAAGGCCTTTGGTCATCTTATGAAGTGCCTGTCTCCTTTGGTAAATGGTGGCCTCTTCAAGGATTGCGTTCATGTTTAGAGAAACAAGGAGGAATCTAGTACCGTTAGCTCTACCTCTAGAATTCGATAAGTTGAGAGAATGCATACGTTCCCGAGGTCACCTCCGGAATAATTTTTAGAATATCGGCTTCCAATTCCTTATCCTGTGCTTCGAGCTCGGAGTCTCGGTCCAATCTCATCCTGAGATATAGCGCAATATCGCTCGCTCTAGTGATGATAGACAACTTCTCGGCCTTAGGGAAATGCTTCTTCGCCTCCTCTCGTATGTGCAGTCTCCCAGTAAGGAACAGCCGAGTATTTGGGCACATTTGCATAATTTGCTGCAAAGATTCCCAAAGTTCTAGCCGGTGCTTCTCGGGAAACTCATCTAAAGCATCTATGCAGATGAATACCCGACGCAACCGAGACAAGCACTTGAGGAGCATCGGGAGGATTTCATGAAGCAGGAGTTTGCGACCGCCAATCCCCCCCCTTGAATTCTCAAACGCCTTCTTTACTTCATCCGGGATCGGTTCTAGTGCACTGACAACCTGTTTTAACAGTGCCCCAAGTAACCCCGTTGGCGATAGTTCGTACGGAGAATAAAAGTCGCAGTAAAAACATGCTACAGCCGTATTGCCCACTTCGACCTGATCGCACAGTCTATCTATCACAAGGGAGCTGTTATTGCTAGTATTTAGCCTCTTGTGCACTCTTCAAGGGTTGCCGCCATCCATACATAAGATAGGTCTTTCCAACACCGGGATCCCCATAACAAAACAAGACAGGGTTGGTAGTTCCATCACCGCCTTGATTCCACTGAGTAAATTCGTTTGTGTCAAGAAGCCAGTCGCCCACCTCTGGCACCCTGTCCATGCCTATAGCCTGGTTTCTTTCGCGAGGTTCGAGTGGAGACAGCCATTCCAGAATGGCGCGTTTCTCATCGGCTACCGATATCTCGCAGTTATTCCACACGGTTTTGTAACTGTCTATGATATTACCACAGTTGCTGTTTATTGAGATGACGGGGTTTTGACCTCTTGCCGGATTCATTTCGTCTAGCATGTCGGTTTTGTCGCTGAAATCCGTTCTTGGGAGAGGGGGAGGGCGTGTTAAGGTAGAGTCAATGGATTTGGGAGCTTAGAAGGCGGGGCAATACCTGGCTCACTACATTGACGGGACGGCACATAGCTCACTACATTGGCGTTGCACAATTGTGCTTTCCCCCCGAGCCAATCCACCTAAGCCTAGGACTTAGCTACGAGTAGATTTCTCCTCAGCCTGGCCGCCCGGCTCACAGGGCTGAGTTCCCGCAACAAAAACCACTTCTTAATATAGGAAATACCCCCGCCTTAAGTGCGGAATTTTTTTTCTCCTATGTTTTACATCTTGGTGCTATTTTATATATTGTTTTTGGTCTAAGTTAGAGCTAGCCAGAATAGAGATTCGCAGAATTTCGCGAGCAATCCACAGCGTATGTTTCGCTTTAGCAGAGGTTCTTTTCCCCGAGAAGCTTCAGACTTAAGGTGAGAATAAGCACCGAGGTGGGCAAAACAAAATTTTAGAGGCTTCCCGGACACCCCCCTGGCCCGGACGGGCTGAACCCAAATAAGAGACCTTCAAGTAGGGTAGTTTCTTAGTTTGATTGGGTGAACTGTGGATACTGGGCTGATGGCCTGTTGTTACCCCATAAAAAGATCACAAATTCCCATCCGCGCGCAGATGTTTCTTGTCCAAAGCACAGGAGAATCTTGCGAAAGTCGGAATGGCGCTGATTTTCTTGAACCTGCCCAATCGCCCACTCCATGTTTAAACTGTGGCGATTTGGCGTTCCTTGTGCCTTCCTGTTGGTTCGGTAGCCTTACGCTAGTGGAACACCCAAATACACCACCCCCCCCCCAAATACCCATTCCGCACTGATTGGCTTGGAGCCTTGGATTACTAAGATTTAGCCAATCAGGAGCCAATGTGTACTCGCAATACCGTGACGTTGTAAAACGGACTACTATTGCATACGTATGCAATAGCAGCTCGTTTTAGAAACGTCAAGACACTGCAAGTATTTGGGGGGGTGCTATTCGGGTGTTCCACGATTGTAGTTCTCACTTATTTGGCTTTAGCGCCATCAGACTTTCGTGGGAATATTTTTGTACTGGTACGGTCCTTGCGTATCGTACGAGGACAGCCAAACGCCGATATCCCAAAACCGGGGTACTAGAAATCCGGATACCTCGCTTCCCTGCATCAGATCTCTACGAGTACGAGTTTGAGCTACAAATTTCTCGGCTAAAACCTGACCTGCTGTCGCCGATCACCCGCTGTGCCGGAGAGATTCCTTCGGCTCGCTGGTCCAGGGTGCGGGGGGTGGGCAAGTACCGGTATCCAGGTGCAAGGGTCGTTAAGTGGGGCGTGGTGCCGCAAAAGTCTGAGCGCATGCGATTCTCTGTGTCACCCGACGCAAGGAATCCACCCCCCCCCTCCCCCCTGGTGCTCGAAAGTTCTTGCGGCATTCTTTGTGAACAAAGTCCCAAACCAAACGGGGGGTGGCGACCTTCAACGCCGGGAATAAAAAAGGAATAGTCTATACGGTAGCTGTTCAACCATACAAGTGGACAAAAAGACTACTACCGAATTTTAAGCGACATAAGCTATCTATATAATTATCTCTTTTTAGCTGTGGAGAAAGTTCTAAAATTTAGGAGCATTTCCTTTGCTCTCCTGCTCTTGTTTTTTTTTTTTGTTTTTTTGGTGATTTGGAAAGTCCGACCGTGGGTTGCAGATTAATTACCGTACACACTACTGGCTTAACTGCCTCAGTTATTCCCTCCAGCACCGATCCCACCCCCGCAATACGTTATTCCAAGACAGCCGCTCACTCACCGGCTCTGTGTTGCTCTTTTTGAGCATGGAAGCCACAGCACTTTCAGGGGACGGTCACATCATCCCATCCCACCGCACGGGGTGTCGATTACAAGAGAGCTAGCATCTGGCAATTGGCGATATTTCGATAGTTGCTAGTTTTACACGCCTCGGATATTTCTTCCCCTCCTCGAATCCACAAAATAATGAAATAACACAGAATGGACAGCCTGATCCCCGCTTTTATTCTGCTGCTTCTCGAACCCATTCATTGGTAGAAGACAGCCTCCTACTCCCATCTAGCCGACCCTCACTCTCAGAAGGTGCGAAATAGACGCGAGATACTGGTGTGGGACGAAAGGCCAGGCTAACTATCCGTCGCATTACCTAGTAGGGTTTTGTTTTATTGTAATGGTCGGATTTTGGTATGCCACAGAACTCATATCGTCTTGCCTATTCCTCCACTTGCCGGTGGTGCCGTGCGTAGATCAAAGGAGGGGGAGTAGCGGTTGAGAAATGGGAAAGTTGAGGCTCTGCAAGCGCGGCTTCAGCCGCTGTTTAAAGTTAACCTTTTCTTGGCATGCAAAAGAAATGAGGCTCAAATCCGGCGTCTTGGCATCCAGTTACCGTAGTCCTATCGGATTTCCTTTAGAGCCTCTAGCCGAGGCAGTCGCGCGGATACGCATGTACGTTTCATACCTTGTTTGGCGCTTGTGTGAATGACCAAAACCTCATCACCTCCCCTGCTTTAAACTCCTCGGCACCTCCCGAGCTTCTTGATAAACCATCCCCAATCATACCATCGATACCGACTACAAGCGTCGAAACATGGCACAAAAATCGCCCCCAAGCATGGGAATCATCGACAATATCAACTCTCTCGGTCGTGTAAACGCCAACATAGAGATATCTGATGAGGACACTCAGATCCGGAAGTGGTTATCGCCTCTAAACACCCAGCAGCGTCACCAAGAAGTGCGAGCCGATCGGCTCGATGGAGTGGGGAATTGGCTTTTAGAAACCAGCGAGTTTCGGAAATGGAGTAACGGGGAGGATGGATATAGCGGGGGGGTGTTATTTTGTTCCGGGGGCCCTGGTGTTGGAAAGACATATCTGAGGTAACAAACGCCTCTTCCACAAAATGAAGCGGGTATCCCTGACAGGTGGATGTTAGCTCCCTCATGATTGACAGCCTGTGTAACCAGGCTGGGCAAAAGGATCTGGCTGTCGCTTGGTTATATTGCGATTATCTTGCCCACCGAGAGCAGTCAGCAACGGCCATGCTAGGCGCTATCTTAAAGCAGCTTGTGAGCATAAGCGAGATGCCGGACGATGTACGGCAAATCTTTCGAAAGCGGTTTTCCGACCGAGGTCTACGACTGCACGATATAGTGAGAATGCTAAAAACGACTATCACGTTGTTACCCCCAGTTTATATATGCATTGACGCCCTGGATGAACTCACTCCGGTGAGTCGCCAAGAGCTGCTCGAGTCACTGCAGGACATTGGTCGGGAGTCGCCGGGTACAAAGATGTTATTTACCGGGAGATCTCATGTTCAGGGGGAAGTGAAGAAATACTTCACTGGGGTTATTATAATACCCATCACCCCTACGGGCGATGGCATCAAAGCATATTTGAGTGTTAGGCTAGATCAAGACACGGAGCCTGATGCAATGGACGACGATTTGAGGAGGGATATTATGAGAATAATCCCTGAAGTGATTTCCGAAGTGTGAGTAACAATATATGGCACTCCCACAACACATGCAAAGGCAATTTTCTGACAATGGTTACTAGATTCCTCCTGGTTTCACTAAATATCGACTCAATCCTGGGGGAGGTGACGATCTACAAGAGAAGAAAAAAGCTCGAGGAGATGACAACAGGGAAGGGGCTGGGACATGCATACACGGCAACCCTGACACGCATAAGGTCACAAGGCGGAAGCAAAACGAGGCTTGGGATGGAAGCCCTCATGTGGATATCACACTCTAAGCGGCCCCTGAAGGCTCTTGAGTTATGTCAGGCACTGGGGGTAGACAGGGGAGATACGGACCAGAATTCTGGGAACATGCCTACAATTGAAACTGTCCTAAGCTGCTCGATGGGGCTTGTCACGGTTGAGCCATTATCATCCACCGTCCGCCTTGTTCACTTCACTCTCCAACACCATCTATCCAATGATGCCTCCCTGTTCCATAGTCCCCACTCTATGATGGCTGAGGTTTGTTTGACCTTCTTAACTTCCAGTGCGTCAGGGACCTATCAACTGCTCTTTGTTTGCCACCCGCAATAGCCCCTTTTGTGGGATATGCCTCTTGTTATTGGGGAGCACATGCAAGAAAGGAACCCAGCAAAACAGTGAAATTACTGGCATTAAAACCTTTTGACGGTTATGATAAACATATATCCTCCAAACTATTCTTAATTCATGAGAGGTCACAGCGGTGGCGACGCAGTTCTAAACTAGGGGGTGGTGATGCCTCCGAGGGGTTCACAGGGCTTCACGGGGCAACTTACCTGGGGGTCGTGGAAATAGCCCGTGCTTTATTGGAGACGGGGGGATGCGATCTTAATGCAACTGATTCCGAGGGAAGTACAGCATTTGCCTGGGCTGCTAGAGAGGGGCATGAAAGTATGGTAGAGATACTCCTAGAACAGGAAGGTGTGAAACCCAACACGAGGGATATATACGGTCGAACACCACTTTTACGGTCCGCCACCGGAGGGCATGAGGGAGTCGTGAAGGTGCTGCTGGAACGCACTGAGGCCAATCCCAATATTGCCGATGATGGTGGCGGGACACCACTCTGTGGCGCTGCTTATGGGGGGCATGGGGGAGTCGTGAGGGTGCTGCTTGAGCGAGGAGATATCGACCCCAACACTGTAAACCGAGCTGGCCAAACACCACTCTTCATAGCCGCCGGTAAAGGGTTCGAGGAAGTCGTGAAGGAGCTTCTGGACCGGAACGATGTCAAGCTCAATACTAGGAGTAAAAAATCCGGCCCCGGCCTAACGCCACTCTGCGTAGCCGCCCAGGAGGGGCATGAGAGAATCGTGAAGATGCTGCTAGAGCGAGTGGATATCAATCCTAACATTCCGAACAAAAGTGGCATAACACCGCTCATGATGGCCGCCTACGAGGGCCATGAAGGGATCGTGAAAATTCTGCTTGAGCGGAACGATGTCAACCCCAATACCAGGGAAAAACATGGCCAAACGCCACTCTTCGTAGCCGCCCGGAAAGGACATGTGAGAATCGTGAAAATGCTGTTAGAACGAATGGATATCAACCCCGGCATTGCAGATGAAAGTGGTCTAACGCCACTCTTTATAGCCGCACACGAGGGCCATAGAGAAATCGTGGAAATACTGCTTGAGCGGAACGATGTCAACCCCAACTCTGCAGATGAACATGGCCAAGCGCCACTCATTATAGCCGCCTGGAATGGACATGAGAGAGTCGTGAAGATACTCCTAGAGCGAGTCGATATCAACCCTAGCATCGCGATGAATAATCGCCTAACGCCGCTCTGTATAGCCGCCTACAAGGGGAATGAAGGGGTCGTAAAGGCGCTATTGGAACGAGTGGATGTCAATCCTGATGCTGTGAATGGTGGTGATAGCCAAACACCGCTCTTTAGGGCTGCATGCGAGGGTCATGAAAAAGTCGTGAAGGCGCTGTTGGAACGAGTGGATGTCAATCCTGATGCTGCGAATGGTGGTGGTAGCCAAACACCGCTCTTTAGGGCTGCATGCGAGGGACATGAAAAAGTCGTGAAGGCGCTGCTAGAGCGAAGGGATGTCAGCCCTAACACTGTCAATAAATACGACGAAACTCCTCTCTTGGGAGCTGCCTGGAGGGGAGATGAGAGAGTCGTGAAGATTTTGCTAGAACGAGGGGATATCAAACCTAACACTGCGAAGAAAAATGGCCTAACGCCGCTCTTGATAGCCACCTACAAGGGATATGAAGGGATCTCAAAGATGCTGCTGGATAGGAACGATGTCAACCCCAACTCTGCAGATGACCGTGGCCATACGCCACTCCTTATAGCCGCTAGGAGTGGATATGAGGGTATCGTGAAGGTGATGCTGGAGCGGAACGATGTCAACCCCAACACTGCAGATAACCGTGGCTATACGCCACTCCTTATAGCTGCTCGGAACGGGCATGAGAGAGTCGTGAAGATGCTCCTAGAACGAGTAGATGTCAACACCGGTATGACAGATCTCACCGGTGAAACCGCACTCTCGCAGGCTCTGAATCGTGGACATCATGACATTGTGAAATTACTATCCAAACATAGAAGTTTCATTCCCCCGTCAGATGGGGATGAACTCCCAAAATTGCTCTCATCTGAGCCCCCCAGTTCGGATCAGTACCCCTCCAAGAGGATACGCAGGTGTTAATGTTCAAAACCAAAGCCCAGAACACCTCATATTCTTCGAACTCCCATCTAGCCAACCCCTAGATTGGAGGTTGCTAAGCCCTTTGGCACTCCTACACTCGACCTTTACCTCCTTGCTTCGTCTGTTGCTTTGTTTTTTCATATTACCCACGTTCCTTTCCCCATTTCCCCCCTCCCTTCCAACCTCTTTTCCTATTAGCCTATTTGCGGTCCCGTTATCCCACTACAAAAGAGGGGAGACAATTCCCTACAGACACTAATTGTACACGTAGGTGGGGCGTATCATTCGAGACGTATAGTGCTGCTGCTGTCTTTCGTTAGTTTCCGTAGCCATCAAATTTTATTGTCACAGCATTAGCATTATATCATAGCTTTTATCTCTTTCTTTTTTCCCTATTGACTGGTTTTCCTTCTTGTTAGCATCAACACATGTGTTATTCACATTTCTCCTGTCAAATCAGCGGCCTCATTACATGCCCATTGTTTTTTTTTTAGTACTATCGAATAGAATCCCCCCTTTCCCGCGGCACCTCGGTGGGAGACGGGAACCAATCCTGGTGCAAATAAATAGTGTTTGTAATTCCCTAACATATATATCATGCCGCCAACGGTCGGAATCTAGGAGTGCCTATATTCCTTCTCCTATTTCTCCACCACTACACCATACCCCAAAGCACGGCTGCATACCTTGTCGCCCCTTATCCTCTACCAGCGCCGCCGAACTTCGAGAAATGTCACATCTACACTTGGCGGACACAATTAATGCACAGCCAAGACCTTCCCATTTTACCAAGTACAATACCATCATGTCAGTCGTTAACACAGCACTCGCCCACCCACATAAAAGAAAAAGAAAAAAGAACATAGTAGATCTAATCATTTCTCAACACCCATAGATTCTAGCCCTCAGAATCTACGATTGCTGACAGGAGATTTTTCTTCTTATTTTCCTTTCCGGCCCGATACCCTCGGCCGGTTCATAACATAACTTTCCCTTTTCTTTCTCTTCCACCCCAACTAGCACTTTGTCTAATGCCATGACTATACCATATTGTACATGCCACCTACCCCCTGTGAGTAAAAGTTAGTCTATAGCTTCACAAAAGGATAGACATTACACTCCCTATCTATCACTCCATCTAAAACTGACCCAAAAAAAATGCTCTAATCTTTACTATAGCAAGGTAAAACCTCTTCTTTCTGAATGGTCGAGACAGCTTTTTCTCCCCATTCCCCCCGCAAGCATCCCCTTAACCCCCTCTGCCTCTAATTAGATCCCTACATACACTTAGGCCAATCTTAAAATATCAATGTATCACCAGCGTTCATGATAGTTTAAGCCTTTCAGACAATATAATATCAAGCTATGGCAATTGGCGCAGAACTAATATATCCCATAGGAGGTGTTCCCGCGATCTGGCAAATGGCTCCATCTAGCAAGAAGACATCTTGCTTTCTGCCTGCTAGGTCCAAGATGAAGCACGCTATCATTCATAGCCCTGTGTTGAATTTATGGGAACTATCAAAGAAGCTCTCATGTGGGCAGAAGATATTTTGATCTTCTATTGTGGGTGGACGAAATTAACCGAACACCCGGATGAGCCGGGCAACCCATCGCTTCAGCGCCCCCATAAAAATCATTACCACAACAGGCACCTCATGATACCTTCTGTTGTTTTTTTATTGCAGCTAATGGATGGTATACTGAGTAGTGATTATTCTCATGTATTTGTATTATTTTTACTTATTTTTTCTTGGCTGGGTTTGGGTAGTTGGATCGACGAGGTTGACAGCATCATGGCGAAAATTATGAGCATTTGTTGATCGGTTAATTTTGTCCACGTACAATATCTTCGCACTTCTGGGAAAAAGGGAAAATCTGGAGAAGAATTGGCTAGAGAAAGTATGCCGGCTAATACTAATAAGTCAGAAGTAGTAGAAAGGTCATTAACGGTGAAAAGGGGACTAAAGGTGGTTATGTAGTGTGGATATGAAGATCGTGATTGATCAGCTCATGATGTATCTTAAGCGAAATCTATAGCACAGTAGGTTCTCTGTTTTATTCTCATCCTGAGGGAAAGACTGTAGGTGGCTCATAAATATCTGTAGGCTGCCCGGGAACCTGCATGTCATACAGTCCAAATTGAAAATTGAAATAACTAAGCGTCCTAGTCTGGGCATCCTGCCGGTTTTGGCCTGGTGGTTACCCGGACGCCTCCGGGCTTTTGCGGGCCGCCTGCGGCTTCCACAGGACTTGCCCAGGCTTTTTCAAACCATGGCCGGATCTTTGCCGCCGATGCCCTCGATCGTATCAAGAAAGTTGTTGTTGTAGATGTGGTATGTACCAAAGTGGAGGGAAAGTACTGGTATGATACATATCAGCATTTCGAGGACAGTCATTCTTGGTCGATTTGATGTGTTTTAGCAGTATTTAGAGACCGATGGTAACCCCACCAGGGAGATGTAAAATTGTATGATATAATATGCGGATATGCCGCCGGGAGAGATACCATTATAGGGGATTTACCTTTGTGGTTTCCGGAGGTGAGGAATTCTGCGGTGAGCCGCTGTTTTCACATCCGGGTATGAGGGATCGGGTATTTGGTTTCATTGTCACTTTTATTCCCTCGTCATTGGGCATACTGGAGTTCGCGCATTTGTAGGGTATTGGCATTAGGGATCACGGAGGATCATGGGAAATTACGATGGTTCTACATTGCTTGAGTTCGTTAGGGGTCGGGTTTTCTTAGCCACGTGTATTGTTCTAGAGTTTGCCTTGCTATTGTTCGTTAGATAGAGTGATATAACTTATCTCCTAGCGTGTTCTTAGCGAGAGAGAGAGTGTGTGGCCATCTAGTCCACCGTTTCTCCATCTTGGGCTGCACCGCTTAGAGTCTGTTATGATTGCACCTTTTTTTCTTTTTTTCTTGCGTGCTTTCCCAGTCCCCATCAAGTCCTAGCTATTCCCAAAGGAGTGTCAAAATCTTGGCCTTTCTCAAGCCAAAACCGTTGCAAAATCTCCGGATATCTCTGAAAGCACCGAGTACCAGGGCGGTGTTTCTTCTACCGATCATTTATTCGCAAAGGCGGGCTATCAGAAGACGAGAACCGCGCTTCTTACCAGTAGCTCAATGAAGCGGTTTGTGCACCCAAATACCGGTAATGTGTAGGAGACTTTTAGCGGTAACTTCGCCACCCCAGGAAGGTAGGATACTGGCCCCTAGAGAGATAATTGCTACAAAATAGCTATGCAAGGTTAAATATAACCCTACCGCTGTGGAATATATTTGCAACAATATGGCAAGCTAGGGTAGGCGATCGAAAGGCTGCTCCTCAATAATTTACCTGCCCCCCACTCCTACCGACCGTTATGATACTGTAAGCACCAAGCCTCGCAATTGGGCCGAGTTTTCAAGCCCGGGCTTGTTCTTTGGGCTCGCTTAACCCCTGTCAACACCAAGTTTTCGAATTAAGCGAGCCCAAAGAACAAGCCCGGGCTTGAAAACTCGGCCCAATTGCGAGGCTTGGTAAGCACGAGACCGGTTTTTAATTTTCGGCAAAATCTTTTTTGAATCGAACCTACAGGTATTTTCTACACTGGCGTCCTCGCCTAAAGCCTTTCAGTGCTCTACATTCCCCATATCATAAAACACTACTCGCACAGCCCCATATATAGTATTGTTGTGGGCAAAATCCACAGCGGATCAGTGATAAGTTAGCACTTAGTTTTGAACACTATCTCAATAGAGCTCGTTTTTACCTCAGATATTTCTCCCTCGCCCCTTTCCATATTTGTAAGTCAAATTACCAGTTACTTGTACCTAGTAATGATGGGGTTTTGGTGCGCTGCAGATCTCATCTTGTCCACCCATCTTTCTTCCCCTCATTGTTGGTGGTTCTGTGCTTAGACCGATGGCGGGGGGACAAGTGATACAATGGGCATTTATTTTTGAAGGGTTTAAGTAGAGAGTGGCCGAAAGGGTGAGGATATATAAGCACCACTCAGATCGTTCACTTAGAGTCAGCACTCGAATTGTGCACAATGCGGACAAAAATCTGCCCGTGTTGGCAACTTGATCTGGAGTTTCTATATTGTGAATAAGTTAGTCTCTTTTTCAGAAGCTTTACAAAACTTCCTATGGTAAAATTATTCAAACAATAGATTAGAACTAGCCCATGATTTTTGATTTCACCTAAGACCCCGGAGGTTGTTGCTATCGTGGCTAGAGTCAGTTTTTGAGGATGTTCCTCATCAATATTAAACAGCCCCCTGCAACTGGATTCCGATCATTGGTTTTAATCTCACCAGTGAAATGAGAATAAGATAAAAAGCCATTACAGGCTTGGAAAGGAATTCTCTATAAAATTACCAGAGGAACTATTTTTGAAGTTTCTTCCCGGCCGCCAATTATTTAGCATCACTAGATTTTGCAAGAACTTTCGTGGAGAGGAGGTTTTGATTGTCTAGCACTAGGTTATACAGTAGTGGAGTAGTGGGCGCGAGGGGCCGGGTTCGGCGGACCTAAACTACCAGACACTGCACTAGGGTCGACTCTTTTTAGACCAGGGCCACTGACCATCATTCTTGGGTATTCGTAAAGCGTGGGAGAAGCATGATTAGGGGGGGCATAGTACGAACTCTCGATGGAGTGTCACAAGAAGGATTCAGTTGGAGATTGATTCCAGAGAGTGTAAGCATTTAATTCCCGATACTTTTCCCCACCAGCAGTGTCCCCAACCGTCCGACGGAGGGGACTGCCAAGAGCCCCGGACGAGACGGGACGGCACAATGTAGTCCGTCCTCGTCTATCAACTTAAAGGACGGCCGTTATTACGAAGGACGATAAGCCCCACGATGCGAGACAATTTCAGGTAGGGGACGGCAGTTGCCTTCGTAGAATGCCTGGGGGTGGTGGGGGACGGCAGGGGACGGGACTGCCGTCTCTAAGAAAACCGGACGCTTCTCCCGGGGTCCTTACCCACCCTGCCCGGGGCGCCCGGGACAGTTAGGCACACTGGTTCGTATTGAAGGTGCGTTCTGGGTGTCAAAGTCTTCTGCGCCTATTTCTACACCTAAGGCATGGCACGGCTCCCGGATTCCTAACGGCCACCCAAAGCGGGAGATCCAAATCAGGGCTTCCACCCCGAGCCTCGATTTGCTCCCACCCTGTTGTCTTATCCGATCCAATGTCGTGCTATACGCATCCTGTAAACTAAGATCTTTGATCATTCTTTTAAGTTCTTGTCCTCTGGTGAATGGTGGCCCCTGTAAGGATTGCATCCATATGGAGAGAAACAAGGAAGAACCTAATGACCATTATCAGCTCAACTTATAGAGTTAAATGTACCGGGAGAACATATACTGTACATCCCAGAGATCACTTCCGGAATAATTCTTAGAATATCCGCTTCCCTTGTCCATTTCGTCGGCATCCGGATCTCGGCTAACCCTCATCCTCATATATAGGCCAATATCGGGCTCACTAGGACTTATCGGCAACCTCTTAGCGGTTCTGGGAGTATTTCTTCACATGACTCCGTATTTGGAACCTCCCAATAAGAAATTGTCGAATGTTCGGGCACATACTGTACGCACAATTTGTCAAGAGGTTCTCCGACGTGGGGAGGTGAGGGTCGCACGGAAGTAAGCCAATAGACTAAGAGATTCGACCTGGGACTTAGGCGCTCGTAGGAAGGAATAGGGAACGTAAGTTTACCGTCTATAATGCTTCGTTCATTCGCTCTCGCTCGCTCTGCTCTAACTTGCTCTCTCTTCGTACTAAAATCAAACTAACGGTAAAGACAGGTGTATAAGTAAAATATAATACGACATACTGATCCACCTATGGATCACCCACACCCATCACTGTGTTTGCCTCATGTCCCTATTCCATTCCTCCGTACACTCCCGTGATAACAAAGAAAAGAACATGCGGATAAACTCTATAGAACATTCTCCAGTATCCGCTCCGTCTGCATATCTCCTAAACTATCCTTCCCACTCCCGTAACAAAGCCAAGCACATCGGTCTAACAACACAATTCGCTGCAAAGACTCCCAAAGCTCTGAACGGTGGTCCGCTGGAAACTCGTCTAATGCATCTATGCAGATGAATGCCCTCTCTAAACCTGACAAAGACTTGGCGAGCATTCCGAGGATATCCGGAAGTAGGAGTCTGCGACCACCAACGCCCCCATTCGATTTTCAAAGGCCGTCCGTACTTCTTCTGGGATTTGGGCCAGTGCGATGTCAACTTGTTTTAAGAGTGCCCCAAGTAACTCCGTCGCCGATTGTTTACCCTGAATATGAAAATCGAAGTAGACTCAGGCTACGGTCATACTGCCCGCATCTGCCTGGTCACATAGTCTATCTATGACAAGGGAGCTACGGTTACTACTATTTAGCCTCGTCCACATTCTTTAAGAGCAGCAGGGGCCTATAATTTACCTAAGATAAGATAAGCAGTGTTCTCAACCGTCCAGGGCCCTAGTAAGCCCGGCGGGGGGACTGCCAGGAGCCCCTGACGAGACGGGACGGCACAATGCAGTCCGTCCTCGTCTGTCAACTTGAAGGACGGCCGTCATTATGAAGGATGATGAGCCCCACAATGTGAGACAATTTCAAGTAGGGGACGGCAGGTGCCTTCGTAGAATGGTCGGCGGTGGTGGAGGACGGCAGGGGACGGCGGAAAAAGGCGGAAAACGGCAGGGGATGGTAGGGGGCAGGGGACTGCAGGTGACCACGGGGGAGATGACCGGGGACGACGGAGGACGAAGGGGGATGATGGAGGACGATGAAGGACGACGGAGGAGGACGATGAAGGTTGACGGAGGAGGACGATGGAGGACGATGGAGGAGGAAGGAGGAGGAAGGAGGGCGACGGGGGAGGACGACGGAGGACGACGGAGGAAGGTGAAGAAGAATGGAGGACAATGGAGGACAATGGAGGACAATGGAGGACAATGGAGGACAACAGGGGTCGACGCAATGCCGTCCGTCCTGGTCCTTCGCTCTTACCTGTCAGGCAAGTTCAGAAAATGATTAGACGGGAGGACAAAAAGTCGTCCGTCCTTGTCCTGGCCCAGGACGGACGGACTGCCCCGTTGAGAACACTGAAGATAAGTCTTTCAAACACCGGGATTCCCATAACAAAACAAGACAGGCTTGGCCCCTCCATCGCCGCTTTGGCTCCACTGAGTAAACTCGCTTGCAAGTAGAAGCCAGCTGCGCACCCCAGCCACCCGGTCCATGCCAATGGCCTGATGCCTTTCGCGAGGCTCGAGGGGAGAAAGCCATTCCAGCACTGCGTGCCTCTCATCGGCTACCGATATATCGTAGTTATTCCATACGTTTTTGTAACTGTCCATGACATTGCCGCAGTTGCCAGTTATTGAAACGACGGGGCTTTGACGCGCTATCGGATCCATCGCGTCTAGCGCACCGGCTTTGTGGGGATTCGTTTTCGCCGCAGCTTCTCTTTGAAGGACAGGAGGGGTTTTGAGTTATGGTTGTCGATAGATTGGTGGGGGGTGGGAGATGGGCAGCGCATCTTTGGAGGCATTCGTGTTACATCGTTGAGCCATCCAATCATATCCTCGTCCTCAGATACCATGCACCCTCCTGCACAACATGACATCCGCGCAAGTCCCTCTCAATTCGGCTCATAGCTGGCACCCTCCTCAGCCTCTGCAAGCTAGGACGCTAGACGGATTCCCGCAATCGAAATTACCACTTTATCGACTAATTTTAAGGGACATACTTTAAAATTTAAGAGTTTCCAGTTTGCTCCTCCGCTCCAGCTTTTTTTCAAGGAGCTCAAGTGAGGAATTCTAAAGCCCTATTGCCGGTTATAGCTTTACTACTCGAGTACGGGGTGCCCAGAGAAGAATGAAACACAAAGAATTACTGATATTGAAAAGGTTATCCCGTGAACCTGGTTCTTCTCTCCCTTAAATGCCTTCGTTATTTCTCGCGGCATTGATCCCATTGTTAGGCAGATGAGCTTCGCCTTGCTAGTTGCAGGAGTGTCAAGGGTCGTTTAGAATATTTGCAGATGGTTTGGGTAAGCGAATTTGTTTAACAATAGATTATATCGATGTCTTTCCTTTGTTATCAAGGTAGCCTACTGAGGAATAAGAGCGTGTCGAGAAATACAGAGATAGGTGTCGTGGTCCATGGAAGGATCAGGATGTGGTATTTGTGGCTTACTCATACACCTGTCCGCACCTTTTGTTTAGTTTTAGAGCCTAGCTAGCGAATGAGCAAGGTGCGAGTAGTGAAAGTTACATCTCATATACTCTCTATAATAGGCCTAAGTTCTACCCGAATTCTCTTACTCTACTTGTATCAGCTACCTGCGTGCTGCCCTCATATACCCCACATTAACACCGCTCTTGCCGTAAGTTGCTTCGGTAGAGCCGCCAATACACTAGCAGCGGATAGCTCCCGATGAGTATGGAAGTCATACTGTAGTACTCACAAATAGTGACCCTCACATTATTCATCGCAGTGCACTGTGTATCAATGACAAGAGAATTGGCATTAAATTTAGCTCTTAATTTTGCACACTTCCCGTATTTCAATCGAGCCAGCTTTTACACCAGAGATATTTCTTCCCCACCCCCGGATCCCCGTAGGAAAATAACATAACAATACAGGACCGATAACCCGATCCCCACCCTTCTACTCTACCCCCGGACTATTTATTTCGTAGAAGACAGTCTTCCACTTCGTCCGTCTAGCTCTTACTCTAAACCCGATGGCTTTCCCAAGGTGCCAAATGGGAGAACCCCTCCAAAATCCGGTGCCTCTCGTCCGACATTGATATTCCATAGTTATTCCCCACATTCTTGTAGCTGTCGGTCGTATTACAAAAGTTTTATATCTGTAATAGTTTCAGTATGCCGCAGAATTCATGCCCTGTCTATCATTCTTCCTCACATCGTTGTTGGTGTTGTGGAACGACCAGGGGGGGTAACAAGGGATGGAACCGACACCTTTTTTTTCCCCGAAAGGGTTCGAGGGGAGAAGGGTGGCCAAGTGATTGAGGCTCTGCAATCACAGCTCGAGTGTTGAGCTTGGAGTTGCTTCCCCCTTGGCTTGCGCTCCAGTAAAAAAACAAAAAATGCGGCTCAACTCTGGCAACCCCTGTCCGGTAATCCATGTTCCCGCATTGTTGGCGATCATTTCTTGGCAAAGGCGTTCCGCTCCCTTCAATCGATGGGGGCTGCGCTAATGCTTTTATGTTACGATACCCCCCGCTTTGTTGCAACATTGGCGACAGGTTCGAGTAAAAATGATCGAAGGACTGGGAGCGCGCTTTTTCGAACTAGGGGGTTATGAGATAAGTTAGGACCCCTTCTAAAAAAATGTTAAACAATGATATTCGAAGGCAAACTAAAAGAACCGCCCCCTCAATCCCCATTTTCAGAAGCCCCGATTCAACCCCCCCCCCTCTAAACTCCCGGGTTCGATTATCGAAGCTCTGCTTTGCAACACTGCCTGTCTCGCAATACCGGTCATAGGGGTTTTGCGCAAAGATAATATATTGAAGGCCATTAATGGTGGCATTTACCACAGCAGGAAGATAAGGTACTAGCTGTAGCCGTGTGAGATAGGGATTATCACATCATAGCTACATACGCTAAGTACATAAGACGAATAAAGTCAAGGTGGCCAGAATCCCGCCATTTTGGAATAAGTTCACAACAATTTTACAAGTTAAGTTATGATCTCGCAGGCTGTCCCACGATACCCTACGGTACTCGCTATTATGCATCCCATATGAGTAAATGGGAGCCGATTTGCTTCAGAATGGCTGGGAATACGACTTCTGGATCGCAGACATTTCCCCAGTATTTTTCGGGTACATTAGTTGATCGGGTTGTATCTTTGAGTGAGTACTGGTTCATGATGGATGATACTGTGGTATGATATCAAAGCGGTATTGCCTACCTCGCTTAGACGCGAGGTTTTCCCGAGAAATAATGCTTATGCAGCCACCTAACATTAAGCCCTCTGCCATTTCCCTGCCGGCCGATGCACCCCATGCGCATCTCTAAAGCCTACCCGAACAAGGAAATGATAACCCGGCCATGCCAAGGGCATCTAACAAACTTCCAACAAGGAACACCATCCAAAGTGAATCTCAATTATGAAAATAGAAGTATTATAAAAATAAAAATAAAAAGCATTGCGCAGACAAATTTTCAAAATACAACGAATGGAACAGATACTAAGTCATCGATTACTGCCAGGCTCGGCAGATGGAGTGAAATGATTCCGGAGCATCCCCATCCCCATGGCAGATCAGGAAGGAGGGGAAATAGGAAAATGAACAAATGAACAGGGTTTCAGCCGGGGAGAAGAAAGGAATGCCGAACTGGAGGAACCGATGGAAGCAGTTGCACGATCATGTAAGCATGATGATAAGAGAAGGATGTTACGATAGTTGTATTCTCTATGGGGGTTGCTAGCCACAGTTCACCTCAAGTGGTGAAAACTCTACAAGCATAACCCTGTACATCCGTTAATACTCTAGAACATTCACCCGTCCGGCCTTCTGTGTTCCTCCATCATACATGTGCGCTCCTTGTTACCTGCGCTCTGCTCCTAATACAATATGCTGCTATTAGGATTATTATACTATCAATTTGAACTGTAGAAGAGTGGGGCGCATCAATTTATGGGGTCTAGATGGCAGATTCCTGGAAATTTGTTAGTCTCTCGATCGATTTTAGACACGCGGGTTTAGTAATGACAATGAGATCTCATTATTCTGAAAGAATCCTTCTACCTCTATGAGATATAGAGAGTACTGTACAAAGTGGATCTCACTCGAAAAGGGAGGTGAAAAAAGACACGGAAATGTCGTAGAGACGAAACTAGAAAGTGCAACGGGTCTAACTGACATTGAAGCATGCATCACTGCCAAGCGGAGTGGATGGCATGAAATAATTCAAGAGAATCACCATACCAGTGGCACATCATAAGCGCGAAAGATAAGAAAATGAGCGGGATTAAGGTACGAAGGAAGAGAGAAAAAACGGTGCCGGAACCAAGGGAGGAAAGAGAGGCGGATGGAGCTGGGGATGAGAGAAACTGTTCCGGTGAAAACTGTTTGAGGGGGGGAGCTTTTTCTGGGGGTGGCTCGCATAGGATGGAACCGAAGATTGGAGCCTGAGGCGCAGGGTCATCGGCTGTATGTAAAGTAACTGGTTCTGTTGTCGGGGGTGGATAGGTTGCCTCTTTGCACGAAGCATCCTCATCAGCGACAGAGGTCGGCATTCGATCACGGCCCTCCAATGAATCACAATTGAGAGCTGTGAAATCCGATAACAACCTCACTATGCCTTCTCGCCCCTTCATGGCAGCATATAATAAGGGTTTTTGACCATTGTTATCAGGTAAATCAGGGTTGACATCCCCGCGCTCCAGGAGCAGCGTCACCAGATCCTCTCGCCCCCACTCAGCAGCAAATGATAGCAGTGTTCGACCATTTCGATCCGGTAAATCGGGATTGATATCACCGTGTTCAAGAAGTAGGTCCACTACATCTGGGTATCTCCTCCAGGCAGCGGAGAATAGAGGTGTTCGGCCATCATCAGCAGATAAGTTAGGATTGACTTCAGGGCATCCAAGAAGTAGCTTCACTACACCGGCAGCCCTCGCAATGACGGCATATAACAGCGGTGTCTGACCATTGGCATCCGGCGAATTGGGATCGACATCTCTACATTCCAGAAGTAGCTTCATTCGATCCTTTCGCCCACGCTCAGCATCACCAAATATATTAGGGTTAGCGTCCGTGTGCTCCAGAAGTAGTTCCACCGCCTCTTCATTCCCTCTTAAGGCAGCAAGTGGTAGGGGTATTCGGATATTGCTATCGGGTAAATCAGGGCCATCCTCCACGCGTTCCAGAAGTAGCTTTACTACACCTTCCCATCCTCCCCCGGCAGCGAATGATAGGGGCGTTCGGCCATTACTATCCGGTGGATCGGGACTGACATCCCCTCGTTCTAGAAGTAGCTTCACTACACCTTCCCGTCCTCTCTGGGCAGCAAATGATAGGGGTGTTCGGCCACCGCCATCTGGTGAATTGAGATTAACATCCTCTCGTTCTGCGAGTAGCCTCATTATACCTTCATATCTCAAGGCAAAGGAGGATAAGCCGCGAAGGCTAGATTCACAAAGCTGCTCGGCAACAAATGATATAGGTGTTCGGCCATTATTATCGGATAAATTAGGATCGACATCCCCCCGTTCCAGAAGTAGCTCCGCTACACCTTTCTGTCCTCTCTCAGCGGCGAGCGATAAGGGTGTTCGGCCATTGCTGTCCGGTGAATTGGGATCAACATCATCCCGTTCCAGAAGAAGCTTCACTACACCTTCCTGTCCTCCCTCGACAGCGAACGATAGGGGTGTTCGGCCATTGCAATCTGGTGAATTGAGGTCAACATCCTCTCGTTCTGCGAGTAGCCTCATTATACCCTCATATCCTAAGGCAAAGAAGGATAAGCCGCAGAGGTTAGATTCACAAAGCTGCTCGGCAACAAATGATATAGGTGTTCGACCATTATTATCGGATAAATTAGGATCGACATCCCCCCGTTCCAGAAGTAGCTCCGCTGCACCTTCCCGTCCGCTCTCGGCGGCGAGCGATAAGGGTGTTCGGCCATTGCCGTCCAGTGAATTGGGATCAACATCACCCCGTTCCAGAAGAAGCTTCACTACACCTTCCTGTCCTCCCTCGGAAGCGAACGATAAGGGTGTTTGGCCATTGCCGTCCGGTGAATTGGGATCAACATCATCCCGTTCTAGAAGAAGCTTCACTGCACCTTCCCTCCCCCCCCCGGCAGCGATCGATAGGGGTGTTCGGCCATTGCAATCTGGTGAATTGGGATCAACATCATCCCGTTCTAGAAGAAGCTTCACTGCACCTTCCCT
>Ga0307509_10002646_pt1 | contig 28641 bp, 41 predicted proteins | sample 10_EM_MG_FD_202245 | JGI IMG/M metagenome (GOLD analysis project Ga0307509, IMG submission 202245) | Populus trichocarpa ectomycorrhiza microbial communities from riparian zone in the Pacific Northwest, United States - 10_EM | ecosystem: Host-associated > Plants > Roots > Unclassified | place...
CGCCTTTATCCGCTCGACCGTCGCACCATAAACATCTCCCAACTCCAATCCACCAGTCATTTTTCTTAGCTTTTCTCGTCTTCGGGAGATTGTTGATTCGTGTAAAATGGCATCGATACCTAAGGAAACCAGTAAAAACCTAGATGCATATCTATTAGCCGATTTTGTCTGGTGTGATTCCTAGTAGCATTGCCGATACTTACATTTCCGACATATTTTCGGGAATCTTCTCCAAGATATCTGCCTCTAGACTCCCATCCATCGCATCCGGCGTTTCATCCTCGTCCAGTCTAACACGAAGATATTCGACGATATCATCCTTGCTGGGGCCTAGAGATATACTTATTACTCGTCCGGCAAGGCGCTTTTCGATCTCAGCCCGAATGTGAGGTCTTCCAATGATGAATACCCGCATGCTCGGTGACTTTTTCAGGATTTGTTGGAGCGAATTAAGGAGCTTGACACGATGCACCGACGCACACTCATCCAGAGCATCGATGCATACAAATGTGCGTAGTGAGGACGTGACGGCCTGCAACCACTCCACGATATCAGGGAGCCTAGGCCTTCGTCCACCCACGGCCATTTTCTGTTCACGAAAGACCTGCGTTATTTCCTCTGGAACCTTCCCCATTCCACCAACCACCTGTCTTAGCAAGGAACCCAGAATACCGGTCACAGACTGCTCCTTTCGCGCCGCGAAGTCGAGGTAGAAACAAGTAACGGCTGTATTTTGTCCGCTCGCTTGGTCGCACAACCGATCCACTACTAGCGAACTAACATCGTGGCCTGTTAGCGCTGACTCCCTTTCTTCTCTCTTCTATCAATATTTCTCGTTACCTCATAAATGTCTTTCCGACCCCCGGACCTCCATAGCAAGACAAGACTGCCTTATCGCCTTCGCCTTCACCACTCTTTTCATGCCAGTTTCTGAATTGTTCAGTCTGCAAAAACCATTCCCCCACATTGTCGACGCGGCGCTCGCGGATGTCCTGATGTCGTAGCTCGGGCTCTAGTGGCGATAGCCAGGTCAGGAGTGCAGACCGATCGTCGACAACAGTATAGTTATTCTGTACGTTAAACGAGTTGATATTATTGGAGAGGTTGGTGCTATTATCGACTGTATATCGAGACATCTTCCGCTCTTTGTTGCCTGTGCTGTTATATGAATTTAGGAGTTATTAAGTATGGTCGGCCGGTGATATTTTTGCGGGTTGGGGAAAAGTGGGGTCTTGGTAAGGCAAAGTAGAGATCCTCTGAATACAGAAGAAAGATATGTACCCTAGAAGGGACGGCGGTTAGAACAAGCCTTATCAGGTTCCTTGGTGTAAGGCACGAACCTCATCCCAAGCAAAAATAGCGAGAGTTTGAACCCAAGATCTACAAGACCTCCCAGCTCTATACTCGACTAGATACGGTATGTAGCAGAAGCTCGCCTACAGTGTACCCAGCCACTACAATTATAAATAAAAGTCACCATTTCTCTCATCAAAAGTCCGATACCACGGGCGGCTCGGACGACGCGAACGATGATTTTGTTAGTAGCTATTTGGCAACTAATTCACAAATTTCGAGTACCTAGCCACCCTTACATAATATCATGTCCGTGCACGCTAGGAAGCTAGAAATTTCAACTCAGGATTTGGATCCCCCGGGCAAAAAAAAGAAATAGTTACCAAATGACTAGCTATGAAATTGCGATAGTCTTCACAATAGGCCCCGAATAATTCCCGCCTGATATCATACCCTGATACGGCGGGTCAAGTACTAGTAGACATCGAGTGCAAAAAATATCCCAAGGGAGAAGGAGCCAAGGCGCAAATGTTGATTACGTAAGCAGCCTATCGGGCGGGGTGTGAGAATCCCCATTCCCTCCAAGATTTCCGCAAAAACCACAACCACCGGATCATTGTCTAGCTATAGTTATTCAATATTCTGTCGCTCCTGCATATTATTCCTACTACTCTCTCGGCAAGGACTCTGCAGTATTTTGGCGATTCTTTACTTCATGTCCCAGGTTGTCTGTGCAGATAGTTACCCTACTCTTAAAGCTTAACCCTAAGCCCATTACAACCGAACGCTTCGCTTACCTCTCAGGTTACCATTGCCAAGAACTACAGTTGCACCTCGTTATAAGGAAGGCCAAGAGTTCAAGATGTGACTTAGTTCAAGATTTCTTTGTTCATTATAGCCAGGTTTTGGAAGAAGAGATTCCTTACCATTCGGGCGTTTACAAGATTCTACTTTAAGTTAGTGCCACAGTAGAACGGCTTGTATGAGGTTGGACCCTAACAAGGTATCCACCAGTACGGTATTTGTTCTCTAAACAGTCTTCGATAATATTCTATTCCTATTTAACATTTCCCTTTGATTTAATTATAGTCGCACCTCGCTAGGATATGAAGAACTCCAACTCACCACATAGATAATCGCGATTGGACAGACTCATGAAAATCCTCACTGTGGTCACTACGACTTTCACGAGACTCCACAGTAGTAGTAGTGTAGTTGAAACGCATATTCCAGAAAGGAGGCTTATATAATCAAACACTCACTTTGGTCATTCTAGCTTAAGACTTTTTTCCTTTCTTCTCTCGCACCTGATATCTACTCGGGTACTTGAACCCGCCACACCCCCCGAGGGAGTACTGGTAGTGAATAGACATAATGAGCAGGAGTGATAGATAAACAGCTATCTAGATAATGATCATGGGATTGTAGTTTTGTAGAAATCTTGGAGGGACCATTATGGGGATTCACATCCCCCCCGCTGGGCTGCTTACGTGATCAACATTCGCGCTTTGGCTCCTTCTTGCTTGGTTTTTTTTTGCTGACCTGAACCTCCTTCTCACAACAATAGATTTTTCTACAACGGTACCTTGGGACCCCTTTTTCTGATCACCATAAACACAGCCTAACATAATAATACAGCAGACTACAGTACGAGTTGCAGTCCGCGTCCACCAACGGCCTCTTCCCGCTCCCGAAAAACCCGCGATATTTCCTCTGAAATCTTTTCCATCCCGCTAACCATCTGGTTCAGCAAGGAAACCCAGCCATACTCGCACTAGCCGCAGACTACCCTTTTCCCGCCACGAACAACTCAAAATAGAGCGCGCGATAGGTAGCCGTGTTCAGTCTGTCCTCTCGCTCCATCGCGCAGCCTATCCATTTGCAGCGATCTGTCATTGTGGCTAATAGTTAGCACGGGTTCCTCTTTCTTCCCCCTTGTTACTCGAGTAGATATCTCGCCGACGACCACCCGGAAATCCCCACCAACATAGATCTGCGTTATCACCCCCACCCACCCAATCCACACCATATCTTCCGAATTCTTCGGCCTGTATCGACACGGCGCTCCTTGAATGTCCCGGTACCGTTGTTCGGGTTTACAGGGATGATAGCCAGTCTAGGAGCTGAGACATCGGCGCTCATCGGTAGCGATGGCATTCCCCCCCGTTTTAAAAGGTATTGCTCAGCTTGATAATAGAACGAAGTCCTCGACCGCCCAAACTAAACAATGTTGAAAGAGGCGGTTGCCTAGGATGCTACGTTTGCCCAAGGTTATGGACGGGGGACTAATGCTAGGTCGGAACCTAGTCCTAGCCGGGCATTCCCTCTTCTTTCGATGGGCCACCACCGTCACGGCGCAGCATGCTAGAGCACTGGCGCGCATTCTAGAGGGCGAGCGCTACTTCATGAGGAGAACAACACCTTCGGAGAATTTTTGAATCATGCTATAAATCAAAATGCATTTAATATAGACAAGCGAGAGGGAGATTATACAACAGACGTCAGGTAAGTCGACGAGACAGCCAAACAGACAGACAAACAAACAAATGCAACCGCTATGCCATCCCATGCCCAACCCATACAATGCAATTCCCACCCGCTCATTACCCCCACCCCCATCCAATCCCTTAACAAAACATCTCAAACAACGTTATCGCCAGCAACCAGTCCCCCACCCCCATTCATCTTCTTCTTCTTCATAAGACTAGTCGCGAGGCTAACCCCCTGCGGAACAACCCTCCCAGCCGCCGCTCCTCCCAACCTTCCCACAAACCCGCTATCACTCCCGGCGCTACCACCCCTCTCATTCACACTGGTAACCGCATTCTTCCACTCCCTCACCTCCGAAGGGCTAACCCTTCCGCCGGTGCCCCTGGACACCGCTTCCTCAGCCCTGCGCGTTATTTTCTCCTGTGTCTTCTCGAGGGTGTATTCCATCACTACCACGGCGACGAGACCGATCGCCGAGAGGAGCGTCAGGGCGAAAGAAGTCCAGCCGAAAGCCGGGATCATATTTCCGAGCTCTACATTTATGGCGGTCATGCCGAGTTGGTTGACGAGTGTTGCTACGGCGGTCCTGTAATTCTCATCAGTAAGATTTCAAGAAAGTGGGAAGAGGTGGGGGGACTCACGAAGTAACATTCTGCAAAACCATACCACCCAGCAGCGTCACCGCGGCCAACGCCGCCGCTCCAGCAGCAACCTTCTTGAACACGGGGTGCACGGGAATGACCGGAATGCAGGCAACACCGGTAGTGATCCACGCAACCCCCAATGCCACCAAGCTCGCCCAGATGGGCGCGCTAAAGCTAATCCTCTTGCGGTAGATGTCCCCCACGGCGACCAGTTGCAGGGGGTCACCACCGACTTCCTTCGCAGTGAGATTCAGGGCTTTGGCGTCGCGCGCGCAGTCCCAGTCGCCGCTGTGGTCGATGCACAAGCTGCGGTAGCCCACGCGGATGGTGGAGAACGTCTTCTTGCCACGGTCGGAGGAGATGAGGGAGGTCAGGTTGGCGATGACGGGGGAGGGACTTCTGGCGGCGCCGGTATCGTAGCTTAGCTCTATCAGGTAGAACTTGCGGAGCGATGGAGTGGAGCTCCCTGTCAACAGGAAGGAGGTGAAGATTAGGGAGACGGAGAGGGCGACGAGGGAGAAGAGGAAGATGGGCTTTGTGCATTGGCCCGTGCCGAAGCGGGAGAAGCGGGTCAGGTTCAGCATTTTTGTTCTAGCGATCGCGATCGTGGTAGCCGTAGTTTAGTCGTAGATGTTGTAAACGTGAACGTGAATGCTAGGCCGTAAGACAGATAGAGGGAAGGTAATGAAGAAAGGAAAGTAAAAGAAATAACCCAGTTATATGAAGATGCTTAAAAAAAATTAGAAAGAACGACCCAGTCGTCAATAGAATAGAATAGACTTCGAAAAAGGAAAAGGAAAAAAAAAACAAGAAAGGAAAACTCGTCGAGATGGAATGAAGGACTCTGCAGAATATAGAAAGGAAAAAAAGAAGTCACACAGCGTGCCTACCGTACCATCTTATATACCATCTCGTCCGCCCATATTATTGTCGATAATATGATCTCCCTTGCAGCCATAGAACTCCGATACCGATATGTTGTTTTGAAAGAAGAAACATTGCCCCGCCCGCGCGCTTCCATGGATCAGCGAGACCTGGTAGGCTGAACCATTGGCTATCGGAACAAAATAGACGAAACTCGCTGTGTTTTGGATTTTTCCCTCTTGGCGGCTCGGATACATGAGCTGTATTTGATCATTCCTGGTTCGCTCTGGTTACCACATCGGGCACTCCCCCCGTCACAAGATTCCCTAAATGGAATGAAAATACCGTTTTGGGGGTGTTTGTGAATGTCTTGGATTTCCAAGTTTGGATGTGTGTGATTCTCGATCTTTCAAGAATTGGCGAATCAACGGATCACCGAACCAAAGGTATCTGAGACTGAGGGGGCGCATGGCACTCAAGCAGCCAGGTACTTGTATCATAGTCCACCAATAATTGGTAGGCAACTTCAACAACCGATTTAGTAACTACCACTATTGCCGAATTGGCTCACAACTCAATCTCCGCAACCGCCTCTCTATTCATCAGGTTATCTTTTCTAACCAATGCTCGCCCAAACAGTATACTCTACACTCCCCATCCATGCCTAAAATACCTCTCCCCCCCCCCAACTTATCCACTCCCCAATTCATCACCCTCGCTCCCCAGTGTAAAAATATCGTAACACCAATTATGACCTGTAAATCGCCCAGAACCATAACAACCTAACCTGCTCCGAGCCAAAATGGAATGACAGAAATACTCAAAGCCATAGGAAAAACAAAAAGGAGAAAAAAGACGCGAGAGAAAAAAAAGTACTATCGTTAGTATAAAAAGTAGAGCAAAAAAATATAGTAACATGTCGCAAAAAAAAGAAAGGTAAAGGTATGAAAGGATCGCTAATGAGGGAAATGATGAAAGAAGGAAAAAAAGCTCAGCCACAAACGAGAACGTCATAATGGCAAAACACAATGGAAATACCCCCTTTCCCCCCCTGTCCACCCATCCCACAGCCTATCAAGCATACGCGTGCATGCTATCCAGCTGGCCAGTCCCCTTCAGGTCATTTTCGAACCCCTCGGCAACGTTTAGAACGATTCGGATATGTTTCATTTGGAGCCGCTCCTTCTTATTATTCGCCAAGGCCTGTGCAGTTCTAACGGAGTTCTTAATCTATACCACCCACGAGTGTTAGTACCTGGAAAGCACATATTATCAAAAGTGAGAAGATCGTACCTGTCTGCCATTGAGATGTTTCTTCGCCAACCACTCAATCTCCTCCTGGCTCAAAACCTCAGGCGCATCCTCACCGTACTTGACACGGACCATCTCCAAGAACATTTTCCAAATCTTCACCTTTGCCTTGAATGTCAACTCGTTATACCGAAGGGCAACATGGATCCTGCTTTGGAATGCATCGTCAAATGTCTCGACGCGATTTGTTGTCAAAAACAAGATGCCCTGAAAGTACTCCAAGAGTCTCAAGAAAATTGACACCAGAGCGTTACGATGCATATCAGCCATTGTTCTCCGCTCCAAGAATACATCCGCCTCATCCAACAATAGCACAGCGCCCCAAGAGTGAGCGATATCCAAGATCTTGTTGAGCTCGTGCTCAAGAACTGCAGGATTGGTTCCTAACTCTCCCGAAGAAACACAGTACAGGGGCTTCTTCAAAAGCTCGGCAATTCCTTCGGCGGTTAAAGTCTTGCCCACACCGGGGGGTCCGTGAAGTACCGACACCAGCCCACGACCCTTGCCTTGGATAACGTCGTCAATGGTGGCAGACGCGATATTGTTACCGGAGTGCGATTCGACCAATGCCTTGACAATCTCTTTTTGCTCCTCAGCAAGCACAAGGGAATCAAAGGCCTTTTCGTTCCACTGAATTTCCTCAACACCGGAAACAGTGAATTCCAACCAGAGCTTTTCGTTGAATGACCATCCAAGCACGACGGGCGAGGCTGTGAGTAACTCATCGTCAGTGAACACAGGCTCCGCCTCTTCATCGCCGTCCTCAGGCAGCGCCTCCACCCTCATTGACTTATCATTCGCTTCTTTTTCCGTGACCACGTAAAATGCCCCTTTTCCATCTGTCACAATCTTATGCTTTTCTATTTCTGCCGGGACTTGGTTCTCTTCTTCTTCCTCCTCTCCTTCACCACCACAACAGCAGTCCGTACAGTCGCCGGCCTCCGAGGAAGGAGAGGAGCCATTCTGCCCTTCAGCATCAAAGAAATTGACTAGATTATCATCCTCTTCGTCATTGTTGCGGGACTTGACGGAGGAGATAAGATAATTGGGGTTGATCCTTCGGAATGTAGCCGGGTCAATCATAATACGGCCTTTGATCTACACCAATGTTAATAACGTGTTCCGAGGGGGGTCCTAGTTTCCTCACATGAACTTTGGCGTACTGCCTCTTCTTTTTCATGAATGCCAGTCCATTGTGCATCTTGTACTGCATTCCCCTCAACGAAACAAACTTGCGTCCACGCTCAATCAGGGTTTCCTAAGTGAGTTAGCAAATATACCTTTAATGCGCGACTCATACTTCAGGGACTCACTCTCATGGTATCCTTATCCTTCCTATACTCCAATGGATAACAAGATAGCGAAGAAATCTTTCTCGCTCCCTTGAATCCATCAATGTCAACCATGATAGTACCCCAACCGAAACCGCCCACTTCGCTACCTGCCTCAGAGGGCTTGCCGTCCTTGCCAGCATACTCCAAGTATTTACCTTCAATACCCCACCATTTACCCCTCATAAAACTAGACTCTTTCTGGGCGTACTCCAGCTTGAACGCCCTTGGCTCGTTACTACCAGCGCAAGTAGTGTACATCATAGTGTTAGGCTTAAGTAAAGCCCACAACAGGTCGAAGGTAATCATAGAGTTCGCAAGCAGAGGATATAAAGTAGCCTTGACGCCAGCATAATCTGTGTTCAAATACTCAATCAAGAGCTTGACATGATCAACCTGCTGAGAAATCTCTTCGGGGGTTAGGGGAATATCTTCCGGCTTTCCAGGCTCCATCTTCTTCTGCTTCGGAGGTTCCTTTGGAGGCTCCTTAGATTCCTTGGATTTGGCCTTCTCCGCAACCCAAGCCTCCATTTCGGGGAGGAAGTTGAATAGCATATTAGGATCGACCTCGGGGACGTCTTCGACAAGAGAGACTCCTCTAACGTCGCCCATAAGCTCGGTCAAGGCCTCCTTCAACAGGATGGACTTGATATCAACCATGGTCTCAACATATTTATTTTCGTAATCGAAGACACGACGAACGGTAAAGATGAATGAGGAATATTTGTCGGTCTTTGTGTGCGGAACAGTATCGGTTATCTTATAATCGTGTATGTTCTTATCCCACACTATCCCGAAGGTTAGAAACAAATACTACAGGTTCAATTGATGATGGCAAAGCTGGCGAAGCAAAAGTGTAATAGTATGTGGAGAAGGACTCACATTCATCGACCCTCTTGTACTCCAAGACACTTGCTCTCTCTCTTCCATCCCCCTCTTCCTCGTCTGGCTCCAGAGGACTCTCGCCACCTTCGCCCAGCATCCGAGCAGCCGCTTCCCTCTCGGCCTTTTTGGCTTTCTTCTTCTCCTTCCTTGCCTTGGCCTTCTTCTTGGCTTTCAACTTCTCACGTCTTCGCCGCTTTGATGACTTTTTAGCTAGAATCAACCGTACAGCAACCGCCAACGCTTCGTTCTCTAGCTCGGAGTCCGAGGAGGAAGAGGAAGATGAAGACGAGGAGTAACTATCGCTATCGTCGTCATCCGAGTCACTAGATGAGTCGCTTGAAGAGGATGAGTCGCTCGATTCGCTATCCGACTTCTTACTCTTCTTTTTGGATTTCTTCGATCTCGATTTGGATTTCTTCTTATCTTTCTTTTTATCTCTCCCTCTGCCTTTTTTATCCTTGTCCTCCCTCTCCTCTTTTCCTTTATCCTCCTTTTCCTTCTCCTCTTTCTCCTTCTTTTCTCGCTCATCTTTTTCCCTTTCCACTTTCTCTTTCTCCTCTTGCTCCTTCTTAATCCTTTCCTTCTCCTTCTCTTTTTCCTCTGCCTTCAGTTTCTTGTGCTTACACATAGCCTTCTTCGTTTTCGCTGCGGTGCCTTCCGGGGTTGCTACTGACGTGGTAGACTGCGAAGTTGTAGTTGTGCCCGGAGCTGAATCGTGCGATGCTGGGGGAGTAGCATTGCCGTCTGTGGAAGTAGGGGTAGGGGTAGTAGTGGAAGCGGTCGACGTGACGGAGGTTTCAGAAGGACTAGCTTCATTGGCGGAAACTTCCTCTGCCGGCGAAGTAGGTTTAGAAGCCATTATACTGCGGAGCTCTCTCTGCAGCTGATGGGAGGATTGTCTGCAGCTGTGGCGAAACAACGCGAATCCTCAAAAAAGAGAAAAGAGAGAAAAAAAAGAGTAGAAACTTATGCAATATGGAAGGTATAGGGGATAAAGGTGTATAGATTGATGAAGAATAACAGATTCGAAATGATAGGGGAAATGGTTGATGGTTAAGAAAAATGGATGACAAGCTAGAGTCGGGGTTGGAGAGGGGGTGGGGGGGGAAGGAAGCAAGAGGTAGAAAGACAGGAGGAAACTCTACGGTTGTTACAAGCTCGAGCCGCGAATCAGAAGAATAAGTGGCAAGGGAGAAAAAGGCTCAGCCACACACACAAACACCACACGATAAACGACCAAGAAGAAGTACTAGTAGGGTATGGTTGGAGGCTTTGGATTCAGCACAATCGGGTATCTCTTTTGAGGGGAGGAAGGCTTTAAAAGAGAGAAAGGGGCAGAAGGTCCCGGGTGTTGGCTATTTATTCAAAGGAAGGGCTGAAGGGGGAGAGCTTAGCAATGACTCTGGGGGATATTGTAGGGGAAAATAAGGGGGAAAAGTGGTGAGGAAAACAGCCGAAACTTGATAATATTATGGTTCTACTTGTAACAGCGTCGCTATAGTCAAGGGACAGGGATTGGAGGGAAAGTTGACATGGTAAAGAGTCAGATCCTCTTAAGGCCAAAAAACAAGAAATATCGAGCGACATAGACAACATCAAGGTACGGTACAGTGGATGAAGTGCTCTAAAGTACCGTATCCGATCTTTGCATGTTCAACACGGTGGCCCTGACTCCGTCACAATTGAGGCGGTAGCCTTAGAGAGAGGGGGGCTGTGGGCTTGCGGCTCCACAAACTCTGTGTATGATACTGCACGCTACAACTGCACTTCCGGAGAGCGCCCCCTCGACAAAAAGAGGGAAAGGAAGGGGTAGGTTTTCGTAACATAATCCGCGTGTCGCGATAACTCAGAAGCCCGCACTCGGCCGGAGCTCTGACAATCGTTTGCGGCACGGGTTTGCATCAACAGTGGCAGGTCGTCAACACCACACATTCCCGAAGCGAAACCCACTCGATTGTAAGACGGGGCGGGGAAAAGAATAGGGAAACCTTAAATACAATATTATGTACAGTTGACACACAGAAACACATAGAGAAGCCTTGTCAAACATTTTGTTGTGGTAGTTCAAGCCAAATCAAAATATTCATATCATAGTGTGGAAACATGCGCAGGGGGGATTGGCCGCCGGTTCACTCCTTGCTCCTCCACTTCCCCACCAAAAGCTGCAAACCAGACACCTAAGCCCTACAAGCACTCACCTACCAATAACTACCGCACATTCTCGTGCAATACTAGTACCATATCGCTCCAATAACTCTCGAGGAATTATTTTTGTTAAATTGCAGCCCCGCACACCCCTCCTCCTCCTCGACGTCTCTTTGATGGAGCATATCACCCCCCGATTTATATGTTTTATTAATGTGTCACTTGGAAAGTGCACTCGTTCATGCACGGGAGATGCACAAGACTGGCCTTACCAAACAGATACCGGTATCTAGATAGCTGTTGGCTGAACTTTTGGGGCAAACAGAATTGGAAGGAAAACGAAAAGAATATTGTGATGCTGCTGCTGAACGCGCAAGCCAGGGCACGCATGCTGTTCCGGGAGAGCAAAGAACAAGGCAGCAATTTTGAGTCATGGATAGAGTAACCATGGCATCTATGATGCCAGATTCTCGTTCGTTCAGCTTCCGGAGCCAACTATGCTTCTAACGTGGGGCTTCCCTCTCCCTCCTCTCCCTCCTTAACCTCGAGTCATCATCGCTCCGGTAGAGGTACAAGTACTCGTACACCAGTTGCCATGAGTTCCCTTCCACCTTATGCATGTCATACCGTATCCTTCTATACCGTATCCTTCCAATCACGGAATTGAGCTTCTCCTGACTCACATTCTTGCATTTGGGCCTTGGACTACCGGCACCTTTGCTCTACCCTATCCCTTGGATAGAGAATAGCGTACATTGTACCGGTACCGATCTCAAAAACTTTAAGCACACTGTTTGTAGGCGACTTTCAAAAGAATCCAGCATCTGCCTGCCCACAGATCAAATCACCAAGAGCCAAGCGCTTGAGACTCCAGCACCCAACTAAGACGAATGCTGTTTGGATGATGGACGCCGTGCGGCTGTTGTTCGCGAGCTCAACCAACTTCTTCAACTCTTTCACAGCCAGCAAGCTTCACCCGCACCAAGTACCGGTATTCTCCCATAGCATATCCATGATCCATCCGCCCACTAAGCCACCATGCTTGTCTACTCGTACCCTGCCTATCGTAGCCGGATAAGGCAGGTGCAGGCTGCAGAGTCAGCCTCCCGCGACAAACCACAGCCATAGCCCACCACTCAGTGCCGCTCGGGTTTGGCCAGATTCCTGTGCGGCCGGCTTGGCGGCAACGGCTATGGCAGTGGCGATCTCAAAAGATTGTTAATTTAGACGGGGTTTTAAAACTAGACAGAAACTACTGGAAAACCTCGATTAACAAATGGTACCGTTGTGTCATGAATTGTTGCGACGATTCCAATACTAACAGACGATACAGCATTTGCAAGCCTCAACATCTCTTTTAGTCACCATAAGCGCTCCTCGAAGTGGATTGGTAGCCCCACGGTGTTAGGCCTGACCGACATATCCGAGATCGCTGCCCTTCCACTCCACCACAGATGATACAGATGAGCCGCATCTTGGCGGGACTAGGCGGGTGGGGTCAGAGAAAGTTGGAAAACCATCTTTGCTGATGCCGTACAATTCACTACAGTGACAAGGGTTACGTTTTCCAATTTTCAAATGACCCCCCGAGTGCAAGTATGGGACCGGTACTAGTACAGTATTATTAAGTACCAGCGCAGACGAGTAAAGTGCCGTCCCGGCATTTACTCGTGCGATCCACTTTAAAACAAGCGGGGTTAAACCACAGTAAGCTTAGCCTAGCAAGTGAACGAAATTACGAACCCTGGTCAACGAGGTCCGGAAAATTCAGCTCTCTCAAGCTATATTGCACAAGTACTCGTACACTATTCCTTCTCCAAGTACCGCATTTTGCCTCCGGATGCGGAGATTAGAGGCATAACGGAGGTATAGATTATCCGAATTTTTATAGTCAGTACTGCTCGGTCTTGTTATCATGGGGATTCCGAGTGCGAGTACTGAGCTCCTGACTTGCGGGCCTGGGATTGAATTGGCAGGGCTACGACTACAACCAGCGGCAGCCTAGAAGACCTCTACTGTACACTTGAGGTTGCCATCACAGATGTCAGCTTCAACATTCCGCTGTGGGTGACTCGGGGGATAACCAAACCGGACGCGCTGGTCATACGGAGTAGGGTGAGCGATTCTATCTGACGTAGTGCATCAATTACTTCGGAGCAAGACCTGGCGCGAGGAACTATTCAATGATCGGGTGGTACTTGAATGGCGCGACTAGGGGCGGGGGGCGGGGGGCGGTAGTGGGTTCGTTGGGTGCGAGTTCCTTCTAACCTTGCCGGAGATTTTTGGATGCCGGGTGATGTACGGCGACCCCTCGACGGAAAAGCGATGATTGGGTGCGACAGCGCAGTAATTGCCATACCGGTAGGGTTGGCTCAACCATGGTGTCGCCGGTTCGACATGCTCCCTGCATGGTTGCTCCTTACGGGCTAGGTTTCTTTCCCCGGGTTTGCGATGCGTGAGGGTATATGAGTAACATCACAGCTAACGATAGACAGCGCGGGTTCATCACTGCACATCCGATGAACAACACAAATTGTCAATGGCGTGTGGTGAATACAGTGGAGGGGCGGGTCGGGTCCGTCGCGGGTGGAACGGTTTCGATGAGGTCCACCGGACGTCTATGGTTTTGAAACGATTTGAATCGCGGATGGCTGATGTGATTTATTTTGTTCGAGGCCGCGGTGCATGGATGTGAGGGTTTTGAGAATGATGTATTTGCCGATGGATGGTAGAGATGATGTTAAGGAGACGATTCGATTGCTTTTTAGATGAGGATTTGGTTTCTGGAGAGGGGATGCTTTGCGAAAAATATGATGGTCCGGGAGTTGGTCGTGGCGACTGGCTGTTCATGGCCGTGGAGAGGCGTGACGGTGATATTTCAGTTGGGGCTGTGGCTTGGTCTGTGTGGAGGAGGGTTGCAAGGCGGTACTTAGGGCGTGGCAGTGACTCTGGTTTAAGTGAAAACGGATCGGTATCATACCGCTCAAAGAATACCATACTGTACAAGTAGAGTATATCGGCTCACTTACCGGTAGGTTTACCCACGCTAGAATATCATTGCGGTTCGTTACCGTACCCCCTAGACCGGTGTCGGGCTGTTTGGTAAGACCCGTTGAGTTTGGATGGTGTGTCGCGCGTGCCGAAGTGTCCCTCCTGTGCGTAGCTATGACCTCTTGGTAAACTGGACAATAAATCGGTGGGGAATTGACTAGACGATGAATTGCCTAAAGGCCTGGATAGGAATGGGATAAAGACTGAAGTGCTTGAACAAATAGAGAAGGAAAGGAAACATTGTTTATTGGCTAGGTATTTCCTGTGTGGTTGTTCGTTGCTGGGCTAGGATACTGTCACAGATTGTGACTAAGCAAGGCAGATTTCAGATGACTAGATACTTGTGAGTCATCGTTAAATTATAATTGGTTGATTGTTTTATAACTTGCAATTGTGACATTAGCAAGAAAATTATCATGCACCCAGTCTCTCCCCATACACCCTGTGCCGTCGACATTCCAGGTGCTTATAACGTAAACTTGAGTTCTGGGTACGTCTGCCCGGGTTTATTCTGTCTGGAAGTGAAAGGGCCGCCTCGAATGCATCTGGATGCCACTGGCAGAGTCTGGATGCATTGGAGGAGGCCCCTTTCAGTTCAGACACCTTAGACCCCCCCCAGAAACCCTCCCTTGAGCGCACAGCCTTTTCCTCCCTTCACGCCTAAAGTCCACGATCTCATGCTGCCCTTCTGCGGACGCCTTTGAATGGCAACCTCTCACATCACGGCCCCCCCCAGACACACCCACCCACCAGCTTTCCTCTCATGATACCCTCTTTGCTTTAACTTCGTCACTAGCCTCTCTCTGAATTCATTTCTCACTCAGAACCCCTCCCACATCACTGCTTTTTCTCCCCCACCGCCGGATTCCCTAAGTCTTGTCGCATATTTCGGTAGATGTTTTCCAGTTTTCATGTTTTCGGACTATTTCCTCCCAATACCCTTAGCCCTTGCTTCTCCACCCTCTGATCCTACCCTGTTTCTCCCATATCTGGCGCACATCCCCCACCCCTTGCCCTTTCTGTAGGCTCTTTTCTCAGCCCTTCACAACCTATCTTGTTCGCCCTGTTCCTCTTGCCGTGTGCCCCCGGACTATTGCTGTCCACTCCTGGGATCAAACTGGCTTCCCTGGGTTCTAACAGTCCCCCAGACACATTCCTGTGCCTCATCACCCAGAACTGCCCACTGATGACTTAACCAAGCCTGCCCAGTTTATAACTATCCCTCAACACATTCTCATGCTTACCGAATCTACAATTGCCTGCTAGATGACTTACTCATGCTTGCACGGCTTTTAACCATCAGCCCAGTTCATTCTCATTCATTTCCTGCACACCGGCCTGACCATAGACACCTATTGTTTGATCATTCCTGACCCTTTTAGCACCGGTAATCCAACTTGATTTTATTACATATATATACACAATCAGCAGGTGATAAAACAATTCTCCCTATCAGCACAATTGGTTTCTTCAACCTCCGATTCCGTGTCACCTGGTTCTTGGAACAGTGGTTCACCAACAAGTGCTCCCGGATTTGCCCTATGTTCGCGTTGCGGCTTGCGCTGCCTGGGTCGTCCTGAATCGGTGTTGCAGCCAGCCGTCTTCAATTCATCCAGCTGCGTATCACGGCCAAACTCCTGCCGCAATGCCTTCTCATCATTGTCATATCCCATGGACCTCCCAACCCGCATTCCCTGCTGCTTCGCGCTGTTAGCCTTGAGTGTTGTCCTTATCTACTGGATTATTTGACTCTGCCAAACTCAGCCTGATTTGCCCCATGATTGTGACTCACATTCAAGCAGGACTATCTATCAATTAGGTGACCTTTCACACAATTCAAGTAGAGGCAGTTTTCAAAAGTATCCGGATGCCGGGCCGGTTGCGGAATCCAGACACTTTTGAAACCTGCCAGTAGGCATAGTTTATCTGTTATGTGGTACCAGATCTTTAAAATCAAGCCAGATGGGTAAGACCAGGGTACCTTATCGTAGACGGAAACATGTCTATGAAGGCTCAATATAAACGTCAGTAAAATAGTGATAAAAACTTTTCTTGTAATAAGTTATTATATCGACAAGGTCTCTTCTCTGTAACGTCATCCTTTCAGTGAAGCTCAGAAGGCACTTTGATATTTATATCCCGCGTCGATAGAGTGCGTGGCCTACAAGTATCTACCATACTAACTAAGTACCTGCAAACTATTCCGAACATTTCCTCATAGTGCGCACCGTGTTTGACCCTGAATATAAGCACCCCACTATTGACTTCCAGAGTGGAGAGCTCTTGATCTCTCTGGTGTGCCACCACGTCCCAGTCAGAGTACACACTCCTTCTTCCATCAGGAGGAACAGAAACTTGTCTGCATGCTAGACAATGTCCTCATCATTAATGAATGAAGTGGCTAGCTTCGTAGTTGGACCTATCACAGTAGCAGATATTACTCTCACTTCCTGCGCCTAGGCTTCGGTCAGACTATCGGTTGGGATCGTACCAGTGGCACAATTCTCTCATAGTTCTTCCTTACCCAATAGTTCTAAATGGTAATACTAGTATACCATTTGTGTGGGTGAGATCATACTCTCATTTCATTACAGAGTAGACACGACGAAAACGTCCTGTTACCTTGGTGACATAGCTTCCTGTGCCATACCACAATATCAGTAACGGAATGCGATAGGGACCGACTTCGCCCGGGCGACTTGCATAAGCACGCCAAAGGTCCCCTCTGATATATCCCGTGAACAGCATCTGGTCGGACGGACGGCCGCGACGTATACAGTGTTATGAGATAGGTTCCAATGATAGTGTCTTTTGCTGTTGGGACGCAACTACGACACCGTCCCAACGCCAGGGCCAGAGGAGGGTGTTAGCTTCACAGGATGAAGGTAGGGTGACCCCAGTGCATACAAGAATAGGTGGAAAAGCTACGCTTCTCCCATATGTCTAACAGGAGCTGCCATCTCGAAAGCTTCCTCCTCGAATCTTCGTAGCCAGGTACAACAATAAACAATATACATTAACTTCCTTTTTCAACTCAGGGTTGTAGGGCAAAAAGCCTCGTGCGTTTGCTTGTCCATATAAAGAAAACCTTTCCATCTTATTCAACATCTGCCCTGCCCACCATTTCCTTATGTTCGCTATAAAATTTCTACACCAGCTCTTGCGCATTAGCTAAGCTTTCTGGTGGTTTCCATGTATTCGCATTCTCTGAGCAACCCTTCAACTTAACGAAATACCTAAGTTCGGGTATCCGCTTATTGGGTCCGTGAATCTTTCTGGTATAAGCGATTATTTTGCTGGTAACAATTTTCTCTACCTCCCATTCTAAATTGCCACTGATCCCTTCAGACTCATGAGGTGGTTGTTCCATTTCATCTTGGATGCAAGTTCGATAGAGTTCTAATAACGATGCATGGAAGATAGGATATATCTTCCATCGAGGAGAGATTTCTAGTGTGAAAGCACTGTTGCCTGACTTTTCAATTATCTTAAATGAGCCATAAAGCTTTCGATTTAGTTTCTTGGAGGGTCGTTTGGTACGAATGTTATTTGCATTTAGCATGACTTGATCCCCGACTTTGAGGTCATGTTGCTTGGTCGCTTTTCGATCGTAATATTTTTTCATCAGTTCCCTCGTTTGATCCAGTGCTTTATGAGCTTTCTCGTGAACTGCTTTCATCTAATGAATATATAAGCCTGCTCCGGGGTTCTGAGCTTCACGCTCCTTCATTCATTCTGTCTGTAGATGGAGAGCATAATTTGAATAGAAGGGCGTAAGTCCATGCGGATTTGTCACGAAGGTATTGTGTTCGTGACCTCCCCCTCTCCTGCCCCTGCCATGACCTCCATCTTTGTCGTTATCATCATTGTCATTGTCATCTAAGTCGGGATCTCCACCAGTATTACCTGGGAGAGGCGGTGGTTGGTTGTTCTCTCCTCGATTTACTTCCTGTCCTTTATTCTGTCAGGGAGTTGATGCTGACGGTTTGTCAGGGTTGATACCTTCCTGTGGTATCTAAGGTTCTTGATAAACTCGGTTGGAGGGTCCGGGGTCACCATTATCACCTCCAGTTGGTGGAATGGTATGGTGAGGTTTTTCAGCACGCTCAATACTTGCAGTTAAGTTTTGTATTAACGTTTGGAATTCGAATCGTTGCTTATTTAGAGGGTCCCTTGCCTCCTGACTATCCTGTTCATGCCGCGCGGCTGCATTTTCCTTCTGTTGCTTTACTAGGTGGTTCGCTCTTTCCTTGTGATCTTGGAGGATTTGTTGCCAGGTAGCATTCTGGGTTCTGACGTGTTTCTTCAGGGTTAGCCCTCTGTGTTCCAGGATACTGTCACTGTCGTTTTCCAATTCAGCATCCTCTTGCTGTTGCGCTTCCTGTCGTCAAAATTCTCCAGCTACCTCAGCTGTTAGAGGTTCTCGCTCAACTCGGGTTACCCCTTCCAACATTGCCAATCCTCTCTTTGCATCGGTTAGCTCCTGATCGACAATTGATTCGTCTTTTGCTAAACTGGTTTGTTGAATTTGTAAGCTGCCGTATTGCACACTAGCATCATACAATAATGCTTCTAGAGCTATTAGATTTTGATCTTGGCTCTGATGTATCGTAGACGAGAGCATCTTAAATGCTTGCACAATTTGTCGTTTAAGCAGTTCGGTAGGATTCGTGGAGTTTCTTGAGTACTGTCGGGAGGTTGAGCTGGAGGATGGCTTTCCAATCCGAAAAGGTGCGCTTGTGGCTCGACTCATAGCTATCGAGGCAAGCCAAGAGGAAACTGTAAGAGGTCCAGTCAATGAGGAAAAAGATGAAGTGTGGGGTGTTGAGCTATCATCCTCCATAGGAGCATCTGGCCATTCATCCCTGGCGGAGGTGTCGAATGGAAAAGGTGAACCTGGAGGGTTTTCCGTCATTTTTGTACTAAGATATCAGATTTCTTGCTTTAAAAAATCTGATAATAGGTTTTGATCTTTCGCCTGGTGGAAGGAAATGGGTGACAAAAGGACCCATATTGCGTATGTCACCAGTTTTGTTTGTAAGAATTAATAAATTGCTAGTAGTCTTTTGAAATTTGATCACAGCGATCAGTAGAAGGAGAGTTATGAACAATGGTTTGTGGGGTCGACGATCGGGATGAGAGGGTTGGCGGGAGCGACTGAGTAGAGCCTGGTAATCTACTCCACCTGCTGATTCTGATTCCCAATCATCCAAGGGCGCTTCGGTTGGTTGAAATGCGTCAATAAGAGTCTCAGTAGGGTTTTCGAGGCTGAAAAAGAGATAATATAGGATCAGACAGGCAATCAAGTCTGATAGCATGAGGTGGGGGGTAAGCCTTGCTGTCAGAACAATAACAATATAGTAATATAGGGTAGCTAACGCGGTAGGATTCCCGGCTAACTAGGCTAAGGATATTTGAGATAACAGATTAATAGTGAGGAAGCCTCGTAGGACATTATTTGGTCAAGGTAAAGTAATAAAGAGTAGGTAAATATCAACGAGTTAAAATATAACTCACTAACTTGGTATATGGTTAAGGTCTCTTCTCCGTTGCTTGATAATTGTTCAACAACTGGGGAAGAGGCCTACTATTTATACTAATGTTGATGCTACTTCAACTTTGTTACTTGCGAAGTATGATCTTAATAATTCAGTTCGTCACAAAAAAGTGCGAACACCGTGTGACCCTAAAAACTTGCTCAGCTCAACCCGAAGGAATTCTCCCCAACTGCTATTGCATCTGAGGGTGTCCCTGCTCGCCTGTCGACCGTCATCGATCTCTTCGTCATGATCGACTTGATATGAATATGCAGTCCAAATGCCTACATATCAATACTAATATGGAATATGAAGTGATCAGTTCCGACATCCAGCTATTAAAGCAATATGCAGTAATATAGATATGCAACATGAAAATGAGAGGACTAGTGTGCAGTATACATCGTTCCAATCAGTTAGACATATCTTGAAATGGGCTCTCATCCTGTGGTCGGAGTCGGCTCCAGATCCCTCTAGAAGTCTCATAACATCGGGAGCATAGGTTCAGATATATGGTCATCGTATGAAGCAAGATACCGAACTCTTAAATATTAGGTAAGCTATTGCTACTATGGCAATACCGGCATTGTTCATAGTTATCGTCCTCCTTCAGATTGTGTCCAAGATTCTCGAGAGGGTGATCACATCCTGCCTGACCTTTGTTGTGAGGTTATTGCAGCTCATTGACCAGAAATCAGTATGGCCCCTTCTGCGCACTCTGATCATTTGACACTGCCCTCTCCTGGGTCGCCACAGTCAGGACCCTTCAGCACCCTGGACTCAGGGTCTCCACCCATATCCTCCACATCAAAGGTGGCTTCGAAAAATAATAAGGCCTCTATCCTATGCTTCTCCCTTCAGACAGCGTGTGTCCCACCCTACAGGGTTGCGTGGATTGGCTCGTTTCTCTCCCAAAGGACTTGCCGCCTGTTGTTTCAAGGATCACCTAAGACCTTTTCCTGAGTCCAAGTTAAGCACTCCACAAGGCTCCCCGATATCCTCCCTGCTGTTTATCATATATGTGGCATCCCTCTACATTGACCTCCCAAGAGGGCTATCCTTGTCATACATTGACGATTTCACATTGTCAGCAGCATCAGTATCCTACAGGATGCAAGTCACAAGCTGTAACATGTGTATATATTCCGGTAACGGTACACAGGAGAGGGCAGTGCAGGATCTCCTATGTTTAGTTGATTTATATTTGGTTTATTTGATTTGATTTCTGCTCCGCCACGGTCTCTGAGTCAGATAGGCTATGCTATTGTATTGCTATGTTTTGTTCGCTTGGTGGGAAGTTTATATTTAGGATTCCAGGTATGGAATGGTCATGTTACCCTGGTGAAGGCTGAGCATTGTTTGTTTCTTTCTCTGGTCTTGCAGGATTACAGGATTCCGGCATGTGGGCAGCTACTGGTAATGATGGTGATTGCAGGAAGGCTAAGGCTCTTGAGTTTTGTATTTAAACCAGTCTCCTGGCTAGCAGGAGACAGCAGAGTTTGACAGACCTTCAGTCTAAGAATACACTTGGTTGAACAGCAATCCCTGAGTTCTATTTGTCCATCAACTATTATCACTTACCTCCGGTCCCTAGAAGCCTCCCTTAGTAGCAGCGCTAGCAGGTCTATCGCCGGTCATACTGTATTTACGTTAGACAGGAATAAACCTGTTATATCTTTTTGCCTACCGCAGGTGAAAGCCCTTTGTTCTCAGGATTGGGAACAGCCTGGTAGGATTGATCAGCCTTCCAGTATCTTGATAACTACTTAGAAAGCAGGAGTGGCATGGAAAGGAACTCCCGGCTCCGGTGCTATATTGACAATAGCAGAACGCAGGAGCAGAAGCGTTACCAGGTCTGGTAGGGCCTACAATCGTCCTTCAGCACAACCTACAGACGATCCTCCAGAACCAACCACCCAGGAACGAACCCCTAGGCCCACGCCAGGCTTACCAGATATATCAGCAAGAACCAGTCACCTCCTCCCAGGAGATCTAGATACAGACTCAGAGAAAGACCACGACCTCACTGCTCAGGAACTCATTCAAAGAGAAGCCCGGCGGCTGGAGGAGAGGGCAGCCGCAAGAGCAGCAGCACAGCAAACTTCGGAAACTAAACGCCCACCAGAACGCTCCACTACAAGTAGGTGGTGAGCACCCAGCATTGTAGGAGTCTTTGGAAGTCAGACACGAACTAGAGCGCCCTCCGAGAGCATAAAGCACAACCACTACCCGCTACATTCATCCCAGACACACCAGAAAGACCCTTAAGATCCAGGAGCGCCAAAGAGCACCCTGAAAGACCAGATCCACTACCACCATCCCCAGACCCACCTACAGGAACCATGACAGACCCAGGCCCACCCAGGTTGCCCCTCCTAAAGTTCCCAAACTGCCCATATTTAGAGGTGAAGGAGAAGACCTCAAATCAGACAAACTCAAGCGATGTCTTAGCACAGTGAAGAAGTCCCTAGCGAGATTAGGACTAAATAATGACTCTCGTGGAGTGGCGGACTACTATGGTTTTTATACAGAAGGGAAAGCAAACAACGCATTCCAGACTCTAGAGACAGAAGAAGAGAACCTCACCCAACCACAGTTGACACACTGCTTTCAGCAACTATTTGAAGTGTCCACAAACACTGATGACACATACCACAAGTGGCAGAATGTCTGCCAGACAGCTGGAGAACAGCCAGCGCGGATAGTGAAGATAGCTGGAGAGCTAGCAGACCTCAAAAGATCCCTTCCGGCTGGATCCAGCTCAGACTATGCACAGAAGCAGCGATTGCTCGACGCTATGAACTCTAGACTACGCTGGGCATCTTGAGCCCCAGCTCAGAGCAGATGATACCTGGGACCAGATGGTGGCTCTGGTGGAACCCTATGACGCTACCATGTACAGAACTGGTGGCTACAAAGGTAGCGATATCAGCCAGGCTTCGAACACCAAACCCCATACACCAAAGAAAGAGAATACCTACCACAAGCCCTCTACCACATCAACGCCCAGGAACACAGGCAAAGGAAAAGCCTCCGCTAAGGAGAGGACCGGTACTAAGTCCAACAAGCCCAGTAAGGCCGAAATGGATTGACGCATGGCAGAAGGAGCCTGTTTCTACAGTGGCGAAAGCGGACAAATGGCAAATGAATGCCCAAAGAAAGAACTTAAGACCAACTAGGTTCGCCTTTCTGAGGAAAGCCCAGATAGCAGCGAAGGCGAATCTGAGCCCAATACAGACAGCAAAGAGGAGCTAGATGGCGGCAGCTCTTTCAGGACCTACAAGACTACAGTAGGCACACCTAAGGACAGGCTATTCGAGGCACTCGAATTCACTATGAATATCAATGGCAAGCCCGCCAGAACCCTCACAGATTCAGGAACCATTGGTGGTACGCTGACATCCAACAAATTTGTTACAACATACAACATCCCCTACACAGCTAGGAAGAACCCCGTCATCCTTAAGATGGGAGGCAAAGGATCGCGATCAACTAGCAACTTGTCTGTTGAGGTTATGATTCAGCTAGGCAAGATGAAAGTTGATAAGGTACCTATCCTAGTCACGCCAGTATCAGACCATAATATCCTCATCAGTATGGACAATCTCATAAGGCTAGGAGCAGTCATCGATTGCCAATAGAACAGCATTTACTTCTCCAAGTACAAGGTCAGAGTTACCTGTGATGGAAAATCCAGAGAGACTAGATCAGCCATGACGAAACCAGAGCAAGTACCAGACTTCCTGGCAATGTTCCCCAAGGTATTTGTCAAAGAAGTACCTGTAGAGCTGCCACCAGGACCCAAGATAACGCACAGGATAACCCGCATAGACCTGACGAAGGTTTTAAAGACACCTACTTGCAAAACGCTACAAGCACTGATGACCAAATACAAAGCATGGATCAACAAGCAGATGAATACTGGTATTCTCCACAGGACTAGTGTACCCGGAGGAGCCAGCATGTTTGTGGAAGCAAAAAGCAATGGCAGAATCCCTCAGCTGGTAGACCTCCGCTTCAGGAATGATAACCCCCAGGCCGATCACACACATATCCCAGAATAAAATACTATACTAAATGTGGTAGTCAGAGGACGATTCCGCACCAAGATAGATCTTAGCGACGCCTACTTCCAGACCAAAGTGCATCCAGATGATATGAAGTACAACACTATCAAGACACGCTTCGGCGGCTTTACCAGCCAGGTCATGATGCAAGGAGAGATGAATGCTCCCGGAACCTTTGTGAGGACAATGGAAGAGGTATTCCATGACGAATTAGGCAAGAACATATGGGTCTACATAGACGATATTTTGTTTTCAAAGACAGCTTTGAAGAGCATGATAAGGACGTTACGAATGCCTGCAGTAAGCTGCTGAACGCTGGGTATTATGCCAATCCAAAGAAAAGTGTTTTCTTTGCCACAAAACTCGATATTCTAGGCCATATGATAGATGATAATGGCATCCACCCTGCACTAGAGAAAATCTGGACAAGAATGGACTGGACAAGACCAGAGAGCCAGAAAGAACAGCGGCGATTTAATTGAATGGTTAATTATATCTCGCAGTTCATTCCTCAGATTGCCACCATCACAGCCCTGCAGACAGATCTGAGTGGGAATGCTGAATGGCTATGGACGGATGTGCAGGAAGCAGCCTTGGAAGCAGTCAAGCCAGCTGCAGATAATCACAAAGTCCTAAGACCGATCAACTATAATAAGCCAGATATCATATGGCTTTTTACGGACGTATCCCCTACAGGTATGGGCGCTTGGATAGGCCAAAGACCAACCTGAGATGCAGCCAGACCTGCAGCGTTCCACAGCTGGAAGCTGATGCCATCACAAAGCAAATACCCCACACAGCAATAGGAAACACACGCAATCATTGAGGCTATGGAAGGATTCGCTCTCCAATTGCTACACCGGCAATTTACAGTAGTTACAGACAACGAGAGCCTGACTAAACTCATGGCACAAAAGAATCTCAATGGAAGACAGCAGATATGGCTAATCCCCATCAGTCGTTTTGCTTTTAAAATAGAATACCAGCCAGGAGGGAAGAATTTCCTGGCAGACTACCAATCGAGAATCCATGAGGGAACCCCAGGGCCGTTAGATATAAGCCTTAAGAACCCCACTATCGATTATGACAGCCTTCGGCTACCGGACCCTACCCAACCCCTACAGATCAATACAAACTACGCCTCCTCTACCGACTTTAGCATTGAATCAGACGACGCCATGTACCACTCAGGCGAAGCCCAAACCTCTCCCACCCTTACGAGCAGTGACTCTATTAGTCGTTGCCGTCCTGAATACCTTCAGGACGAAATTACTAGCAATGAAGTAACCCGTTTCCAGAAGCGCAAGGCTTCTGCCTCGTTGACAGCTACATCAAGTGCACCTAGCAATGATAGCCAGATATCAATTGGAAACTCATGGGGTAACAATAGAACCCTGCCAATCTCTAGTGAAATGGGATGAGGACACTCAGAAATGAGCTGGATGTCATGTACTAGACAATTTTTTAAGTAATCGGAATGGAGAAAAAAGGAGTTACGCACTATAAGTGTAACTGGGGCTTGGCGGCAACCACCAGGAGTTACACAACAGCTGATCAAAATAAGTTTTGTCCAATAAGCCTTCCACCTACCCGTATCGATTATTATCAGCAGTAATGGCACAAGCTGATGTTAAGAGAGGTCTGTATTACTAAGCTGTTAGTTGTGAAGGCTGGAACAAGAGCAGAGGCTAACGCGAGTTTAGGAAAGGAAATAACACCAGGAAGGCGAGCTGCAATAATCACAATGCACGTCTTAGGCCTCCAGTATCACGAAATACAAGCGCGTACAGGAGTTGCCACTTCAATAGCGACACTATATCTACTGCCGGGCAGTAAGAAATGCAACAAAAATCGCTCTTGACTAGAGACAGCATGAAGTTTCAGAACTAGTGGCTCTGGGAAGCCAAGCGGTTCTCGGCAGTTCATGTAACGCGACCGGAGCACCGGAGTCTGAAATTGATATCCCACAGCTTCCACCGGCCAGTTTCTTAAGCCAATTTCGAGCAGCATTCACCACATCTGCCAGTGAGTTGCGCCACTTGGGCTTTAGGGCTCCAGATCGCGAAACCGGCGGAGGTGCAAGTGAGCCAAGACTTGTGGAGACAGTTCAATTGGAGGCCTTAGAGCTAGCAATATCACGGCTCCAATGTGTGTCAAATGTGGTGCCTGAAGTCTAGGGTCATAATTTAAGACATGAGATTGAAGGGTTACCGGTGGTCTCAATTGATGTGCCTGTGGCATCATTAGAAAATGAGATAGCTGGGGGTTCAGGACATCCTGGAACAACAAGTAATAGGCCAGAGGCCTTGAGGGAGGCCAGTTTGGGGAATGGGATCGGGGAGCCTGAAGGTTTTAGGGATAAAGTACCAATAGCTCCCGGGGTAAGTTTAGAAGGTGGTTTAGAACCTGGGATTCCAGAGCTCCGTAGTACATTGGATAATGTACAAGTGGTTTCGGGAGAGGATAGGTTACTAGGAGAGATAGGGAATGAGATTCTGGAGCTCCAGGATACACAGGATAGTGTATTGGGAGCTTCGGGAGAGGAGAGCTGACCGGGCTTGGTGCATGGGAATTATGGGCTGCGAGGAGGGTCAGCTAGTGGGCCAGAGAATATGGGAAGGCGGATGAGCCTGAGAGCAGGTCTTCACGGTAAGAGTTTGATATTTCAGGCTGGATTGGAGGCGATAGTAGGTGTCTTGGGAGCTAATGAAAATGAGACTACAGCTACCGGGCTGGAAACTGTTGTGGCTTCATCAATATTGATTCCTGAACCCTCGTTCCTAGACCTCATATCCGCAAAGGCCTTAGACTTGAGATGCCCGTCCGGTGGTCCACAGGCCCTATCAAGTACCGAAAAGGATTCTCTTGTTGCGTTGATAAAACGTGATTTTATGACACCCCGCATGGTGCTAGTTGATATCTGGCGGGAATCTCGACTTTCTCATGTTTCAGACACCACTATTTGGAAACTTTGAAGGAGCGGGGCATAAAACCCTACCGAGAAGAGTTTAAGTTCATACTAAAGTCGGAAAATAAGCTACTTCGACTAAGCTACTGTATTGACAGAAAGGACTAGACGATGGCAGAATAGGGCAACTATGGTTATACAGATGAAATGTCTATTGAAGTAGGTGGCTTGTTTGGATTGCACTTAGTATGGCGAGAGAGTACTAAGCGCTAGCATGAGGATTGTGTCAGGGTCATGAAGAAGCAAGGTGTTTCAGTCATGTGTTGGGACATGATAGGGTTAGGATGGAAGGGGCCTTTTCATGTTTGGAAAGCGGAGACTGATGAAGAAAGAAAGGAAGCTTCAGCGGCAATTGCAATTCAGGAAGCTCAGGGAGTCGCTGAGGAGGAAGTACTTAATAGTACATGGAAATCCTCAGCTGAATGGCGAGAGCTAAAGCAAAGGGAACAGGCTGCTTATAGAATATAGTGGTATGAGGAGAAGTATAATAATTCCCCTCCGGTCTGGATTCCACAAAGCTGGTGTGGAAAAAAATACAAAATTGAAAAATACAAACGAGGTGAGGGGAAAGGTGTTGACTCTTGGCGATATGTACAAGCTATTGGCTGTCCTCTCTTATGGCCTGAATTTCACCTTCGACTACAAGCTAATCGTAACTTTGTTCTGATGGAGGATAATGCTGCATCACATACCTCTCACTATACTACCCGGGAACGAGAAAAGGAAGGTGTAAAGAAAGTTAATTGGCCTGCCAATTCCCCAGATTTTAATCCGATTGAGCATATATGGACAATCATGAAAAGCCGTATTCAAACAAGAAGAGGGAGGGAAAGAATCACCTCTCAGAGTCAGATGAAAGCTGCTGTCTGTGAGGAATGGGCACTAATTACTATTGAGGAGATTGAGAGAGAAATAGCTAAGCTTCCAACCATCATGGTTAGATACATTGCAGTTCAAGGCAGTAATAACTTTCATGCTTAGACTGTCCAGACTCTCTCTTGTTCCCAGGCCACTCACTTTCTTACCACTACTACATCCCTACTGTTCTCCCAACCGGCCTCGATTTCACTAGCTACACAAACACCCCAGCTCCTCGAATAAAAGCTGGTCAATTCAGAGATCATAGGGACTCCCAGGAATGGGCCGGAAGTGGTGATATGCATATATGATCTGATAAGGCGAATGAATAGTCCTTTCTTCTCCGGTTTCCTGTATTCTCAACCTCTGACCGGCAGTGCACAGGCCACTCAGCACTTGGATTCAAGTTTTGTCGTCTGAGTAAGGTATTTGTCTGGGTGAGTTGCATGTGCAAGACTGCGCATTCAACCTGTCTTCTTACCCACTATACTACTATTAAGGAAGGGTTATCACTGAGGTAAATTATTTAAAAACTATTAATATATTCTTGTCACAAATCGTGACTAAGCAAGGTAGATTTCACATGACTCATACTTATGAGTCATAAGATATGTGGGATTTCACACTATGACGTTACTTAACTCATAGTTCTCACATGACTATGCACTTGCGAGTCATTGTTATGTTATGATTGGTTGATGGTTTCATGACTCACGATTGTGACGTCATATGATGTAATGACTTGTGCACATGACTCACATTATGAGTCATGAGTTTCGCGCGTGTGACTCGTCGGGGCACACGACTTGGTTTATGAGTTTTGATTGGTTAACGGAACGAGGGGTGATGACTCGTATGAGTCATTGATGGATTTCGCGCTATGACTCACTATGAGTCATAGAGGTTTATGTAGCGCAAGGTGATGAGTCACCAAGGTTAGGGTTGTGAGAAGATGCCTATATAAGGCGCTTGGTTCCGACCAAGGGGTAGGACACGAACCATTGCAACAACACCTCCAGCGATTGAAATCTCAATACCACGAGAAATCATCGTCACTTTCCCCCACCCAGCTCTCTTCCCCCACCATGGCTTCTGCCTAGGGGTTGACGTTAAGCCATCTTCCCTCCTCTCCTGGGGCACGCCTGCCTCCCCTCCTCGGGGTTCTTGTTCCTGTTCTTCGTTGACACCCGCTCATGA
>Ga0307509_10002647_pt1 | contig 28631 bp, 12 predicted proteins | sample 10_EM_MG_FD_202245 | JGI IMG/M metagenome (GOLD analysis project Ga0307509, IMG submission 202245) | Populus trichocarpa ectomycorrhiza microbial communities from riparian zone in the Pacific Northwest, United States - 10_EM | ecosystem: Host-associated > Plants > Roots > Unclassified | place...
AATAATATGATCTTTAAAATGCACCAGAAAAGCAGTCAGTTAAGGATGGCTGCAAAATCAAGTGTTTACATGCTTTGTCATTCATTCTTTATTGGGACAGGGTAGGGATGCATTTTCACATTAGTGCTGAGAACAAAAGAAAAGACCAGCAATCAGAGAGTGCATTCCTTATGGCGGTGTTAACTGCCAGAAACATGTATTATCAGCTTTCTCTAGCTTAAGCTAGGAATTTACCTGAGAAATTCAAGAGAGGTGCAACCTTCAGCAATAGCTACAGCCCCCACATCAGTGACACGAACACACCTGATAGAAAAATAACAGAAGCTTTTGAGCTAATTTTCTCTTATTTTTCCAGGAATTATCTTATATTTTACTCACCATGTCAAATTGAGAGAGACAATATTCTTGCATTTAGCTATACAAGAGAGTCCTTCATCAGATAGATTCTGAAAGTCAAATCGAGGTATTACAAAACCTAAGATAAATTTTGGAATGTAAAAAGCATGTCCAGCAAAAAAAGAGTTTTACCTGCGCACCACATAGATCTAAAAATTTTAGAAGGGATAGACTTGATATCTTCTTATAGGCTTTGTCTGTGAAACTGACAGTGAAGCAGGACAGGTTTTATTATTTGGAACTGCAACGCCTAAAATTACAATTAACAACTATCTAGAGATACCTGGAAAGAGCATAAAGATTTAAACTCTGTAGAGAGGAGCACTTGGATAATATTTGTTGCAAGCCACCATCTGTTAGCTTGATGCACCTAGAAATCCCGAGATGATTGTAAGTTTATAGCAAGGACACCATAGCAGGAAAGTATAGTTTTGTACCAATAACAATCAAATTCATAACCTTATAAGTATATCCTTCTAGAGGATGCTTTAAGTTGCATAACATGGATTAGTGCAAAATTATTCTTGATCTTATTTAAACTTAAGCACTTCTTTTTGCAATTTTAATTCATCCCTCATAACACAGTGAACTAAATTTATGGCACTTCCTATTTCATTTGATGACGTTTAATTGTAATCTTTTCGCTCATTCCCTTATATTAATCTATTCAGTTTTCATCCCCAAAAATCGATGATAATAACAACCAACATCGATCAGTTACATACCTAGTCAGGTTCAATGACTCCAATTCTTGATAATTTTCAGCAATTAATTGCAAGGCTTTGTCAGATATATTCTGCAAACAAAACATCAAACTACTCTAGTCATGGATTACATTGAGATAATGCATATTCAACATGAACAGTTGAAAATTAAGTACAAGCTATACTAATAATAAACGTGTTTGACTTGTTCTGTGTGTTAACCCAAACCGGTCCCAAAATCTATACTTTGAGTTAATTGTGTTGAATTTAAACAGTCAGATTTAAGCACAAGCAACAATCATAAACAACTGCACAGGATTAGAACAAGTCTTCAACAGTTCTGCACATTTGGGCAACATAAAACTAAAGTTTGTGAAGAACCCCCTACAGTGAAGTTAAGACAGCGTAAAAAAGTTGCTTTTTTTCCGGTAAAATAGAAGAAGAAAGAAAGTAAACATAAGGTGCAGCACATTTCTACAAAGCCATTGAAGTATAACACAATTACATGTCTCTTGTTTTTAATCACAACAAGTATGATGTGCATCATATAAGAAAAAAGGTAACATTCAATTTGCGAATCAAGTACCTTACACCCACTCAAGTTCAAATCAACAATTTGCTTGCAATTTTCCACCACGTGCTTTATACCAATGTCTGTTACCCTGAAGCTCAATTTACAAGCCAGACTACTTAGTACTGAAAAAAAATTGCATTTAAGGATCTATTTGAAGAGCAAATGATCTGAAAATGATCTTTACATACCTGACATTCCAATAAATAGAGAAGACCTTTAGTTTAGAACAAGTACTGGTTATTGCTTCTATTCCTTTGTCAGATATCTTCTGGCAGCCATTCAGGTTTAAAGACTCCAGTTTTTGAAGAGAAACAAAACACTGAGGTACTAAGAATTCTCAGTAAAATGTTCAAAGAAGGCCAAATCATTTAAAAACAATTTAAAATTATAAAAACTTCATTTCTAGCAATTTTCAGATTCAATTCTCAAAGACAAATTACTTCCACTAGATCTGTGATTTAGCAGTAACCTGGGTCCTCAAAATCTCCTTTTAATTATAATTAATAAATTCTCAGACCTGAAGTGAATTTGCTTTCCTTTTCAACCTGCTTACATGAAAAACTACAATATCTGAGAGTTTGCAGGCCCTTTTATCAGCATGTTAATATTGTGGAGAATTGTATTGCTTGCATGAATGGTCCAAAATTTTGTAACAGGGATATCACTGCTTAAAACATTGCCTTCTCAGATTTAAATCTACTAATAACAATCATGCCTCTCCATGTTCAAGTCTATGAACTACTAAGCTAAATTAGCTAATCAAAAGCTTCTGATTAGCCTATCGCCTAGAGTCAGTCCTGTCCCTTCATCATGCTTGACATTTTAAGTTTATCTCTCAACCTTATCTGTCAATTATAGAATACATATTATATGAAATTGATCCTCGAGAACTAGTGCATACATGTGCTAAAACATCCCACATTTGTAGACTTCTAGCAGTTAAGATAGAAAGTATGCCGCAATATCATTTGTTGCCATAATCAAATAATACATACCTTGCTTTGCAGGACTTCTAGATGTTCGTCTTCGATATCTTGTGCAAATTCAAGGTTTATCTCCTTCACGTGCTGATATCTTGGCTATAGAAACATAACATGTCCAACACCTCAATATCAGTCTATCACCATAGCACAAAAATGCCATCTTTAAAATGCTCCCAAATATATACACAACTAGTTCTGGCCCAAGTCCATTGTAGTATATATTTTATGTTGAAGTTAATTTTTATATTTAGGAGAGATAATAATCTAGCTTAATGGAAACTGTATTTTGAGTTTTAAATTTATCGTATAATTAGTTACTGGATATCCTAAAAATGATTATCTTTTCGATAAAACAACTCAATTTACTACCTTTTTGGTATCCCATAATTCAAGGAAAGAATACAATGAAGGAAGTAGCACAAAATTAATGCATGAATCTAATCAATTAACTCACTATATAATACAAATCTCTCCATCTCCATCCAGCAACGGCATCATAGCTTTTGAAACTTTTTCCACTAAGCTTAACAATTACATGCTCTACTTTCTCTTAGTTCCGCCCCACTTCAAATAACACAAAGCCATCACTTTTCACATACAACACACACACACACAAACTACCTTTTATCAAAAAATACAAAGCAGAACAGAACAAATATTTTTTTTGGATGAAACCGAACAAATGTTTTCACATGGATGTAGAAACCAGAGCTTATTATTTATTACCAGTGAAGTAGCAGCAATGAGTCTATCTCCAGCTTTATTCATCTCACGAAAATCAAGAGCCTTTAACAAGATCCCAGATCATAAAAACCAATATCAAGCCATAAGATTAAAAATTGATCCACAAAGAGAGAGAGAAAAGAAAAGAACATACCATCCAGAGAGGTGGGAAGGAAGTGAGTGTCCTGTAAAGCCAGGGGCTGACAAGTAAAAGAGAAATGAGGTCTCTTTGAGGGAGTTTTGTGCTGACAATTTTCATTACTTTTGGGATTGTTTCTGTGTTCCATGTTGTTGTCGTTGTTCGCTTCGGTTCGATTTCTTTTGCATCCATTTCTTGTAGTTTCGCTGGTTCTCTTGCTTTCAATAAATAGCATGTGAGGTTTTGCACCTCCATCCTTTTTCTCTTTACATATTTAAAAATAACCCCTTCATTTTTTTTCAGAGTTCTCAATTGTTTTTTCTTAGTCATTTAATTCGAATTATTTGAATGCTTTAAATTTTTGTTATTCTAATCCTGAAGTAATCAAATGATTTAGCTTGATCAAGAAACCTTTTTTGAGCACTTTTAATTATTATATGGTCTGTCATAATTAAATTTTGGGTTCTCTAAAATTATCCCAAAAAAATAAAAAAAATTGACAAGAGGGAGTTAATTAAAGATTAAATGACTCAATTGAATTGAGTGGCTAAGGTTGGGAGTCCATTTGCAACAAAGGAGGGTTTAATTGAAGAAAACAATGAGAATTTGGGATCAAATTAAAGAAAGATACTGAAGATAGGGGCAAACTTGTAAAATAATTAAGTTCAGAGACATAATTGGACTTTTGATAAGCCTAATTGATTTAATCATGGGCTTAATCAAAATAAAAATTAAGTTAGAAAGTTAATTTAACTAAAATTAGAAGAATTAATTAAGTTCAAGGACTTAAAAACTTTTAATAGGTTTAACTGACTTAATCAAGGACTTAATTGAAAAATATTAAGTTTGAAAGCCTAATTCAAATTAATTCACAAAAATTGAAAGATTATGGACACAATTGAAACTTGGAAGGGCAAAATTGGTGCAATCAGGGGTTTAGTTGAAAGAAATTTGAAGATTGAAGGTTGATTGATGGTCAAATTGAAGAATTTTGAGAACAATGACCTCTTTGTAAAAAGTGCAAAAAATTAAGGATCCAATTAAAGAAGGATAAGGGTGACATGGCAAGGAATTCAAAAGATTAGGGCAGATTGAGGGTTCTATTGCAAAGTTCCAAAGGTTTAGGGATCAAATTGAAAAATACTATAATTTCATTATTCATTGTCTTCTTCCCATTAAAAGAAAAGAAAAATATGCCCAAATACACATCTTTTAGCCCTAATTTTTTCCTCGCCTCTTCACCACATCACACAAATCTTATGTCAACTTACACCCTAGTATTTGTACTTAACTCTAAACTAAAATTCCAACTCTAATTGCACCAAAACCATTTACAGATTCTCTCCCAAAAAAGCTACTCAACACTCCTCCACCTGTAAGAACAACATTGTGTCTTTCATTTGCTTGCAGAGCTGGACAAACTTTTGTCTTTATCTTCAAAGAATGACAGAGATCTATTTTTCAACATCAAAAGTCAAGATTACATCAACTTATAGGCCCTATAATCTCCTTGTTTCTCCCACAAAACCCTAAACCAAGAAGCTTGGAGGAGGAGGAACACTGACATGAATATTGCCTCCCAACCAAGACTACAACAGCTATGAAAACTATAACTAAAACACCTTGAAATAGACCTCAAATCATATAAAGCTTTAACCACTAAAACACCTTCCAAACAACCATTTTCCATACCAGAAAATTCCATTTCCAATTCACCCCAAAACAACCCTCAAATCATCACAAAACAGCCTTTACAAGTTGTGGTAATGGTAACCAACTCTAAAGAAAAAACAAGAGTAAACATCGAACTTCAATGTAGTAGAGCTCCCTATACAAATAATTGTTTATGACACTACTAGTAGGGAATCCAAGAGGGGATGTAGTAGTTTCAGACCTAATAAAATTTTCTCCCACCAATAGCAGCATTAAAACATAGTAGTAAAGAAACAAACCTGGGCTGAAAAACATGAGCAAACGTTAAACTTCAACATAGTAGATCCCCATTTAAAGAGACTTGTTCGCGACACTACTAGTGGGGAATCCAAGAGGGTATGTAGTAGTTTCAGACCTTATAAAATCTTCTCCCACCAGTAGCAACATTAAAACAAAGCAATAGGGAGAAGAGACAGACTTGAGTTGAAAAATAGAAACAAACATCGAACTTCAACGTAGCAGAGCTCTCTCTATAAAGATCTTTTTGTGGCACTGCTAGTAGGGAATTCAAGAGAAGATGTTATAGTTTCAGACCTTGTAAAATTCTCTCTCACCAGTAACAACATCAAAACGCAATAGTGGGGAGAAGAGACAGACATGGGCTTAAAAATAGGAGCAAACATTAAACTTCAACGTAGCAGATCCCCCTCTAAAGAGATATCTCCGTAGCTCAACTGGTGAGGAATCAAAGAGAGGATGTATTATTTCAAAACTAGTAAGAGTTTTTTCTAAAAGCAGTAGAAATAACACTTGGCAGTATGAAGAAAAGATAGACCTGGACTGAAAAATAGAAAGAAGCCTGAAAATTAATAGGGAAGAGCTCCCTCTACAAGTGTTTGTTTGTTGCACCGTCAGTGAGGAATCAAAGAGTAGATAGAGGAGTTTTAGATTCACATGGTGATCCTCCTCCAGTAGTGACAAAGCATGATTCCATGTATCGGTAGCGACGTTGTTGCATGGTACATGTGCCACCGTTATTCGAGCAGCCTTTTTAGCATGATTCCAGTAATTCTTGGATACGTCAAACATCCTAGAAGGTCGATTCATAACCTCAAATTATTTTTCTGATAAATTGCTAAAATGTTATGACTTTTAGGATAAATTGCTCATTGTTATGTATGTTTTTGGATTGTTTGGACATTATTGGTTTGGATTTATGTGTGTTTTTTATTTGAAATGATTTGGTAATTTGTGTTGATTAGTGAGTTCATTTTTAGGGTTGTGATTGATATTTGAACATTAAATATTGATGCATTAATTATGTTTAGGTTTGTGAATTAGTATATGATTTGAATATAATTTGTGAAATTATCAAGATTTTATGTTTGATTGTTTGTTTGTTGGGTTATTAAGTTGGTGCATGATGAAAGAATAGATTGTTTTGAATTGGTATCTTGTTTGATTTAAAACACATTATTTTATTTTTCCAAACAAACCCCAAATGATTTTCAAAATCTTAGAAAAAAGATTTAGGGACCATTTTAGAATTATTTGTGAGTTCTTCGCATGTTTTTCCAACCATTTCACTTAATATTGGGATACATTGTAAAATACTTACTTTGTATTAAAAATACCTGCTTTTCTTCAAGATTTTTATAAAAATCACAAAAATTCCTTGTTTAAACAAATACAAAAATATGTTTTTATTCATATGCATACAACCAAATTCTATAAAAAAAATCATACGTATTTTATAAAAAATAAAAATCACATTTTTATCATACTTAAATACAAAAAAAATCAGTCAATGGGTATCATAATCAATTTATGATTATCCATTAGGATTTGACCAAAACTTCAAAAATACCATAAAAATTAATTTGTTTAATCAATATTTGGGATATGAATTTTACAATGTAATCCATACTCTCATATTAAATTAAATGAATTGACAAAAATAAAATATTAGGAATTAATTGTAGACTTTGATATTTAGGGGTATAAAATTACATTATAAAGTATATCTTCAGGTATTAAAGTTACAAAATAAAAATAAAAATAAAAATACACCGTTAAGATTTAAACTTTAGAATTGTTAGATTTTAGCCTGATAAAATAGGGACCTCCTTACCAAGAAGGACCTTTCTTGAACCTTAGATGGACCAACAAATAAAAACAAGAGTTAGAGAAAAACAATTAATCGACAATGTAACTTTCCATAGGTAGGGTGCACTAAGAGTGATGCATTTTCTCCATGCACAACTAATTCTCTTACCTAGACTCTCGTAAACCATTGGGTTTTTTAGTGACTATAATACTAGGTGACGCCTCCTGAACCTTTCAAATCATAATTTTATGATTTATCCCAACAAATCCAAAAAACCCCTCGATCCAGGAGGATAACCCTCCACTCGACACCATGCATGCCATGACATAGTCTATTTCTTCAAATAAATTAATATGGTTCTGGTATTAACAAATAGTAAAATACTAATTTGATTCTTTGTGTTGCGTTGCAGGATGGAGGAATTTTGTTTAACATAAAAAAGACGCAAACATTGTTAATGTTTTTTTCTACAATCAAGAAAAAACTTAATTGTAATTAAAAATTTAGTACATGCGTTCAATAAAATGAATTGATAATTATGTGGGCTAATAAATGATAAAAAATTTATTGATTCCAACAAAAGATTAAGTCAAAAAGCTGAGATAAAGATATATATTAAGATATCTGATCTCATATTACGAGAGCTCTTCACTTTTTTTTTTAGAACATAAATAATTTAAACTCCATTGAAAAAAAATCTAGTATAATTCCTGCTTTTCTTATTAATATATTTTTTTTCCATGGATTCTTTATTTGATAAAAAAAACAAAAAGAATTAGAATAAAAATATATATTTGAAAGAAAAAAACCAAAAAACACCTTGTAAACCTCAATATAACTAATCTCTCAACTCAAAACTCTCATAAATTGGTCAAAAACTACAAAATTAAACCGGAAAAAAATCTCTCTCAAGCCCAATCTAATTTTTCAGGAAGGATGAAGGTCAAAAACTACCACCATCGAACTTCTCTCTTTGAATAAAATCCTTTGACATTAAACTTGGTTATTTTGGTTGCTGAAATCATGACAACCAACAACTTTCTCTTTCTTCTGCTGTTTTTTATGACTTTCTCTCACATCTCTCAATAAACAAAATAAACTTTTGAACCAAAATGAAAATTGTAGCGAATGAGGGATTAGCCATGTATTTTCTTTGTGTTTTATAATTTAGTTTTTAATCTTTTGATTTTATATTTTTACCATAGTTGCAAATTGATATTCATCTAGTTATGCTAGAAAATGATTCAATTGAAAGGAAAAAAAGTTCAGGTGTTTTAATATTTATATGAACACTGAAGCATCATAAGTTTTCTCATTTTTTAATACATAATATGAACAACAAAGCACCATAAATCTTCCTATCTCTTTTATTATATTATATAAACTCTGATTTTTATTTTTTATCCTCGCATCTAGTTTTTTAGAGTTTAAAACTATATGTTTCAAGTCATACCATTTATTTTAAAAAACATATTGAGATGACAACATATTAGATGGACTTTTATTTTATAGCTTAACTCGTCAAACTTGTGATTTGGATCATGAATTCCATTGAGTTAAATAATTTTTTTTAAAAAAATTATTCTTTTACTTGAATATATGATAACAAAAATTTAGAAAAATAAATTTTTTTAGAGGGTTAAAAGATGAATTTGGAATAAAAAAATAAATGAAAAAAAGAGACGAAAATATATTAAATTAACCCAGGTTTCGTGGCATAATTCTTAAACCCGTGACCTGGATCATGGACCTCATTGGATTTAATAATTTTGTTTTTAAAATTTATTTTTTATCTAAATATATATTAAAAAAAATAGAGGAACTTTTTTTAAAAAAACTTGAAGGATGTAATTGGAAGAAAAAAAAATTGAAGGACAAAAAAAATAAAAAATAGGCTGAGTGTGTGGACATGGCCTCGACCTTAAAAAAGAAGCTCAGACTCGCGCGTCTAGACCTTTTTTTTTTTTTTATAAGGGGCGGATGACAGGTTATCCACCCTTATTTTTTGAAGAAAAGAAAAGATAGACGACGCTCTATATGTGGTTTATTTGTTTTTGGTCAAAACCCCATTTTAGACAATTCTTTTGTTGAATGGAGTCTAGTTGCCTAGTTAAAGGCAATTCTCTTGTTGAATAGAAAAAATAAATAAATATTAGAACAATAATATGGACATTATCTTTTATTCAATTTTTATTCATTATTTTTATTATTTAAAGATTTGATCTTATTTGGCTTTGAATAATTCTTTAAAAGCTGGATTGTCGCAAATCACAAGCCATCTACTTGTTCGTCTTCAAATGGTAATCCACATGAACCACAATGAAAAATCTTATAAATCCCTATTTAGGTGAGAGAGATTGCTATGCTTAGAGTGTTAGTTCTCTATTTTGTGACTTGCATTGATTTTTTGTCTAACAAACAATCACTAAAAAAAAAGAGGCATAACTTACTATTTATAGGAAAATCTGAAAAACCCAATAGATTGACAAAATATCAATTTGCCTCTTGAATAATATTCATATATTAATTAAGGAAAATTTTAGAAATTAACTCAATCAAAGTGCTTACTTGATTTTTCTAGATCTAGAAATATAATCCTTGTATTTAATTATATTCTAGTCCTTAATTTCTAAAATATATTTTAATCAAGTCATACTTAATTAAATCATTCTAGTTTAATTTCTGACTAATTGTTCTTAATGTGTGTGACCCATTATGTTCATAATATACTGACCCAAATATAAATTATAATTCTAATTAAATAGAATTAAATAAATTAAACAATTTAATTTATTACCAATTCAACAATTGATTAATTTATATTTAAAGACTAGGTTCATCGTTTAGCAACATGTCATGATCTGATTTGACATTAAAGTATGGAGTATGTCTGTCATGTTAAATCATATTTGTTCTTTACATAATAATCATTGATTGTTTAAATAAGATTTGAAACTCTTTTAAAAAATCTCATTACACCTTGATCAAAGATTTCTCAGTGAATACTATTTGAGAACATATGAAATATTTTTTTTAATTCACCTAAGGTGATGAATCCTCTCTTGATCATCCAAGTACCTATATATAATTTATGTTATACACAATGTATATCCCTTCGTTATCTTGATTAAGATAACATGTAACAAGATAAAAATGTAACATTCTCTATATATGATAATTTAGTGATCTAAAGTCTATGAATCATTTACACAACCGTCATGTGAGCCTTTTCATAGAAATAAGTGATCTCTCTATATAGAATTCTCATGTGAGTCAGTTCAATATGCATGCTTTATGACAAACACCTACATATACTAGTTTTTTGAAATAGTTGGATATATTGATATATCAATTCCTGAAAATCAATATGTCATGGATTCGTTCTCCATAATGGATGGAGTTAGATGAACGAAATCATCTTTTTATTTTCTTTTTTACAATAAAGTTTTATTTTCATATATCATATATGATGATCAAGTTAATAAGTTAATAAAAAAGATTATTTTAAATTCAAGCTGGAATAATAATGTGTAAAATGTACTTATTATTTATAATTAGACTAAATCTTTAAAAATATATAAAATAAAAATTTAAAATATTCATAAAAAATTTATAATTCATGACCAGTGATTGGATTTTATATTAACATTATAATCCAATGTTTCATAATTTTTTTTGAGATTTTATCTTATGTTTTATTTTTTATTTTTTAGTATTACTTGCCTAGAACCACATATTAACATTTTCTCTTATGTTCATCCATTCACATCACCCTTTGGGCATCTTCTCCTTGAAATATTGAGAGGAATGCACTTATGAGAAATCAAATTAAATTTGTTCTTTCTTTCTTTTTCATTTTTCTTAAGAACAAGGAAAAACAACAACATTAAGCGATACAAAAAAATACAAGAAGAAGAACGACCTGTCGGGGAAGAAAAAGAAATTACCCATGGAGAAAACGACAAGTCGAAAGGAAATTAGACTGTCGCCATTGCAACCAAAACAAAAGAGAAAACACAAAAATCTAACATTAACAAAAACCTAGGAGACGAACTTCACTGAACAATGATGTTCAAAACCCACAATTCTCTTATTACATTAAAAACCTTATTACAATCAAAATCCCAGCTTGAACCTCAAAGCAACAAACTTTACGATTTTTTCCAAAGTCGGTCCATTGTAAAAGTTAGGCTTAAATGGGTGAAAAATCGATCTTTAGACAATATAATTGATACAGAAACTGATCTTAAAGCAGCTTGTCTTTTAAAAGATGCAATCAAAAGGTCTCCTACTGGATTTCTCACTGCAAAGTCTGTCTCTGAGTGGCAAAAACTTCTTGGCCTTACTGTCCCTGTTTTACGTTTCATGCGCAGGTATTTTGAAGTGTTTATGCGGTTTTTCTTATTACCCTTAAGTGATTTTGCCTTGTTTTATTGAATGTAGGGTTGTAGAAATGAATGTGTTAGATGAAAGTTTGAATCTTTTCTTCAGTTTTTAGGTGCCCATTTTGTGATTTTCCCATATATCATGATAACTTGGTTGTGTGGTTGTTTTGCGATGAGATTTCGAGAGCGGCGATTTTTAGAGGATTTTGTGCTTTATGAATTGATGTGGAAATTGGAGTTTTGTAGTTTACTAATTCTATGTATTCTCTTTGGTTCTAAATTGTAGTTGATAGATTCTGTCCTAAAATTCTAAGAAAGCAACTCTTGAGTAAAATCAGTTTTCTTTCATGGATTTAGGTATACCTTCACCTCGTATGCAATTAATGACTTATTTGAATGATATTATTGGTGGGATTTATTGATGGTTAAAGGAATGATATTTTCTGACTACTTAATCCGTTTATGTGTAGGTACCCAACTCTTTTTAATGAGTTTCCACATGCTCAATACACAAATTTGCCTTGTTTTCGGTTAACAGACACTGCGCTCTTGCTAGATTCACAAGAACAAACTATCCATCAAACTTATGAGAGTGATACAGTGGAAAGACTTTGTAGAGTGCTTATGATGATGAAGAGTCAGACAGTGCCCCTTCAATCACTACACCCCTTGAAATGGGATCTGGGTTTGCCTGTTAACTTCGAGAAAGTACTGATACCTAAGTATCCTGACCATTTTCAATTTGCTAAGGCACCAAATGGGACTAGGAGTTTGCGGCTTGTGCAATGGCATGAAGAATTTGCAGTTACGGCATTGCAGAGGAGCAATGAGACTGGTGAAAAGGGTAAGGAGTATCGGCAGTTTAAGAGTGGGTACACAGCTTTGACTTTCCCAATGAGTTTTCCAAAGGGCTATGGAGGGCAGAAGAAAGTGAGAGCATGGATGGAGGAGTTTCACAAATTACCTTATATTTCACCTTATGATGATTCAAAAAGGATTGACCCGGATAGTGAACTCATGGAGAAACGGGTTGTTGGAGTTCTGCATGAGCTTTTGAGCCTCACAATTCATAAGAAGACTAAGAGAAACTACGTGAGGAGCCTGAGAGAGGAATTAATTCTTCCTCATAAGTTTACTCGACTCTTTACAAGGTATCCAGGGATTTTCTACCTCTCGTTGAAGTGTAAGACAACAACTGTTGCTCTAAGAGAAGGTTACAGGCGTGGAAAATTAGCAAATCCACATCCTCTTGCTCGTCTAAGAGAAAAGTTTTATCATGTGATGAGGACAGGGCTTCTTTATCGCGATAGAGGTGTCAAGATGATTCCTCAGGAAATTTTGCTAAAGGACGTGGACGATGAAACTGGACAAGAAGAATCTGAGGAGGAAGAGGTTGAAATAGGTGATGACTGCTACGAGGAAACCTCTGAGATGGGAGAGGATTCTGATGAAGATTAGTCTTTTATCGGAATAAATTCGCTAATTGCCACATTTTAGAAGTGAGAGAGATTGTCCTCGGGACCTTCAGATATTGAGTTAATGAACTCCGAACAGAAGTATTGAATTTGGATGATTATCTTGCCAGTTGCAAAGGTTGCTCTTGACTGTTTATGTTATTAGGGGATTGTGTTTATGCACATCAGCATGCATGCGTTTTGTCTTCAAGTTGACCAGGTGGATAAAGCTCTTGATGCGGTGTGAGCCAATTCGATGATCATACACTAATGTGTAACCAACATGTAGTCCTTCAAGTCGTGTTCTTCTACTTTAAGCATCTTTCAGGCAGACAAAGGGTCTACAGTAGTTTAACATCGTGGAGTCATTTGAGCTTGTTTTTCATCAAATTATTCTGAGGTTACAAACTCTTTCAAGAGTTCAAATCCATGCCGACTGTATTTCTTTGGTTAATAATGATATGACTTCGAAGTTCGAACATGACTTGCTTTTCGGTTTTTTTTTTTCTTTTTAAAATGATTTTTTTTTTGTATTTTTTAAGTAAAAAATAACCGCATTTAAAATTGTAATTCAATTTTTAACATTAAAAAATCTAATGTATCACCTACCTGGCGCAAATTGATTGTTTCACCTCCCATGACAGCTGATGCATAAAACACAAATACAAAGACTAATCTATGACTTCTGGAGGATAAAAAAATTAATTTAATCCTTTGAATTGTGAAGAAAAGAAATTTATATACGCATACGAAAACAAGAGATCGGATTCCGGGATTTAGTACGATACTAATCCCAAGCACTGGCTACAGCTGGATTGTAACCCCCACCATAACCAGCAGAAACCCCATATCCACCGCTACTACTGTTTCCTCCAAAATAATCTGCACCCCTGTTAAAAGAGCCATCCCTTCTCATATCACGGCCACCAAAACGGGCTCCCCCAGAGCGCCGATTCTTGCCACCACTAAATGAAACCCGTGAAGCATAACGGGTGAGCCAGGCAGGCACTTCTTGATTTGCTTCTTGCATAAGATCAGCTAGAGGTCTTGCTAATGACAAATTATTCTCATTAAAAAATGCTGTAGCCAGACCTGTTTTTCCAGCTCGCCCTGTTCGCCCTATCCGGTGAACATAATCGTCAATGTCATTTGGAAGATCAAAATTCACCACATGAGCCACATGGGGTATATCAAGACCCCTTGCTGCCACATCTGTCGCAACTAGAATTGGCGTCTTCCCACTCTTGAATGATCTAAGTGCCATTTCTCTTTCCTGCATGCCAACATAGAGATGATCATTTTGAAGAATATAGCTAGTAATTGCATGGTGCAAGAAAACAACAGACAACAGAACAGGCAACTAAACAAGTTGGAGTGATTCTCTACTCTCTACAGATTTTTTGTGTGTCAAGAGTGAAGAAGGCCATCTGTTCCTTTTCCTAAATTGTAGTGTTACTTTCTCACATTTTACCAGAGAAAGGAGTCTAAATTACCATATGCCCCAGAATAATCTTTATAAAAACACTAACCTCAAGACTGCTTAAGCTCATCAATGTTGTAGGGTATTGCATAAATAAAAATGCTGAAGAAACAAAGTAAAAGATACATGCCACATTCATGTACTCAGTACTCAATACTAAACCCAAATCCGACAACTTACCTGTTGTGATCTATCTCCATGAATTGATGTAGCAGGAAATTTATTGACATACAACCAATGTTCCAATGAGTCGGCTCCCTTCTTTGTCTCCACAAAAACTAATGTCAGAGAATGCTGCAATTTAACAAAAATCCATGGTCACTATTGTACACTTTTGAAGTCTTTTGTATGGTGGCTGTTTGCATCCTTTTATTCCTCTCTTCTCTCATTCAGGCTTTTTTCTCTCTTGATAAGACATGTCTCACCTTTTTCCTCAATTTTATCCGTTTTATAATATGAGTTAAAACCTTCTACTCACCTACCTGTCACTAGATAAATCAAATTCAAGGGGCCAAGTTTGAAATTTTAACGAGGCTGGAAGAGACTTTTTTCCTTAATTGATATGAATAAATCAAATCACCAGTAATTTTGCTAGAGAAAAGATTAGATCATATAAAATTGTCATGGTCAGCAAGTTGTTTCATCGTACCTTGCCATTAACTTCAGTTTCTCTCTGAGCATGAAGAAGGTCCATGAGATGACTTCTCTTGTCAGTCTCATGAACATATTCAACTCTTTGAACAATTAAATCAGTACTCGAACCGACCCTTCCGACAGCCAAAAATATGTAATTTGAAAGAAAATCAGATGCAAGTCTCTGCATGTCAGCCAAATTGCAAAAAAACAGTCAGATGCAACTGAAATGGCAGTCTTCAATGGATATCAACAAGCAACCTTCACATGTGAATGGTTAGCACCTAAAAGAGTGCGCAGCAACTACAAGATAGCAATGGTACTTGCTTATCTAAGTAGGCAATTGTCCAAACAGAACCAAAGGTACATCCTCACTAGAATGATAAACTTTAGCAGTCAAGCTACTTCATACCATAATTTAGCAACAAGTATTATTATATTTACACTCACTGAAAAAATAACATCCAACATTTTCATAACCAAGATAAAATACTCATATCACTATATTAATAAATGAGCTTCACAAGAAAAAGAGTGGAAACTAACTCAACCAGCACCAGCAACTAAAACAAACCTGTATTTCTTTGGGAAAGGTGGCACTGAACAGCATTGTCTGTCTCCTGCCACATGGGGGCATGTCCATTTGTTCCACTATCTTTCTAATCTGAGGTTCAAATCCCATATCCAGCATCCTGTCTGCCTCATCAAGTGCTAAATATCTGATCATCTGCAATGACACTCTAGCCCTCTCAACCAAATCCACTAACCGTCCAGGAGTTGCCACTAGAACATCAACCCCTCTCTCAAGTTCTCGCAACTGACCAAGCAATAAAGAGCTAATGAATAATTAAACTAGATGACAGGCACTCCTTTGAGACAACATAAAGGCAAAATAAAGCTGAAAGGTCACAAAAGGCATAACGTTATGAAGAAAAACATATATATGTGTATCCAGCAATGCAATTGACTTTGATGGTGTAAAAGCAAGTATAACCATTGCTATTGCAACTCCCCAAGTGAAGTAAGTCGCTTCATAGTAACATTTTAAAAACATTTTATGATGGTCCCTTAAATATCACCCTCCCTGCCAATCAGCTCCCTTGCACCACAACATTCATGCCAAGGTTGCATTTGGTATGGAGATAAAAAGCTACAAGTATAAATGTTAAGAGTAGTTGGCTGTGTTATTGGCAAGATAGAGGTATGGTGGTATTACTGGTGGCAGCTACAGCAGTTAAGGCATTGTAGGTGGTGGGAGCATGACAATAGCAGTTCAAATCCCCTTTAACCCAGACCCCTTTAATGTATCATCCATTTTAACAACACTCGGACAATCACTACCACTTAGGCACTAGCAAAACACAGTGGCCCCACAAAGATTAAAATCATCCAGGAGCTGAATGAGCATATTGGACAACTATGTAATAACTCCCTCACATCAAGCAATCTACAGAGTGACATCTAGTTCTAGTCCAAGTACAAGTCAATAAATGACTATCTGCAATTCAACAGCAAAATGGAGCATGCAGAATACTGAACTAATCAAGACATAGGGAACAAGCATTTTTGAAACAAGTGAGATAAGAGTAAAATTCATTGAGATGCATCCCCAGTAAGGTAGCTTGCTAGTAACAAACCTGTAAGCGAGCTTAGAAATATGAGGCAAATGTGCTCATAAAGACATGGCTAATGGTAAAGTCCAAGTACAGTGTGGCGAAAATATACAAGGAGCAATGGTAATCTCCTCACAACCATCATGGCACAGGCATGAAGGCATGCTCTAGTGGGTATAGGGGTTGACACAGGTATGAAGGCATGCCATAGTGGGTAAAGGGGAAAAGAAAGAACCTGGAGCGTGGTGGAAGAGCACCTGCAGCCCATAATATTTCAGGTGTATGAAAAAATTATTATCACCCGTAAAATTTGGAACAAAACAGCGAAGCACATAATGGCTGACATATTCGAAGGTTCCAAACATTAGTGCAAGGCCGCACGCATATTCACATTTCCAGAATAAATCATTTAACACATTGATAGGAAATTGCCAACTCAATGCAAGTCATGTGAGCATCATTAGAAGAATGGACAATTGATCTAATCATTTTGAATATGGTTCAGGCTAGAAATTTGGGTGATGTGTCAGTTGAAGTACATCCAGAAATGAATCCATGTAATTGGTCTGAAAAAGAAGGGTGCTGCTAAGGAGGACTTTGCTACTATTAGTGCCACTGTATTTCCCATGGTTTACCAGACATCTGAGCAGTTTCCAATGAAGGAGATATCATTCAAAATAACAAACCAGAAACGAGCTATTGTTATCATTTTAAAGTTGGTTAGGAAACCCAATCCGAAACGCCCCCATGTTGTCACATAGGAGGTACAGTGGGCACAAGTGGACTCTGGTCTTATCTATTTCCCTCTATCATATAATAGAGGGTATGAATGAAATAAGAAAAAAGCACCAATGATAGAATAATTTCCAATGAGCAATTACTTTTTAAGGATAATGGATTCAAGAAGAAGAGAACCATACAAAAGATATCCAGCACTAATAGAAAAAAAGAAAAGAAAAGAAATGAAGAGAGATAGAGCTATTGTCATATGATTTAAACCTGTTGGTTGACAGGAGCACCTCCATAAACTACCACCACCTTGACACCAGTTTGATAGGCGAATTTTTTGGCTTCATCGTGTATCTGCAGTCAGATTGCAAATAAAGAAAAATAAGAAAAACAAGTCGTATAAAGCCATTACATGATCCAGAATGCACATGACTAGCCTGAAACTAAATAACACCTGACACGAAAGCTCCCTTGTAGGAGAAAGAATGAGAGCCAGTGGGTACACTGTCCTCCCTCCATGTGGTCTCTGCACATACTGCTCCCGCATAATTCCAGCAATTATTGGAAAGCAAAAGGCAGCTGTCTTCCCTGACCCTGTCTGAGCACAAGCCATCAGGTCCCTCCCAGCAAGCAATATTGGGATTGCATTGCGCTGCACTGGAGTTGGCTTCACATACTTGCATCTCCGAATATTCTGATTCACTGCCTCACCCAGGTCTATCTCTGCAAAGGTATTCACAGGTGGTGGCACATTTTGCCCACTCGTCTCCACAGGAATATCCTCATACGCATCAAAGTTAATTCCTGTATTCTCTTGCACGCCAAAAGCCGGCTCTGCATCACCATCATCATCAAATGGATTCACCTCACGCTCCCTCCCACGTTCCATTCTATTATTCCAACCACCACCACCACCACCACCACCACCACCTCCTCTACCACCAGAACCATAACCTAAGCGCCCAGAATCCGGTTTCGAAGCACTGCCGCCACCGCCACCCCATCGAGAACCACCCGCAGGCCCACCATAACCTACACGATCATTCCCTAATGACGGAGCAGCAGGTGGTGGCGCCAGGAAATCAGAAGATGGTGGCCGGTTACGAAGGTGTGGCGGAATGTAAGTGGCACGAGTAGGACGCGGACCAGACGAACCAGATGCTGCATTCTCAGATGCAGAGTTAGCCACAGAATCTGCCCATGAAGTTCTCATAATTGGTAGCAAATCACAACTGAAAAGAGAATCCAATACCACAGCGCCGAAATTCCCTGTAATTGAACATCAGAAACTCGATCAATCGCAATTGCAAGTAAAACTAAACCTCAAGTTAAATTAAATTAGATAAACAACAACAATTAAGCAAAATTGTAAAAAAGAAAAGGAAGAAGCACAAAATTCACTAACTATCATGAGATGGTGAGTTTGTTAAAAACGAAGCGAAATAATCGGAAAATGCAAAAAATAGAGTAACAAAATTGTAAAAACAAAACCTAAATTGAAGCCGAGAGAGAGGGAGAGAGGGGGAGAGAGATAGAGAGACCCGAGTTGTTGCGTTAATTTGAGTTCTAAAATTCAAATGGAGAAACCCTAGTCTGCTCTTTCTTTTCTTTTTCTTCTTAAATGATTTATCGGGATCGGACACGAAGCGAAAATATCGTTACGGATGTTGTCCTTTTCTATGCTTGGTTTATTAAGATTTATTTATTTGTTGTTGTTGTTGGTGGTGGAAAGACCCGAAAGATTTGATGAATTCACTATACCTCTAAACACAATGCACCGTAGAAAGTAATAGTATATTTACTGTATTGTCCTTGAAAATAAAAAAGGTTAAGCTGAGAGTAAAATTATCTTTATAATTAGATCATTAAAAGAAATAAATTATTGGGTTGGCATTGAGGGCTTTTTTTGTTTTTTCATTTTAATAAGCATAGTATAAAAACTTAATTGTCCTTAGAGATTATATTCTTAAGTTTAGGGTTAGTGAGTATTTAGGTCATTCAGCAGCTAGTTTTTTTTGTTGTTATTGTGTTGGGTCAATGTTTATTTTGTCTTTTAATAAATAAATAAAAATATTAAAAAATATATATTAGTTGATGCGTGAGCATCAGTCTTTTTGCTATATTTAGATGGCGCATGCGGCTAATATCAATAGCCAAAACAGCAATTCTGAGGTCACTTTCGCTTCGTCTTGACGTCTCCTACATGAAAATATGGTACATGTAATGAGAAGAATTCCGGTTCGGCGCCGACAAACATTTTTTTCTTCTTTTTTTCCCCTCTTTTCCTCTCTATTTGCACCCTTCCCCTTAAACCTTCAAGTTAGCCCCTATACTTCCCTTTATTTTTTATTTAGTCGATGTTCTTTTGGTTATTATTTTTTTATTTGAAATAATTTATGAAATATGATTCTTAATTCGATTTCATCCGCATTTAATTTTTTTCTTTGTCAAATTTGATTCCTATTTTTTTAATTGTTATTTTTATAATTTGAGATAGTTTTTAAAATCACATTGTTTTTCGATTACACACTCAGTCAATTATGACAAGATTATAAAAAAATAATAATGATAATAGAAAAAAATAATTATGATGATATTAGAATAATAACAGTGATTATAAAAATAATAATAATATGAAAGTGAGTAGTGATTAATTGAAAATATTGAATCGTCTCTTACTATTACTAAAATATTTTATGCAAACTTCCAAGCTTGAGAAAATATTTTCAATAAATTAACTAAAATTATAATAATATTTTTACTTTGATTAATTCTTTTCTAAAATATTTCAAATAAAACGAACACCTCTTGTGTCTATTACTCGAAAAAAAAAAACCTCCAAAGAAGGAAAAATAAAAATAAAAATCAGCCTGTTAACTTTATCAACCAAAGCATCACACTCGCTTTCTCGTTCACGCGCTTCACCAATTCCTTCACTACACCAAAAGAACAGCGAAAAGAAAGACACAAGTGAAAAAAATCTGATTGAATCAATATAGGTTTAGGGCTATCCCTAATCGGGATATTGTTAAACCCAATTCGGTGTTAAGATCAATCAAGATGGGCACGAATTCGTTATCTTCAGAATCAATTACCGATCTTGATCAACAGATCGAGCAACTCATGCAGTGCAAGCCCCTCTCTGAACCTCAGGTTTTGCTCAATTCAATTTCTGCTTGATTTAGGAAAAATTGAATCGAATTCCCTAATTTAACAGTTGATAACTTGGTTTAGTGTTTTTAATTGTTTTTTAGTAGTTGGATTCAACTGTATTTAGTAATTTTGAAATTTACTAGTTTCTTTTATTTTTTATTTTAGTTTTTTTTTGGCTTCTGGTAGAGAGAAAATATAGTGATAAAAATAGAAATGATTTGCAAAATAATTACTACTTTCTTTTACTGACGGGGTCACGATAGGATTTTTGGCAGTCAATGCGGGAAGATTTAGGATTTTTTTTTAAAAATTTGGTTAATGCATGTTTTTTTTTTCTTTATGGTAAAGAATGGTGAGTTAATATTTTTTTTTGATCTGTTTCGATGTAGGTTAGGACATTATGCGAGAAAGCTAAGGAGATACTAATGCAAGAAAGCAATGTTCAGGTTTAACTCATTTTTTTTATTGAATTCAATTGCTCTGTTGTCGCATGCTGGAATTGGAAGATGTTGAATTGTTTGATTTGTTTTTGGATGACAGCCTGTGAAAAGCCCTGTGACAATATGTGGCGATATTCATGGGCAGTTTCATGATCTTGCAGAACTTTTTCGTATTGGAGGGAAGGTATCAGTTCTGACTATGACATCACTTTGTAGTTTTTCAACTCTTCTGTTTCAGATGAGGGCTTTGTCTTAGATAGTTTATTGAGACCTGTGCCAAATGCTTTTGAAGATTCAAGTTATCCTGAGGTATAGTCAAGTTGTCATTGGTCAGGAAACTACTTGTTTTTGTTCATTGTGCTGTTTCACCTTGTGTTTTGATTGGTCCCTTGGGTTCATCTATAGAAGTATCTACTGTATACAATATATTTTTTTTGGTTCATTAGTTGTTTTTTGCTCCTGACTTCGTTACTATCTAATTCCCTGATTAGACTCGTGACCATTTTAAAATTTATTGACAGTGTCCTGACACCAATTACTTGTTTATGGGGGATTATGTGGATCGTGGCTATTATTCTGTTGAAACCGTGACGGTATGTACATAATTCATCCAGTCATTTGCTTTTCATTGCTTTATTAAACTGATTAGTATTAGATAGGCTGTATGTCATTCCACTCTTTGCTTACATATACTAACAGAAAGAACCATAGATATCCATGATAGACTAGTGGCCTTGATTATATTACAAAACTTCTTTTACCTACAAAAACTCAAAAAGGACCCTTGTTGCTGAGGCTCGTTCCTCTTCCCACAATATCGTGATAGGGCTGCAGTAGCTGGAGAAATAATTTAAAAATAGTTTAGTGGCACAATTAAATGTTCTTCATGTGTTAATTCGAATTTGATGTAAGGGATAATGCCAATGCTTGTGGCCAATTTTAAGAGCTGGCGATAATTTTTGAGCAATGATCCTTGAATTTCTGACTGGCTTTTCTTTGATGTTTGGTTTGGCTAATATAAATTGCATGTTGACATTCTATGCCTCCTGTTTGAGGTAATTATTTCAAATACTACCTTTCTAAACTGTGCTTCTACCCAATCTGAGCATAGAAAATGTCTGACACTTGGAAGATTTAAATTGGTGACACTTATTGATATATTTTTCCAGCTCTTGGTGGCATTGAAAGTGCGCTATCATCATAGGATTACCATTCTCAGAGGAAACCATGAAAGTCGCCAGGTACTTTATTTTTTGTGAACTTTTTCATCTTGAGTTTTTATTTATACTGACCACTGTGGTAATGCTTGGATCCTGTGTGGGTCTTTCTATTTCTTTTATAAACGCTTATGTTGTAAACTTGTAATCTGGATTTATAATTTTAGGCAGTTTAGTGTATGATAGACATTTCATCATCTAGATTTTTCACTTAATTCCTGGAGGTGGATGTTCAATGGAGGTTTCTAGAAGATGTGATACTTAGTTTTATTTTGGACAGTTGAAGTTAAATGTTAATTTGTACTAATTGTGTTTACTTTAAATTGTGGGCTGTGCCTGCATATGGAAATACTGATTGCTTACATCGTTTTTTCTCCATGCAGATTACTCAAGTTTATGGGTTTTATGATGAATGTCTAAGAAAGTAAGTTTTTTGTTTGCAACCTTTATTAGTTGGCTATAAGTTTTAGTAGTGCTGATATTTTCTAATAATAAGTGTGCAGCACATGCTGGACATGCAATTATAATGCATATGTAGCATATGTCAATTTGTTTATTTTTTTTTAATGATTTTATCCATTGGAATTTATCAGCAATGTTCTTACAGTTGCATTAAAGTCTATTTTTTTGGTTCCAATAACTAACCTTTTTTTGCTGCATTGGTATTAATAATCCTTGCAAGCGTTTTTAATTTTCCTCCTACTTTTGCTTGTTTGAGTAATGCATTTGGTGGGATCCTTGTAAAAGTTTTTGGTCAAGTTTTGACAAAGTTCAAATTTGCATAACTCAACAGCTATTTAGAGAAAAAAAAGATAGCACCATTGGAAAATAGTGGTTTTGAAGTTTTACAAGTTGACAACTTTTGACTTGTAGGTTCCTTTTTCATCAATGTAATACATTCATGCTGGGATAAATTTTTTACATTTAAAGAACCTCTGGCATCCTACCCCCCCTACTTGGGATTACTGTGCATTCTTTTCTCTTGTTCAGCTCTATCCTTTTTTTTCTTCCATGTATCAAGTCCATTCAACAATTTGCTCAAAGGATGTAGTAACATATTAATGTGCTTCACAACTACTTTGCTGTAGTTGGGCTTGTCTTAATCCAAATTAGATGCTCCTTTGGAAATTTTTCGCCGATTTCGTACATCTTCATTGCTTGTGAAGTTTCTTGATTATCTGGTTAAAATTAGGTAATACAATTAGATGGGCACAAATTAGATGCTCCCTTGGAATTTCTGTTGCTGGTTTCTTACATCTTCATTGCTTGTGAAGTTTCTGGATTATCTGGTCAAAGTTTCTTTCATTACAGCATATTCATGTGCATAGCATTTGACTGCTTTTGTTGCTGATACAGAACACTTCCTTCTCTATCTGTTTATACATTTTGACGTGCACTTCTTTTTTGCTACATATAACTTCACTTCTTATAAGGTAGGGCTAGCACTTTGTTATAATTCAAAGTGCGCTAATATAGTGATGGAAACAGTTGATAAATGTGCAAAACAAGTATTGATTATAAGTGGTATTATTGTGGGAGACTAGTTTGTTGAATTTGTCTGAGCTGCTGTTGGTATGCCCTTGTAGATCCACGGCAATAATTTGACACATCTAACATACTATCGTGCAGTATTTTTGTAAATTTTCGATCTTTTCTTTCAAATCTCTTATATTACTCTTTTCTTATGACTTGTTACAGGTATGGTAATGCTAATGTTTGGAAGATCTTCACCGACCTTTTTGACTATTTCCCATTGACTGCATTGGTTAGTAAGACTTTCTATTTCTGGGGCCTACTATTGATTTTGTAAGTAGTAAAAAAAAGAAAAAAAGAACTGGGTGTGTGGGAAAATAAATTGGGAGATATTAACCAACCTGCTCTAATCTTTTAGCTGACTCATGTTGAGTTCTTTTTTGTTTTTCATTTTCAAATCTCACTGTTATGACTGTTATGCTTACTTTGATAACGTTGTTAAATTAGCCTTTTGAGGCTGTATCGTTTGGTCAATCATCACTGTGTATTTCCTAGTATTGTGGTCTTTGGAAGCTCCAGCTTACACTTCTTCATGTTCCAAAATGATCCTTCTAAAATGGTGTGATTTGCCCATCTTATGAGTTTGGCTAGAAGATTTCCTGGTTTAGTGTTATTTACAAATGTGGTCATCACAAATTTTTCATTTCTCACTACATATATCACCAGAAATCGTCTCATATTATTTTGAGGAATCTCTTGGGTGAATTTTGCAGCTTTATTTGGTGTTTAAGAAAGCTAAGATCAACTAGAGTGTTGGAAGTTAGTGACAGTAGAAAGCTAATGGTTTGATGGAAGTTGAAATGTATCATTGGTTATTGGCTATATTTAGTAACTCCTGAAACTCTTCTTTTTCCTATTTTGCTTCATAGGTTGAGTCTGAAATATTTTGTTTACATGGTGGATTGTCCCCAACTATAGAGACTCTTGATAACATAAGAAACTTTGATCGTGTTCAAGAGGTTCCTCATGAAGGAGCCATGTGTGATCTGCTGTGGTCTGATCCAGATGACAGGTGTGGTTGGGGTATATCACCTCGTGGTGCCGGGTATACCTTTGGCCAGGTAACTTGAGCTTCACGCATTCTATCTCTATTCATGCAAAGAATGTGTTGTTTTTATCAAAGTTACAATGGTGACCTCATTTCTCCTGAGTTCTCTTCATCTACGTTTGTTATTTTATGCAGGATATATCTGAGCAATTTAATCATGTGAACAGCTTGAAGTTGATTGCTAGAGCACATCAGCTTGTTATGGATGGATTTAATTGGGCACATGTAATCACCATTCTTGAAATTCATGAATGGTATTTGCACTTTCATGTTTGGAATGAAAATGAGGTTTGGGAATGACATTGTTTCTTCGGTACAGGAACAAAAGGTGGTTACCATATTTAGTGCACCTAATTATTGTTACCGCTGTGGAAACATGGCCTCCATACTGGAAGTTGATGACTGCAAGGGCCACACATTCATCCAGGTAAATATGTAATCCACTGATATTCTTCACAAGATCTTACATAATTTCAGTGCCAGCTTCTCATTTTGGATTTTTGGTGCATTACAGTTTGAGCCAGCTCCCAGGAGGGGAGAACCTGATGTTACCCGTAGAACTCCTGATTACTTCCTGTAAGCAGCCTTTTGTAATACCACCACCACTTCCTCACCCACCCACCCAACCCCAAATCCCTACCTCATGCTTAGATGGTTGTGGATCCTAGTTACTTTGGGTCTATCAAATTTAAGTTCTAGTATGCCTTGCCGATGGTCATGGGATGAGAAAAAGCCTGTATTATAGTAGGCAAGTTGGATGCTTTTTCTTTCCTGCCTTGCCTTTTCTTTCCTGTCTTGTGCTTGAAACCACGCTGGATATTTTTGTGGGAATCAGCTATAAGCTGATGCACAGTGAAGCATTAGAATGTAAGGTATCCCTGTTTCATATTTAGCTTTCCTTCTGGGGCCTCTATGGCGACAATGAGGTTGACGGCTACTTGATGCTCCATGCTAGAGTTTTTCTAATGGTGCTCGCTCTTCTGTGATTGAGCGCATGGATGCTTCGTTGAAATTAAAAACGATCACCACTTGGATTTTAATTTCTCGCCAAGGGCAAGTAAATTTCATCCCCAGTTTAATTTGCTATGCTCATTGCACGTTTCAAGTCCTCATGGAAACCCAAAGATTGCCTAAATGATCTATAAATCCGGAGTCATCAGCACTGATGTTGTGTTTAACTACATTATGACTTGTGCGAGAGAAAACACACACTATATTATTATGACTCTAAAATGGATTGCGACATTCGTCCTAGGACCTTCCCAAAATTCTGATTCTACTACAATTGCCACCTGGTGACAAAAGAGGCCACAAGAAAGCGATCGGAGGGTATAGGCTGCAAATGGAGCAATGGCATTTTCTGGACAGGATCAGTTGCCAAGGGAGAGGTGTCATCATCGACGAAAAAAATTATGCAATTATATATAAGATGAAGGTATGATAAATTCACCCTAGGATCTTTACAACCTCAGATACGAAAAGAGAGATGGAACAAGATCCACCACAGACCAAGCGAGGCCTGAGTATTGGAGGAATCTAATGCCCGTGTCAACATCAAATGAGCCCTGAGATGAGAAAACGGGTAACTTCTTAATATAACCTGATTGCTTAAGCTCTACCATCTTTTTACCAGTAACTGATCCTTTTAGCATGGGGATGTAGCTGGTTGATTTTATAGGAATGCCCAAGGTGTTTGATACAATAGGAAGGATCCATTTTGCCAGCGCCTTGCTGCAGTACTTCACAATGAGTATTGTTGGTATCCCCACGAGCATTCTTCCAAGAAAGGCTGAAAGAGGGAGTTGTGGTGTAAATATACGGGGCACTGATTCATGGTGGAACTGGTGGTAGGTTTGCTGGACGCCGGCCACCTGAAAAATATTGCAAATTTACCTCATGAATGTTAACTAAGTAGCTTGTTTCATAACAGTAGTAAAATCAATATTAACTAAGTAGCTTGTTTCATAATAGTAATAAAATGGTATTTCAGACTTGATAAGATATGCTTGATAAAAACTTCACTGACATCTACAAGTTAAAAAAAGAAATAGCATCTAAATGACATCCATGTTCTGCTACTAAAATTAATTGACAGGAATACTCAAGCCTCAAGGCATAGAATGCATGGCTGTTCTTTGTTCTCACCACATAACCACAATTAGTATATAAAAAATTTATCTCAAAGGATAAGGCAGTGCACAGTCTGCAAGTAGTTTCATTGTGCCAGCAATCGCTATCTAATAGTTGATAGATTTCATTGTGTAATAAAGAATGATGAATGAAAAGACTTCACCATGGTGAGAAAGGAGAGGGGGATTTTAAACAATTTTAGGAAGTTGATACTTCGGATATGATGCTTCATTATTGAACCGGAGGGCTGGCTTATACATTGGTACACTCCTTTTCTCTATGTATTCTATGTGCGGTCTCTTTGATTACGCCTGGTTAGTGTCCAAGGACAAACAAGACAGATACAAAAGAAATAGATATGTGTTTGGTTGAAGAGACAAAGATAAAAATAATATGTCCAGGACATTTTTTGGAGTGAATTTTTGTACTTTTAAAACAAGAAGTACAAGGAGACATGCCCCCTCTATCCCCACTATCTTCATCTGTTGTGTCCCAAAATAGCAACCAGACGATACCTTTATGATCTTGAAATTGAATTTGTAATTCATGTTATCACATACACCAAGCCTCAAACTTTTCCCCCCCTATTTGCTTCCCACTACATGCACCGATACATGTTCTCACTCTTGGCTATATCCTAAATGATTTTGTGCTAGCCTTTAAAGAATTGTTTCCAAGAATGTACATCATTAATTCCCAGCATCAAGTTTCTCCTTGGCACTATGTGATTGCTGAGATGCATTGTAGGCAAGCTATTGCATTGTCATCATGGAGACAAGAACCTTGTGGAATTTTCCACCTACCTTGTTGTTTTATCCCTTTTTTTGTCACACCATTTTATTCCTTTTTCCATGCTGAGACAATAATTCCTCTCACCCCTAACTCTCTTACTATCTTCACTATCCTAGCCTTTGCCTTTTCGTTCTATGCCAAGATTAGTAATGGTCTAAGTGCCTTTTTCCTTCCCTTTCACGAATAATCAGCAGAAAGATAATGGTGGAATTATTTATCTTACTTCGCTAAATATATTTTCCTTTATGCATGGAACACGGTTTCACTCTTGTGAGATTTTATTTTTCTAATATTTATTAAGGTTAATCAAAATGCCTCCAAAGTTCCACTGTTTCTACTTTCAGGATGTTCTCTCAAGTCACAACAATGTAGACTTTCAACTTTTCCTATTTCAAAGAATGATGATCATAAGAAAATATAAAAGTGCAAATACTTCCCACTGCATGATAATTGATATAACAGAAAAGGCAGACAAATAAAGCTAAGCATTATTCCAAAGGTAATGGGTGAGTGATTGCTTACTATTCCAAATGCAACACCATCGAAGGCTGTGTGGAACTCAAAGCTTGGAGTTGGAAGTTCTGGAGTCGGATAAGCAAAAAGCAATAAAAGGCTTAGGGCGGCCCAGAAGGTTGTCACTGCAAGTGAAATAGTACATTCATAACGAGAAGACAACAATTGCAAATTTATCCAGATTAAAAATTTTGATGCTGGTATTTGAACAGGGAGTGCGATTTCATGTTAT
>Ga0307509_10002648_pt1 | contig 28627 bp, 45 predicted proteins | sample 10_EM_MG_FD_202245 | JGI IMG/M metagenome (GOLD analysis project Ga0307509, IMG submission 202245) | Populus trichocarpa ectomycorrhiza microbial communities from riparian zone in the Pacific Northwest, United States - 10_EM | ecosystem: Host-associated > Plants > Roots > Unclassified | place...
TTGTATAGACGAAACTACCACTGGGCCAGTGAGTCCACCACCTAGGTATTGACTCCGGTTGTTGTCATAACAGTTAGCCACTGGTATGACTTCGATAGGAAGAGTTTTTCCACCTGCCGTTGTATTGCAGATGCATTGCAGAAACTCATATCCTATTGATGGAGTTAAGTGTACCTGAGTTGGTCCGACACTTCCGGCAGGATATATCCTGATGGAGGGTAGACCTCGGACAAACCCTGAGCAGGACAGGGTGCTCGTACCAGGTCGGAGTAGTGGTGAATGTCAAAGGCTTCAATCTGATATCTACTTAAGTTTAAGTGTTTGGCATTCTACTTCGATAACCAACTTTCCTCAAGAGAACTTATTGAGTGAATCTTTCAGCTTAACGATATTAAGTTTAACCGTTTTGATTCTTCGTGAATTATTTACCCTATCTTTATCTTCTACTTTGAGTTTTGGTGCGGTCGCAACCTTAGAGTTCACCTCTCTATAAGGTGCCCCCGTTACACCCAGCCAGCCGAGGCTCAGGAAGAGGAGCCGAGTTCGAGAGAATGCCACCAAACAGAGAAAGACTCGTGGCAGTCGGAGGAAGATCCTGTCGGCTATTCTGGGAAACGGAGCCAGGAAAGAAAGGATAACATAACTCCCCTAGTCTGAGGACATCAGGAGGGAGACAGAGGCTGGGTGTGGGCGTAGAGCCCCAAGCAGTAGGGTACCAGCCGATCCAAACGTCTGGGAGGCGGAGGGCAGAGGGCTAGCTGACACAAGAAGTATGAGGAAGGCCGACCGAAGGTGGGTGACAATGTTTTGCAAGGTCCGACCGTACCAGCAGAGCATAAAGGAGATAGTGCAATACCAGAAAGCAGTACCACATGGGACAACTACTTTACCGATCAACTGAGACTAGAGACCGACCGTTGACGAGTGTGGGGTTGCCGACCGTGGAGGGCTGCCTAAGCGAGCCCGGAGAAGAGGTGGTGAAGCCAGACTCAACCAACCCCAAGGAACAAGCTCGCCAGGCCTGACCTTCAGAAGGGAAAGGAAGAGGAGGGGGGACATGGCTTCACTCAGACAGAGGCAATGTGGCGTGTCTGAGGAGAGGGGGGTGGATGGAGGTCATGATTTCTCGTGGTGTTGAGATTTCAATCGCCGGAGGTGTGGGGGAGACTGAGCATGTCTAACTACTGTGACCGAGTCTTCACTTATATAGACTCTTCACACCAACAACCCTAACCCTAGTGACTCATAACTGGAGTCCCACGGTCCTATGACTCATAATGAGTCATACCCGAAATCCCTCAGATGACTCCTATAAGTCACTATGTAACAGGTCGTAAACCAATCAAAACACATACAACAAGTCAGGTACGCAAACCGCATCACCTGCGAGAAACTCATGACTCATAATGTCAGTCATGCGCAAAAGTCATTACATTATTGTGACTCACAATCATGAGTTATAGAAACATCAACCAATCATATTATAACAATGACACATTAGTGCAAGTCAGGTGAGAACTATGTGTCAACCGACTGCATAGCGTACAACCTAAACATGCTTTATAACTAATAACTATTAGTCATGTGAAATCTGCCTCGCTTAGTCACACTTTGTGACACTAACCCATCAACAATCACAATCAACAAGGCTTGCGAACTTCCTGAGTTTGTATCCTGAAACAATACAAGTAACAAATAATAAGGCTTACAAGTCTCCTGAACTCATATCTTAAAACAAATCATAAAACTAACTAACATGGCATACAATACAAATTACATGAACTCGTATCCTGAAACAATACATAAAACAAATCTATTCCTAAACTGGTAGCCTGTACCACTTACACCCCAAAAACAAAATAACAAACTATTTGCTTAAAAGAAAATCTATCCTCAATGTGAACCGCTACTATCATAATCAGTTTCTAAGTAAGGGTCCTAAAACCCCTTGTCAACAGGTTGTTCGTCCTCAAATTCCGTAAGTCCTGCTTCTAAAGGTGACAATCTGATGACAATGTGTCCTAAGAAGACAGGAAATTCCTCGCCTGTCATCTTGTCAGTCCACCATTCTTGTACCATTTCTTCTGCATGTTCCAATCCTCCAATAGGTTCCCAGCTGTTCTTGCTCACTGTGTAATCCTTTCACGTGACTAGGAACTGGCCTCTTCCATAGCATTCTCTGTAATCCAGGATAGCCTCAACTTCCCATTCAGGTTTCTCATTGATCAGGATCAGCACTGGCTTGACATTCTCTCATCCTGGAAATTGTTCATCATCGTTTTCCTTGTAGGGTTTGACTACCAAACAGTGTAATACTGCCTCACTTCTGCGGTACATCCTGGCATCCATCTTGACTGTATAGTTTTGTGTGATATCATCATAATTCAACACTGTAAAGGGTCCATGCCAGTGTGTGTCCAGCTTCTTCAATGGTCCTGATTCTGTAAAGAACATGTCTCCAAAGACCAATACCTGTCCTCCAACTGGTGCTAGAGGGCGTGGTGTTCTCCTTTTGGTTGCTGCCCTTTTATACCAAACTCTGGCTGACTTGAGAGCCTGATAGGCTTAATTTTGGAGCTCGTTGGGCCTGTTATAGCAATCATCTACAGCAGGTACCGAGGTTGCCACAGTCCAATAGATGTTAAGTAGAGGATAGTCTCTCTCATACACTGCTTTGTATGGTGATATGTTGATAGTTTCTGAGTAGCCAGCATTGGCGTATGCCGCTACATGTGGTAAAGACACAAGACAGTTGTTCTGTCATCTGTCAATAACTATCCTCCAGGTTGTCTTTAGTTCCCTGATCTTGCATTCTGCTTAGCCATTCATCTGATGGTGTTCTGGGGCTGCCATGATGTGTTCAATCCCCATAGTCCTCAGAGTCTGCTTCCAAAACTGAGAGGTAAATCGTCGATCAGCAACTCTCACAATCGCAGTAGGTACACCATGAGGGGTAAAGATGTAGTTCTGTAACAGCTCTATGATAGCAACTACTGTAGCTTTCATAGTTGTAGGAATCAACCCGCAATATCCTACTACTCTATCAACCACAACTAACACAGTATCATAGTTCTTAAGCTTGGTGAAGGGTCCCATGAAATTGATAGCATACGAGTTAATGCTCTCTGATGGGAATGCCAGCATCAGGGCATCCTCTGAAGGGTGTCTGCTTTGTTCTTTGTTGATCTGGCACCATTCACATTGTGCAACGAAATCTCAAAAGTGTTTTCTCATCTCAAACCAGAATAGGTATTCTGTAGTATATTAAAGGTTTCTCTAAACACTGTGGTGGCTCTTGTTATGTATCTTGCTGATAGCCAACTCTCTCAGTGTCTCACCATTCATGGCATATCCTTTAGGTATGTAAAGGTACTTCGCCTCCTGTTGTAGTAGCGTAGAGTAGTCCATTGCCAATACTATAGTGTTGGGCCTTGCCTCCTCTTACTGTTGCCCTAGAATCGTTCACTGGTTTCGATACAGAATCCTGCCTGTATCCTTTAATCATCAGTTGTAGCCACATGCCTTCCAACCTTTTAGCTGCTTGGGCAACACCAATTTCATCCTGTACTCTTTCCAGATGCGAAATGTCGTCATCCTCTTCATCCAGTGCATGGTCATATACTTGGTAGAGTCATCGTTGATGGTAGGGGAGCCGAGGTGATTCAATGGCCGAGATAGTAGCATTCAAGTTTGTAAAAGTGTTGCTCTAAAGAGGACGCTTGCAATGGTGTTTGTGTGCAGGCCAGTTGGGTTCAGTGCACTCTTGATGCATACTTTGATTGCAGAGTACTGCATTCTCAAGTCTGCACTTCAAGATAATAAGATCAAGGTATGATCTGGTGCCCACTGGCGAATCTGCCACTGGAGGTGAAGCTGAGGTAGACTTGGGTACCTCTAAGTAGACTATCAGAGGGCTACTAGGCATGCTAGGAGGTGATCCCCTCGTTTGTTCACAATAGGTATTGCTGTCACTGTGGTATTCACTGTGTTCATCCTTGCATGCTCTAGTAGAGAGCTGAATCTTCGATCTCATCATTCGATCGTCCAGAGTAGTAGCTTTTATTGTTCTTCCAGCCATCAGTAGTGTCCTGTGGTCTTGAGTCTTCAGTAATTGGTGGCAGACCTCTGCTGAGATCCTCTTCAAGTTCCATATCATCTTGTTCAGTTGCTTCGTTCAGGCTACAGTCTAATCCACAGTCTACTCGCCCCAAAACAGGTAAAAGTTGATATCACGTCATGGCTTGAAGGTCTTGAGGTCTAGTGAATAAAGAGTACATAGGAGTGGTATCATCTTCATTTTCTTCTGTAGTGTCTTTAGTGTAATGATGATTGTTGTCTGATTCCTCATGAAGGCAGAATAACTCATCAGGTAAATAGTTCCACTGTCCTGGACTATAGATTATGTTCGCTATGTAGGTACAGCCCCTAGTCAGAAGTGTTCGAGATCCGAGACATGTTTAATTTCGGTTGCACCATAGGCAGACATGGTGTGGTGGGGTACTCAAGTAGTGGGGTTGCCGGCACCTTAAGGCAATGGGTGCGCGCGCGGACTAACAACGGGCAACAGGCAACGGGCAACTGGCAATGGACAATGGAATGTCCACAATCAACCAACTGTGTATATAAATTAAATGGTGAAAATAAAAATTAAAGTTATGAATAGTTGCTAATACCTTGTATACTCCCACCCCTTTGCCTCCAAAACTGCAGCTATTCTATCAGGCATTGATTTCCACAACTTCTCAAAAGATTCCTCAGAAATTGTCTCCCAAACCAAAGGCAATACTTCTACAAGGCTGTTCTTCACTGCTTCTTTTCCTCCTGGGGTATCTGCAATCCTTGGATACTGTAACAAACCAGCCTTCCGTGAAGGTGTTCATAGTGGGAAGCGACTATCATAGACTATCATAGACTATTGACATAGTCTACGTGGTTTGCTTCGTCTATTGTTATGGACTAACATCTTGCGTTCGTTGAAGGTAGAGTGATCGTAGGAAGTCCGATCGTGTAGGAATAGAGTTCGGGCATACAAGCGAGGTATCATAGAGATAAGGGCATTAGGTATCTCGAACATATTGCACCTATGGAAGGTCAGTGTCAATTGGCTTGGCCCATGCCCCAGTATCTGAGTGGTGTATTACTTAGATGGTTGCGTGAAGAGCTCTAACTACTGTGACTGTTTTGTTTTTTTTTTGTTTTTTTTTTAAATCATATGTTCATTGTTTCTACGGTACAAGAAATGACATGCATCTTTAATGATATGGCCAAAACAAAACCGAAAATCAAACTAACAATCCACAATAGAAACAAACATAACCTGTTCCTCCAACGCGACCAATAAGCGTCGCAGAGCAGCCGTAGCTAGAATTAAGGAAAGTATAAACCGCTTAACTAGTCTCGAGGGCCAGGGGCGGATGGGGCGGTGAGGTTAAAGAGAGGATTCGGAGGGGTGTGGAGGGAGGGAGCAAGCGGGGGCATTCCGGGAGGGAAACCAGTGGCGGTGGTGGGAATAAACTCAGGCAGCGCGATGAGCAGCTGCTGGTCAGACCAAATCGGGGCCTCGGGGGCCAAGTCTGAGACCCCTTGGACGAGGCGGGATCTCTGACGGGCGGTGGAGGGGCAGGACAGGATGGCATGTTCGAAGGTCTGCAGGGCCTCAGAGCACAACGGGCAGGACTTGTCGGCATCAGGGTCATCCCATGAGGGGTGAGCCGTGAGCTAGGTTGTCCCAGAGCGCATCTGGTGTATCCTCCCGGCAACAAATTTGCCTAAGCCCATGAAGGAATGGGGGCGTGTTGAGGGTGGATAGGGGTAGTACGGGGGGGCTGGGGTGGAAGACCAGTCAGAAAGGAGGAGTCGCTTGGCCCTTAGCTTGAGGCGGGCATAAGGTGGGACAATCCCCGGGATCGGGGGTAGATAGTCTGTCAAGTGGAGGGAGATTGGTGGCAACGTAGAGACGTCTTGTATAAGGGGGGCGGCCGCATTAGCCAAAGCCGTGATGGCGTTATGCCGGTACCTCAGGTTCTTGTACTTGTCCGGAGCAGAACGCCAGTCGAGGTTGAAGAAGAGATAGGGTTGGGAAGTAATCTTCCCACGCGCGATCAAGGCGCCATGGTCGGGCGAAAAGGTGGGAACGGATTTAGGGAGGCGTGCCGTGGCAGGGTTTATCTCCGGGGGGGAGCAGATGAGCCTTAGGCCAGCAAGGCGGCGTTGGTGGTGTACAAGAACAGGTAGCGGGGGAAGACAGGACTCCCTGTGCAAACATGTTATATTGTTGGAGGAGAAACAGTTGGTGATCCACCTGCAGACACGGTGCCAGAAAACGGACATCGGGCCCATAATCGACTGGGGAGGGTTCCAGACAGCGGACCCATATAGGAGAATAGTAGCAAGGAGCGAACAAGCCAAGGAAAGACAGAGGTAGGGTGGAAGGCCCATCCTAGGGGGGCAGAGACGACGAATCATGGCTAGGGCGGCATTTGCAAGTGCGTACCTCCTGGAGAAGTGGGACCTTGGGTTAAAGGCTGGGGTGAAGATGAAGCCCAGCCACGTCAGGTGGGACTGTGGATAGAAGAGCTGATCTTCCAACTGCACCGGGAGGGAGCACGGCGGTTCATTGCTCCTGGCGGTTCTCCAGTGGATCAGTTCAGTTTTCGGAACGGAGAAGGAGATGTTGATCGGCGAGGCCTTTCTCTTGAGCGCCGAGAAGGACTTCTGCAGGAGGCGAACGTTGGTTCTGTAGGAGGGTGAGGCCACTGTGACAGCAAAGTCGTCAACGTAGGAGATAATAAGTGACCTGGGGATTTCCAGGTGGAGGGAGGAGACGTATATGACGAAGAGGAGGGGGGAGATGGGAGAACCCTGAGGGACTCCGACCGAAACGGGAGCGAAGTGGCAAGGGGACCCTTGGAACCTCAGGCGGCAAGTGCGGTCTCTGAGGAAAGAGCCGACCCACTGGACCAGGTATGGGCTAACCCCCTTTTTTTGGAGGACAGAGAGGAGTGAGGGGGACTCCACGTTATCGAAGCCTCCTTTTACGTCGAGGAAGAGAGTAGAGACTTTGTAGCGAAGGCGGTGGAAGGCCTCAACGTTGGGTCTAAGGACGAGGGCGGCGTCTGCTGTGGATCTCCCAGGGAGGGACCCACACTGAAGGGGATGGATGAGGGAGGCTATCGTTGCTTGGGCTGCGAGGCGGGAACCTGCCACTCTCTCAAGGATCTTAGAGAGCGTCCGAAGAAGGACGATAACCCTGTAGGAGGAGGGTGAGTGGTATGAGGGTTTGCCAGGTTTGTCGAGGATAATACCAAGTGCTTTTTTAAGGGAGGGAGGGTGAAATCCGTGGGCTAAAAGGGGGTCCAGGAGAGAAGGAAGAAGGGAGGGCTTGATGCGGTGTACCGATTTCGACACAGAGTACGGGAAGTACGGGATGTGGTCTGGGCCAGGGGCGGAGGTGTTTGAGGAGTTGGAGAGGGCTCTGGATATCTCTTCGGGGGTGAGGGGGGTATAGTCCTCATGGCACGTGAGGCGGAGGAGAGGGGGTGGTGGGGGTTTGGATGGGAAACAGTGGCCAAGAAGCGTTTCCGCTACCTCGGCCGGGTCGGAGGCCCCTGGTAGGTCAGGGAAGCTCAGTGGTGGGCGACCAACTGCGAATCACTTGGCCGTCCTGAGGGAGCGCGTGGTGGCTGGGGACAAGAAGTCTGACCAGTGTGTTTTCTTGGCCGAGGCGATGGCCTTAAAGTATTTTCTTCTCGAGCTCTTCACATTGCTCCAGTTGAGGGGGGACGGGTCGAGGCGGGATAGCCTTGTAAACTTGTGATACTCCCTTCTCAGAGACGATAGGTGGGGGGACCACCATGGCTTCGAGCGGGGGCATGGGCGCTTGCACTGGGCGTGGGAGGTCAGGAGGGTGGTCAGGCGGGTGGAGGAGATGTCAAACCATCTGCTCAGGGAGTTGGGTGTGGGCCCCGCTAGGCAAGGTAACGTGGTGAAGGCATCTAGTGCCTTTCCTACTGCTTCCAGGTCCAAGAGGGCGCAGTGTGGAGTAGGGGGGGGTAGCATAATCGCGGGTGGTTTTAGAGTTATCACACATGGAACGTGATCCGAACCAATGGAGGGGAGGGGGGTGTCCCATGAAGGGTCAAGGGGGGAGAGGGCCTTATTCGCGAAGGCCAGGTCCAGAACGGAGGGTCGCGAACTGGTATCAACTGGGAACCAAGTGTACACCCCAGGGATGTTGAGAAGGTGGTACGGGACGTCAAAAGCGGCATCAAACTATCATGTAGAAATGGTAAACTCCCTTTCGGACAGGGAGCGGCAGGGATCTGCCAATGGATGGTAAAGGTTAAAATCACCTACAACCAGGTGGTGATAGGGGAGAAAAGAAAAAACTCGTTCGGGCGAAATGGAGCGGGAGGGAGGGTGATATGTTCGAAGGAGATACACCGAGGTGATCCTGAGGGAGCAGTCGGGGGATCCAAAAAGACCCTCCGGAGAAAAAACATCAATTGACAGCATGTCGGAGGAGTCGTGAAAAACGGTTGAGCAGGACAAGTGCTGATTTAAAGTGCGAGAAACATAAATGGCTACCCGTGGGTGGCCAGGAGGAGGGGGTGCAAAGGACAAAAATCCCAGGAATGTTGGAAGCACTGAGCATCTGAAGGGGGGGGTCATGAATGGCAACAAGCAAAGGAGGGTGAGGCAGCATCGTGAAGCTGTGAAAAAGTGAGAGAAAACCATCCCAGCTCCCAAGGCAGTTATGTTGAACGATTGGAAAGGACGGAAAGACAGCACTGCTGTCGGTGTAACGAGTGAAAATATTCTCCAGTATTGGGCAGCGCCCTCGGGGGAGTCTGAGTCTAAAGATTCATCACCGCTCTGTCTTGGGGCGAGATCGGTGACGGTGATGGTCTGTTGGGCTCTCTGCCTAGTTGGAAGAGCATCGCAGGGGAGTACAGGGGCACTCGGGGTTCAGGGAGCAGCACCTGGTGCTGGGGGATGGATCGTCGATGGGCCAGCCGGGTCCTCAGCGAGATCCATACTGTCCTGCGTCTGTCGAGATAGCACTTTTGGTGCGTCCGGAGTGGCTTTCGGACGGGAGGGGCAATCCCTGCTGCGCGCAGAGTGCTCTTCTTGGCAGTTAGGGCAGCATGCCACCGAGGAGGGACAGCAGGCGAGGATAGGTTGGAGATTGCCACCCTTAGGGCAGGAAGGGTTAGGGCAGCGATGCTCTGCTTTGGAGTGGGCGAGCGAGCAGAAGGGACTAACTACTGTGACCGAGTCTCCTACTTGTATAGACTCTTCACGCCAACAACCCTAACCCTGGTGACTCATAACTTGAGTGATGCGGTCCTATGACTGATAACAAGTCATACCCGAAATCCATCAGATGACTCCTAATGAGTCACTCCGCAACATGCCGTAAACCAATCATCAAACATAAAACTAACAGGTGCGCAAAGCCCATCACCTGAGTGAAACTCATGACTCATAATGTGAGTCATGCGTGAAAGTCATTACATCATTATGACTCACAATCGTGAGTCATCGAAACATCAACCAATCATAACATAACGATGACACGCAACTGCGAGTCATGTGAGAATTATGAGTCAACTGACTGCATAGCGTAAAACATCAACATACCTTATGACTAATAACTATTAGTCATGTGAAATCTCGCTTGCTTAGTCACCATTTGTGACATTAGCTCCTGTCTCCCCCTAGCTCCAGACCCTTCGAGCTTTCTTTAACCTTTTCAACATAAAACATAAAATCAAATAAACAATTTGAAACAATAAACATAGGGAACCAAAAAGTATACGTTACCATCCTGAGGTACCGTTCGTCTCCTCAGGTTCCTTCTGGACATCTTCTTCCGTATCCCCATTCGTAGGGGACCCGTTTGGTGTCCGTTACTTGGGTGGCAGCCCGACTGCCTCAGAGTATTTGTCGTCTTGGTCGATCTCTCTCACCAGAGCCGCCGCTTCGCTTACCGCTCGTCGAACTCGTATTTTTAGTTCGAGGTTCTCGTATGCCCGTCGTCGGGCTTCGATTCTGGCTTTCCTGGCCAAGTCTTCCGCGAGGACCACTCTCTTCTTCAGTCCTCAATTTTCCTCCTTGAGGCGGCCTAGCTCTTCGTCCATCCTCAACATTTCCTCCTGGAGGTCGTCGACCAACTTCCCTGCCTCGTGGTGTTGCTCTTCCGGTGTTGCTGGCTCACCCCAGCGTACCCTCTTCGCAGCTCGTCGTGGTTGGTTTCGTCGGGGTTGCTTCAGCCACCAACCAGCTCCTTCTTTGTCTCTTAGGTGCACATCGTACCTGTCTTCGAAACATGCAATCCAGTGCATGGCAGCCTGAGGGGTGGTCGAGGGTTCTCCGTTTGAGGGCATCTTCATTTGCGTGGTGATGGTGGTGTGAGTAGGATGTGTCTTTGGTATCAGGACTGAAGTAAGAGAAGAATAAAGAGTCTTCGGTTGGGGTAAGTGGTTCTTGGTCTTCTTCGTAATCGTTGTCTTTGTGGATGCTTCATGTGCATTGATGTTCTCCCTTTTGTCGTTCTAAAGGCTCTCTTATAAACTTCTCCTTAGTCCATGATCTTTCTGTCCATCCCGTGGCTTTCCTGTGGTCCTGTTGCTCCTTCCTTCCTCTTTCCATTCTTCTTGCATCGTGTAATCCTTATCTAAAGGATTATGTCATAATCGTACAGTCACTTATCTTTCTTCGTGTTGTTTTTGTAGCCGGTAATCCTGATCAAAAGGATTATGCAATAATCGTACTGTCGCTTTTCTTTCCGCTTGTATTGTCCTTGCATCAAGTACTCTAAAAGAATCTTTTGATATTGTCTTATGATCACTTATTGGATTAAGAGTTTTTCAATCACTCATCATTCGTCGCATGATTCTTTTGTTGTATGACGTGTCAGTTAATTCCTATCGTCAGAATTATGTCGTAATTGTTCGGTCGCTTCTTCTTGTTCGTGTGTCAAGTGATCTTAATCAACTTCTGTCTTGAAGTTCTCCAATCGCTTGCGTTATCGTATGACCTTCTTGCATCCGTTAATTCTTATTGAAAGAATTATGTCGTAATCGTTCGGTCGCTTCTTCTTGTTCTTGTGTTAAGTGATCTTAATCAACTTCCGTCTTCAAGTTCTCCGATTGCTTGCATCGTCGTATGACCTTCTTGCATCGGTTAATTCTTATCAAAAGAATTATGTCGTAATCGTTTGGTCGCTTCTTCTTGTTTGTGCGTTAAGTGAGCTTAATCAACTTCCGTCTTGAAGTTCTCCGATCGCTTGCGTCGTTGTATGACTTCTCTTGTCTTGCAGGGTATGTTGACCAATTCGTTATAGTGGTTGGCCATAAGTACTATCGTCTGAGGACTTTTTTCTCCACGATTTAGTTCTCCTTCTCCTTTGCCATCTTATTTCTTGGTTAAGCTCCTCTCTCACAAGTGCTTATCTTTCGTTAAGCTCCTCTCTCACAAGTGCGTGTCTTTCGTTAAGCTCCTCTCTCACAAGTGCTTGTCTTTCGTTAAGCTCCTCTCTCACAAGTGCGTGTCTTTCGTTAAGCTCCTCTCTCACAAGTGCGTGTCTTTCGTTAAGCTCCTCTCTCACAAGTGCGTGTCTTTCATTAAGCTCCTCTCTCACAAGTGCTTGTCTTTCGTTATCGTTACTTTTACAGTTGCTGTTGCAACTGCTCTAGTGTCTTCATTTGGACTAACTTATAGTCTCCTTTTGGCTTCTTCTCTCCCGGATGTCGTTTATAGCCGTTCGAGCATTTTGAGCCCTTTCGTCTTCATTCGTTTGTTTGGCTTCTCTCATAGTTGTCGTTACAAACATTCGAGTAATCTCATAGCCCTTGTTGTCTTTGTTCGTTCGTTTGGCTCCTCTCGTGGTTGTCGTTACAACCATTCGAGTAATCTCATAGCCCTTGTTGTCTTTGTTTGTTCGTTTGGCTCCTCTCGTAGTTGTTGTTACAACCATTCGAGTAATCTCATAGCCCTTTCTTCTTCTTTCGTTCGTTCGTTTGGGTTCCTTCTCACACCTGTGGTTACAACTGATCGAGTAAACTCATAGCCCTTTCTTCTAAGTTCGTTTTCAAAACTGTACTTTCTGGTCTGGTAGTTGCTGTATAGGTAGCTAGCCGTATTGAGCAGGGTTCGCCATTCGTCCGGTAAGTTTGTCTTGTCATCTTTCATCCTTTTATCATTTTTAGATCCCCTTCCCCTCAAGCCTTGGTCCCACAAGGCTTTCAGTTCCAAAAAGGAATTCCCCATTTTCCAGGGTCATTTTTAACTTTCTTATAGTCAGGTTTCTCTTATACTTCGTTCGTCTTCGCTTCGCTTATCGATCTCGTATCGACTGCGTTTGTCTTTGCTTCTGAATCGCTTGTCGAACTTGTCTTATGAGAAACCTATATAGTTAACTTGATAGGTTCCTCATGTACTTCGCTCGTCTGCGCTTCGCTTTATCAATCTCGTATCGACTGCGTTCGTCTTCGCTAACCATTCGCTTGTCGAACTCGTCTTATGAGAAACTATTGAGACTAGGTCTTCGTCCCTTGTTCCTTGCTCCCTTAGCTTCTTTCTCACACTGGACCGGGCCCCTCTGTCCACATCAAAAGCCTCCCCCTTCCGAGGTCTCCCCTTCCTGCCAGGTTCATACTTCAGGAAAAAAGAATTCCTGATTTTTCTCCTACTAGGTTGCCCTAGTATGCAGGTTGTATGTTCCAGTTGGAGGTTGTTCGAGTCGTACGGAGGTGTCTCTTGTTGATTCTTCTTCTTTTATTGGTCTTTCTTCATTCTTGTTGATCTTCATTCCTCAGGTCTTCGTTCTTCGTGTTGTATCCAGAATATCTCAATAAAGAGTTCCAGTCGTTGTCTTCTTTGTTCGTGTATTCGTTTGCCTTTTGGTATAGACGCAACCAAATGTAACAAACCAACCTTCTGTGAAGGTGTTCGTAATGGGCAACGACTATTGTGACTATCATAGACTATCGACATAGTCTACCTAGTTTGCTTCGTCTATCATTATAGACTAACATCTTGTGTTCATTGTAGGTGTAGTGATCGTAGGAAGTTCTATCGTGTAGGAATAGAGTACTAGCATACAAGCGAGGTATCATAGGGATAAGGGCATTAGGTATCTCGAACATAGTGCACCTATGGAATGTCACTGTCAATGAGCTTTGCCCGTGCCCCAGTATCAGAGTAGTGTATTACTTAGATGGTTGCATGAAGAGCTCTAACTACTGTGACCGTTGTTTTGTTTTTTTTCTTAATCTCGCTTATTTATTGTTTCTATCGGGGCTGAATGCACAACTGTGCTCACCCACGGTGCTATGTACAAGGGTCCTCGGCTGGAACGTAAGCCATGTGGACCAAAACCTCCAACTACAGTCCTTCCCGCTATCCCCAAGCTAAAAGCCTCTGACCCTGCCCGACAAAGAATAAATACCCAGCCCGGGACTATGGGTAGAAACTACAAGGAGATAAGACCACAGGCCTAAAAGCCACGAACCAATAATCCCCGCAAAAGCCTAGCCTAGAAGAAAAACATCCCCAACCGACAGTAGACACAACCAACAAAGAAAAACAAACCCACTCCCCCAAATCAAACAACCTAAAAGCTAAACCGTAGTAAAGCCCCACCGGGCCCAGCTCCCGAAGGAATAGGGACTCCTGAATATGGGTCTTGGTAACACAACAAGGGGAGGTAACTCCCGGGGGCATATAGCCCCGCCAGCCGAGACTCAGGAAGAGCGATCGAGTTCGAGAGGATGCCGCCTAAAGAAGGAAGACTGGTGGCAGCCAGAGGAAGATCCGGTTGGCTATTTCGGGAAACAGGACCCGGAAAGAAGGTTTAAACATACGCCCCTACTCCGAGGACATCAGAAGGGAGCAGAGGCCTGAAGGTGGGCGTAGAGCCACAAGCAGTAGGGTGCAAGCCAATGCAAACGTCAGGAAGGCGGAGGGCGGAGAGCTAACCGACACGAGAAGTGCGAGGGAGGCTGACGGAAACGGTGTCACAATGTTTCGAAAGGTCCGCCCGTACCAGCAGAGCACAAAGGAGACAGTGCAATACCAGAGAGCAGTGCCACCGGGAACAGCTACTTTGTCGATCGACCGAAACTAAAAACCGACCGTTGACTGGTGAGGGGTTGCCAACCGTGGGGGGCTGCCTAAGCGAGGCCGGAGAAGAGGGGGTGAAGGCAGACTCAACCAACCCCAGGAACAAGGTCGCCAGGCCTCACCATGAGAAGGGAAAGGAAGAGGGGAGGGAGACAGCTTCGCTCAGACAGAGGCAATGTGGCGTGTCTGAGGAGAGTGGGGTGGATGATAGTGACGATGATTTCTCGTGGTGTTGAGATTTCAATCGCCGGAGGTATAGCGGAGACGGAGGATGCTAACTACTGTGACCGTTTTTTCTTTTTCTTTTTTTTTTTTCTTTTTTTTTGAAATCATATGCATTTGTTTAAGGTACAAAGACAGCATTCAGCTTTAACCCTATGGCCAACAAAAACCATATCATCCTCACCTCAGGAAACATCAAAACCCCCAAGTCCCTCTAGTATGAGACCAACCACACATCACGCCTATCGCGCAACCAAATCCTACGAACATACTCGTACACCGGAAGGAAGTAGAAAGGAAAGAAGCAACCAGGAAGGAGAGGAGAACCCTTAGCGAGATCTACTACAAAAAGTATAAAAAGATAAGGAATGATTGAACCCCTGACAAAGGAAATTTACGCCTGATAAGTGACGTGGATCAGCCTGAGCTAGGAAGTGAGGGTATGGACCTGCACACCGGAGCGGTACCGGGGGACGAAGCGGTGCCCAGTGACAGGATAAAATGGTGTATGGAGGCGACTCTGGTGAGGGGTCACCGGAGGGTGTGCCAAAGCGGCATTAGCGATGGCCAGAAGGACGGGCGTAACGGAGGCGGGTTTTTGTATAGCGAACGAAGATCGACCGCGGGAAGGGAGCAGTAAGGTGCCAGCTGAGGGGGTGGGGAGGGGGGGGGGTGTGTGTAGCTGTAACCGAGCAAGGGACGAAGACCAGGAGGGTGGAGGGAGGGGGATGTGGGGAGGAAGGACAGTCAGAACACTTGAGACGACCGACTAGAGTAACCGCGGCCGATGCTTTTACAAATGCGAAACGAAAGACGAGGTGCTGAAGTTACTAACCCAAGTGTTCCCTGACAGGACCACACAACCGAGACGGAAAGGTACTTCGCAAAGGGCTTGGAAAGCTCAGCGCCGACCGTGAGCGAAGAGGACAGAATACCGACCGTGCAAAACCTAAGCGTGGTGCACAGGAAGTGCAGGGTAAAGGGGAGAACTGAGCTTCATTAGCGGGAGTCAACGATGAACAGGAACAACCCCGGGGAGGAGGGGGTAGACCCCAGAGGGAGAGGACGGGATGTAGCATCGCTCCCATAGGCAGAAGCCATCAAGGGGGAGGAGAGTGGGTGCTGGTAGAATCCCACGATGATTTCCGTGGTGTTGAGATTTCAATCGCCGGAGGTGTAGGGGAGATGGTACCTGGCTAACTACTGTGACCGTTTTCTTTTTTTTTCTTTTTTTTTTTCTTTTTTTTTAAATCATATGTTCATTGTTTCTACGGTACAAGAAATGGCATGCATCTTTAACGATATGGCCAAAACAAAACCGAAAATGAAACTAACAATCAACAAAAGAAACAAACATAACCAGTTCCCCCAACGCGACCAATAAGCGTCGCACAGCAGCAGTAGCTAATATAAAGAAAAGCAAAAAACCGCTAAACTAGTCTCGAGGGCCAGGGGCAGGCAGGGCAGAAGCATTGAGGAGGGGGTTCGGAGAAGGGGTGTGGAGGGAGGGGGCAAGCGGGGGCATCCCAGGGGGGAAACCAGTGGCAGTGGTGCGAATGAACTCAGCCAGGGCAATGAGCAGCTGCTGGTCAGACCAGACAGGGGCCTCAGGAGCCAAGTCAGAGACCCCTTGGAGGAGGCGGGATCTTTGGCGGGCGGAGGAGGGGCAGGAGAGCATTGCATGTTCGAAGGTCTGCGGGGCCTCAGAGCATAGAGGGCAGGTTGTGTCGGCATCAGGGTTGCCCAATGAGGGATGGGCCGCGAGATAGCTTTTCCCAGAACGCATCTGGTGTATCCGGCCTGCAACGAACTTGCCCAAGCCCATGAAGGGATGGGGGCGCGTCGAGGGCGGAAAGGGGTAGTATGGGGGGGCTGGGGTGTCAGACCAGTCGGAAAGGAGATGTTGTTTAGCCCTTAGCTTGAGGCGAGAATAGGAGGGGACCAACCCCGGGACTGGAGGCAGGTAGTCCATTAAATCGAGGGAGATGGGTGGCAGCGTCGAGACGTCGTGTATGAGGGGGGACCGCCGTATTAGCCAAAGTTGTGATGGCGTTATGTCGGTACCTCGGGTTCCTGGTCTTGACCGGGGTAGAACGCCAGTCGAGGTTGAAGAAAAGATCAGGTTGGGAGATAATCTTCCCACGAGCTATCACGGCGGCACGGTGGGGCAAGAAAGTGGGGACGGACTTAGGGAGGCGTGCTGTGGCGGGGTTTATCTCCGCGGAGGAGCAGATGAGCCTTAGGCCCGCAAGGCGGCGTTGGTGACGTACCAGAACAGGCAGCGGGGGGAGACAGGCTTTCCTGTGCAAACACGTTATGTTGGTTGAGGAGAAGCAGTGGGTTATCCACTTACTGACCTGGTGCCAAAAAACGGACATGGGGCCCATGATAGAAGGGGGAGGGTTCCAGACGGCGGACCCATATAGAAGAATCCGGGCGAGGAGCGAATGCGCCAGAGAGAGACAGAGGTATGGTGGGAGGCCCATCCCGGGGGGGGAGAGGCGACGAATGGTGGCTAGGGCGGCATTCACAAGTGTGTACCTCCTGGAAAAGTGAGACCTTGGGTCAAAGGCGGGAGTGAAGCTGAAGCCCAACCACTTCAGGCGGGATTGTGGATAGAAGAGCTGACTCTCTAGCTGCACCGGGAGGGAGCATGGCGGCTCATTGCTCCTGGTGGTCCTCCAGTGGATCAGTTCGGTTTTCGGAACGGAGAAGGAGATGTTGATCGGGGAGGCCTTTCTCTTGAGAGATGAGAAGGACTTCTGAAGGAGGCGAACGTTGGTTTTGTAGGAGGGTGAGGCTACTGTAACCGCAAAGTCGTCGAAGTAGGAAATAATAAGAGACCTGGGGATCTCCAGGTGGAGGGAGGAGACATATATGACGAATAGAAGCGGGGAGATAGGGGATCCCTGAGGGACCCCGACCGAGACAGGAGCGAAGAGGCGCGGGGACCCTTGGAAGGTCAGGCGGCAGGTGCGGTCTCTGAGGAAGGAGCCGACCCACTGGACCAGGTACGGGCTGACCCCCTTCCTGTGAAGGAGAGAAAGGAGTGAGGGAGACTCAACGTTGTCAAAGCCTCCCTTCACATCAAGGAAGAGAGTGGAGACTTTGTATCGGAGGCGGTGGAAGGACTCAACATTGTGCTGTAGAACAAGGGCGGCATCGGCCGTGGATCTCCCGGGGAGGGACCCGCATTGAAGAGGATGAATGAGGGAGTATGTCGTTGCTCAGGCTGCCAGGCGGGAAGCTACCACTCTGTCAAGAACTTTGGAGAGTGTTCGAAGGAGGACGATGACCCTGAAGGAGGAGGGCGAATCGTATGATGGTTTACCCGGCTTGTCAAGGAAAATACCAAGTTTTTTTTTTGAGGGAGGGAGGGTGAAAACCGTGGGCCAGCTGGGGGTCCAGGAGGGAAGGGAGAAGGGAGGAATTGATGCGGTGTACAGACTTCCACACAGAATAGGGGATGTGATCAGGTCCAGGGGCGAAGGTGTTCGAGGATTTGGAGAGGGCCCTGGATATTTCTTCAGAGGTGAAGGGGGTATAGTCCTTGTAACGCGTGAGGCGGAGAAGGGTGGGAGGTGAGGGTTTGAAGGGGAAAAAGTGGCCAAGGAGTGTTTCCGCTATCTCGGCCGGGTCGGAGGCCCCTGGTAAGTCTGGGAACCTTTGTGGTGGGCGGCCGAATGCAAATCTCTTGGCCGTCCAGAAGGAGCGTGGAGTGGCCGAGGAAAGGAAGTCCGACCAATGCGTTTTTTTGGCCGAGGCGGTGTCCTTAAAGTACGTTCTTCTCGAGCTTTTCACATTGCTCCAGTTGAGGGGGGAAGGGTCGAGGCGGGATATTCTTGCAAACTTGTGGTATTCCCTCCTTAGAAACGATAGACGAGGGGACCACCATGGCTTCGAGCGGGAGCACGGACGCTTGGGAGGGGCTTGGGAGGTTAGGAGAGCGGTGAGGCGGGTAGAGGAGATGTCGAACCATCTACTCAAGGAGCTAGGTGTAGGCTTCAGCGGGCAGGGTAGTGTGGTGAAGGATTCCAGTGCCTTTGCCACGGCACCTAGGTCAAGGAGGGCCCAGTGTGGAGTAGGGGGGGGCAGCATAATCGCGGGAGATTTCCGTGTTATCACACAAGGAACGTGGTCTGAACCTGTGGAGGGGAGAGGGGTGTCCCATGAGGAGACGAGGGGGCAGAGGGCGGTGTTTGCGCAGGACAGGTCCAAAAAAGAGGGTCGCGAAATAGTGTCAAAAGGGAACCGGGTATAAACCCCCGGGGTGTTGAGAAGATGATACGGGACGTCAAAGGCGGCATCAAAGTAGCGTGTGGAGATGATAAATTCCCTTTGCGATAGGGAGCGGCAGGGATCCGCTAAAGGATGGTGGAGGTTGAAATCACCTAGGACCAGGTGAGGGTGGGGAAGAAATGAAAAAACCCGCTCTGGCAATATGGAACAGTAAGGGGGACGATTTGTACGAAGAAGGTATACCGAGATAACCCTGAGGGAACGATGGGGGGATCCAAATAGACCTTCCGGGGAAAAAAGATCAACTGAAAGCATCTCCGAGGAGTCGTAAAAACCAGTTGAGCATGACAAGTGTTGGTTCAAGGTGCGGGAAATATAAATGGCAACCCGTGGGCGGCCTGGAGGGGGGGGGGCAAAGGACATAAATCCTGGAAAGGTCGGTAGGACCGAGCGTCTGAAGGGGGGGTCTTGAATAGCAACAAGCAAAGGAGGGTCGGGCAGAATGGTAAAGCTGTGAAAAAATTGAGAGACAAACATCCCAGCTCCCAAGGCAGTTATGTTGAACGATTGGAAAGGACGGGAAGACAGCACTGCTGTCGGTGTAACGAGTGAAAAAATTCTCCATGATCGGGCAGAGCCCTCAGTGGAGTCGGAGTCTAGAGATTCATCACCGCTCTCTCTTGGGGCCAGGTCGGTGATGGTGATGGTCCGTTGGGCCCTCTGCCTAGGTGGAGGAGCATCGCGGGGGAGTACAGGGGCCGTCGGGGTTCGGGGAGCGGCACTTGGTGCTGGGGGAAGGACCGCCGAAGGGCCAGCCAGGTCTTCAGCGAGATCAATGCTGTCCTGCGTCTGTCGAGGTCGCAACTCAGGTGTATCTGGAGTGGTCTTGGGGCGGGAGGGGCACTCCCTGCTGCGCGCAGAGTGCTCTTCTTGGCAGTTAGGACAGCATGCCACCGAGGATGGACAGCAGGCGAGGACAGGTCGGAGATTGCCACCCTTAGGGCAGGAAGGGTTAGGGCAGCGATGCTCCACCTTGGTGTGGGAGAGCGAGCAGAAGGGACAAACTGGCAGTGTGCTGGGACAGCGGGTAGGGATGTGGCCGAACTTCGAGCATTTCTTGCACTGGGAGTTCTTAGAGGAGAAGAACATCTGCTCCACTCTCCGATTACGGGAGAAAAGGTTGATGGAGGGGAGGATGGCGAAAGCGTCAGGCGGGGCCACAGTGATGACCACAGAGGTTGCTGACTTTTGATCGCGAGATTCTGGGTCGGGGTTAAGGTAACACGCTGAGAGAATGGAGACTCCCCTGGCATTGCGGATGGACTCGTGAAGAGAGGGGAAGAGTTGGGCATCGTCAGAGGGGAGGTATGCAAGAAGGACAGAGTGGATCAAAAGTTGTGTTTCTTTCGGAGCGGGTTTGAAGATATCCCAAAGGGAGTTGCCTACCGGAAAGGCCTTATTCAACCTCGAGGTAAGGGGAGCAAAGTAAGGAGTATAAGCGGAGGCGGGGGTGTGAAGAGCGGTGCCAAGCAGTGACACTGAGCCCTTAGCGTTGACCGTGCAAGTGAAGGAAAGGGGGAGGGAGCAGTTGGCTTCTCTGAGAACCAAGGCAGCAATGTCTGGGAAATGGGCTGCTATCTTGGGCGCCTCTGGGTGGGGTTCGAAGGTGGTTCTGGAGGCGAAAAATCTGCGGACCGCTTGGGGGAGAGGAGGGGGAGATTTCGTAAAAACCTCACCCGACACAACCGCAACGGAGGAAGCCGAGGCAGAGGCCTTCCCCTGTCGACCCTTCTTTCCCTTAGCAGGTGGTGCGACAGCTTGAGCGTAGGTGGGGGTGGCTTTGGGGGCCATGGCGTTGGGGTGACGCCAGTCGGGGTCAAGATGGCCGGGGGTCCAGGCGGGGCCAGGGGGGTATTTCCCTTTGGCGAATTCTTCCGCTTCCCATGTGTGGGGGTATTTCCTGGCAAATGCCTCAGGGTTGCCATATAGTGTGGGAGGGGAAGTTGACATGTCATATCTCGGGAGATCCGGGTCAGCTGCGGGGGAGGGTCAGACCGTGTTAGGAGGTGGTGGGGGTGGAGCCGGAGGAGCTCTTTCTTTCCCTTTCTCTTGGCCAGCGGGGTTGGTGTTGCTGGAGGGGGTGGGACGAGACCCACTAGAGGAGGGTATGGTTTGCTGTGGGACACCAGGGCGTTGGGGAGGGAAAGGGGCCTGAGCGGCTGACTGAAGACGGGAGGCAATGTCACGGAGGGATGCCTGGAGTGGGGCGAGGTTCGGGGGTTGTGGGGAGGTATCAGATTGGCAATCTGGGAGGACAGGTCGTGGATCTCAGTCGAGAGGTTCTCGAGAGCAGACGCTATGTGAACGCTGGACCGAAGCGAGGTGCAAAGTAGAGGGAGGAGCATGTGTTCTCCGATAGAGAGGGTGGAGATGTTCGCCGGGGTAATCGGGGGGAAACCCGCGGCGGGGAGCCCTAGGTTGGCGGCAGTCTGGTGGAAAATCGAGACTAGATTGTCGAGATTTCCAGTGGGTGGGAGGGGAGAGAGAGCGGCTGGTCTCCCTAATCTCAAGGGGCCGCTTTGATGGGAGGCCATGTTTGGGGGTGAGGGTGGGGACGCGAGGCCCAACAATGAGGATGAAAGGTGTGGGAGAGGCGATCGTGCGCAGAACAACGTGGTGTTGAGAAATGTAGGGGGGGGGGAAGAGGGGAGCGGAAGCGTGCTAACTACTGTGACCGTTTTTCTTTTTTTTTTTTTTTTTTAAATCAAGTGCGTTTGTTTTATTAAGGTACAAAGACAGCATGCATCTTTAACGATATGGCCAACAAAAACCCTACCCTCCTCACCCCAAGAAACATCCAAACCCCCAAGTCCCTCTGGTATGAGAGCAAGCGCAGATCTCGCCTATCGCCCAACCAAATCCCACGAATATACACGTACACCCGAAGGAAATAGAAAGGAAAGAAACAAGCAGGAAGGAGAGGAGAACCCTTAGTGACATCCACAAAATATGAACAAAGGAGATGAATGAACCCCTGACAAAGGAAATTTACGTCTGATAAGTGACATGTATCAGCCTGAGCTAGGAAGTGAGAGTATGGACCTGCACACCGGAGCGGTGCCGGAGGACGAAGCGGTGCCCGACGGCAGGATAGGACGGTGTATGGAGGCGACTCTGGTGAGGGGTCGCCGGAGGGTGTGCCAAAGCGGCATTAGGGACGGCCAGGAGGACGGGCGTAACCGAGGCGGGTTTTTGTATAGCGACCGAAGGTCGACCGCGGGAGGGGAGCAGTAAGGTGCCAGCTGAGGGGGTGGGAGGAGAGGGGATGGGAGTAGCTGTAACCGAGCAACGGGACGAAAACCAAGAAGGTAGAGGAAGGGAGATGGGAGGAGGAAGGATTTCCGAACACTTGAGACGACCGACTAGAGTAACCGCGGCCGATGCTTTTCCGAATGCAAAACGAAGACGAGGTGCTGAAGTTACTAACCGAAGTGTTCCCCGACAGGACCACATAACCGAGACGGAAAGGTACTTCGCAAAGGGCTTGGAAAGCTCAGCGCCGACCGTGAGCGAAGGGGACAGAATGCCGACCGTGCAAAACCTAAGCGAGGTCCAAAGGAAGTGCGGGGTAAGGGGGAGAACTGAACTTCATGAGCAGGAGTCAACGACGAACAGGAACAAGAACCCCGTGGAGGAGGGGGCAGACCCCAGAGGGAGAGGAGGGGTTGTAGCATCGCTCCCCTAGGCAGAAGCCATCAAGGGGGAGGAGAGGGGGTGGTGGTGGAATCCCACGATGATTTCCCTGGTGTTGAGATTTCAATCGCCGGAGGTGGCGGGGAGATGGTTCGTGCTAACTACTGTAACCGAGTCTCCTACTTATATAGACTCTTCACGCCAACAACCCTAACCCCGGTAACTCATAAGTTGAGTCACGCTGTCCTATGACTGATAACAAGTCATACCTGAAATCCATCAGATAACTCCAATGAGTCACTGCGCAACATGCCGTCAACCAATCATCAAACATAAAACATATCACGTGCGCAAAGCGCGTCACCAGAGTGAAACTCATGACTCATAATGTGAGTCATGCGTGAAAGTCATTACATCATTATGACTCACAATCGTGAGTCATAGAAACATCAACCAATCATAACATAACGATGACACGCAACTGCGAGTCATGTGAGAATTATGAGTCAACTGACTGCATAGCGTAAAACATCAATATACCTTATGACTAATAACTATTAGTCATGTCAAATCTCGCTTGCTTAGTCACGATTTGTGACAGATACTACTGGTGCAATCACTTTTTAAGCTCTACCCAAACATGCTAAATATGATTTAAATCAGGGGGGTAAGTGGGGTGTTCTACTACTTCAATAGAATTGCTCTCCAAAGAAATCCATAACATTATAAGTCTTGTGAATAGGAGCATTGTCTTGCTGAAAGAGAACATCTTGCATACCAAAAGAAAACATTTGATCAATAACAGGAAAAAGATACCTTTTCAAGAGTCTGATATACCTGGTTTTGTTGATATTTTGAGTAATAGGAACTAAAGGCCCTTTTCTCTTACACTAAAAGGATCCCCAAACCATAGTAGAAAGGATAATAATAATACCTTTTTCCATACAGGTAAGTTCTCTTTGAGATGTCTTCCGGGTTCGCTTTTTCTTTTTGATGCAGAAGCAGAATTTAAATAAATATCCACACTAGTTAACTATTGGAAAAGTAAAGAGGAAAAATCATTAAAAGGTAGGAGGATTGTGGCTGTTGAGTACAGTAGAAAGTACAGTCGAAATGTACTCGGTGATGTGGCATTTGGCGAGGTTGCTTACTAAGCTTTCACAAACACTTCTGACTAGGGGCTGTACTCATGGAGTTACCCCAGCGGATTCTTCTTCTGCTCAGTTCCTTAACTCCTTTGAGATATGTTAGGGGTTGATGATCTGTAATAATCATAGACTCAGTATCCCTGAGTATGTTGTTCAATGCAGATAGTGCAACGATTATTAACCATATCGGGACTCCAGATTTATAGTCAACAGGTTTCATAATACAAGCTTCAGCTATTAGTTTCTTAATAGTTGTCATAGCTGCATCATGCAGTGCTGTCCAAACAACCTCCACTCTTCTAATAAGCACTACCAATAGTACTGTAACTGTTGCTATATATAGTAAAAACTTGCTAGTGTAGTTGACTACCCCTAAGAACTCCTGTAGTTGCTGTTTGAAGGTGGGTATAGTCCATGCCTCGATTTTCACAATCTTTTCAGGTTCTGGTTTCAGCCTCTCATGATCAATTATATGTCACAGCACATCTATTCTGTGTGCCAAGAATTCAGACTTCTTCCTGCTTGCAACAAACTGCGCCTCCTTAAGCTGATTTCAAACACTAGCAATCTCTCTCAAGTGGTCTTTCTCTGTATTGAAAACTATGAGCATATCATCAATGTATGCCCAGATGAATTTCCTTAGAAAATCTGCCATCAGGTCTGACATAATACGCATGAATGTTCCTGGTGCATTCATATCACCTTGCAGTATGACTTCGCTAACAAACCCCCCAAAGGGTGATTTGAAACTGTTCTTCCAAATTTCCTCAGGTTCAACCCGTGTGTGAAAGTAAGCCTCACTCAAGTGTATCTTGCTGTGGTATCTGGCTCTTACCATATCATTCAGGATCATTGTTTGATTGTGTATCTGTTCATTATCCTTCAGGGTGATTTTGTTCCTTGCTTTTAGGTCAACTAGCAGTCAAGCCCTTTTGCCATTTTTTTTATATTGGACAAACATAGGTGCCGCTCCATGGACTATCTAGCATTTGATAACTTCTTGTTTTTCTTTTTCACTTATCCAATCACACAAGATGGCTATATGTCTCTCTGGGACAGAATATATTGGCCAAGTTCAGGCTTCTGCATCTGATTTCAGCCTGATCCTATGATTAATCTTTCTCAAAGGCAGTAATCCTTCGAGTATTGATTCCAGTATTGATTCCGGAAAGACTTCTGCATGTTGCTCTATTATTTTCTCAGTAGATACTACTGCTACTCTGACATACTCACCCATAGAGGAACAATTAACCCTTACTGTGTGTTTTGGGAATTCAAGTGTGAGCTTGTAACAGTCTATTGACGCTTGTTGTTGCATGAGGAAAGGCATACCAATAAGTATATCATATTTTGCTAGGTTTCCCATTATCATCTTAGTACTAGAAACCTTCATTTTCCCAACTGATACTTCAATTGTACATTCCTTCTGGCTCTCAGATCTTGATCCTTTCATAGCTATATGAATCTTGGTGGGTTTTACCATCTCAATACATAGTATACCATGTATTGCGACAAAGTAAGCACGGACAATATTGGCTCCAATCATTCCAGTATCGAAAAGAACCTTGACTTCCTTTCCATTTAGAAGTATTGTTCCATCGAGGCAGCCATTGGGTTTGATGTTTGCTTACCTGATAGTTTGAGCTGTGGCATAGGATTCAATTTCGGTAGCAAAGATGTAGATTTCATTCATTGAGTGCTACTTATATTCAGCATTTTCGATATTGCTTCCTTTTAAATCGCTTTTCCTTTGTCTTTCTTATCATCCTTCTTGGAAGGGTAGTCCTTAAACATATGGCCTTTTCCACAGCATGAATAAAAAGTTGGTTAAGTTCTCCCATCGACTCTATCCTACTTCTTATATCCTTTGGCTGATTTCCCTTTAGATTTTTGGCAATCATTTGGTTTCAAGCTACCTGAAGAGTTGTCTCTCTTTTCACTTTCGTAGACTCCTGTATTCTTGAGAACTACATCTATTCATTCAACTCCTTGATGATTTGTTTCAGGGTATCGTCCTCGTTATAAATTAACTTGGCTTGTTGTCTCAATTTGAGATGCATGTAATTGTATAGTTGCTGGCGGAATGTGTAATCTGATATTATCTCTTCTGATAGTTGGTTCTGGCACATCTTTAGATCAATAATGACTTCTGTCATCTGTCGCACCCTTCCTTCTTTGGTGACTTGTTGTATTAAACCTTTCATATAGGTTGTCATTTCAGTGGACATGACGAATAGATCCCTCAGGTGTTCAACTAGCTGATCTCGAGTGATATTGTCTCCAAATTCTCTGCGTGCTTGAGAGTTGTAATGACCCTACAATAGGTAGCTACAATGACTATCACATTTGCCCAAATGGTATACCAAGTGGTAACCAGAGGTGGTGTGGTCTTGTATACTTGGTATACAAATATCTGATTAACCTAGAGCAAGACCCAGGGAACAGTGAATTAGACTTGGGCACTCTATGAGGCAGGGTAACCTTTCGGAAGTAAGTTCACATAAAGTCAAGAAACTTATAGTAAGGTTACATGGGCCTCCAAGAGAACATTAGGTGTCGACGGGATGGCTTCTGAAGTGGTTAAAGGCATAAGTGGACAAGGTTATCCTACCTTGGGAATTCGGCCATTAGGCCCATGCACCCCAGTTACCCTACTGAGGAGTCCAAGTTACCCTACCTTCACCAGCAAAGTCATCCTAGAACTTAGAGGTCAATTGCCTCACATTCTACAGACTCTTAGATATTCATAGACACATATGCATGCAGGCGGAGAGGTCCGTGGTCTGAGTACTGGTGGCCCAAACATACTATTGAACTTGGGCGGGTTTAGCTAACACCCCCCTCTGGCCCCAGTGGTGGGATGGCACATCATAGGCAGACGGCTGCATAGTTGGTCGTTTGCTAGGAAAAAGAGGTCATTAGAGCAGCTGCTGTAAGACGGAATAAGTCGTCATCATCCGTCCATCCAAATGTCATTCGCAGGATATATAAGTGGAGTGTGGGTAACCGCAAAATATGGGGTTGCACATAAATGGCCCCTTGGGCACCTAGAAGTCTATCTTAGCCTATGGGTAGTAGGGTAGTCTTCCTAGAGGTACTTAGGTAGTCCAAGGAGGCCAGGGTGCTTTGAAGACGAATACCTAAGTAACCCGCCGGAACCTTCTCCTCTTGATTTGTAGCATTACTATAGGTTGTCAGTGGACTCTAGAGGTATGAGTCTTATCACGATGGAGTATGTCCCAAGAGGCTGGCTATGGGTAGCTCCCATTGAGCCAACCAGTGGTTATGTAACCGCTTCCCGTGGGGTAGCGGTCTTGCAAAGGGATATCGGTATTGACTTTAACCAAACCGGTGGTATAAACGAGATCAAGTACCGGAGACGCCAACAAGTAATTGAATAGACTCTATTACTTTTATCGAAACTACTAAGAGAAGGCCAAATGCTTTAGGCCTGTGCGAAGCTCGAAGATTCTCGAATCGAACGGAATAGAAGATAACTGTTCAACCAAGTATATTGAAAACTCTGTCTGTCGAAGTCTGATCTCTCTAAGTCCGGAGAGATACAGGTCTTTAAATACACTTGCGATAATCCATCTCGCATCAATCATATCCAAATCCTAAGGCATCAAACGATACCTAACCCATAAACAATCCAACAATAAACAAGGCTTACGAACTTCCGGAGTTCGTATCCTAAAACAATACAAGTATCAAATAACAAGGCTTACGAGTCTCCTGAGCTCGTATCCTAAAACAAAACATAAAACAAACTAACAAGGTATACAAGTCTCCTGAACTCGTATCCTGAAACAAATACATAAAACAAATCCATACCTAAACTGGTAACCTGTACCGGTTACACCCCGAAAACAAAATAACAAACTATTTGCTCAAAACAAAAATCCATCTTCAATCTGAACTGCTGCTATCGTAGTCAGTTTCCAAGTAGGGGTCCCAAAATCCTTTGTCAACTGGCCCTTCGTCCACATACTCAGTGAGGCCTGCCTCAGTAGGTGAAAATCCGATTGTAATCCTCCCTGAATAGACTGGGAATTCCTCGCCAATCATGTTATCCGTCCACCATGCTTGTACCATTTCCTCCGCATGCTCCAATCCTTCAATGGGCTCCCAGCTGTTCTCGCTCGTTGGGTAATCCTTCCACTTAACTAGGAACTGGCCTCGTCCATAGTGCTCTCTGTAATCCAGGATGGCCTCCACTTCCCATTCGGGTTCCTCGTTGATCAGGATTGGCGCCGGTTTGATATTGGCCCGTCCTGGGAATCGTTCATCATCGTTCTCTCTGTAGGGTTTGACTACTGAGCAGTGGAACACTGCTTCTCTCCGACGGTACATCCTGGCATCCATCTTGACTGTGTAATTCTGCGTAATATCGTCATAACTCAACACTTTGAATGGTCCGCGCCAGCGTGGTTCCAGCTTCTTCGATCGTCCTGATTCTGTAGAGAACATGTCTCCAAAGACCAGTACTTGTCCTCCAATGGTTACCGGAGGGCGTGGTGTTCTTCTCTTAGTCGCGGTCCTCGTAGACCGAATCCTGGCAAGCTTGAGAGCTTGGTATGCTGAGTTCCGAAGCTCGTTGTGCCTGTTGAAGTACTCATCTGCAGCAGGCACTGAGGTCGCTGCGGTCTGATAGGTGCTCAGCAGAGGATAGTTTCTTCCATACACTGCCTTGTATGGCGACATGTCGATAGTTTCCGAGTAGCCAGCATTGGTATAAGATGCTAGTTGAGGCAGGGATATAAGCCAGTTGGTTTGTCGTCTGTTGATAACGGTCCTCAGGGCTGTCTTCAATTCCCTGATCTTGCGTTCTGCTTGGCCATTCGTCTGGTGGTGACCTGGAGCAGCCATGATGTGTTCAATGCCCATAGTCTTCAGAGTCTGCCTCCAAAACCGAGAGGTGAATCGTGGGTCCGCATCGCTGACAATCGAGGTAGGTACCCCATGGGGCGTGAAGACGTAGTTCTGTAGTAGTTCCATCGTGGTGATTGCTGTAGCTTTCGTAGTTGTAGGAATTAGCCAGCAATATCCTACTGCTCTATCGACCACTACTAGCACTGTGTCATAGGTTTTAGCCTTGGTGAAGGGTCCCATGAAGTCGATAGCATAAGAGGTAAAAATCTCCGAGGGGAGAGGCAGCATCAGTGCATCTCCTGAAGGGAGTGTGCTTCGTTCTTTAC
>Ga0307509_10002649_pt1 | contig 28622 bp, 37 predicted proteins | sample 10_EM_MG_FD_202245 | JGI IMG/M metagenome (GOLD analysis project Ga0307509, IMG submission 202245) | Populus trichocarpa ectomycorrhiza microbial communities from riparian zone in the Pacific Northwest, United States - 10_EM | ecosystem: Host-associated > Plants > Roots > Unclassified | place...
TCCTCGCAGAGGTCGAGCGCAAACTTTGATGTCTACAATCCCGCACTGACGCCTTGTTTGGCCAGGATGACTGTCTTGCAACTATCCTCCGCGACTACGTGCCCAAAGGTCTTGCACTGCCCGGGGTACGTTCTACAGAAGCCGCTCCCTGGCCGCCTCACTCGTCAACACACCGAGCGCCCGGGATATCCTTCCACAACGGTCGAGTCTACATTGATTATCGACGAGAACTCATGTCCAGATATGCCGCAAAGTGGATGGGTTCACTACATGACCACGATCGATCCGGATATGGGGACATGATATTCCAGCTGTCTCGGGAGCTGTCTGAGGATTCTACTTTCGAAACTGGGCCAGGATCCAGGGCGAAGGAAGCGGCAGAACGACATTTGAGAAGCATTATCAAGCTTGGGCAGACACCCGCGATCTTCACCGTGTTTGAAGACGCGATCAAACAGTGGCTAGATCTGCTACCAATGGAACACAGACAGGTATGCCGCTTCTGTTCACTTCTTGTACAGCCTCTGACAAATCAGTCAGTCCTACCCGGTGCTCCTCCGATTGTTCAACAAAGATGCGGAGGCAGCTGGCCGCGGAAGCGTAACCCTCGAAAACTCTACCTTCACATCCACAGACGTTGGGGGCCTCGCGGCTATAGATCCCTGGAAAATTCTGTTCCAGGTCGCGTCCGACAGTAAAGATGGTCTCAAAGCTGGCTTGCGGTGGTTTTGCATATTTGCACGCTCTGGCGTTGAGATACCTGTTTCCAGGTATGAACAGATGCTCGGGCTAATCCAGCAGTCCGATTCATCATGGGAGGATTTTACGCTACTGATCGATGCACTTTTCTGCGCGACGTGGCTGAGATCGCTCGGCAGACAGGAGCTGCAGACGACTGTGTCAAATATCCACGTGTTGGTGTACCCCCGGCTTTTGGAGAACTTCAAGACCAAGAGACTGGATGACGGGTGAGTTACACCGTACACTAAACTTTCAGCCTACTCAACCGCGGTAGGATCGCATTCCTAAAACAATCCCTCGCGACGTGTTTGCTCCTCTTTGGTTGTGAGCGGGAGAAGATCGTCTCGTTTGGGTTCGTCGAGGAAGCCGATGTCGCCGATCTCCCATCTCGGAGGAAACTCAATGCTCGGGCAATGAGGCACCCGGACTTTGTGGGGGTGGATTCTGGATTGATTAACGTCTTGCACCACTATGTCCTGGCTGGGGTCGACGAAGTATCAGTCCTGATCGCGCAGTTCTTCACGGCGGTTGTGAATGAGACGACTCTTCTGGAACCCCATGAGATCGATAACATCATCCTCAGAAATGGGTCGGCAATGGTCGCATGGTGAGAGCTTTTTGTTACCCGAGCTTCTCATCCTCTGGATATAACAATAACCCCATTCAATAGTGCCTGGGATTTCTACGCGATGCAACACAACAAGCTCGCCACGATCCGAATTTCTTTTCTCCTGCGCCTGATTGTCGTGGACATTGAACCTTTTCTGGAAATATGGTCAAAGCTTTTTTCATCGGAAGACTGGGAAGCAAGGTACTGTGATTGGCCTGACCCCGCGGGCCTGGTTTGTTGATGCATACCCTCTAGATTCGATGGCACGCTACGCCTCTTCAGGATGGTGCTAGATGTAACCCACCCTGCTTTCCAAATCGAAGATCGGCAGTGGCGGCCAAGTGTGATCGAAATATTTAATCATTACTTTTCTTGCATATGGAAGGACCCCACAGTCAGTATTTGTTTTGGCGGTCACCGTTGATCGGACTTGACTTCTGAATTAGGAAGAAATTCGACTTGCGGTCGACACATGGTCACAGACACTTCTGCCGGCACATTTCGAAGCCATTTCTGCTTGCTGGAACGAAGCGTTATCAAAGGCACCAGTTACCGAGCGAGTTAAATTGGTCACGTTCTTGATCCACCTCCTTCCACACTTTCCACGCTGGCCAGGTGAAGTTTGGAATTAATTCCCGCGATTAATACGTAGGCTGACGATCCAGATCGGCAGTTCTCTCCTGGCCTATCATCATCGAGACGCTTCTCGAGGATGATTATGAACGCCGGATGGGTGATCACGATCCGGCATCCGCTCACTTGGTAAACTTTGCCTGATTTTGTGCCGTGGGCGCAACTGATTCTTCCCACAGTCGCTGTATGGTATCCCTAGTGGCGACCCAGAAGTTTCGATGATTGCCGGGCACGACAAAGAAACACGTCAACTCAGGGTAAGGGAAAATTTTAACTTCCGACATGATCGCCCTAAATGTTGGAAATAGGAATGCCTACTTCTTCTGAGCTTGCAAATGGTTTCCAACGGCGTGCCCGCAGACGTCTACGCATTACTGAGGTTGAAGGTTCATTTGGTCCGATCGTTCGGCTTCCGCGACGTGTCGGAAGTTCCTTCCGGAAACGGGCAGGCATTCTTCATTCAGTTTGGCACACTGCGCGAACTTCCGGAATCATCACATCCGTGTCTAAATGAATTCGTTAACCTCCTCGACGCATACCAGCCATTTGACATCGCCCCATCCGCTATCGGTGGACCGTTCGCCAATGATGACCTCCCTACCTCGCTCCTCGTCGGTTCTGTGTTCGTGGACGTTTTGCTCGCGGTCTTTAATGAAGCCACCATCGACTCCCTCCCGTTCATCGTCCTGAAGAACCTGATCAAATGCGTCATCATAGTAACCTACAAGCACGATCTGGAAAGCAGACCCTTACGCCATTTACAAGCGAGTTTTCGCAAGGTTGTCCGAAAGCTCAATGAGGTTGTCATGATGGATTTGAGTTACGAGGTTCGACAACTGGCACTCACAGCCTGCGGTGCGTGTATCAAGAGGTGGCCAAACATGGTCGGAAGCATAATCTAGTACGTCACTCCGAACACGGTGTTCAGTCGTGTTCTGATATATTCCCAGTGAATCGTTGGAAGGGGCCGCGCAACTCATTGTGTCGCTAGATCACAACGACGAGGACGAGCTAGTGATCCAGACTCGATCGTTCATTGAAACAATCCTCTTGATCTTCAGCACCCATGGGGTGTTCAACACCCTTTGCAAGGTTTGCCCCTCTTTTCGTCATCAAAGCCATTGACATTGAGGGTCCCACTTTGTAGCGTAATCTGGACCCCTCGTTCTTCACCGTGCTTCGCAATATACTCGAAAGAGGCGTTGTCACCACGGCAAACGGGGACCCTCTTGGAAATGCTCTGCTCAGGGACACGTTGACCCGGGCCGTAGATAATGATCTCGCCTCCTTCCAGCAGGTCCTTGATAATCTGAACACGTTCATTGAGGCGGTCCATCATTCTGGCTTCAGTGCCGAGTTGATGCAAGGTGCGGCTGAACCTTAATCGGCGTTCCGTTGGGCTAATTTGGTCGGGTTCCAATCCAGTGGTGGGACTAGGTCTCACAAACATCACTCGAAAGACCGCGGAATGGTCCTACGGGTCGTTCGATGCGTCACCACTCTTTTTGATGGCCTCCACTCTGATTCAAAACAATCAAGCGCAGAGTCGAGTGAGTTTCATGTCTCCACCTACCCGGGTACGGGTCACTTAGTCCGTATAGGAACTGCTTCTCTATCTAGAGAACGTCTTGCGTGCGGCCTTGCTTAGGTTCCATGCTTCTCCAGAAAGTTTGAAGCGGACCTACCGGGTGACGTCGGCGTTGTACAAGAGGTACAACGCTCAGAACCAGAGCGGTGGTAAAGAGGCGTCCGCAAACAGCATTACCGACACGATGCTGGAGATACTGTCGGACGGACTGCGTGGGAAAGCGAGGATCCCATCCTCCACCGTCTCATCGGTTCTGGAGGTAGGAAAGTCTCGGCGACTACATTCCAGGACTGTGCTAATACCTGCCAGGTGGTTATTGACCCGGAAACGGATACCCCGACCAAACAACTAGTCCGATACGCGGAAGATGGGGTGTTTTACCTTCTCTCGTACACCCCCACCGAGCACTTCGTCCAGGCGGACTACATCGCTGCGGAGACCGTTGCAAAGCTGATCACACTGCTCGCGGATAAGGACCTGATATCACTGATAAATATCATATCGGGTTTGTATGTAGAGGTACGTCGTCCCCCGCTTACCTTCGGTTCGTTCTCCAACACCCCCGCCAGCGCCCTTCCCGGGCTGGCTTAGCCGTTCGAGCTTGGAATTTCCTGCTTTCCGCCGCACTCAAGGCCAAGTCAGTTGTGGTCGCCAAGGTTCTCTTCTCCCAGTTCTCGCTCTTCGTCCGCTGTTTCCAGCTCTCCCTCCGCCATCACATGCAACTCAGCCTGGGCAGCCAGGATATGGGCGCGGCTGACATAAACCGAGCTTACGTGTCAATAAAGCTCTGGCTAATGTTGGTTCATATGTTCGAGTCGGTCCAGGCCGGGGTGGTCGAGGGTGGGATGGTTAATGAGAACTCTGCCAAGATGATTTGGAATGAACTGTGGCCGTCTTTCGAGACGATCCTCCTTTCTCTGGAAAACGACGCCCTCAATGGAAGTGTTTCGGTAAAGCATGCGTACTCCCTCGAGCAATTCATTCATTCTCATACGCCCACAGCCAGTCGCAATTCTCATCTGGTCCTCCGTTGCGGAGCTCTTCGTCTTCTTGAGACAAGCTCACGTCTCGGTCGCATTAGAAACCTCGCCACAGGTTGCTTTGCTAAACAGGCTCCGGCCGCTGGTTGGAGGGGGAGAAACATCAAAGGTCGGTATTTATAGTCTATTGTCTCATTTCGCTTACCAACTGACCGCTTGGCGGGCCCAGTTCGCACGACTGGCGAAAAGCATATCATCACCCATGAATGAAATTGCATTCGATGTATTGGTCAATCAGACGGCGAGCGATATGATGGCTGCGGAAAAACTTCACGCATTCGAATCGACGAGGAAAGACCGCGTCCAGGCACCAGAAAGAGCACGGAGAGATATGAGGGTAACGAGTTGACGAAGCGGGAGGAACCAAGGGAATAACAACAGTCATGTAGAGCGGTAGTAAATTTCATGTGGTTCTCAGTCGCGCCTTCTGGGCCTTCTTTCTGTTCTCTTTGACAATGGTCGAACCAACGAAGAGGCCGATCGCGGTTAACCCCATGACGAGGAGGAAGGCTGGCAACCGAATTGCCCATTCTCTGGCCGGAAAGTAGTCATGAACTGGGCTGGACGAGTCGATGAGTGGCTTTGGGAAAGAAATTAGGGTGGGCTCAAACGCGATTGAAAACAGCTCATACCAGGAATATTGCCCATGTCGTGTAATAAACGAATACAAAGAGCGCGGTAAAGAGCATTCCACCCCCCAGAACCTTATCGCTCACTGCCTGTGGTATTCCCCAAAGTCAATCAGATGACCTCGAGCCACTTAGAACGAAGAGGTCGCCCACCATTTGGGGGCGTCGTTTAGGATGATGGAAGAGGATGAGGGTTTGTCACATTATGTGACAGCGTGTGACACAGAATGCAACCCTTCCGACAATCCTGCCCACAGTCTCAGATTGCCTGCCGGTTCCGCCTTGGGGTCGTACTCACCCCTATAATGAGGGGGGTGGCACCAAGGGGACCCGGAAGTTTTTACCACCTTCCCACCGCGGCATCACGCCACACCCAGCTGCTTTCCAAAGATCCATCCCGAGACTGCCGGTCCGGCTATTTACCCCTAACTCACCGCTCAAAAGTCGGATATTTAACCTCGGATCCAGGGAATCCGGTTGTCGTGGGGGGGATCACTGAATCTACACCCACGGCGAAAATTTAAACACCGTGGCCCAGGCGCAGGGCGCTGTGTGCTCGGGCATCAGCCACGATGCGCGTCTACTATTCGCCTAAGGCCTCCCTTTGTGTTGACACTGAATGCTCGCGGGGAACCCAGGGTCCGGATTCGAGGGTCCAACTCGAGTTGAAAACGAGGTTAATATACGGGGTCCTGTGCATTCGTTAACGGGAGACCCTTTGCCACACCAGCTGTCAAACACTAAAGCTCTCTCGAACCTTACGGAAGACACCGACATGAGACGCTTCGTGCCATCATGATGTACTGTGAGTGATTGCAGCCCCCCCAGTTTCACAGTTTACTTGCAATCGAGGGGGGATCGGGGATGTTAATTTTCTACGTCGGTCTCGACAGTGCTTCCCGGCTTCGCTGGCCAACACATGAAAATATCCGTAAACAAATCGCATCCACTTTATAAGGGCTCGAGCGGGATAGTTTCCAGCTCAACTCCCTGGCCCCCGGCGAAACCTCCTCGGTCTCTGCCCTCTATCTTACGACGGGCATGAAATCCCTGACGCTTTCCCCCCACTCTGGCCACACATTCACACCAAAACACTTCTACCTACCGGCTGGCAGTCGGTTTGTCCTTGGTCGGGCAACAGAATCGACTCCCAGCCAACCCAATAATGGGCTATTCCCACGGGAGATGTCGATAAGCATCAACCACGCCGAGGTCTGGTACGAGGATGGGAAGGTTGGGCTAAGTAAACTCTAATCTTTGATCGCCGGCTCAAGTATTTTGCTTTTAGGTTCTTATCCAAGACCTTAATTCGGACCAAGGAACCTCGGTGAACTATTCGCCCACCAGGCGACCAACACTTGTCTCTAACGGCGACATAGTCGTACGTCCCCTTCGGTGTCTGTTGCGGACACACTCTGACGCTTTCATAGACTCTCGGTGGAGTGATGATGAAGGTTACGATGTCTTAAGTGACGCCCTGCAATTTTACCGCATTTCTGTATATAGCCATGTTGTAGCCATTGTACATACATAGTGGATCTGCAGGCCCTTGGACCATCAGTACTACCGACTTGTATCCTATCAGATCTTTACGTGTTGAGCCGGATATTGCGAATTCACCTTTCATACGACACCCCCAATCGACTCCGAGCTCTACCTTGACAAATTGACATGGCCGTCTGTAGGTGGCCGACACTAGACTTGTCTTTTTTTTTCTTCTTGAGTGATCAACGTAACGATCTTCCCAGTTCCTTGCGAAGCGATGGAAGCGTTCTGACTAACCAAATGTGATCGGGAAAAATGGAGAGCCAAACAGCCATAAATACGCGGAGGTACTTGACACGCCAAAGCCCACGTTGGCTACAATGGCAATGACGTCCCACCGTCAAGGTATTCACTTGGTGCCCCTGGAGGACGTCCTTCGGGCATACAGACGGCACCAGTGCTCGACTGCCGCGCCCATTTGAACCTAGTATCAGCGTCAGGGCGGGACGAGGATCATCCCGTACAGTTCCGACTACTGATAGATGGCGGTCTGCAGCCGCGAGTGAAACCAGCAGGGCTGCGCACATGACGCGTGAAACAAGAAGCCGACGTCCCTGGAAGTTGGCCCACGGGTCACAGGGGCGGAAAACAATAGGCCAGACGGGTCTAGTCTGCGAAGGCGTACCTATCACTAGCACTTCTCCCAGCTCCTTGGCTGATCGCAATCCACACCGCGAACGCTGCTCCATTAGTCGTCGCGCCGAACAACCTACGGCCACCCTGTCTGTCAGCTGAGCTCAACATTGAGTGGACTGATTACATAAGCAGATCACGCCGTCTGTCATCCAGCCTTCGATCGGCTCAACGAGCTGACCCCAGGCGGACTCATGGATCACCTCGCATTCGCGTCTCTTGCGCAGATCAAGATCCTCCTCGTGCCAGTGGGGTCCATACCGAAGGCTCTCTTTGACCAGCGGGCAGCAGAGATCAGGTCATTCGATAGCATACCGTTGGGAGACCTCACAGCGGAGGACAAGGATCAACGAGGTACGCAACGTGCATTGGCCCTTGGCGACCCACTCTCACCCCATTTATTCTAGCCCGGTTTCTTCCCACCAGCAATACACTCGCTACCGGTCATCTTCACCTTAGTTTTCCGTCACACCCTCCCCCCGAATCCCACCTCCCCTTGTCGCTCTTCAGATCCTCCTCGTTTCCGCTGGGTGTCATCGGGATTACCTCGTGTTCAGCTGAGACCTTCGAAAACACCCCCACCTATTTTGATGACGCCGTTCGTGATGTCATCTCGCCAGAATGCGTCCTGCCTGTGTCTAGAGTATGTTTTGCGTTCGAAGAAGCCAGTGACAGCGCTGCGCTGAACATATCGTTGTCGGGTGTCGAGATCATTCCAAAAATGGACACAAAACAAACCAAGCTCCACCTAGGGACTTTGCTGGCCGGTCTCTGTTCACGCATTTTGGTCGAATTGTCTGGTTTTGTCCGTCACGTTCGTGGAGACAATTCGAATTCGCTGATAATTCACGGACAGGTTCAAAACCTAGAATCCCCCGTCGGGAACGAATATTTGAACTCCGGCCTTTTTGCTACCCTCCCACCGTCGCAGCTTCCGAGCGCGCTGGGTCTGGAGCAGAGGAGCGAGTCTCCCCCTCAGTTAGACCTGTCGACCGTTTCCAATCTACGGAAATCTTCGACATTCAGACGAACCTCATCCCCCGGGCCAACTATGCCTTCCTTTCGCCCGTCGACCCTCTCCATCCCAACTTCGGGCAAGAAGCGTTTCAGTGGCTTCGGTGCAGCTTCATCGCATGGGAGGTTGTTTAAAGTCCTGGGCGACACGTTTTTACTTGCGGGGAGGACGGAAGATGCAACAGTATGGTGAGCATGTTGCTCCGTATTTCCGCGCATGCAATATGATAATCTGTTAGGTACACAGAGGCACTTGTGATGTTCAAGGCCCTTCCAGACCCTCTCTGGCACGCCTCAGTACTGGAGGGCCTGGCAACTGTGCCTATTTTAGACGCGTGGGCGAATGGGGCAAGCTTGGTTTTTACGACTTCCCATTTTGGCATTCGGTCACTCACGAGGAAGCTCCTGTAGAACGGATCCGTCGGTTCCCTCAAGGATCCCTGGATAGATCCCACAGAGAAGATCGTGCAAGCTTCGGGTATGTACTCGAAGATCATACCCGGCCAAGATCAGGTCCAGCAGTACCCACTCCTAACCTACATATACGTTACTTGCGTCCTCCGGCACACCTCCTTGCTCTACGCCGTCTGGTCGGCAAAAGGCTGGGGGCCTGTCGCATTCACGACCCTATTGAACCCTGGGCCGACTCCATGCATTCCTCCAACCCTTGCTCATCCTGACCAATTGGCTTTCGTCAATCTGGAGCGGCTTTCTATCAGTTCGGGAATCAAACGGAGCCAAATTTCGGAGGTACTGTCGCAGGCCCACGGGCCATGGTTGCTGCACCTCGGTTCCCGAGATCGAATTACGATCCTCCAGTTTATTGCCGCGACGTACGGTTACCTCGGCTACAAACGGAAGGAGGCTTATATCCTCAGAGAGACCGTAGGATGCGTCATGGATCTAATCGTTTGTGGGCGCGAGGACTACGATGACTACCGCCTCAGTAGTGCGAAACCGGTTATAATTGGACAAGATACACCAACCCCATCCACCGGGACACTCGGGATGCGGGAGAGCGAACCGACAGAAGGCAATGAAGGCGTTGTAAAGCTGGTTAAGTACATATGCAAAATTCACGGCGTTAACCTCGAGGCTGTCAACGTGGTGGAAACCGGCCCAGAGGCTATCCGCCCCAGGGACAGTCGGACTAGGAACGAGAAACGTGAGAGCGAGGTCCCGCAAGTTCCTGAAGATGAAACTCCGAAAGAGCCTATCGGTTGGCCGGAACTTCAGATTGGAATTGTCCGAGAAGCGATCGCTGTTGCGGAAGCGTTGCCAGGTATTGCAATTTCTCATCCGTCTGGATTCTACACCTATAGTTTGACCTTCTAGACTACGCTGCCGTCGCACAATTCTGTTTGTCTGCCTTGAAGAACTTACATCCGGTGATGACAGCCACGGATCAGAATCAGTTGTACGCCGGCGCCACCAGGGCACTGGCAACTGCCAAGCGAAGAGGCGACTCGCGCACTGTTGAATACTGGACCGGAACCCCCATCGTGACAATTGAACTGTCCCCGTAGGTGCCTCGTTTCTTCATGTGAAAGGCACAGAAAGCTTGATGTTAATAGGTTACCGTTCGTCCGGCTCCCGGTTGAGAAGAGCATTTCGCTGTTACACGAGAATGACGGGCACACCGGAAAACGATTGGCGGTCGCTACAGACCCGTTCCTATACAATCCGAGGCGCACTTCGAACAGTAGGGGAAGCCTGTTGGTCGTGCAAAACGAGCACTTGGAATTCCAGATCACCTTGCGAAATCCGTTCGTTTTCGACCTAGAACTTTCGAGTTTGTCCCTCAGGTATGCCTTGTGCATGACGGGAAGTAGGGTGTGGCTGAAATGTTTCGTAGCACCTCGGGAGTCACCTTTGAAAGCAAGGCCATCTCGGTTCTCGTGCCGGCTAATTCTTTCCACCATGTCCTCATCACCGGAAGGGCTCTAGAAGCGGGGACGCTCATCATCCGCGGGTGCCTCGTTCAGGCTCCAAACGGCCTGTCCCGTGAATTTGGCCTGCCCCTATCTACCGAAGAGGAGGAAGACAAGCTCATGAAACGCAAGACGGCGATTGCCTGCGAATATGGGCGTACGAAATATTCTGGGTTAGCAGCTCATCCATGGGAGAGACCAACCGAAAAGCGATCAAGTGTTGTGGGGCTACCCTCGAAGAAGCCAGGCAAATCGATTCGATACATGGATTTCAAGGTTGCCCCGGAATTACCTCTTTTGAGGATCCGAAGGACTTCCTTGACCCACAGTGCTGTGATGTTATACAACGGAGAAAGGTGTGTCCGTTCCCACAGCTCCCCTGACACTTCGAATGTTAATACCGTTGCAGGTCCACTATTCGGATCACCCTCGAGAACGTTTCGTCGCTGCCTGTTGACTATTTGAACCTTACATTCGACGATTCTACTATGGGTCCAGCCCAACAAAACCTGCTCGAAGGGGAACTCTCAGTCTTCGATACATATGAAACCGAATATGATCTGATCCATCGGCAGGTCTTGACCTGGGATGCAGAGAACGGCAAGGTTGAGATTCCTCCAGGGAAGGTGATGACGGTGACCGTCAGCTGTTTCGGAAAAGCTGGCTGGTACGGGTAACACGTCAACTTTCCTGCGGACCTTACACTGACGGACCCCGCAGCACAAACGGATCGATGCACATCTCCTACGCTTGTTCTCGGCAGGCCCCGGAAGCCGACCCCCCGGTCGACAACTTCTACACTCGCCAACTGACGTTTCCCGTTCTTGTGACGGTGTATCATATGTTGGAGTGTTATGACATGGACATCTTGTCTTATTCCGGGATCAATGACCGAGTCGGGGCTGGCGTTCCCGACCCGTTCCTGGGGGAGAGCGAGGACCATAACTGGTGTCTGTTCTCGATTGAAGTGCGGAACACTTATGGGCTGCCTTTCGAGGTCACGTTCGATAGGGTGGACAAAGGTCGGAGACTAGCTGCATCATCAGGTCCAGGCTGTACTAACACCCCCCCCCAGGTAATGTCGTGGCTAGCACATGTCGCACTGTTCCCCCAGGGTCGACCTCCAGGTGTGTGATTATCCCCATCCGGTTTAGGCAATTCCGGATCTAGAATGGTCTCATAGGATAATCTTACCGCTCCGGAAGTTACTCCTGGGAGAAGAACAATCTTCCAGGCCGATACCGTCGTTATCCGGACGTCAGTTTGTGGTGGACAAGTCCAAGTTGTCATCAGAAGACAGCAAGCTGCAAAGAGAACTGTTCTGGTATCGAGAAGAACTGTTCAAGGCGATTCGCGGCCAGTGGAAAGAGGTGAGGCGGGACTTTCAGCATCCCTTCACACATATCACTGAACCGAAGAAGGCCGGCGGATCTCGTTCGGGAGATCTTTCCCTGAGACAGCAACGGCTCACGAAGCCGATGCTGCACGCGTTACGCACGGACCCTGTTCACATTCAGATGGAACTCTTACAGCAGGACGGGGACAAGGACGGCGTATCGCAGACGATTGTGAACAGAAGGGGTGGCAAATACAGGGCAACTCCGAACGAGTTCCTATTTCTTAGAATGTGGATCAGAAACGTATCCCGTAAGCTCCGACCAACCTTTCGCGTTGTTCATGACGTCTAACCGGTGGAGGGACCGAACAGCGACCGATCTCACTTTTACGGCAAGCGTGTTCTTCGAACCCGAAAAGCATGTGATCTACCAAGGGGTCCTACAGGGGATTCCACTCGGGGAGGTCCGGAGGGGTGAAACAAGGGAGCTCGAGGTCGCCATCTGCTTCGTCTCTTGCGGAAGGTTCGAGCTTCGGGCACAGGTCGAGATCTTGAACGCTCCTCGCGGGGAGCTAGCGGGTTCTGGGCACGTTACAGTCCTCGTCGAGAACGAGTGATATCTCATCGATCTGGATCCCATAACACGAGCACTTGTAGATAAACGACGGATTCTGTACTGTTCGGCGAACAGAACCCTCCAACGTTCCATCAGGAACCAAACGTTCTGAGGCCAGGGTACGGGGAACGTGGGATAGAACCGGCGGTTTACCAAGGAACGGGTAAATGGAAATGGAAATTGGTTAGGCTTGTGGCATTATCATTACACGAGGCAGCATACACGAAGTTTGTTGCTCCTTTAGTCATACTCGGCATCATCCTGCTTGAACGCGGCCGAGTACGCAAGGATCGTACCATAGACCAACCTAGACGGAACGGAATGAGGATGTGATAAGCGCACAAGGCTCGACGGGCTCCGGAGTGACTGCGGAAGTGGGGGGGGAGGAAACACGTACCCTCCACCAACGATTGACATCGCGCAAGCACCCGGTCGTATGATATCTGAATGGGCGAGAACAAGTGGAAGGGCGAAACCGGTGACAACCACCACGGAGGTGATGAACCGCCCAAGGTCGACCGGACCCGATCCATCTTCAAGCGTGGAGAACTCATCGGAACCGCAATGAGAGAATAGGGCGTTGGGTAGTGGTGCCAAAACGAACGTCAAGGCTACGTCCAAGCCAGGACCGGATCAGATTTTCCCGGGCGGAACGCGAACTACGGGACGATTACGCACCGACGAGGAGAGGAAGCCAATTGGACCATAAGGCACACGAGAGGATGATTAACAGGAATCCGACGGCGAGAACGAAGGATAAGAGAATAACGGCTGTGTGGAAATCGCGGTCAGATTCTGGTGAAGGACGTGGGTTGGGACGTGAACCGACTCTTCAAGCCTGCCACTGCCATGATCGTAGGGTTGAAGGGGTGTTTGAGCGCCTATTACACCTGGTCACCGCGTGTATCGCATCACATCAGTGCTCAAGTCAAGGGAAAGAGGTGAAAAATCCATAGCAAGGAGGAAAATGTGATACGGTACAGGTACAATGCATGCATGACTCTAGGTATAAATTGCGGCGACTGTAGGGATAACTATAACGAACCAAGGGAGCGGAAATCAAGATAGGATCATCGGATGCGCCTCCGCCCACCAAAGATATTAGTTGGTCTCTCTGTCAGCGTTCCCAACGTGGGCAACCCAGATTTATTTGGAATGCTGCTCGTCCTCTTGTGGACTGGCTTGAGAACGGGTGCTGGTACCGGAGGAACGGGAATCGGTGGAGGTGAGAAGCACTTCTGCCGTATCGTCACGCTCGCTGCCGTCAACGAGGAAGAGGCGGAAGAGGCTATCGATTGCGCAAGGACCTCCTCTTCCACTTCCTCAGCCTCATCGGCCTCCCTCATTGCCGCATCACCTTCGTCGGTTCCAACCTCTTGGTCATCACCGTCGGGCAATGGCAGATGTTCGGCCAGGAACGTCTCGCTATGCCTCGCGGAAGCGCCTCGTTGCCTCCACTCCTTGAGTACCACATCTCGGCTCTTGGTCAGTTCCCACTGGTCCTGGTATTGCCACGTCCTCTTGCGCGGTGTGTCACCAGTGGACCTGTCCTCTCTCGTACCAGCCTCAACCAAAGACTCGGTAACCTGACGGAGCGTGGATATCTGGGCGGTGGTGGTGGACTGATAAGTCTGAGTCGTGGATGAGAGTGTTGTGGCCTGCTTCCATATCAGTATCTGATCACGGTTCAAAGAAGCTACCGTACCTCTTTGGATATATGTGTTGAGATTGATTGGATATTCTTGGATGTGGAGTTGAGACCATTCTGGAGGTTTGCGAAGCCAGACTGTACTTCTGTTTCCAGGGTGTTTGTGGCTGTAACCCTCGTCCTCTTCACGGACGACAGGTGTTTTAGAGCTGGGGTCACCATGATCAGCCCCTGGCCTTTCGAGACTGTAAGGGCACTTACCATCACCGCAGGCTGCATCAAGGGAGTCGGTTTGAGTCTTCAGGTCCTTGTGATAGGTGGAGGAGGATCCAGCGACACCCTTCTGGATGTCCGCTAGAGTGGATTTGAAGGTCGCTTGCGAGGAGCTCAATGCCTGTCGCGTGGAGGAAGCGTCAAAATCCCGCAGAACCAACCACGAATCGAACAACCCTGACCTTGAATGCACCGTCTCGCAAACGCTTGCTTTCCCCTCCTCTCCTCGCCAGAGAACTGTTCCAATCCTCTCCAGCTCGGATAACGCCGACTATCCGCTCCCCATTCTCGTTCCCACACCTCTCCATCTCCCCCTCACCGATCACATTCTTGTTGTGCATCTCTTCGAAAGCAACACGCAAGCTTCGGTCCCTCTCCGCAGTGAAGTCGCCCAAGAGCCCAGATATTCGCGAAATCAGCTGGTCTTTAGCCTTCTCTGATTTCAGTCGTTCTGATTCAAGTAGGCGGGTGAGGAGTGTGTTCTGCTCTTGAAGTCGACAGATCTCGGCGGAAGTAACCTCATCTGAAAGTGCTTTCGCGTCAACCAAGAGCTGGCGTTCTTGTTGGATGTACACTTGGGACTCTTGGACGATGGTCTCAAGAAGCGAGCCGACGGATTTGAACGCCTTCTCAGCCTGATGGAATGCAGTTAGTCGCTGGGACTGAAGGTGACACGGATCGGAAACATACGGCTGCCGAACTCGAGGCGCTGGACGCTTCTGCCTGAGAACAGATCTTCTGGCAGGAAGCCTTGAGCTTCCCCGCCCAATCCTTGTAATCGCTCTCAATCTTCACGACCGCGCGCTTGAGAGCCTGTTCAAGCGCTTTCACCGAATCGTCTGAGATCGTTTCCTGGCGTCGAATGGCCTGGAGCGAGGTATTGATCTTCGTCAGCTGATCCTGGGCAGTCGCAGATTGTTTGGAGAGCTGCTCCAGTTCGCGAGTTTGCCATTGCTCCATCTCCTGGCGAATCTTTTTCGAGTTTTGACTGGAAGTTTGGGCAAAAGTCTCTAGCCCTGTGACGAGGCTCTGGGATTCTGCGAGGACAGATCTACCGTGGGTCCTGACGGCTTTCGAGTTTGAGTCGAGTACGGAAGATTTGCGGTCTGGAAACTCGCGTTAGAACGGTGGAGCGATGTGCCGGGCGAACGCGTACCAAGTTTGTCAAAGACCCCACTGAGGTCGGATAAGCTGTCGTGGACAACCTTCTTCAGCTGTGTGGAGACACCGTTAATAGCAAGCTCAGTTTTCTGATGAGCCTGCCGAACAACGATCTCCTCTTCTAGAGCCCCCTTCACCGCTGTCAGCTCTCCATCCTTCCGTTCAACCTCCTTCTCGGTGTGCCCTAACTTATCCTTCGTCTCCTTGAGCTCTCCGTCCGTCTTCATTAGCAGGGAGATGCTCTGCTTGAACTCCTCTCTCACCGCTTTCAGCTGACCCTCGATCACCTCGATCTGTCTCCTGGACTCCTCCGCCTCACTGACCTTCAGCTCATGCTCTGTGTTAATCCTGTTCCAATTCTCTTCTGAGAAAAAGATCCCGTTCTTCTCCCTCGCTGCCATAACGTCGGCTTTAAGGCGGTCGATCTCCGCGACGTACTCTTTGAGGAGGGCGTTTCGTGTCATGCGTTGATTTACCTCTGGTTTGTTCCGGATAGATTTGGCACGCAGAGCGTAGTCGAGAGTCGAGAGTGTTTCTTCCACATTACACCGAGCAGGAGAGATCGTCGCGATGATGCAGGTCTTGGTGCGCCCACCGAGGGAGTCTTGGAGGAGCCGGGTGAGCTTTGACTCTCTGCGGCATATTCGTCAGTGATTCAGATGCTGGCAGAAGAAACCGCATACCGATACGGGACGTGCGAAGACTTGTCAACAAGAGCGTTGATCACACGACCGAGGGTGAGCAGACTCTGATTGATCATCCCAGCCTCACGGGCCCGTTTATTTTCAGCTCCGGACCGTCCAATGTTCTCCGAACCAGCCAAATCGACAAGGTTTAGTTTTCCGACCTTGAGAAGGTCGTCCCCAATGGACGAAGTCTCCTTGACGTGAACCGTAATGGTAAAGATTGAGTGGGACCGGCTGGAGTGGTCATTGAATTTGGTTGCGGCGATCTGCCGCCGTTGACTACCCTTTGTGAGGAGCGCCAGGGCGTCGGCACGATCCTTCACGGGGCAGTCCTCGAGGCCTTGAATGAGTACACCCTTCTTAGAAGAGTCATCAAAGATCTTGAGGACGGGAGTCTCTTTCCCCGCTCCATGGGCCATGGGTTGAGTGGAACCAGAGGGGGCGGCGAGTTCGGGAGCGAGAAGGTCTCGTAACTCCTCGTTGTACAACTCGACGTACGATATCTTCACGCTGTAATCTGCGTTGCTGGTTTCTAGTTCGTGGAAGAGACGAAATAGAACGCGTGGAATCATTCCAGCCTGCATTGAGGGGTTGCCCATTGGGGTTGGTATGAGATCACCTTGCATGGTGTGCCTTGTGGTAGAAATGGATTAGGTTTGGCAGAAGAGCTGAGAATATAAGGGCGTACGTTTTGCCGGTGCCCGTTTGACCATAGGCGAACAGTGTGCAGTTGTATCCCTGCAAAACCTCCTCCAGCATAGGCTGGACCACTTCATCGTAGACGAGTTCCTGGCTGGCCTCGGGTCCAAATACCGCATCGAAGGGATATTTACGCGTAGGAGGAAGAGTAACAACGCCAAAGCTGGATGTTGGGACGGATGTCTCGATCGAGATGTCTTGGGACTTTGCACCGTCTATCTGGACGATTATTGGTGAAGCATCGTTGACTTCACGTTCGGAGCGACGCCGACACCGAATGGCGACCTGTATGTTATTCTCTGGATCTTGCGGCTTCGATGAAGTGGCAGGCCGGAGCTGAGGATCGGGGGTATCGTCCGAGATTCCTGAACGTTGGAGGGCGTTTGGCTTGTGCATCGCGGAAGGTGGCCGAGACTGAGCTCTAGCTTGTGGTGGAGCCATCGAAGTCGACGCCGACGACAGAGAGGACGATGAAGGAGGCACGCGCACCCGCGATTTCGAGCGAGTTGTCATCACAGTGGGGAGAATGAAGATCGCGAGTCTGTCCACGCCAAAAGTTCAACCAGCGACGCGAGAGTCACGTGCTCGCTCTCACGTCGACACCAACAACGACCGCGCAGGGATGGGCAAACGAAAGAAGTCCTCGCGCAAGCCAACAGGTCCCCGGAAGAAGGAACCTCTTGGTAGGTATGTTTGAAGGAGAGGGTGGAAGATTGTTGCTGATCTCTGTCCCTGTAGACACAACGTTCACGTGTCTTTTCTGCCACCACGACAATTCCGTGAATATTCGAGTGGATAGGAAGGAAGGGGTTGCACTGCTTGTGTGCAAGGTCTGTGACCAGCGATATCAGAGCAAGGTCAACCGTACGTCGTCTTTTACTTCATTGTTCGCCCCCTCGCTCATACTGCCTGTGGCGCCAGATCTGACCGAAGCCATCGACATCTATTCTGAGTGGATTGATGCTGCCGACGCAGCCCAAAACGAGCCTCCGCCACGAAGGCCCACAGCGTCGTCGAGTAGAGCGGCGCCACGGGCAGCAGCACCAGCGAGTGACGATGATTAGCAGGAGTGTATGTTCTATGTAGGACGGGTGTAGTTTTAGACAGATCAGTTTTTAGCGATTTTAGGTTTTCGACCATTGCAACCACGCCTAATTCCAACCTCTCCTTACGCTCCCTCGGACGGCGCGAGCTACGCCGGGCACGTTCCCTCGCCTCTCTCGTCCACTCAGGACGTGGAAGTGCTGTCCCTAATCAGCCCACCATCGCCTTTCTCCATACCCTCTAGAGATGGCGTCGACGAACATCAAAGTCGTTTGCCGGTACCACTGAGCCTCAACAGTCATACGTTCTCGCTGATCCTTTATTCATCATCTGTCCAGATTCCGACCCCCCAATGCCTTAGAACAGCGCGAGGGCGGTGAAACTGTCGTTTCTTTCGACGACAGCTACACCACCGTTCAGATCCGCTCAGCGTCTGCCAGCTCCGGCCCAGAGAAGGATGGTTTCACCTTCGACAGGATATTCACACCTGGTACAAAACAGCACGAGGTCTTTGATTATGGTGTCAAAGAGTGAGCGGCCGTTCATCTCCCGTTGCCAATCGATTGCTTACTTACCCCTGGCAGCATTGTCAAAGGTACGGATCGCTACAGCCACCAGAGGAACGGACGTCCATTAATATATTCGTCGCCCAGATGTCATCGATGGGTACAATGGTACCGTCTTTGCGTACGGTCAAACTGGTAGTGGCAAAACGTTCACGATGATGGTATGTCATTGGTATATGCGCATTGGTTCCTCACGATTAATGAATCCAGTAGGGGGCGGACATCGACTCCCCGGAACTCAAAGGCCTTATACCCCGTATCACCGAGCAAATATTCCAATCCATTCTAGAATCCGAATCACACCTCGAATATGTTGTCAAAGTTTCATACATGGAGATCTACTTAGAACGGATCAGAGACCTTCTCGCCCGTCAGTTTTCCCCCCTCACGCAATTAATCTTGGAAGTTAACAGAGTTTTCGCGCCCACAGCTCAGAATGACAATCTCCAGATTCACGAGGAGAAGTCGAAAGGTATCTACGTCAAGAACCTCTCTGATTTCTACGTCAGCAACGCTCGTGAGGTTTACGAGATCATGAGGCAGGGTGGTGCCGCTAGGGTGGTCTCGTCAACAAGTACGCATAAACCTTACCCGATGGTTTCCGTATGAAACAGTAATTCTCATCCTCGTGGCTTCCCAGACATGAACGCTGAAAGTTCGCGTTCCCATTCGATTTTCCTCATTACTATCATCCAAAGGAACACTGAGACTGGGGCCCAGAAGACCGGAAACCTGTACCTTGTCGACTTGGCTGGCTCTGAAAAGGTTGGAAAGACTGGGGCCTCGGGACAGACCTTGGAGGAGGCTAAGAAGATCAATAAGTCGCTGTCAGCCCTTGGCATGGTTATTAATGCGTTGACTGATGGAAAGGTCCGCTTCACGTCCGTATTTGTTCTTCGCTTAAGTGTGCTAAACCGTTGTTCCCACAGGCCAAGTACATCCCCTACCGAGATTCTAAGCTCACTCGGATACTGCAAGAGTCTCTTGGTGGTAATTCGAGGACAACGCTTATCATCAATTGTTCCCCATCCTCGTACAACGAAGCCGAGACGCTCTCCACCCTCCGATTCGGTATTCGCGCGAAGAGTATCAAGAACACCGCCCGTGTCAATGCCGAACTCTCGCCAATGGAGCTCAAGGGTTTGTTGGTGAAGGCCCAAGCAGCAAACACGTCATACCAGAAGTACATCGCTGCTCTTGAAGCGGAACTTGCGGTTTGGAGGAACGGCGGGAACGTCCCGCAATCGGAGTGGGCGGCATCAGACAAGGGGGCCACGGGCGCGGCTCCGAAGAAGCCGCCTCCAACGTCACCGTCGCCAACGCCATCGACTCCTCCTGTCAGGAGTGGCGCCGCCACCCCTGTCAATCCACTCGTTGAGGGGCTGCGGGGCGATCTCGAGAGCCGGCCGCAGACGCCGACGGTTGTGGGGTTGGATAAGGATGAGAGGGAAGAGTTCCTGAAGAGAGAGAACGATCTGAGCGACCAGTTGGCCGAGAGGGAACGCGTCTTGAACGCCGCTGAGAAACTCGTGTCCGAATTGAAGGAGGAGTTATCATTCCTCAAGGATCAGGAGTCCTCGTTATCAAATGTACGTCCGTCCAGCCTCGGGTTGTTTTCTGCTGCGCTCACAGTGGCTATGTTTTCGCCGTCATGCAGGAGAACAAGTCGATGTCTGGTCAGCTCAATGAGCTCCGCCTGCAAGTGGAACGCCTGAACTACGATAGCAAGGAGAGCGGTATCACCATCGACATCCTCAAAGAGCAGAACGAGGATGCCAAGGCCGAACTTGAAGAGTTCAAGAAGACCATTTCAGATCTGCGGTCGAGCCAGAAGGATGCATCTGTCGACGACAAAGAGAAGAGGAAGCAAGAGAAGATGGCCATGATGATGGCCAAATTCGACACTGTGAGTCTCTTCCATCGGTCGTTGAGGGTTTCCATTGGTGTTGTTGTTTGTCCCTGCTTTGTTCGGTTTTGCCGGTCCCCGCAGTTCAGATGTCATTTTTCCGCGCTAGTGGTGACGTCCGTAACCACACCTCTCGCATTTGTTCCATCAAATGATTCTTTGATTGCGTCTACTCACCATTCAGATTCGCTTATCATCCTTCGTGACCAAAACAGCAAGGGACCTTTTCGGAAAAGGACGAGCAGCTCCGTGCGATTCTGGCTAAGCTGGATGCGATAGACGATGATAGCGGTGTCTCGGGTCTCACCGTAGAGGACGTGACGGCCGTTAGAAGGCAGTTGCATGATGGACAGAATCTAATCCGCGAGACCCTGGATCGGCTGAGGCAGAGTCAGGAAGAGAGCGAGATGAACGCAAGGAGGAGGGATGAAATCGAGACAAGGCTCGCAGCGCTCGAGACAGAATACGAAGAGCTGATTGGTGAGTTGGCTGATACGGGGTCATCGGTTGCGTGTTGGCGCTGACTTTCGCGGGATTCGTAGAGAAAACCATACATGACGAGGAGACGAGTGACGTTGATCTCGCAGAGTCAATGGGTGACCTCAAGGTACGATGTTGTGGGATTGGGGAGAACCGACGCTGATACCGCCGCAGAACAAACTGGAGGCCCAATACGCCGCGAAGCGACAAGCTCACGAGAATGAGGTTCAGGATCTCAAGCAGCAGCTGGAGTTCAAGGCCAGCGAAATCCGAAGCTTGAACGCTTCCATTGATAGTTTGAAGAGCGTCAACGAGGAGCTTAAGGTTTGTCACTTGTTCATTCGATGGTTGGCCCAACGTGTGCGGTCGCTGATCGCCGGGGTAGAGAGCGTTTGCTGTCACCTCTGCCGGAATCGAGGGCGGCAAGAACCTCGCGGAGAGCGCACAGGACCTTGAGCGCGCCCGAAAGGCCATCAGCGTACAGCTCGCAGAGTTCGATGGGGTTAAGAAAAATCTCATGCGAGATTTGCAGAACCGTTGTGAGAAGGTGAGGTGTCCACGCATGATTTCATTCATGAGGGTCTCCAACTTGTTTGGCAGGTGGTTGAGCTGGAAATTCAGTTGGACGAAATCCGTGAACAATATAACAACGTCATCCGAAACAGTAACAGCAAGGCTCAGCAGAAGAAGATGGCGTTCCTGGAACGGAACCTCGAACAGCTGACACTTGTCCAGAAACAGGTCAGTGGTTTTCACGTAAAGTGGCAACGGTGAGGGTGGGGTGGGTGTTTGCGGTTCTGACCAGCCCCTGCTTTTGCGGTTCCTTTCATGTAGCTTGTCGATCAGAACACGGGGTTGAAGAAGGAAGCCGGTATCGCTGAACGGAAGCTATTGGCGAGGAACGAGCGGATCCAAAACCTCGAAGCCTTGCTCCAAGATGCAGATCGTCGACTTGCAGTCCAGAACCAGAAATTCGAAGTTCAATTGCAGGCGGTCAAAGAACGGTTGGATCAAGCCCGAGGTGCGTAATTCGGAAGCAAATCGGAATGCGAGTGAGATTAACGGGTTTCGCACAGCCCAAAAAGCGGCGGCCTCGACTCCACTGAGCTTCGGTCGGATTGCAAAGCCGCTGAGAGGCGGTGGAGGTGGTCCCCCGGCGACTGGCAGTGCGCCTCACCCAATAACTGGTGGGGGAGCAAACCCCCTAGCACGGTTGCAAGCCGAAGAGACGGGTGGCGGTGAGTGTATTTGTTCGGAATGATTGGCTTTCATATGAGCGAGCGACTGATGCTGGGTCGGGGACATGTGCAGCGAAACGACAGTCGTGGTTCTTCAATTCTCGAGGGTAATGGGTGGTGGGGTAGACTCAGGCAGGGTGTATTGTTATATAAGACATGTTCCAGCAAGCGGTCTGATTAGCACTAGAATGATTGGACATGCGTCCACGACACGGAGCGCTGGGTGTGAAGGACAGAGACAAGGGAAGAATATTTTCTTTAATTTTCGTTCCGTGTTTCATGTCAGCCACGTGTGTAGAATGAAGGCGGCCATCATGATCGGGGGGCGTTGGCGGACGAAACGGTTACTTCGCCTCAACAGCCTCCGTTTCTGCTTAGCTCGACTCGGGCTGCCTCTTGTCGTGTTCTTGTATTTCACCTTACAACCTCCGTCACTCCTCCGCATGCAACCCCAATAATCACTCCTTTCCTCTTTCTCTACTCTCCCTCCATCTCCTTATAATTTCCAGCTTCGCCTCCCTCGCTTCCGCTTAGGTTGTCATAATACCCGTCGTGGATTTGAGTATGTGTGTCTTCTTCTGCCTCATGCATACTCTCCCGCAACGTAATTTGCCCTCAGGCGATCGGTGCCACGACACGCACCGCCTGTTTGCTGGCACCTTCAAAATTACCTCCGTCTCCGCCTCCTTCTCTTCCAACCCATCGATTGACCGCGTCCACCAGATTAACATCACCCCCATCCGCCGCTCTTCGCCTCTGGGGCTGCGTTTCTCACTACTGCCGCCGCATATATCCAGGGTTTGAACGAGATTTGCGCTCGCCAGACCAACACTTCCATGTCAGTGAATCACGAGGCGACCCCCAGGAAACCCTCCGGCTCTTCTTCTCAATCCGTTGGCCCCTCTCCTTCAGGCTCACCAGGCGATGTAAGTATACCCTCCGCCTGGTTACGTGACCCAGCTTCTCACGCTTCCCCGCCAGACTCAACGCAGGCTTGGCAATAATATGTTACTCGCCGTGAATCCCAACCCAGGCCTCAAAGGTCTGAACTCCGGCTGGCAGGTGCTGTTATCCCCGCCCAGTTGCCCATCAATGGTGCTCCCCGCTGATGCGTGACTTTTTAGGTTTGGGCCAGTCCAACCTCACCTTCTAAACGTAATGCGTCTATCTCGTCAGCCGCTAGTATCACCGATAGGCCGTCCCCCCAAGGCGACGGTGCCTATCATTCCTGGAACTCCCGGAACGGGACAAGCTGGGATGACAGCAAGGTCCGCGGCTTCTGTAAACTGCTTTTTATTGGGCGTCCCCTTAAATAATAGTCTTTCTTTTTGCCCCCTTTCCCACAGGAGTCCCACCGTTCCATGACCTTGCATCCCGGTCGGCAAAGGCCGTCATTTGCTCCAGCTCGGATGGTACGTTGTTTCCGTCGTCCACCAACCACGTCACGTCTCCGTTATATGCGCCATGCTGACCGCGTCCCTCCCCTGTTACCAGGATGACCGTTACGCTAAAGCTGGTCAACATTCTCCACAATGGCTAGACTCCGGTCTGGGCAAGGACGCCACCAAGTTCCCGTCCAATTCGCCAACAAAGCAAGTGGGCAACTTTGGTACGTTCCCTCGTCCCGCCCGTGGGTCTATTCTCGGTAACTGATACCCCGCTAGTTTATGATTCGGTTCACACCAGCTCCTTTGTCGAAAATGAGTTGGCGCTTGGCATGCGTGGCATGGTCGTCGAAGATGACTACAACACCCAAAACATTCGTCAGACGAACGGCAACCAGGTCTCAGTCCCACACATCCGCGCTCCGCCACTCCAAGGGCGTTCCCCATACAATACCTTCCCACAACCAGATTTGTCGAGCGCGTATTATCCGAGTGAGTGCCACGTAAATTATGTTTCGTGATCCGTCATTCATTTATCCGCTTTTCACAGATAATGGCGGATCACAGGCGTTGTATCCAGGCGTTGGGCCACAGGGGATGTACCCTCCAGAACTCCACAGTCCACAGTCCGCCGTGTTCTACGATTACGGCGCTCCGCCTCGGCCCCCTGCCTCGCAGTTCTATTACCCCCCTCAGCCAATTGTTTATGCTGGTCACTCGCCGATGCTAAGTCCTGCGCTCCCGGCCGGCATCATTGACAAGAAGCGGGAGCTCCAGACGATGATGTACCCTCCCTCAATGCGATCGACCCCATCTCCTCATCCCCAGGGCTACTCTTTGGACTACAATTCCCCTGTCGGTCTCCTTGTCCCTGGGATGTACGGACTGAACAATCCTCATGGTTTCCCCCAAGGCATGCGCACAGGAAGGAGGGAAGACTCTGCTCCTCTTCGAAGCCCTCTGTTGGAGGATTTCCGCACCAACAAGACTCGCAAGTGGGAGTTGAGGGATATCTTTGGATATATCGTCGAGTTCAGTGGGGACCAGCATGGCTCACGTTTCATCCAGCAGAAGCTCGAGTCCGCCACCAGCGATGAGAAGGAGATCATCTTCAACGAAATCGTTCCCCATAACGCCCTACAGCTTATTCAGGACGTTTTCGGAAACTATGTCATCCAGAAACTGTTCGAGTATGGGACACAGATCCAGAAGACCGCTCTGGCGAATACCATGGATGGGCACGTTCTCCAACTCTCCCTTCAGATGTACGGGTGCCGTGTCGTCCAGAAGGTAAATCCTCTCCCCCGGTGACGTATTCTGTCCAATCTGATGCCTGGTCTCTTCCCCATTTAGGCGGTTGAATACATTCTTCCTGATCAACAAGCCTCCTTTGTTCGGGAAATCGATACCCACGTCCTCAAGTGCGTTAAGGATGCAAACGGCAACCACGTGAGCACCTGTTCTTCGAATTCAAAGGGTTTAGGGTCAACTTCTCTCCCCTGTTTCACTTGAACAGGTTATTCAAAAGCTGATAGAACGGGTGTCGCCTGATCGGCTGGATTTCGTCAACGCGTTCCGCGGGAACGTGTACGAACTTTCGACGCACCCGTATGGCTGTCGTGTGTTACAGAGGTGCTTCGAGCACCTTCCTGAGGAGCAGACGCGGCCTCTGCTAGACGAACTCCACAAATATACCGCCAATCTCATGCAGGACCAGTTCGGGGTAGGTTTATTCGGCCACGGTACTAATCAATTCTCACCGCGACATTTCTAGAACTACGTTGTGCAATTCGTCCTCGAACGTGGGACTGCCCACGACCGTTCTCTTATGATCTCCAAGCTCCGCGGTCAGATGTTGAATATGTCCCGCCACAAGTTTGCTTCCAACGTTTGCGAAAAGGCTCTCGTCACCGCCGACTACGAGAGCCGACGTCTGTTGATCGAAGAGATCATGTCTCCCAAACAGGATGGCGTCAGTCCGATTGTAACTATGATGAAGGATCAGTTCGCCAGTGAGTTGACATTGTTGGTACTGCAACATTCCGGTGTCTGACGGTTGCTCTCGCAGATTACGTTCTGCAACGAGCTCTCTCCGTCGCTGAAGGGGAGCAAAAGGAGCTGTTGATCAATAAGATCAGGCCCCAGCTCGCAAGCATGCGTCGGTATTCGAGTGCCTACAGCAAACATCTCATCTCCAGTGAGTTCATTTCCTCATAGCGCTTACCATTGCACCGACGGAATTGCTCTAGTCGAACGCCTGATCGAGAAATGCTCTCAAGGACTTCCGGATACCACTACAGCCACCGTCTAGACCGACCGGCACCCGATTCCAACTTACATGCAACACCTATAATATCTGCAATACCATCATAACCAAGTATTCCTCGACCCCGGTTACCATACATGTCCCCTGTTTTCCTCTCATTTCCTCTCGTCGTCTCTCGCATTCCCCTTTCCTAATATCTTGCGTTTCTAAAGTTGGATATTGCTTTTTAACAGGAAGTTCGGGCTGTTAACCCGCTCATTCTAGATCTCCCATCCCCCTTTGACCATTCGTTTTCGACGTTCCTTGAATATCGGTTAACCCGCCACAGCTATCTACACGTACGATACATGCTTCTGTTCTAGTGCTGGTTCTGTCCACCAAAGTCTCGTCATGTTTGGTCATCGCTCTCCATCTCTCTCTATCGTACTCGCACACCTCCTGCAATGTTCATTCGCGCACACATTCGCTATCACGCTCTTTTCCTATTATTCTCCTAGTTCTTGGTTTCTTTGAGCCGTCGTTGTTTGTGGTATCTCCCAGCCGCGTTTATCGAATGATCATCCCCAGCCTCGGTCCGAAAACTACAGAAAGACGGGACGGTGGCGTCCAGGTGACAGGATTCCGCCTCATCTCGCACTGTAGGGCGAGCGCGGCGGCGTTGCGAGCGGGGAGATCGCGAAATAACTTGTAGTGCCGGCCGCCTGGGACTGGGAGCAGGGAGGGGCGGGGCCTGACGTGTTCGTTCACACGCAGCTTTCCGTATTTGGCGCGCAAGCCATCAGACAGACATCGCCCTCATTACGCCTCCCACTGCTCCCGACGACGACATCCCGACCCTTGCGGTGGGTAAGGCAAAGAACAGTCTGTGAAGAGCGCATTTCCCCCTTCGGCACATTCCCGGCAGTCCGAAGTTTGTTCCCAGACTCCCGCTACCTTTAGCCTCGAGGACTGGCCACTTCTCGAAATCTTCGTGTACAGCCAAAAATGAGCACAGTGCAAGAGGCCGCCTCGCTCTTTGGTTCCGGCTCGGATGAGGGTTCGGACCCGTTTGTATCTGTCGTCAATTCTTCTTCAGACTCGGCCCAAGACTCGACTCCATTCTCACCACCTCCTACCTCTTCGACAAACATGGCCTACGACCCGAATCCTAGCTCCGTCCAAGGAAAGGTTGTAGCTTCGGGCGCGCACGACTATAAACCTATGGACGACTTGTTTGGCGGTGCTCCCTCGGATGGTGCTGACGACCCGTTCAGCGGGGGTGAAGCGTCGGGTTCGGATTGGCTTGTCACCGGAGATGTGAATGCGGAAGCGAGTGGCACGCAAGGGGAGTATTCGGATTATTCGAACCAGACGAACACAGGTTCTTCGAACGCCTTCGACCAAAACCAGGGTTGGCCAGGGTACGGGCAGGTTCAGCAGCAGCAGCAACACTATCAGGCGTACGGTACCAGTGAGCACTTCCCACATCCCCCGTAATCGCGATCTTGTTAATCGATTCCTTTAGCATACCAGAGTTCTTACGATCCCCAAAACGAATATGCAGCCTCGAGCTCGTATCAGCCACCTGGTATGCACTTCTCACCCGACACGAGGATTTTCACGCTAACGAAGCACCGAGCAGCTCAGAATTCCACGTATCCCGCACAGAGTTACAACCGTGGACCGACGTCGTACCACTCTGCCTATGCTTCACCTCAGCAGACCACTTCACACCTTAAATCCGCAACTTGGGATCCAGTGTCGGATGCTCGTGACCCATACAAACCAGCTCCGGCTACCGCGCAGTCGAACTTTTATTCCCCGCCGGCCCAGTCCACGTATGATCCCTACAGGCCCTCGGTCGTCTCACATCCCTCAGCCCAGCCAACATACGACGCATTGCAGCACCCGATCCAGCAATCTCATCCTGCTCACGTGGCTCACGACCCTTATAAGCCAGTTGTTCGGACTAGCTCGCCCGCTCAGAGTCGACCTACACCCGCATACGGTACATTGAACAATTACCCGAATGCTTATCCCAAACCCCCGGTCCCTCAGGTTCCTATGCCTCCGAGAGTTACCGCAGAGTCGTTCAGGACCAACACATCAAACGCATACGACCCACCAATGCTACCGACGAAACCCAAACGACATGTTTCAGGCTGGGGGTCGACGATGACCTCCACCCATACCTCATCGTTCCCTCCTCCGTCACCAGTGATCTCTAATACCCCATTAGCCGCTTCCCCGCGGAAGGACAGCGTCCCGGTCGGTCCCCCTCCGCGAGCCAACACTTCATCGGTTGGGCCACCTCCCCACAGAGTCGACTCTCCCGCACACCAGAGTAGTGTCAAGTCTCCGGGTCTCCCCCCACCTCCGTCCCGTCCCTCATCGAGGCAGGTTCTCCGGGAGACCGGGGTCTCACATCTCCCACCTCCACCCCGTTCTTCCGGGCAGATCCCGTCAGGCCCCCCCGTGCAGAGTCCCCAGGAACGTAGCTATCCGCATCACAGGGTTGACTCTCCTGGTTTAGGAACTCAGAGGAATCGGACAGCTTCCCCGGGACCTGCAACGACGAGCCCGGAACGGTTTATCGGAGGGACGCTGCCTCAACCGCAGCGGCCTCCAACTGAGGGGGATCCGGAGGCTTTATCCAATGCTGCTGGCGAGTTCCCACCTGCTACTGACGCCAAGGCTTCTCCGGGACTCTCGTGGGATCCCGAAGGTGGGCCCACCCCTTCCACGGCCCGGCAGTCGGACTATGTGGCACCCAAGGACGATGGTGTTGGAGATGTGACGATTAGGGAGAAACCAAGAATCGAGCAAGGACCGACTGCCTCTTCCCATTCTCGGGTCGCTCATACGATCGGTTGTATAGGAACGACAAGTTAGCTTCTCCCCCGAAGCAGACTGCACCGCCTCACGATCCGTACAAACCGACCAGCTCTTCGGTATACCACCTACCTCCTGCAAAC
>Ga0307509_10002650_pt1 | contig 28613 bp, 26 predicted proteins | sample 10_EM_MG_FD_202245 | JGI IMG/M metagenome (GOLD analysis project Ga0307509, IMG submission 202245) | Populus trichocarpa ectomycorrhiza microbial communities from riparian zone in the Pacific Northwest, United States - 10_EM | ecosystem: Host-associated > Plants > Roots > Unclassified | place...
AAACCATCCATGACTAGTGCGCACTCGTTCCGATCCGCCGATTGACTTCCGCAGCCCGCCAACCGAAGTCACAGCCGCAACTTGCAAGGTTCCTGTTTTAATTTATCCTTCTTCAAGTGAAATGCAAGACAAGAGAACAACAATAATAATAATAATAAAGGGAAAAAAAGAAAGAAGAGCGATCGAAGGAAGGGAAGGGACAAGAGTAAAACTGCCGTTCTCTCCTACCGGTATTAGATTATCATACTCGTACCTCTGCAAGAAAATAAAACAGGGTAGAGAAGGACGAGTGCCAGATTGACCATCACATCATCACCCGCTATCATCAATTGATCATGTCCCTCCTCAGCCAAACAAACATGAAGGGGTAAAAATAAAAATAAAAATGAAGAACGATGAAGGAGAGGGAATGGGAATCGAGTAGGCTGTTCTGTCACTGGCCTGGTTTCTGTTGCTCTATACTAGTGCCTTTTCCTTGCTAGTTTCCCATCTTCCTATCCTCCATCAATTCTAACCAGACTTCTCAATACCCCAATCACCCATCCCTGTGCTCCATTATCTCTTTGCCTAGCAATAGCTTACCTGTAATTCGTAGGCCAAAACTAACCCCCAACAGCACCGAGACCCCTCACCTTCATACCCTCCAACCACCGCTGTCACTCGTCATTTTTGTAGCGCCCTCAGTCCGCCCAATTCTTCGTCGGGCCCACAACGAGCCTGCACAGCTTCTGCTCACACCTTGTTTCCTCTTCTCACCCTCCCCCGTTTCATTTCTTCATTTCTCACTTCTCACTTTTCTCCCGCCTGCATTTCCCTGACAACGCACGTCCTTCGCTTGCCACCTTGTGTGTTAGTACGACCTACGGCCCCCCCATCAAAGAGAAGCACAAGAAAAACGAAAAATCGGAAAAGAAAGAAAAAGAAAAAGAAAAAGAAAAAGAAAAAGTCTTAGTGCGAAAGGAAAGGGGTGGAAAGAAAAAATGGAGGAAAAAGGAAAAAAATCCAGAAGGGAAGAAGAAGGTGGATGGCAGAAGGGAGGAAACACAACACCGCATATCTACCGGTCCCGGGATTCTGGATGACCCAATGATCTCCAACGACTCTAGCATCAAAACAATACTTCTTCCCTCCCCCCAAACTTCCCATCCTTCGATATAAAAGTCAATAGATCCCACCTTTTGACATAACCTGCACTCAACACAAATCCTCATCAGCAGCAGCGACTTCCTTCATTGCCCTGAACACACATCTCCAATTCTCCCCAGCCTGAAGAGCAGTATCTTTGCAGAGAAACGAAAAAGAAGTACCTTTCCAACTCCGACTCAGGTCATTGTTGGGGCAGTTTTCTTACACGTAAGATGGGATCGAAGGGTAGGTACACCCCACCTTTTCGATGCCATCTTAACGTGTAGATTAAAGCCTACCATTAGATACTTTTTATCTTTTCTTTCTGCTAGGCTACTGATTTCGTGTGCTTTGGAAGGGCGGTTGCTGAGGTTAGCATCGAGAAGAGTATGCTCTGAAGTGATGAAGTGTGATACCTTTTGACAAACTAAGGCCTAATATATAAAGGTCGTTTGGATGTTCAATTGATCCTCACTACTGTACTGCCGTAATGTTCCTGGCGCCTATTCCTTACTAAAATGCTCGTTTTTGATACCAATATGGGTACCAGCGTTGCTCTACAACAACAGAAACAAGTTAGCCTGCAACTAACGGCAACCAAACAATATGATTATGATATTACTATTACTATTACACTCTTCTCACCGCTCCTCTGCTCTGATGTGACTTTGACGAAAATAAAAACAGAAAGATAATGACCGTAACTTCTCGTCCAAAAAATATCTTGAAGATGTGTAGTAACCAACAGAAAATAGTTGGGAAAATAAAATAAAAAGGGAAAAATCACGTTACCTTACTCACGCCCTGTCTGCACCCCACGGTAATGCTCCGGTACCCAGGTTTACCTCAACAATGTAGTGGCACCACTCCTGGAAAACATTTCAAAGGAAGGGTGTGTGTACAGTAAAGTACCTTTGAAACTTTTGTTTCGCGGGTATGTACAGTACATTCCAGAGGGTTTCAGTTCAAAGAAGAATTTTCATATCAACTGCATAATTATGAAGGTAGGCTTAAGATAAAATCGCGATTTAGACTGCAACAAAGTTTCGTCCGGGGTAGATTTAACTGTTTTTCGCTTGTATACCTTTTTGCTCGTCCGCCACGTATTATAAAGAGAAATGATTTTGTGTCACTAGGGATAGTGAAATCTCAATTCCTGGGGATTTTTCTTTCCCTCGCCTTTTTGTTTCGGAGAATAACTACAATTTAAACAGAGTTAAAAGTGATATGCAGAAAATTGAGAAAAGTAAAAAGTGAGCAAAAGGAGAAAAAAGGATAAAACCATTTCGTGAGGCCTCTTCTTGCCTACGCCTTATCAACAAAGGTATCTTGTTTGGGGGCTGTTTGCATCGGGTATTGCCGTATTGGCTCTGCCCCCCCCCCTTCCTCCTTCTCCTCATGCGGTTCAAGATTGAATTGCCTGCTTGCGTCATTCCCGTAGCGCACGAAGGATGAGAAACAATAGGGTCGGAGGTAGTATCACCAAGTGAAGTCAACAAATTCCTTCCCGCACTTGCATACTTCCGTTTCAGTCTGAGGGAAGAACTCGAGTGCTTGCAAAGGAGGTAGAGAAGGCACAAGCTATGAATGGGGATGAGAGGGCAGACGGAACGAGGGAGAAGGACAGAAAACGTGGGGAATCTCGGTAGTGACCATGGTTGGTCGGTCGGGACCCCTCATTTCCTTTCTTTTTTTGATTCATTCGCTTTTTTTTTCTTTTTCCCATTCTTTTCCTTCACTAATTTTTCGACGGGGTTTGCAAGCCAGGGAGGAGCAAATAGAGCAGCAAGAACAGGAAAGAATGAAAAAAGGAACAAAGAGGAATTGGAGAGGATGGGGAAACGAGTAATTGGGAGGGCTGAACGTAGGAGGTTGGGGATGTTTGAATAAAGATTACCTTGTCTTAGAGGGTGGCAGATATCGTATTATGATAAGGAACGTCGTTGGGCTTAATCCTGTGTACCTTCCCGCACAATCGGCAGCCCGAACCTTGCTCTGTTGAGCCAATGTTCAGGGTGGGTACCGGTACCTGAACGGCCTGCCACATCTATTCTGGATTCCACAACGTTGCAGATTTCCGTCACTCCCGTAGCGAGTCAAAAGAGGGGCTGCTCCTTCAGGGTTGGGAGGGGTGGCTCCGCCAGAAAAAAAATAAAAAAAGCATCGCGGCGGGAGCGGGTATCACAATCCTTGGGGTGCATGCCCGGTGACACCAAGGGGGAATGGAGGGAGGAGAGCTTTTTTTGGTTGCTTCTGTTGGATATGTGAGAACTGCTTACATAATAAAGAGTGTGACATATCCGTGGACACCCCCGGCTCTTTGCTTTTTTACCTCTCGAGTAGAGGAATTGGTTCAGTATTCGAGAGATGGCAGTTACTGAGGGTGCTTTCTTAGCTAGATACCGTATGTTGCCCTTGCCGTCGTTTGGTACTATAGTGACCATAGGTATAGCACAAACATAATTCGATCCAAATTTTTTTGGAGGAACTTTACAAACTACAATATGGGTCATGTGTCAGATCAATTGGGACTAACTGATACTGTTAAAACCCCTATTTGTAATTGATTATCCTGAGCCGCCGGTTTATCTCCGGGCTTCATCCCCGAATAACAAGGTAAGTGCGTAAGAATGAGAATGTCATTAAGTTAGAATGCGTCGAAGGCTTCAATGTGGTGAAACGTTGTATGATAAGTAAATATGAGGGGTCAATACCCTGAAGAATATCCCCTCCGGATACTGCATGTCCTGCAAAGATGTGTTATTGCCAGCTGGCTTCAGAATTACCCCTCCCTCAAGAGTTTCGAAGGTGGCTTCGTGGGGAATTTCTAGGCTATAGACTTGAGCTTTACTGAGTCCAGTGCATGTAACTAACTACCGATTGTCCGCTGGATCTATTTTGGTCAGCGGTGAGAATACAAACCCTGCAATAGACGAGTGATATCTCATGATGTGTGTTTTTGCTCGGAATTCGAAACGTGTCTCATCTTTCATACGGTGTTGTCAAGCTATATGCACTGGTGATGATTGAGAGTATGTCGGGGTGTTGTACTTAGCGACCGATATGAAATTGGGGACATCTACGATAGAGGCGAATGTTAAATGCATTTTGTGATGCATCGGAAAGATCAGACTTAACCCTCCCTCCTCCTAGTTCGATCGGAGAACAGAGAGAGGAGTTGCGCCATTTCTTCAAGTCATCATATGAACCGACTTTAATGTGACTGACGAATCTTTTTTAGTTACTTGTGGTGGCAATTAGCAACAGCCCTTGCGTTACATGACAGGAGTGACGTGGGGGGACACAAACAATCAACAAATACCTGCATGCATCCGAAACCCATCAGTCAATCATACGGAAAAGCCATGCGCTAGGCTTGTGGGAAACTAGAGCTCTATTTCCATACACTTTGAGCCTTGTTCAGGATTAAAACCACCTCCTTCAGGGAACCTGCCTAGACACATTCTTAATCCCCTGTGCATTATTACTGGAGTAGATCAGGATACAGGAAACGAGTGTGTCATGGCATAAAACGGCAAGGAAATCATAAGCACTCAAGGTGTGTCGATCAAACATCATGATCACAGATCGTAAGGCTTGCTACCTGCCGACCCACAAAGGGGTCGGGGGCACTTTGATGCTATGTGCAAAAGCATCCAATGGCTTGGAGACAGGTGCGAGCCCTGGCACACACCCTCAACAAGTATAGATACCGTCATTTCGTGCCAACGGTTGGTCTTGAGCTGACCACTAGCAGAATCTCCTGAAGGGTTTGCCCGAATCCCCGAACCAAATAGCCCGGGCACTAGGCCAGGAAATGATATCCAAGGCGCCTCTGCCTAGGGCAATAACCGACCACCGAACTGGCAGAGCGCCGGATTACCCTTCTTGGATGGGAGCTTTGGGCTTGAAGGTTTGCTTCGTAGCCTCTGCATTATTTCAGCCCGAATTTTTGTTGCCCCTCACTCGCTTGCTCTCCGCGCAGCAGGCAAGCACCCAAAAACAGGGGTTCATAAAATATATTGCAAAAGCTCAGTGCGTATCTGAGCGCCCATACAAATCCACAACCCTTGTTTTCGGATACCTCTTGCCTGCTACAAGTACGAGTCGGAGAGGCAGACTCTTCACCCGGTCCTTTCACAGATAGGCTGTGCGAGCCTGGGTAGTATTCTATCGTGCCATGTTAATAACTGCCTCGCTTGAAAAGTCCGAGCGAGTGGTCGCTGCTCACTTGTAGTGTCATACAGCGGAATCTCCAGGAAAATTAGCAGTCATTCCTCATAGCCGTTTGGTCATAAAATGGGCCGGATCAATGGCGCCCCCACCAATCCCCCACGGAATCCGCATCTCACCATTTAGAAAAGGCACAGGCTACTCCGGTTTCCGGTCTCAATCCTTCTTGGAGGTACGAGCATCAAGAGCTGCTCCTAACCGCTGAGTGTTGTAGGAGCACCTTTAGAGTAGAAAGCCCACTTTCGTCCTCACCTCGTGGGAAAAAGGGAAATCCTGCGCATAGTATAGGCAAATCATTACCATGGCTGGTATTCTTTGTTCGCGTGCGTGCTGCACAGCCATCCATGAAGGCCACCACCGATGGGAGCTGTCCACCTACTGCCAGAAGCAAAGGGGGACAAGGGCCAGCCACCATCAGAGCGGAAGGTGACCATGAGCCCGAGCCAGCAAAAGGCTAACCTGCAACCACGACCAATCCTCGTAGCAAAGTACAATACACGACAATACTCCATGTTTGAAGGTACTTCACTCGGAGGAAGAGAAGAAAAATGCTCCCTAAGTTTTTCACCCCCAATAAGCCCAGGGATAGCCTAGCCTGTGATATATCCCTTACTATGATCCAGGCTGCAACAGTCAGCGCATGTTCACGAAGACGTTGGTCGATACGAGGAGTCTATTGGATGAACAGTAGAGTACTCTGGCGGGGGGCTAATCCGTGGGCACCCTCGTATTGGCCAAACCGCCGTAGATACCCCTGCTGGCAAATAAAAAATCATAAAGCGTTTCCGGAATCTCCTTTTCACAATCAATAGGCCTAGCTGCATATCAGAAACGACAATTCATTGGGAATGTTCACGGACTAACCCTAGTATCCGAGCACACGTACGAAAAATAAAATAGGTCAATTGAAAAAGAAAAGAACGAAAGAAAAAAGTCAAATGTAAGACCAGGCGTAGTCAAACCCCAAAAATCGAAAACTCTTGGAACTCCGGCTTAATCGTGATCTACCAGAGAGAAACCGGCAGACAAATGCTGGCCCTCCGGGACCCCTCCCGTTTTAAGAGAGAAGTCACTCACTCTGTGCCCCACCATGTACAGGTTACCGAGATATTACTATGAAATAAATCAGTTACAGACCTCTCAGGGAGAAACTGTGGGTGGGGCCGATTGATTCTGTAAGTGGAAATTAGCGATGGTTTTGGAAGGAATCAATGTAAGTGTTCATATATGTACACATATTCTCTTATGCCCAAGACCAGTGTAAGCTGACTGGTTGCCTTAGTATCATATGATACGATTGATGGTTTGTCGAGAGAAGAGGTGACGTTGGGTTCTGGGGCTTGCAAATTTGAAGCGCTTAGAGCGATGAAGGGTTAAGGGTCAAGGGCTACGACGGAGGGCTACACTAAAACAAACTTCTGACCTCATTGGTGTCAGTACCAGTGCACAAGCCAATCCTAGGTATGATACGTGGGATTCGAGCCGCGCATTGTCCTTCTGTACCAATATTCCTCGATAGTTATCACCAGAATGCAGTTGCTCCTTCACTCCCAGCTTCGGACGCGACCGTTTCTGACCCAACATGGCACTTTGCCTCGCTTCATAGCTTCAAAAGGAACACCACACCGCCTGCCGACACCCACGTTTGGGAAAGCGCAGGCTCCTACAAACGAGCCCCAGTGGTCTTCGGGGACGGATGAGGCCACAAAGAAGGAGGCCTTAGAGCTGATCTCTGGGGGGAAATGGTCGCTTAGCACAACTCGAATGGAGATAGAGCGAGAGTTCAAGTTCAAGACTTTTGCAAAAACCATGGCACGTGCCAACTGCTCTGCATCGTCCAAAAGAAATCGGTGTGTCAAGAATGGGGAACCTTAGCATTTATTGACTGAAGGATAGCTTTTCATCAACCAAATTGCAGACGAATGCGAAGTCAAGAAACATCACCCAGAGTGGACAAATGTGAGTAAAGGTTCTCTACCCCACTTGTCGGATAGCAGTTGCATGGAGTTCTGTAGGTATCATGGGTCCAGTCACAAATTAACTTTGGAGAATCTATCCTTCTCTGGGTAAGAATTAGGTCTACAACAAAATCGCGATCCGCTGGACAACTCACAATCCGGAAGGGCTATCCTACAAAGACGTGGAGATGGCGAAGTTCTGCGACGGTAAAGGTACAGAGTTGGGGGAAATTAGGAGAGGCAAATGAATAGGAAGTAGTGGACAGGGAGGAATTTCCCTAGGCACTCTATTAGGAGAGGTGGAGCAGTGTGGGCCTTATTCCCCCGTTCAGGCCTCCCGGGGGCCTCGAAAAACCCTTGGGCGAGGGTGAGGGAAGGATGAAAGGAGGCATTAAACAGTTGTCCAGCTCAGTCAGATAACGGTAGCAGCAGCAACAGCGTCGTCATTATTTTCCCATGTAATTTCTTCGCTTCTTTTCTGTAGAAAAAAAAGTCACCAACAAAGTTGCAACAACCCTTCGGCGAATCCCCAGAGATCACATGTCACGTGACCCTTATGCGTAATGACACGCGGAACTGCCGCCGTGGCTTCTTTACCACAGGAAAACACCAAAGCTTCTCCAACAACCTTCCCCCTTCGTTCAGCTGTTTGTTCACTCACTAATTTACTTCCTATCCGCTTTTGAAATCTTACCTTATTATTTGTTGGTGCGAGAATATTCAAGCCCTTGACTTCTTAGCTACAGGTTATCCGTACCTGCTAGCTCTAGAGAGATCAAGATGGTTTTGTTCTGGCCATTCGGTAGGGTGAGCTTTCTTCCTCGATGGTGTACTTTTGTTCTCAAATATCTAGGTAATTCATTACGGGTACTGACAAAAAATTGACATCTCTAGGGAGACGATAACTCCCCTGATTCGTTCGAGCGCATTCTTTCGAACTTGGCCAGTCAAATACAGACTCAAACGACAAAACTAACCGGTCTTCGCCAACGATCTCGCCGTTACAAAGCGCTATTCACTCTATATACAGTGATAGGGTACATTCTTTACGTTGTGGTCATAGTCCTAGTAGTGGGTTGGAAAGAGGCGGGGCCGGTGGAACTTTCGGGGGTGATAGGTGGACCGGTTTGGTACTGCGCTTTACCCTGCTTTACCGGAAATTGTACTAACTCAACTTCTTTGAGCAGCATCTGGTCGATAAGGAAGCTATTTGATCTTTACTATAACTATCGTATTGGGAATGCGGAGGGTGCTTTGGAGGAGCTACAGACGAAGCAGAATGATACCATTGAAAAACTTAAGGCTGCCACTAAGTTCTCAACAACACAGTCCATCATCGAAAAATATGGTCGGGGATCTTCCTCAGGGTCGTCTTCCCTAGCAGATGCAGATAAGCAACAGCAAAAGTCTGGCACGCCCCAGGGAAGTTCCGTCAATCAACAGCTACGTCAGCGCCCACAGGGTCAATCAGGACTCCAAGGCCCAGCGCAAGTTGCTGGCCCGGTCGCACCTTCAACCACCCAACAAATACAGCAACAGTTGATCCAACAGCGGATGATGACCCAGCAACGCGCCGGGTTACCTTCTCCGGCACAAATGCAACTCCAACCATACCCCGGAATTAAACCGGACACCCCCGAAATTCCGGGCCGACCAAGTCCAAACGCCCCCCTCCCTAACCTTCCACAAGCTCAGCCTTCTTCCCAACAACTGATCCAGCCTGAAGAAGCAACTACTCCGAAATGGTACGATCGTCTTTTAGATGTAATAGTCGGGGAAGACGAGACCAGTGCAAAGAACCGGTATGCCTTAATTTGCGGGAACTGCCGCATGGTGAACGGTCTTGCTCCTCCGGGAACCACGAGTCTGGAGGAGATGGAGGGTTGGGGATGTGCAAGGTGCGGAACCTGGAACGGTTCCCCGCCCGGCCAGAGAAGGTGTGCAAAGAATGAAGGGGAGGCTCGCAGGCTTACTCCTGACATTCTCGATGGTTGCAAGACGAAAGGCAGAGGGGCAGCCCGGAGCCCATCACCCAATCCCGAAAATGCCAGAACTATTAGGAGCAAAGCCAGAAAGGAGCAGGAACTGCAATCAAGCAGCGATGAAGATGATGATACTCCAGAGAGGGAGGCCAAACTGGAGGGGGAGGTCAAGCTAGAGGGGGGTTCAAGCGATGAAGGGGTCTTTGAGACTTCCCAACCAAAGGCCACAGAAGGGAAAGCAAGCAAGAAGGCCTAATTCAAGCTAAATGCTATCATATAGCCGTTCTTCCCCCTCCCCCCATGTTTCGTTTTGTACTTGTCATGGTTTTCCTAAGCAGGAGTTACGCTGGGGATTTAATGGTCCGTTTCCATTTCCTTCATACTCTGGTAATTAGAGGAAAATGCTGTAAATGCTTGTTTTGCATCTATTTTTTTTTCTCGTTACCTCTCCTTCCCCCACTTTTCTTTCCCTTTTTTCTCTCTCCTGTGGTCGGCATAGTGTAGATCGGTGTCTGTCTGTCAAACTGTGGGGCGGGGCAATTATCAATCCCCTAACATTATTATACCTCCATTCCATTTCTTCCAAACACTTTACAATGCTCCCTGCTGGGGCGCAGAGGCTAAGGGAGAAAAAAATCCCCGCAGATCACACTTCATCATTCTGCTTGCCCGTCCCAAAGGTGTCCTGAAATCTTGGCACGGTTTAGGCGGAGGAAACGCCAAGATTCTAGATAGGCTTGGAATGCTTGCAGACAAGTGCTCTGCCTTAGTTTCCCGTAGTACCGTGCTCGAGTAGAGGTGCCCGGAAAATGACCCACCATCGGTTCGAGTGATTGAAGTCATCAGCCTGATTACCCTGCCGACTGTGCAAGTTCCCATTAACTGTAACAGACAGGTATATTTAGGTGGTTAATCTCAAATAACTGTTCCGTAACTTCTTGCCGGACCTTGTGTTTCCAAACAAAACAGGGATTATTCCGCAGGTTAACCTAATCAACCGTTCATCAAATTTCTCATGGGTTTCCACCTTTGTACCAATCAAAGCTCGAGAGCCCCAAGGAATTAAATCAAAATGGAAAATATATAATAATAATATCATAGTAAATTTACAAGTATGATATCTATAAAAAAAAGCTGACTAACCAATAACCCTCCAAGCAAATCCCGTTCCACTCACTCCATCCATCCCACCAAACCAAACTAAAAACCAAACCAAACCCCATCCCATAAACCGAGTCCATCACCTCCAACTCAATCCCAACAACAGCCACAACCATGAGTGTACCCCTCCCCTTACCCCCCCTCGTCCTCCTGCTCCGCCACTACCGCGATAACTAACCACCCGCCTGCCACAGCTCTCGCAATCAATCTACAACGCAATCTTCCGCCGAAACTACGTTTTTGTTGGAAGTGTCTTCGCGGGCGCTTTTGCTTTTGAGATGTTTGCTCTGCCCCCCCCCCTCTCTTGTGCTAGTGGTGGCAGGGTGGTGGTGGTGGTGGAAAGCTGATGTGATCTTTTCTGGTTGGCAGATTGTTCGATCAAGCGACTGATCGGATTTGGGATAATATCAATCGTGGGGTGAGTACTTGTCCCTGGGGTGGGGAGAAGGTGGGGTGGGTGTATAGGGGCTAATGGGGGATTTGGAGGAGTAGAGGCAATGGAAGGATATTCGGGCCAAGTATGTTGAAGAGTAGGTTCGGGGCTCTGCTTGGGTGCGAAGGGAGGGGTGTGGGTGCTGGTATGGAAATTGGGGTGGGATACCATAGCGATAGACTGGGAGAGACACAATCCTAAAGTTTCCTCTACTTCCTTTTTTGTCACGTTACAGGTGGCATGGATGAGTTGGGTGTAAGAGTAGATGCAGGCACGTACTCTATTGTAGACCGACAAACCGAGTGCCCCCCATCCCCCTCAATCTGATATCCGAAAAAAACGATCTACTCGGTATTAATTCTAGTAGTACGGTAGGAACAGCATAAGAAGGGAGCAAAATAAAGCAAACGAACGAGATCCCTCCCACATCTTTATTAGAATATTACCTCCCGTCCTATCCCTCAATTTGCCCCTCCTCAATTCATCCACCTTTGACAATTGAAGGAGAAAATAAAATCTGAATATGAAGGGGAAAAAAACAAAAAGGAATCAAACGTGTGAAAAAGACAGTTTGGAGTAAATATTTTATCCATAATGAGAAAAAGAAAAAGAGAAGAAAAAAGGAAAAGGCGCATGTTGGGGTACACTTCGTGAAGGAAACAAGAAGGGATGGAAAGAATGAGAAAAGATATAGGAGAAAAAACAAATAAAAAGATCCTAGCCCAACGCACCAAAAGAGACCCAAACAAATAGCGCTATCCATTCATTGCCATAGCTTCCACCGTCCTTCCGTTCGTCCTTCAGTCCATTTCGTATCCTTCCTTTCCGTCTTCTTAACTTCCAATTCCAGGTCTAACTTTGATCTACTTAGTTACTTACTCGAACAAACTCTGCTTCAATGTTCGAAGCAAAATAAGGCTGATAGAAGGAATATAGAGACGAAAAAGAGAGAACGTAAAGCAAGAATAAAGCTAGAAGAAAAATAAGAAACGGAAAAAACAACAAAGTTTCTGCCAGTTAGGGATTAACAACATTTCCCACTCATGTTTCCGTTGTCCCTGCTCGGGTCAACAACACTGCTTTGTCCACCGGCTTTCTCCTCCGCCCTTGCGGTGTCCATGATTCGCTTCTTGATGTCGGTTGCGAGACTGAAAAAAGCCTTCTCGACGTTGATATTGGATTTTGCGGATACCTCCATGAATGGGATCCCTAGCTCATCAGCGAGTTGCTGCCCGCGCTCAGTGGATACAACTCGCTTCTCTTCCCAGTCGCACTTGTTTCCAATCAATATCTTATTAACGCCTTCTGTAGCGTGCTGCTCTACGTTAGAGAACCAAGTTCGGATGTCTGTTTTTGTTTACGTTAGCTGCGGCGTGCTAAGGAATAGCTAGAGGATAGGGAAAGGAAGGAAGGAAGGAGGGAGTACTATTGAATGAGCGTTCATCTGTAACATCGTATACTAGCAGGATACCCATCGCGCCGCGATAATAAGCGGTGGTGATTGTTCTGAAGCGTTCTTGGCCTGTTCGTGTATATCGAGGAAATTATCAGCTTAGGCCTAAGGCGATTGGAAGATGCGAGAAGCGATGAGATGGATGTGCAGATGCCGTAATGAATCAGGATAGATGTACGTACCGGCAGTATCCCATATCTGTAACTTGACCCTCTTACCGTCCAGCTCGATTGTTCGGATCTTGAAATCAATACCGATAGTGGTGATAAAAGAGGGGGTAAAAGAATCCTCGCTGAACCGGAGAAGACAGCAGGATTTCCCGACACCCGAGTCACCGATCAGGAGAAGCTTTATCTACACCAGGGAGAACAGAACACCAGTCAGTCAAGATTATCCCACTTTGTTAATAACGTGGGGGAAGGGGGAGGAGGGGGTAATCAGGTACCAGGAAGTCATAGTTTCTTGAACCGGCCATCTTTTCTGTTGGTATTGCTGTTGTGAAGGGGATGTAGTTTGGGTGGAGGACCGCAAGAGAGATGTAGCCGGGAGGTATGTAAAAGTACGGAGGTACAGATGAGTTGGATGTTAGCGCTTCCCGTAAAGAACGAAGGAAATGCTCCGCCGCGATCAGATGAAGAGGCAAAGAAAGAGCCAGTTAGGGGATGGAGCGCAGGAGGAGCAGAATATGTGTAAGAGCCAAGAGCCAAGTTGCGAAGTAGATCACTACAGCAGGATCCCTCTAGACGGGAAAAACCAAAGAAAGGAGTTTCTTGATTCGTGTGATGTGTTGGGGATCTCTTATGTAAGAAGGTTGGCGAATGTTTGCTCAGCGTTGAGGATATTATTATATGCCAGAGGAGAATAGAGTTATTCTTCTCCAACGGTTGGTGTTAAGGGAAGCAGTCTTGTTATTATGGGAAAGTCGCTGTGCGTCGTTGGATTATTGTGTCGAGAAGAGGCGTTGGTGGTCTCTTCTTTCTGTTCCTCTCCTTCTACCAGCCAGTCGCTTGTCTGCAAGAGCCGAGCTGCAGATGGGTTCAAGGCTTGGCAAATAATGACCTTGTGGCAGTTTACCTTTGCCTTTTAACCATAAGTAACACAGACTCCAGTTAGTACAACAATTTAGGTTTATTGAACTAAAGCAATACATAATAATAATAATAATAATAATAATGTTATTATTATTATTATTATTATTATTACCGTATGTATAATATTATAGCAATCCAGACCTAACCCTTCCTTGATACCCCAATAGTTGAGTCGGATTCAACATAAATTCCCCGCAAGGAAAATTCAAGGGTAAATGACCATATCAACTTGACCATAAAAGCTAAGAATAACTGCTTTTCAACGCTAAATTTGGTACATATGCTCGAGCAAGAGCAGAATTGCTACCAAAACGAGTTTAAAGTAGGTTATACAACGTGGGGGTTTGCTACGGGTGTATATTTAAAGGAAGGTATTGTTTGGAGTGTGTAATCCAAGACACTGCACCACCGACTATGAATATCACTAGCCTCCCAGTTTCCCTTTCCAACCTTTACACTCTGCCCAGATATCCTTACTATCTAATCCACTTTGCATATGCCCTATTCCTAGATTAGTATAATCTATTCACAAGATATTACCAAATACTTACCATCTAATCCTCTCCAAGACCCTGAATTGGTTCTTCACACCTCGTCTTACATCGACCAGCTCCTCCACATCCTCCACGAACTCGGACCAAACGCCTGTAGGAAGAGCCTTCCCGGCGAACTCCCTTAGAACATGGGCCTCACAAAGTAGTAGCCCATGCTCTTTGTAAGTGAGAACTCCACCTCTATCGTCATCACGTTCACCAGTTCTATAAGCGGCGCTCCCGGTAAGGATTCTGTCGATGTTTCGTAAGGTCCTGACCATCTCTCCACTGCGTTGACCGCTACGACGGCCCCTGCCTTTGCCCATGGAATTCTTTGCCCACCAGAATATTCCCGCACAGACAAGCAGACCAGGAGTAAGGCCTACCATGCCAAAAACTAACTCCTGCGACTTCAGAAGATGATCGATCCCACTGATGGCTACCTCAACGTCCACTTTCGTCTTTTGTATTTGAATTAGGAGAGCTCTGAGTAGCCCTCCTTTGATCGCTCCTTTGAAAGGGGCCCTCAGCTCCTGTTCGTAGGACCTGAGAACCGGTGTCAGGTCTCCTTCGTGGACTGCTCGTCTAACTGCTTGGATTTGAGCATCTGTCAGTGGGGGCGCCACCGAGCCCTCAGGTAAAGATGTTGATGGATTATCCACTGCGAAATCAACTACCATCCGTTCCAGGGACTCCATATCGGCCTTCAGGGAACTCCGGCTCATAAGTGCGACTTCTGAGTCCTCCCCGTGACGGATAGTCCCAATTATTTTTCTGACGGGCTCCACAACCCAGTTCGCCCAAAAGTCAACCGCCGTCGCACCAAGTTCTTGAAGCCATTGCTTTAGCTCAACCTGACGGCTCACGAAGATTCTAAGAATTGCGGAAGATGAGAGTAAAAGGGCCGTAGCCGGCAACCAGTACCTAGTTATTATGCTAGGGCGGCCATAAGTTGATATCAGCGCTCTGGAAGCCGTTGATTGGGCAGGGAGGTGTCTGAGGAGGATTTCTTGGAGTTGTTTCTCTAACGCTGATGTTGCGACTCTTCCTCCAGAACCAGTGGTATAATGTCTTGAGGATAACCTTGACCCTCGTTCATCGTCTTCATCGTCGTCGACCTTTCCTCCAAGTCCGTCGAGTGAAAACACAGTCTCTTCGAACTCGTCGAGCGTGCTTTCCACCGAAGATACATTTCTGACCACCTTCTCCATCAACAATACTGCTCTTTCAACAATGACCTTCCATTCCTCATGTTCTTCCTCCTCGAATCCAAAAGATAGCCCTTCCCCGATCAATACACCAAGAGCGGAAGCCTGCATTTCCCGCAGCTTTTTAATACTAGCCTGCTTCATCCGTACCTCATGCCTAGCTAGTGAAAACGGCGATAAGGCACCAACCCTCCGGAACTCAACGAGGCTCCGGTCCCTTAGCGAATTCTGGACAAGTGCATAAAACCTTCTTGCGATAGCTGACAAAGTCTCTTTTCCAGTAGCCCCTTCCCTCTCACCTTGGTTCTCATCCCCTAGAAAACTCTCCTGAGAATGTCCCCCAATTCCCTTGAACCCCATTCCTTCCCTCTCCTTGAATCTCTTCGTTGCATCATTTACAACCTCCCTCCCGAAGTCCCACATCCTCTCCGGCGCAGTCTGTAGCGAGTACAGTGCTGTGTAGCTATAACTACTAGCAACCTCATCCCAATAAAACAAGTCCTGAGATAATGGGAGCGTTTGTTCGAGCAGAGAATTGAGAACAATTCCGTAAGTTTGTATTGTAGCCTTACTCAAGAGCAACCATTCAAGTTCTGTTTCGTAAAGCTCTGCCTCGTATGAGCCATAGGTATGGGCCGGGATTGTGGCGTCCTTGAGAAGGGAAACTAATCGTCTGGGTGAAAGAAGAGTACGGGAAGTAGTCGTTGAAAGAGATTTTATTATATTCTGAAGTTTTATCGCGCGAGGCGTCGGTGGAGGAAGGTGTGAAGGCTGATTCGAGAGTGAGTGAGGTGTTGCGGGGTGAGAGTCGAAAGTCAGCGGTAGACGGTCAAGTGCGAGACGGTCAATTTGGGCATCTAGATGAAGGAGTTGACTGACGATGTCAGCGGCTGAATACCTATTTTAAAATAGAGGAAAGTGGCAGTACTCTGATACGAATGTCATGACGAAAACATTCGTTGTGGGAATTTATTTAGTGAGAACTCTCTAGAGCTGTGGTACCGTGTTGGGTTGATAGATGGAGGGGTTGGTTGGAGTCTCACGGTTTTTGTTGCTGAGGGTCGCGGAGCAAGGCGGCGAAATCAAGAGTTACAATGCCAGTGTTACTACCAAGCTATCAAAGTTGGCACAAACTGCGAGCACGGTACTTGACCAATCTGGTCCTCCGCTTCTCTTCCTGCACCTCTATTGCGAGCCATTGGAGTAGCTGAGAAAAGCTTGGATCATCTTTCCCCTGGTCCATAGCGATTTCAGGTAAGATTGCACTTTGAGCCGAACAACTGTGAAGACAGGATCTGGGAAACTCATCAAATGATGATCAGAACCTCATGACCTTTACATATCGTCCCACACTAGCTCACGGAGCATCACTCGAGAAGAAATTGGAGCGAAGGGTTCATCTAGGGACCTCCCGGGCAGCTTGTGTATCTCGTCACGTGACTCCGATCTTGGTCCGGCACCGGGGAGAGATTCAATTCATCTTGCGGGGTTTGTGACATGACGGGGCCCAGGGTATATTTTCGTCGGTAGTGGTACGGTAGGAACCTGTGGTTTGGGGGGGGCGGCGATGCCGCAGCTCATTGACAAGGCTCACTCCATCCATTGGGCAAATAAGGCTAGGGACATGCTTGCATAGTACTGTGCATGCTCGAGTATCGAGTGTCGGTACTGTGTGGGTTCAACACTGCCTAAGTGAGTTGTGCAGAGCTAGAAAAACAATTTCTGTCGTACCTCATGCAGGCTATTCTAAGACTGTTATACCCCCATTCGAAACACGTATGCAACTTGAGGAATCGATCAGTCGATCAAACAATTTTGGTGATCTTCTGCCGCTGGGGTGAAAAAAAAAACAAAAGAGGAAAGGGAGGAAGGAGAAAAAAGAAAAACATAAATCCGAGTGATAACTTGTGCGGTCTTGGCGCGACGCCTTTGCCAGGACAGTTCTGCCGTGAAGCTCTGTCCCTCCTCTTCTGTTTGCTTCGATCTCTTCCGTCATTCAATAGACCAAACTTCTCAACCTCCTCCTCACCTCTGACTCCAACAGATACAAACGAATAACAGAAATGCTTTCGCGATTAAAAGGCGTGCTGGAATCACACATCGATTCGCAAATTCAGCAAGAGCAGGCACGAACCCGAAATCTACCCTCCCGCCGCACAGCTTCTCCTGCGCGGCGCTCAAACTCTCGCGCAAGGGCATCTGCAACGGGGAAGGAGAAGGACCCATCTGAATTCGAGAACGAGAGCGATGGGAGCTCAGTTACTACCTTGATTCCTTCACGGGTGGGTACACCTATGCAAGGGGAGGCAGTGTCGGGGGACCCACTGGGAGCTTTGGGCGGTAACTCAGAGCCAAGTGGTAAGGAAAATGAGAAGAGTTCCTCTGGTGGAGCCGGTGGGGCCGGTGGAAGTGGGGGCAGAAATGGGGAAAAAAGGGATTCTCTCTCTAGAAGTGCAAGCCCCGCTCCTGGACCTTCCTCTTCGTCGTCGCCATCGAATATGGATCTACCAACGGACGTTAGGGTCAAGCTGAGAAAGTTAGAAAAAATTGAGGGGAAACACAGTGGTTTGTCACATAACTAGCTGTTTGTAGTGTTTGTGTTTGTGAACTAATCCCTATTCCGCAGACCTACTACGTTCCTACAAGATTGTTCATGCCCGTAACGCCCTCATCGAGCCATTTGAGAAAGCTCTTCGTGAAAATACGCCCTTCGAGTCGATAGCCGATCCCAAACCCCTCATCGACTACATCAACAGCTTTGCTCTACGAGCTGATTTAGCGAAAGAGGAGCTCACCCGGGTTTCTAAAGAGCGAGACGAACACAAATCACGAATACAGACACTCAAAGACGAACAGAAAGCTAAGGGCGAAGAGATTGAGAAATTGAGGAAGGGAATGGAAGGTTCGAATGGTACCGCAGAAAGCTCTGCTCCTAGCAAACAGCAAGAGAAATCGTCTGATGATATCTTCTCGTTCGACGATGAGCATGAGAAATTACAGACTTTGGTCGAGCAACAGCAAAAGGAGATCGAGACGCTCAAGGCCGACCTTGATTCATCCAGAGCTGCTCAGAAAGCTGCTGAGGAGGCTGTAGAGGGAATGCAACAGAGTGTAGAGAATGCTCAAAAGGATCTAGAAACTATGCGGGAGCTTGCCTCAGCAAGAGCGAATGAGGTTACAGAAATTGCTGAGAAGACTAAAAAGGGTTTGCAGGAGATGGAAAGGGATAAGGCTTTGACGGAGGAGAACTTGAGGCTTGCTGAAGCTAGATTCAAGGCAGCAGAGGAAAAGGTTAGGGTTGGAGCTGATGAGTTGGGAGAGACTGCGAAAGCGCTGGATAAGAAAGCCAAAGAACTCGAGGGGAAGAAGAAGGAACTTAGGGAGAAGGAGACCGGGTTGACACAAGCCAAGAGGGCCCTAGAGATCTCAAGACAGAAAATCTCTGTCTTAGAGGCAACCAATAACACGAACAACGATATGTTAAAACATCTTGGCAAACTCACAGAGGAGGTCAACCAATTAAGGGATGGGAAGATCGTGCTACAGCGGGCCGTCGTTAATCTCGAAGGGAAGCTTCAGGAATCGGCGAGAAGGCGGGCTGAAGACTTATCAAAGCCTAGTGGAGGTCCCCTAGCCTCTAGGGATTCCGAGCCAAATGCCGCTGGTGTTACAACTGGGGCAGGCAAGAACGCGAAGAAAAACCGGAAGAAGAAAGGCAAAAGTAGAGGGGGCGCTCAAGGTTCAACTTCCACCCCAGACGAAGGTCCAGTCAAGGACAGTGAGATTGTCGATGAGGAGCCAGAGCCGGTGTCAGTTCCGGAGACCTACGTTTGGTCCGAGTCAATTATTGAGGATCTTCAGAATCAGCTCATTGTCCTGCGGGCACAGATGGATGAGAAAGATTCTGAAATCGCTAAGCTTAACTCTGGTTTACAATGGAGACTTGAAGAGAAAGAAGAGGAGATTGTTAGGCTAAAGGCCAAGTTGGTGGATGTCGAAGCGGTCCACGAAGAGATAGAATCTCTGCGAGACGATCTTGTAAATCTCGGCCAGGATCATATCGAAGCCCGAGATAGGATCAAGGATCAAGCGAAAGAGCTCCATGAAGTAAGAACAAGGAAGGAAGAGCTTGAGCAGAAGGTTCAAAAGTTGGAATCTGAGATATCGGCCCTCAAGTCTCAAAATTTGTCATCATCTGCTGAAACCGAGAAAGCCCACGCCGCCTTGGTCGCAGAGCATGAAAGCCTGAAGCAGAAGTCTTGTACCCTTGAGACTGATCTCTCTGCCGCCCAAAAGTTGGCAGCCACGAGATACAAGGATATGATGGAGCTCCGAGCGGTTATAGAGAAAGCACAGCCGGAACTGATGTCACTGAGAGCAGAGGTGGCTACCTTGACGGCCGGGAAAAATGAGGCGAACCAAAAACTCGTTGAATTAAAGCGCCTTGAGAGATCCGAGAGAGATCTCAAGAACGACATTACCAATCTCAACAAGAAGATATCAGATAAGGAAGCTGAACTTGAGAAAATGCGTGCTAAAGTTCGTGAGGAGGCGGCTAGGAGAGTCCAGGCAGAGGAGGCCACCAGGCGAACTCAAAAAGACCTCCGGAAGGTGGATGACGAGCGAAAGGAAGCACTAGAAACCGCAGACAAGAGCGCCCGAGACCACGCCAGAGTCCAAGAGGAGATCAGCGCTTTGAAACCGAAGATCGCAGCTTTAGAAAAGGAAATTAAAGCTCTCAAGGACGAAAATATTACCCTGACTGAAGAATTGGAATTAAAGGTCGCACAGTATACCAGCTCCCAAAGCCTGATGGGCTCCATGAGAGACCAAACCAGCGAACTGGCAATGCAGGTGAAGGAAGCCGTCGAGAAATGCGAATCTATGGAGGAAGATCTTACGGGGGCCCACAAACTACTTAGCGAGCGTTCTAGAGAAGCAGAGACCATGAGAAGACTGCTCAGTGAGGTTGAAGATAAAAACAGTGCCCGAACCAGAGACATGAAGGAACGCATGGAGGCTGCCTTTGATGAGCGCGACAAGGCCGAAGAGGAAGCTGCGACCATTGGCCGAAGACGAGCAAGGGAAATTGAGGAACTCCGCGATAGAGTCCGAGAATCGGAGCGCAATCTAAAGCATGCCGAAGAATCCCAAGTAGCAGCGGAACGGGAGTTAAACGGATTAAAAGACGGCAAATTCCGTACTGAGGAGGCCCTTGAAAGGATCAAGAGAGAATATGAGGACACCAAGCAGGCTATGGCAAGTATGCGAGATGCTCTCGATCAAACCGATAACCAGATGGAAGAAATCGAGCGTCAAAGGGCCGAGATACGCAAGACTCTCCAGGAGGAACAGGCCCGCTCCGGAGAGCTGCAGAGATCATACAAGGTAATCAGTCATATTCCCCATGCCCACACTGCGGCCGTCCCAATTAACCGCCCCTAGGCCCTCCAAGAAGAATACCGCCAACTGCAGGCCATCCGTCCAAAGGGCATCGAGAACAACAGTAGATCATCTATAGATTCTACCCGCTCGGGCCGCGCATCGCCAGCCTCCCCACATACCAATACCGCTGGAAGCCAGATGGTGAACATGGACTATCTAAAGAATGTTCTCCTTCAATTCCTCGAACAGAAGGATAAAAAGACACAGCTGCAGTTGGTGCCGGTTCTTGGCATGCTTTTGAAATTTGATAAAAAGGACGAACAGAAATGGTTAGCGGCCGTTTCCGCGAAGTAGCCGGGGGGGACTAATTAATGATGGGTAGCTTGATTGATTGACCAAAGGGCGTTGGATGACTACTTCTTTTCCTGATGTTATTTTTGCCTTCTATTTTGTATTTTTTTATTATTTACTATTTGGAATGGGCTTCATGTAGACTCTCGTGGGCCTTGTAGTGAGTTAATGAGGTTGCCGTGGTAGTTGGTGGGTTTTCCTCTTTGGCGCACGATGGATGTGTGTTTGTGATAGCAAAATATTTAGCCACGACATACGCCCGGTTAGCTCAGTGGTAGAGCGTGTGGCTTTTATCTTCGGATATCTGCATTGTTCAGAAACCTCAATGTCGCGGGTTCGACCCCCGCATCGGGCTCATCATTTTTTGCGATTTTCCGTCGCTTACTACCCGTAGACCGATTAGTCAGAGTTTCTGCAGGAGGCTAGACAGGAGTCCTGTGAGACCTCATCTTCCCACAATACCGGTATCATAGCTATTTCGGTGTCGATACGAGTCCTGTATCGGCTTTTTCTCTTATACTTGGCAGGGCCTGTATCTTTTGAGATCTCAGTCGGTGCTTTAGTATTTTTTTTTCTTCTGCTCTCAGTAGGTCCCTGCTAATTGTTTTTTTCTTCCTTTTGCTTAACTCATAACTTATATTCTCTGTTAAGGTATAGGAACCTGCATGCAGCGCTGGCTATGGCATAAGCAGGTCCTTACTGGGTGGTAGAAACTCTTATAGGATGTTTCCCCCCCCCCCGTCATGCTATCCTCAATGCGCAAAGGTGCAGACTGCTTAATCTACATTTCGTATTCTGATTGTAGGTTCCTAGAGCCTATTCTGACATGCTTATTTTATATGATCTTGGTAGTGTGAATGAACTCGGGCTCTGTGAATGGGTTGGATGGAGCTGGGGAGTGCGTGTAGGCGTCCGGATGGGAAGGGGCCGACCCTAGGTTCTGGATGTCCAAGAGTAAAAGTGCAACTCTTGATGGGGAGGAAAATACGGTAGGAGGGAAATGTATGCTAAACTAATAGTGAAGGCAATGGGCAGCATATATATATATATAAAACATACTATACTGTAATGAGATCATTCCGATTCTTCCGTGGATCTCTCCATACGTGTCTCTCCGCCTCCACACGCGTCCCCCGTAAACTACTGTACTCGAGTACGAGTACTGGTTAATAGAAATTCTAAGACAATCTAGCACACTCTTAAACACCTCACAACACACCCGAATTATCTGCGCACCACCGGTAATTTCCTTCCTCGGCTTTAACTTCAGGAGAGTTCTTTCCGTAGTTGGTAGTTGAATAATGCTTCTCTTCATTGCGAGCACTACCTATTATTGGCTAGGGTTTCCTCTGACTACACGATCGCAGAGCATATCGCAAGAAAGTTTTGCAAGCCACTCTTTCCTTTGTGTTAGTTAGAAACTCACTTTGTAAGGAAACCATTGTAAGTGAATCCATTTTAATTAAGAGCTGTCCGGTGAACGAGTCCTCCTTCCCCCCAATAACAACATATAGCATCACAGACAGGCACTCGCAACAAATCATTCTTGAACAAAATTTTCTCAGACATGGGTGGGATCATCAGCCCGACATATGAATCATTAACATTATATAGACATGAGCCAAATAAAAATCTATACACGTCGTCTCCGCGCGTGAAGGAAAGAAACTAGAGTACACACGGCGTCCAAAGCGCTCCCGTGCCACGTCCGCATCCTCACCATTTTAATGGGCTCCCTTGCATCCGCAGGTCTGCTTGGTGGGTGTGCCGCACAACTTTCCCTCCGCTGCTCGGCGGTCCTTGATGACGCCGCCGAGGGTGTTGGTTGTCGGAAGGGCATTGCAGATTCCCTCGTAATCCTTCTTATTCATCAAGTCCGTGAAGTAGTCGCGCATGCCGAAACATCCGGTGTTGAACGCGTAACTGCACACACACACACACACACACACCGTTTAGCTATGGATTTCCGGTTCGGGTTGGATCCGAGATCAATGATGATAATACATACCTGACCAAGGCGGAAAACTGATTGCTGTTAAGTTCCGCCGAATTCGGCAGATCGCAGACACACTTCTCAAATTGCTCCAGGTCCTTCATCATCAGGTCTTCGGCGTCCTTCTCGCTGATGGGCTTCTTCAGGGCTTCGCAGGTGCCAGGTGCGGATTGGCAGTTGTGTCCGTAGCCGATTGTGTCCACGCCGATTTGGTCTTTGTATATGTCACCACGGAAGCCTTCGACTTCCTTAAGCATGTCAACTCCTTGTTTATTGACGATGCCGCTGCCGCTGGTGACCTCTGATGTGCCGTTGGAAGTAGAATTGTTTGAGTCGGGCGGGGGGGGGTAGGGGGTTGGGCCTTGGACGCAGCATTGGATGTCGCCACCAGTGCATGGCCATTCCTAGATTTTGTTATGTCAGTTTCCCGGCGCAGTGAGTGGAGAGAGGGAGGGAGGGAGGGAGGGATGTACGGAATTTCCATAATCACTAGATTGGAATGATCCACCAGGACATCCCCCGTTCTTCACACTGCGGCAGTATCCCTTGCCCGCCGGCACATTGCACACGAGCTCTACACAGCACTGTGGCTGGTAATCGCCGCTGCCGGAACTGCCCCCGCAGTACTTTTTCCCAACAGATATACCCTTGCCTGGGATCAATCATGTTAGCATATTCTCACAAACAAACATCCGCAGAACAGGAATAGCGGGTGTGTAGAGGGGTTACTCACAAGTCTTCTGGGTTCCACAGGTCCCCTTTCCATACCCCGTATAGCAGGTATCCCCACTCCTTTTCCCAAAGATGCTATTGAAGTGCGGGATTGCGCTGGCGCTGACGACCAGGGTGGACACGAACAGACCGGCGAAAGAAATGCTCTTCATGTTGCTTCTTTTCCTTCTTCTTTCCTTTGGAATAACGAAAAGATCGTGACAGGTATTGGACGGGACAAAGAGTGATTGTTCGTGAAGTACACTGGGTCGGATGAGTGGCTAGCTAGTGACGACTGGTATCACACTTCTAGGAGGGAAGGGATCGCCATTTATAAACTTTGACAGGGCGGAGCAAGTAGGTAAGGGAAGAAGGGGAAACTGAGATCAGGAACACTGACCCAGCTATCCTCCGGGATCGGAGTATGGTGCCCTCTTTTTTTGTTTCCTTTCTTTTTCCTTTCTACCTTTTGGGGCTTTCATGGATGGATTGAGTGAGTGTACTCGAGCAGGATCACTTGCACCATACTTGAACAATTGTTACTCGAGTACCGTACTGCTCGAGAGGAGGTATCACAGTACTGGGATGCAGATACTGTAGTTGCTCAGCGCGGCTTTTGTTTTACGGAGTAGAAAGAAAAATGAAAAAAGTAAAAAATAAAGTCTAAGACAGCAGACGGGCTCTGTTGTGGATGGCGGTGGTGGTGGTACAGTAGCAGTGGAAGCCGAGGCACCGAAGCCAGCTCCATCCAGTTGCAGAAGGCTACGGTACTCGTAGAGTACCGGTACAGTGACAATCCAACTCAGCCGTAACAAGAAAACTAAGGTCCTACAAAGCAAGGTGAGGTTACACACGAGCGCAGGAACACACTCTACTCGAGTACCGTACTCGAGTACACAGTCAAAGAAAGACATAACGGCAGCTGCGCATTTCATCCGGTTAAGACTCAGTGAGATATGTCTGCGGCTGAGCACCCAAAATTCCCATTTAGGTTCCATCTACTCTAACACACTACACATCCATTTCACCTAACCTCATCCCCTTCAATCTCTTTCTTTCTTCCAGTACCGTACCGTAGTGGTCCAAGGTTTCCTGAAATAACTTTTTTTCTTTTTCTTTCTTTTTTTCTCCCTTCTTTCTCTTCTCCTCCCCTCCCTCCCTCTCTTATCTTCAAACTATTATCGTGGACTGGGCTGTGCAGTATCACAAGGGATGCGTTAACTTGACCTGACGCCTCGGGTGCCTGACGCTCACACACTCAGCAAAAAACAACAACAACGTGGAGACGGGTAAGATTGTGTGAGCGCGTTGAGAAGGATGGGGGAAGCAAGTTGATGGTATTAGGGTTTCCAAAAGCTAAACTACATAGATCGGCTAACGTAGACGGTAGACCTACCGGTACCAGTAGAAGGTCGAGAGAGGAGAGAAAGAGAGAAAGCTCGGACCAAGCGATTTCGGCTACTTGTCTATGAATAGTAATATAATACCACTTTTATTGGCCTTTATTTTATTTTCTGACCAGGGTGTGGGGGGTTTTTTTTGTTTTTTTTTTCCTTCCCACAGCACCGATTTGATGGAAGACGCGAGGTGGAAGGCTCCGCTTGGGTTAGGTGTGGAGAAGGGATTGGCTAGGGGAGTTGGACAAAGAGAGTATTATACAAGCACAAGTACAGTAAATACCGGTACTCGTATCATACGTTGCGGTGCTATCCTTCTCGTTCGGGTGGCACGGTCGGCGTGAAATGCCTGAACACAGGGGGTCAATAATTCGTATGGCAAATTCCCCGTGAGTTACATTGAGCGCCCCACACTGAATTTGGACTACCGTAAGATGTTCCTGTGCTGGGCTTCGTGCCGGATACTGACTGTATGATACGAGTACTTGAGTAGTGTGCGAGTACTTGTACAAGCAGAAGGTACACTAATGTAAGATATAGTGGTGGTGGTGAATAATACCTCATTGCCAACATTTCATCCTCGTCGTTATTATATCCTTCATGCAGGCTGGGCGGGTAGGGATGATCTGGTAAGGCAGAGGGAACCGAAGGCTTGAGCGCGGGGGGGAGGCGAAGGGGTACAGGCACTAATTAGGACTGATGGAGAAGACTGTCTGAGACACTCGTGCCGTGCACAACATGAAAAGTCAATACTAATACGGTACCCAACAGAACCGAAAAAGTAACCACTTGAACAACAATGCTCGGAAACAGCAGTGCAGCAGAGACATCTCGGTCCGCGGGGATGTCTGACATTGCTGTTAAGTTTTAGTAGGGGGTTAAGGGGGAGATGGTGAAAAAAGGACACCGTACGGTAGTCGTTCTTAGAATTGCTGTTGTCCTGAGTAATAATAATTGATAAGGCCTGTGCACCTAACCTACTGGAGCACGATTCCGTAGTTCCCGATTAGAGAGCAATTACAAAATGGCGAGAATCGGGGGGGGGGATTGAACGATTCAATTGCTTTCCATTGTATCATACCGATATAATTGCAACGCGTGGACTACGGGTACGGGTACCGGTACGAGTACATGCCCATCTAACTCCCTCGCCTCCCAACAGACTGACTCTCCCGCCCCTCGGAAGCCACCGCTGGCAAGTACCTTTCCTCACCTTACTTGAGTACTGGCGCCGTGCCGGTGGAGTATGGCACTCCACAACAGCGCCGTGGCTCCCTCTTCCGCATGCCATACCAGAGTAAGTTACCCGTAGGGGACCCACAACGACAACTGACGCACACTACTACTCCTACTTGTGCCCTAGTATCTCCCGGGAAACCCTCAAGGATCAGCCGCCGGGGACGGGAAAGTCCATAAACACACGAGCAGCACGAGCACAGGTACAAGTACCGTAGGCACAATTATCACCTCTTCACACTGCAGAAGCTACGATTACTCGACGGGCTACGCAGGGAGCGGCCAAGCGAGGCCAAGCGAGGGATAGCTATTCTCCATTTCTTCATTTCTTTAATTTAATTTATTTCTCATTTTTCATTTTTTTGGGTTTCCCCTGCAGCTTTTTGGCAAACCTTGTACGACGGGTGGCATGATGGTATCATGATGTGCTTTTACGTCTATCATGCTAGTTGGAACCTACACGTGGTATCATAGGCGGTCACTCGGGTCGTGTTTTTATTGTGGGACGCGGGGAGGCTTTTTGGGGGAGACGCGGATGGAAACGACGTGTGCGTGGGTGAGTGGATTGGGTTGTGCTGTACCCTATGCGAAGGGGATGGTAAAAGGAGGGGAAAAGGGAATTTTGGAGAAAGAAGAGGAGAAAGTGCAGCTTCTACAGGAGGCGGCGGATGATGGGAGGAGGAGGGAAGGGCTGGAAGCGTGTTTGCCTGTGTGGTGGAAGGGAGGAGCCGGAAGGATGTGCGCGAGGTGGTGGAGTTTGGGGTACCTGCTGCGGAATAAAACCAAGATCTTCATCGGGTGGACCTGCGTGTATCGAAGGCTTGAGCGCTTGTTGGTGATGGGCGGAAATGGGGGCTGCTAAGTAAACTGGTCCTTGTAGGTTTTGATGCTGGGCAATTGGGGCGGGATAACCTTTTCAATACCAGCGACCCTCAGACTTTTCCTACAAAATACCATCAAAGTTTCATCCTTTATCTTTCATCCCAATTCAATAATAAATGATAACACTAAGCGAAACTCCTAGATTACTCAGTCAAAAGAATTTGAAAAATTATAGAAAAATTAAAGAGAGTAAACCAGAAATATTACTAAAGTTACCTATTTTTTTTATTTTTAAAAAAGTATTATTTAAATACCTTGTGTCACTTAGGTTTTATTGGCAAATTTCCATCTAAGGAAATTCACAGGGGTGTTGCCTGCCAAGAACACCTCAAAAAATCAGCTTTTGCACAAATCGCAATTCTTTGTGCCTAATATTTCTTCAAAAATTTTAAAAAATATCTTAATAAATCTAGCTAGTTCCATTTTATTTTCATGCAATATTTTTATAATTTTATAATTTTTTATGGCAGTGTTTTCCTGCTTAGGAGTTGAGTGTGATTTTCTTGGCGATTAGTGAAACATTATTTTTGGCTGGCATTAAGAAACATTGATAGTATTTTGTAGGGTGGGCCCGGGATTTGCTGGTATTCTGTAGGTTTTCTCCAATTGGGGCTGCTCAGGTAGTAGACAATTGAGGTTCTTAAGTTTGGGTATTGGGAGTGATTGTTGAAGCCCATAGCGAGTAGGGGAATCATTAATTTCTAGTTTCTTGGTATGATAGTTCGTTTGGTTAGATATCCGTGGTTGGGATACTCTTGTCATAGGGTTCTGGTGTTCATGTCTCCTGGGACTCAAAACAACGCTTGCTACCGGTAGAGGTAACTGCGCCAAGGTTCCTTCCTTCAAAGGAGGTGGCACTCCGATGGAGTGCCTCACAGCTCAACGATAGTCACAGCTCAACGATAGTCACAGCTCAACGATAGTCACAGCTCAACGATAGTCACAGCTCAACAATAGATTTTACCATCAAACATCACCGTCTTCTCTGAACCATGCCCAATGCCAACAATCCCAAATCATTATGACAATTTATTATCGTAATATTGAAAAGAAGACAGGTTTACAATAAAATACACTATCTGATTAACATAAGCCTGAAGTTTTAACCCTTCATTTCTGTCTATCGCAGTCTTCTCACTCTGTCGGCAACACCCTCCCCACTGCCAGGAATCCCCCAAGCACTGCTTAGAATACACTGGGCCTTTTTAGACTTCCTTGTCTATTCTTTCCTACCCTTTCTGAAGAATCATTACTCTTGCTTCAAGAGCATAGGTTGTAGGATTGGTGTATTTGAAAATAACCCAATATGTGGAGAGCGCAAGGGAATTCCAATCTTATTGAGCCCATTATTATATGTTGAAAATTGGCCGGTGCTGCTCACCATACTAAACCCCCGGCCGGGCACCTAGCCCGGCGGCCCCGCACCTATCCTACCCGGTTCTGATTCAGACAAAGAAGATAAGCTCTCAAGGAGCGAGTTC